>Ga0126377_10002071_pt1 | contig 13611 bp, 18 predicted proteins | sample PanSoiMetPlot_22_FD_92647 | JGI IMG/M metagenome (GOLD analysis project Ga0126377, IMG submission 92647) | Tropical forest soil microbial communities from Panama - MetaG Plot_22 | ecosystem: Environmental > Terrestrial > Soil > Tropical forest > Bulk soil | place: Panama | collected 2016-02-17
ACGGTGAGGCTCCAGACGCCCGTGCAGTGGGCGGGCACGTACTTGCGCACGACCGTGCCGAGAGACCCGGCCTTATCCATCAGCGTGTCTTCGTTCAGCACGACACGGTCGCCTTCGTTCAGCAGCTTCATCGGTTCTCCTTTCAGAACTCGATCACGAATTCGGTTTCCCGCTTTTCGGGCTCACGCTCGCGCTCCGGCGGGACCGGGATGTAGAGCGGGATGCGGCGGCCTTCCTCGGCCTCGCGTTCCTTGCGCTCGCGCTCGCGCTTCAGCTTCTCGATGATCCAGGGTTCGATCATGGTTTCTCCGTTCCAGGGACCAGCCAGACCGACTCGCTCGGTCCGCCGTGGCTCGTGACCCAAAGTCCGCTCGCGTCGTAGGTCAGGAAGACCCACACCTTCTTCAGGACTTTCGCTTTCCAGGGTTTCATCGCGTTCCTCAGTCGATGCAGCCGTTGCCCTTGGACGTGGCCCACATCATGAAGATCACGTAGGTCATTGCCATCACGCCACCGAAGCAGGCCCACATTGCGGGAGTACTCATCGTTTTTCCTTTCCTTTCCGATTCGACTCCTCAAGCGGCCAGCTCACACGGGACTTTCCCGGACCATGATCCCCGGAGGGACCTGCCAACGGGCCGGAGCCCGCTGGCCGCTTTGAGAGACGAACCTCCTTTCTCAGAAGAGCAGAGACACGAAGCAGAAACCGAAGGCGGCGGCAGTCATCAGCGCGTACATCAGGCAGCTCCCTTCATCACGAAAACCTTGGTCATCCAGCTCGCTTCCCAGGCCCGCTCGTGGCCGTAGTAGAGGACGGTCTTAGTCATCACTTCGAGGCCGACGATCCCGACCGCGGCGCCGGCCTTGCCGGTCACCAGGAAGCTCAACACGAAGGTGTCCACCGCACCAACCAACCGCCAGGACACTGCCTTCGCGGCCGACTTCAGGTGGGAACCGATCTTCATTTCTCTGTCTCCGTCTCTCTCTTCGCTATCTATATAGGGCACTACGGACCGTAGGGCAAGAGAGAACCGGCACCCGGAAAGGTTCCGGGCGGTCGCATCTGCGACCAATGCCGAATTCCGCAGCAAAACCGGACCCATAGGGCATGACGGCACCGCATGGCTGCATGCGCCGTTCGCATGCCTGGAACCAGGAGATCAGCCATGCCGATGAAACCGCGCGAGGGCGAGAGCCAGAGCGACTTCATGGAGCGCTGCGTCCCCGACCTCATGGGCGACGGCAAGCGCGAGCAGGATCAGGCGGTCGCCGCCTGCATGACGATCTGGCGCGACAAGGACAAGCAGTTCAGCGATCTCGACGTGCCGTATCCCGACGATGACGAGTCCAAAGACGATTTTTTGGATCGCTGCGTCATGCAAGTGCTGGACGATGACGACAGCTTCGCCAGCGAGAACGATGCGCTAGAGGCATGCGAGCTGGCGTGGGAAGAACGTCGCGCGCCAGCATCGGCTCGACGCGCCAACGGCAGCGTTCGTCACAAGACGCACGCCGAGACCGTGCAGGGCATGGAGTTCGTGCTCAGCGACGAGACGCCCGATCGCATGGGCGACGTCGTCATGGCAAACGGCTGGGACCTTGAGAACTTCAACAAGAATCCCATTGCGCTGTTCAATCACTCCTCGTCGTTTCCGATCGGCCGGTGGCACAACTTGCGCGCCGACAAGGGCGCGCTGCGCGGTCACCTGGAGCTGGCGCCGAAGGGCACGTCCGATCGCATCGACGAAATCCGCGCGCTGGTCGATGCCGGCATTCTGCGCGCGGTGTCGGTCGGCTTCCGGCCGATCGAGTCGAAGCCGCGCAAGAGCGCGGACAACGGTTATGGGGGCGAGGTCTTCACCAAGCAGGAGCTGGTCGAGACGTCGCTCGTGAGCGTGCCAGCGAATCCAAACGCGCTGGCGGTTGCCAAGTCACTCAAGATTTCCGCCGAGACTCTCGATCTCGTCTTCGCCGAGCAAGGCAACAGAAGACGAGAGCGCAGGCGTCGCGGCGTCACTGGCGAGCAAGCCGAAACATCTCGTAATCGAAAGGGCAGCGTCATGCCGCTCGCTCAACGCATCAAGGATGCGGAAGGACGCATCGTCGCGCTCCGCGACAAGCTGACGGAGCACCTCAAGTCGGTGGACGACACCAACGTCACCGACGCCCAGCTCGAAACGACCAACGAGCTGAACGCGAAGATCACGCAGGAGGAGAAGGGCTTGGCCGCCCTGCGCGCGGCCGAGAAGAATCTCGCCCTGTCCTCGGAAGAGGATCGCGAGGAGCAGCAGCAGCTGCTGCCCGCGACCGTACTGCATCGGCAGGAGCCGGCGCGCAGCAGTGCGCGGCCGTTCGCCATGCCGAACAAGAAGTTCGATCCGGTCGAGCTGATCATTCGCGACGCCATCGTGAAGGCGTTCGCGCACATCAACCGCACCAGCCTCGAAGAGACGCGGCAGAAGCTGGCCGTGATGTATCCGCGCTACGGCGAGGACCTGACCAAGGCGTACATCGAGTACGTCGCGCGCGCAGTGGCCAATCCGGCCATGACGTCGGTCGTCGGCTGGGCCGCCGAGCTGGTCCAGACCGTGTTCTCGGCGATGATGGAAACGCTGATGCCGAAGAGCATCTTCCCGCGTCTGTCGAACCTGGGCCTGTCGCTCTCGTTCGGCACCGCCGGCAAGATTTCCATCCCGACCCGCTCGCGCACCCCGACCATCGCCGGCTCGTTCGTCGGTGAAGGCCAGCCGATCCCGGTCCGGCAAGGTGCGTTCACCGCGGCCGTCCTCACGCCCAAGAAGATGGGCGTGATCACGACCTATACTCGGGAAATCTCGGAGCACAGCGTTCCCGCGATCGAGGGATTGCTGCGGCAGGCGATCTCCGAAGACACCGCGGTGTCGCTCGACAGCGTGTTGATCGACTCCAACGCGGCGACCACCGTGCGCCCGGCGGGTCTGCTCAATGGCGTGGCGGCGCTCACGCCGACCGCGGGCGGCGGCTTCAACGCCATCGTCGGCGACATCAAGCAGCTCACGGGTGCGCTGATCACCGGCACGCAGGGCCATCTGCGCTCGCCCGCGTGGCTGATGAACCCGCAGCAGGTCAACTCTGCCGGCCTGATCGCGGCTCCTGGTGTCGGGGCCTTCCCGTTCCGCGACGAACTCGCGGGCGGCAAGCTGCAAGGCTATCCGATCATCGACTCCGGCACCGTGCCCATGGGCACCGTGATCATCGTGGACGCGGCGGATTTCGTCGTCGTCGGTGGTGAGGCCCCACGCTTCGACGTGAGTGATCAGGCCACCCTGCACGAGGAAGACACGACCCCGCTGCCGATCACCGCGCCCGGCACCCCGGCGACCGTCGCGGCTCCGGTGCGCTCGCTGTTCCAGACCGACAGCTTGGCCCTGCGGCTGATTCTGCCGGTCAACTGGACGCTGCGGCGCTCGGGCGTCGTCGCCTGGACGCAAGGCGTGACTTGGTGAGTTTGGCACACGCCTTGGCACACGGTTGGGCTCCCGCCGGGAGCCGCGCGCCGTGTGCCAAAACTCGCGCGTCGGTTTGAAACACAGGAGGACCCAATGCCACCGAAACCTGATCCACAGGATACGGGCTTCCCCGTGTATCAGCCGACGCCGACGCAGGAAGAAAACGATCTCGCTGCCGTTGGGGAAACCGTCATGGAAAAGGAGCCCGACGGCAGCGACACGGTGACGCCAGTTGAGCCGCCGACTCAACATCTGCCCGAGCACAAACCCAACAAACCCATCGAACACAGGAGGTCGACATGACCGACGCTGACACCGCCCGCAAGGAGGCGCTCGAAAAAGCCCGCGAGGCCACCGAGAAAACGCGCAAGGATGCGCAGGAGCGCTTGTCGAAAGGCAAGCCGACGCCGACGCAAGACGAGAACGATCGCTTTGCGCTCGGCGAGCACATCCTTGAACACGAGGACGACGGCAGCGGGCCCGAGGAGCACACCTTGACCCGGCAGTTCGAGGCGAAACGGCCGGCGTCCGGCGGCTATCAAACGCGTGGCTCGCAGCCGGCGCATCGACCAGCCGCAAAAGAATGAACGCTCGCGGTCTGATCCGCCGCATTCCACTGATTGGCCCCTTGGTCGCTCGCGCGATCGAGGGGCAGTATCGTCCTGGGCCGTATTATCTGCCGGTGACCGGCGGCGTGCTGTCCGCTGAAGCCGGCCAATTCTGGAACTGGTGGCAGCTCGGCTACGACGTGCAAGGCATGTCGGGCCGCTCCGCGATCGTCGAGGCCTGCGTCTCGGCCTACGCGCAGACGATCGCGATGTGCCCCGGCGATCACTGGCGACTCAACGAGAAAAACGGCCGCGACCGCGTCAAGACGTCGGCGCTCTCGCGCATCCTGCGCTATCCGAACGAGTACCAGTCGATCAGCGATTTCCTGCTGAACCTTGTCCGCAACCTGTTTCTCGACGGCAATGCCTACGCGCTGGCGCTGCGCAATGACCGTTTCGAGATTGACTCGCTGCACCTCATGGACTCGCGCCAGTCGGCGCCGCAGCTCGCCCAGACCGGCGACGTGTTCTACCGGCTCGGCGGCAACGAGGTGATCGACCACCGTATCACCGGGCCGCTGATCGTGCCGCAGCGCGACGTGTTGCATGTGCGCCTGCACTGCAACGGCAGATATCCGTGGCCGCTGGTCGGGATGTCGCCGCTCGAAGCCGCGATCGCCGACATCACAGCCGGCGATGCGATGACGCAGCAGCAGATTCAATACTACCTCAATCAAGCGCGGCCCTCGGCGGTGCTCTCGACCGACCTCGTGCTTGATAAAGATCAAGTGCAGGCCTTGCGCGACCGCTGGAACGAGCAGGTGCGCGGCATGGCCGCGGGCGGCACGCCGATTCTGACTGCCGGCCTCAAAGTGCAGCCGTGGGGCACGCCGCCGAAGGACGCCATGATCGCCGACATGGCGAAGCTGTCCGATCAGCGCATCGCGCTGGTGTTTCGGGTGCCACTGCAAATCCTCGGCCTGGGCGGCACACCATACGCGTCGACCGAGCTGCTGATGCAGTCGTGGATCGCGTCGGGCCTGGGCTTTGCGCTCAATCACATCGAGGAAGCGTGGGGCGTCCTGTTCGACCTCAAGGGGCAGCCGGACGAGTACGTCGAGTTCTCTACGTCGGCGCTGCTGCGCTCGGCATTGAAGGATCGCATCGAGGCCTTGGTGCGCGGCGTGCAAGGCGGCGTGTACTCGCCGAACGAAGCCCGCAATGAGGAGAGCCTCGACTCGGTGAAATTCGGTGATGAGCCGAGGGTCCAGCAACAAGTCGTCCCACTCAGCGCAGCGGCAGAAATCCCGGCGGCACCGGGACCGAAGGCGCCACCGAGCGCGGCACCACAACTGGCGCCGAAGCCGGAGCCGGAGCCGCCGAAACCGCCACCCGAGAAGGATCATTCCGATGCTGTCAAACGGGAAGTCCGAAACCTTCTCGCATCCGCCCAGCGAATCGGGCGACGTTTTAATTGAGGCGTTTCGTGAAGCGCTGGCCGAGATTCTCGCCACCGAGCGGCAGCAGTGGTGCCGCGAGCGCGCGCTGATCGAGGCGCAGGCGCAGGCGGTCGTGTCGGCGCTGCGCGCCGAGGTGGCCGAGCTGCGCGGCCAGCTCACTGGCATGGTGAGCGAGCGATTGGCGTCGCTGCGCGACGGCAAAGACGGAGAACCAGGCCCGGCAGGTCCGCGCGGGGACATCGGCCTCGTCGGCGCGAAAGGCGAGCGCGGCGAACCCGGCGAACCCGGCGTGCAAGGTCCGCGCGGACAACGCGGCGAAGCCGGCGAGCGTGGCGCTGCCGGTCCGGCCGGCACCGTCGGCCCGCAAGGTGAGCAAGGTTCGCAAGGCGCGGTCGGCCCGCAAGGTGAGCCCGGCCCCGCCGGTCCGGCCGGCGAGCCCGGCCCGCAGGGTGAGCGCGGCCTGCTGGGCGAAGCGGGCCCGCAAGGCGAGCGCGGCCTCGACGGGGCAGCTGGCCCGATCGGTCCGGCCGGCGAGCGTGGCGAGCAAGGCAATCCCGGCGAGCGTGGCGAGATCGGCGCCGCCGGCCCCGATGGACCGGCGGGCCCGCAAGGTCTGCCCGGCGAGCCCGGCAATCCCGGTGCGCAGGGCGAGCGCGGTGAACCTGGGCCTGCCGGTCCGCCCGGCGAACGCGGTCAGAAAGGTCTCGACGGCGCGGCCGGTCCGCAAGGTCCGGCTGGTGAGCGCGGCCTAGCCGGTCCGCAAGGCGAGCGCGGCCTGCCCGGCGTGCAAGGTCCGCGCGGTCAGCGTGGCGAGACTGGCGAGCGCGGCCAGAAGGGTCTCGATGGCGCGGCCGGTGCAATCGGTCCGCAAGGCGAACGCGGCCCGCAGGGCGAGCGCGGTGAGCAAGGCTCCCAAGGCGAGCGCGGCGAGCAGGGCAAAACCGGCTTGCTGCCGCAGCTCAAAGCCTGGATGCCGGACACCGTATTCTACCGCGGCGATGTCGTTGCCCACGACGGCGGCTCCTATCAGGCGAAGCGCGACACCGGGCAGGCGCCGCCGCACGCCGATTGGATCACGCTGGCGCGGTCCGGCACCGACGGCGCATCGCCCACCGTACGCGGCACCTTCGCGGCGACCGAGACCTACCGGGCGCTCGATATCGTTGCGCTGAACAATGGCAGCTTCATCGCGCGCCGTGACGATCCCGGCGATTGCCCCGGTCCGGGCTGGCAGCTGATCGCATCGGCCGGCAAGCGCGGCGACAAGGGGCAGCCCGGCCCGCTGGGCGAGCGCGGCGAGAAGGGCGAACGCGGTGAACGCGGCGAAGCCGCGCCGATCATCCTGCGCTGGGAGATCGATCACGAGACCTATACCGCCGTGCCGCTGATGTCCGATGGCGAGAAGGGTCCGCCGCTGGAGCTGCGGGGGCTGTTCGAACAATTCCACACCGAGGCGCGCTGATGGCTGACGTCACCATCAAGATCATCGAGCCGGCCGACGACTTCGACCTGATGACGCTCGACGAGCTGAAGGTCTCGCTGGGCATCACCGACGCGACGCAGGATCAGGCGCTCGAAGACCAGATCGACCGCTACAGCGACGTCGTCTCGGTGATGTGCAATCGCGTGTTCGCGCGCGAGACCGTGCGCGAGACGTGGCGGTGCTTCCAGTCGGACTGTCCGGGCACGCGGCTTTTTCTCAGCCACTGGCCGGTGAAGGAAGAGGACATCGCCGCAGTCGAGGCACCGGGCGGCACCGTGCTTGATCCCGCGGCCTACGAGCTGGAGGAGCGCTCCGGCAAGCTCACCATTTTCAACAACACGGAGAGCGAGGTGATCGTCACCTACATCGGTGGCTACGACCTGCCCGAGGAAGCGCCCGAGGCGCTCAAGCAGGCCTGCCAGATCATGATCCGCGAGGATCGCGCGCAGGCGCAGCGCGCGGCATCGAGCGGCATCCGATCGATCAGCCACAAGGAGGCGCGCGTGATGTTCTTCGACGCGGGGGCTGGCCAGCGCGGCCAGCAACGCAGCACCAGCGGCGTCGATCCGGCGGTCAACGCGCTGCTCATGCATTACGTGAGGCTCCAGGTCTGATGTTCGAAGTCACGGTCGACAGCGACGCGCTACAGAAAACGCTCGACGATTCGGTCGAGAGTTTGAAGTCGCTCGCGCCTGGGATGGGCGATGCCTCGCACATCAATCAGCAATTTGTCGAGTGGCAGGAAGCGGACATGAGGCGCCAGTACGCGAACTTGACCATCGTCGATGACATGAAGGCGATGACCAAAATCTGGCCGCGCTCGCGCCTGTCGGTGCAGCGCCGGACTGGCCGGAAGCCGGGGCGACCAGCTGGAAGACGCAAGATCGCGGCGCCGCTGATCGTCAGCAAAGGGCAGGTTGTGCACACGTCGCAGCGGCCAATCCTGCGGCCTGAACTGATGACGCAGCTCTGCGACCGCATGCGCCAGATGCTGGGTGAGGCGGTGACATGGGAGTAGCCTTTTCGTCGCTGCTCTATCTGCCGGTGTTCGACATGTACGCGGTGCCGATCGTGGTCAAGCCGGTCGTCAGCCAACCCGGCGCGCCCGATTACAACGCGCGCGGCATCTTCGACACCACCGACATCGATCTTCTCGCGATGGACGGTTCGATCATTTCCGATCAGCGCACCGAGCTGTACCTGCGCGAGGCGGAGTTCGCGATCCTGCCGTTGCAGAACGATCACATCGTGATCCCCGCCGACTGCAATGGCGTGCCGCTCGGGGAGTTCGAAATTCTCGACTCGGATACCAACGGCGGCGGACAGACGAAGCTGACGCTGCGCAAGTGGATGACGGCGGCGCCGTGAGCATCACCGACACGCAGAGCTATTCTGCGGTCATCCGCGATGTGCTGTTCGCCAAGGCCGTCACGCTGCCCTTCTTCCAGGACTTCAAGGCGCGGCGCTGCAAGATGCTCCAGGTGCAGCCCGAGCATATTCCTTATCTTGGGCTCTACATCATCGACGAGCAGATGACGCCCGACGGCGAACCCAACAGCGGCGACATCAAGTTCACGCACATTCTCAAGGTCGGCTTCTCGGTCATCATCCAGAACAATGACCCGGTGGCCGCGGAGCTGAAGCTCGACGAAGCGTTCTGGGCGCTGATGAACGGCATCTGGCGCGATCCTTACCTCACCAACTTCATCGACACCTGGAATCCAAACGCCGGGGCAGGCTCGCCCGACAATGTCCGCTTCGAGGGCATCACGCGCGGCAGCCGCAAGCACATGTGGGGCTCGGCGGGCCTCAACAACGAGATGCCCTACGCCGAGCTGCAATACGACGCGTCGATCAAGTATCGCGCCGAATACGGGCCAGTCATCACCGACGACTTGCTGCACATCCACGTCGAAACCGTGCCGCTCGCGAAGGACGGCACCATCCCCGCCGCCGATGTCGTGCAGCGCATCATCAGCGAATACGAGTTCACCCCGTAAACACAGGAGATCACGACCATGAATCAGGCCACGGCCGAGAAGTCGGTGCGGCAGCAGCAGATCGAGGCGCGGCGAAATCGGGTCGCGAGCGTGATCCCGAAGATTCCGCGCGTGCGCGTCGTGCCGGCGAGCGATGACGTCCGCAAGTACATCAAGCATCCCTCCGGTCTCAAGTTTCCGGAAAGCGGAGCAGCCGAATGGCCGCTCGATTCCTTCACGCGGCGCCGGCTGCGCGACGGCTCGGTGACGCGCGAGGAGCAGAAGGAGCCCGAGCAGCAATCGGCCGCGCGTCCGCATCGGGCGCGTCGAGACGAATAGCGCGCGACGCATCCGAGCGCCGCGCGTTTGACCCACACTCACAAGCGGAGATCACGTCATGCCTATCTCGTTTTCGCAGATTCCTGCCAACATCAAGGTCCCGCTCTACTGGGTCGAGGTCGATCCCAGCAAGGCGGGCCTGCCCGTCCTCAAGCAGCCGGCGCTTCTGGTTGGCACCATGATAGCGCCCGGCGACGCGACGCCGGACATCCCGATCGCGATCGGCAGTCAGGCGCAGGCCGACGGTCACTTCGGCATCGGCAGCGAACTGTCGCGGATGTTCAAGGCGTTCTTCGCCAACAACTTCGCCAACGAGGTATGGGGCCTGCCGTTGGCCGAACCGCCTGCCGCTGCCGCGGCGACCGGCACCATCACGGTGACCGGGCCAGCGACCGAGGCGGGCACGATCCATCTCTATATTGGCGGCGAGCATGTGCCGATTAACATCGCCACCACCGACACTAATGACGACGTTGCGACTGCTATCGCCGCAGCCATCAATGACGATCTGACCTTGCCGGTGACCGCCGCGGCGGCGGCCGCGGTGGTGACACTGACTGCGGTGTGGAAAGGTGTCAGCGGCAACGAAATCCGGGTCGATCAGAACTACTACGGCACGATCGGGGGCGAGATGACGCCGATCGGCCTGGGGCTGACACTGCCGGCAACCGGCTTCCTCACCGGTGGCACCGGAGTGCCCGAGATGGAGCAGGCGATCATCAATCTCGGCGAGCAGGAATTCGAATACGTGGCGATGCCCTACACCGATTCGAATTCGTTGTTCGACTGGGAGCAGGAATACGGCTTCTCGGATCAGGGCCGTTGGGGATGGCAGCGCCAGCACTTCGGCCACGTCTTCTCAGCGAGGCGCGGCCTTTATGCCGATCTGATCACGTTCGGGCAGACTCGCAACAGCGGCGTGATGTCGATCCTCGGCTTCGAGGTTGCGAGTCCGTCGCCATCGTTCGAATGGTGCGCGGCCTACACCGCCAAGGCGCAGCGCGCGCTCACCAACGATCCGGCGCGACCGCTACAAACGCTGTCGCTCAACGACATCAAGTTGGCGCCGCTGCACGAGCGCTTCAACTTCGTCGAGCTGAATTCGCTGGCGCTCAACGGCATCGCCATCCAGAAGGCGGGCAGCGACAACCAGCCGATGCTCGCCCGTGAGCAAACGACGTACCAGCTCAATCTGTACGGCATGCCGGACGACGCATACGAGCTGGTCACCACGCTGGCGACGCTGGCGCGGCTCTTGCGCAATCAGCGCCACGCGATCACGTCGAAATTCCCGCGGCACAAGCTCGCCAATGACGGCACCCGCTTCGGGCCGGGACAGGCGATCGTCACGCCGGGAATCATCAAGTCCGAGCTGATCGCGCAGTATCGGCAGGACGAGTACAACGGACTGGTCGAGGACACGCGCAATTTCAAGAAGCATCTCTTGGTTGAGCGTGATCCGAATGACCCGAATCGCGTCAACGTGCTCTACCCGCCCGACCTGATCAACCAGCTCCGCATCTTTGCGGTGCTCGCGCAGTTCCGCCTGCAATACGACCGCGGCATCGACGTCGAGATCATCGGGCAGATTGGCCAGCAGATCGGCAATCTCGGCGTGACCGGTACGCTTCCGACGCTGGGCCAATAGCGGCGTTTAACGAACGGCGCGTCTGATCCTCACCGACCCACCCCTAAACATCGGAGACTACAATGGCACAGCGGTTCGCTGGGATCGCCTACGTCTACGTAGACGGCGAGCAATTGCCGTTGCGTGGCAACTTCACCGTCAGCCCGAACGCGGTCGAACGCACCATGATCGCTGGGCAAGACCGAATCCACGGGTACCAGGAGCTTCCACGCGTGCCCTACATCGAGGGCGACATCAGCGCGCTGCCGATCGTCAATCTCGAAGACCTGGAGGCCCAGGTGGACGTGACCGTCACGGCGGTGCTCGCCAACGGCAAGCAGTACACCTTGGCCGGCGCGACGTGCAAAGCCGGTATCGAGGAGAACACCCGAGACGGCCAGATGCGCGTGCGCTGGGAAGGCGTCTGGTGCGAAGAAATCAATCTGTGAGGTGAAGAATGAACAAGCCACAGCGTCGCGAAGGCTTCGTCGCCGACGACAAGGCGGCAGCTCCCGCACCAGAAGCGCAGGTCGAGTCCGAGGCATCACCGCCGCCGGAGCCGAGCCTTCCGCAGGAGGATTGGCCGATCGTGGTCAAGCTGCTGCACAAGCCGATCCGCAACCAGAAAAACGAAATGGTCCGCGAGTTGTCGTTCCGTGAGCCGACGGGCGGCGACATCAATCGCTACGGCAATCCCTGTCGCGTCGATCAGAACGGCGACGTCGTGATCGACGAACGCAAGATGTCGATGATGATGTCGTCGCTGAGCGGCTGTCTGCTGCCGATGTTCGAGCAGATCGACCCGCGCGACTGGAATTCGTGTGCCTATCGGTTGCGCGGTTTTTTTCTTCCCGATCCGGCGGCTTGGTAGGCGGTCACGAGGACGACATCGTCCTCGACTGCTATCGCCTCGCGCGCTGGTATCACCAAATCCCCGACGTGTTTTTGAAGATGCCGCTGAGCGAAGTCCGGCTGCATCTTTTCCGCACGATTCAGCTGGCCAAGATCATGCAGCAGGCCAATGACGGCGATTAGCAATGGCTGAGTTCGACGAACTACGGATCACAGTCAACCTGATCGACAACGCGTCGGCTGAATTCGCCAAGCTGAACGCGAACGTCAAGCAGCTCCACAGCGGTGGCAATCCACAGCAGATGGAGCAGTACAACCGTGCGCTGACCGAAGCGAAGGAGAAGGGCGAGTCTCTAACGAAGAACGCGGAAGCGCTCGGCGAGGCGATCGGAAAGTACATCCCGCTCGGTGTGGCGAAAGCGGTCGGCGTCATCGGCACTGTTGGCTACGTCGTCTACACGCAGCTCAACAAGCTGCGGGAATTCGCAGCCGAGATGTCGAACTGGGGAACGCTGGCGAAGCAGACCGGTTTTGGTGTCGCTGAGCTGCGCGCCATGAGCGAGCATATGCAGCGCTCTGGCATCAGCGCTGAAGGCGCCGCCAGGGACCTTGCCGGTCTGTCGGAAGCGATGGCCGACCTGGGCAAGGCGAACAGCCAGATACGCGACAGGCTATTCCACAGGCTGGGCGCGCCTGACATCCCGGCGATGGAATCGTTACTCGGTGATCTGGGCGCCGTGCTCGACAATCCGGTAGCCTTCACCAATCGGGTCCGGATGGCCCTGGACGATGTCTACCGAAATACGTTGGAAAAGACCGGCAGCCGCGCGCGCGCGGCGAAAGCGCGGCGCGATCTGGCAGAGATTTTTGGCGTCGAGCATCTGGCCGACGTGCGCGGCCAATTCCAGGAAGTGACCGAGGAAGAACGCAAGCGGCAGGAGCAGCTGCTGAAGAATTCGCAGGCCTACGACGAAGTCATGACCCGCATCGGGCAGTCGTGGCAGAAGATCAAAGATGCGGTCGCGTCGATCGCGCTCGACGAGAACGGCATAATCGTGAAGGGCGCGAAGCTGCTCGCGCTGATCTTCGAGGGAATGGCGAAGTCGATCGAGACCATCGAGGACTTTCTCAGAAGCAAGAAGACACCGGAGGAGGCGGCGCAAGAGCAGCGATTGCGCGAGTATCTTCAGCAGAACTACACGCGGCCGGGCGGCACCGGCATGGGGCCGAACTGGTGGAAACAGCCCGGCACGTCCGTGCCATCGGTTCCGCCGCCAACGACGCCACAGCAGCAGACACCGCAGCCGGCTTGGCCGCCGTCGCCCTATGCCCCGTCCACCAAGACGCCGTCGTTGCAAGGGCAGCCGGGAGGCCCGGCGGGGGCCTTCAATGACGATCTCAGCGAAGGCGTATTCGCTCGCGAGGCGCGCGGCACCAGTCTGGAAGGCCGCAAGAACGAGATCGTCAGTGAGGCGCACAAGGCCAACGTGCCGGCGTCGTTCTTCGCACTTGAAATGCTGGGAGCCGCCCGCGTTCAAGACCGAATACGCAGGCTCGACAGGCCGGACCTGGAGCAGATCGACCCGCGCGCCGCGAAGAGGTTCAAGGAAGAACCGACGCTATTCGGCTTGGCCTATCCCGGCCGGGATAAGCCAGCCATCTACTATCGCCCCGGCAGTGGGGAGGACATCACCAGCATCACGCACGAGCTGGGCCACGTCGGGCGCATGGCGATTCAACAACGCTACACTGCTAAAACCGCCAGCGGCGGGACCGACATCTTCAAGACCTATGCTGCGCGGGCGTTCCCGGAGATGCCGGGAACCGGATTTTCG
>Ga0126377_10002072_pt1 | contig 13607 bp, 13 predicted proteins | sample PanSoiMetPlot_22_FD_92647 | JGI IMG/M metagenome (GOLD analysis project Ga0126377, IMG submission 92647) | Tropical forest soil microbial communities from Panama - MetaG Plot_22 | ecosystem: Environmental > Terrestrial > Soil > Tropical forest > Bulk soil | place: Panama | collected 2016-02-17
AGTGGACCGTTCGGTTCGGCCAGCCCTTCTATCGTGACGATCTTGGCGCCTTCGCACTGCAAGGCGAGCGTGGTGCACGACTTTGCAGCAATACCGTCGATGTGGACGACGCAGGCGCCGCATTGCGATGTGTCGCAACCGACATGGGTGCCGGTAAGCCGCAAGTTTTCGCGCAGAAACTGCACCAGAAGCGTGCGCGCTTCGACATCACCGGTAATGGCTTTGCCATTCACCGTCATGGACACGGCAGGCATGAAACCTTCCTCCCATTTTGGGGCCAAAGGCCCTCTTTTCGCCCCCAAACACCCGAGCGGCGGCGGTTCAATCGCGGAATCGTGCCGATTTCGGCCCGATCGCAGCTTGGAACAGGAATAAGTCTGAACCCCGAGTGCGGGCCGGGTCAAGGGATTGAAGGCAGGAAAACCGCGTCAAACTGCGGCGATCGTTGGCTTTGTCAGGAGTTTGAGACGGACGTGGCAAACTTTTGGAAAAAATCGTCGGCAAGCTTCTTGGCGGCGCCGTTGACCAGGCGCTGGCCAAGCTGGGCGAGCTTGCCCCCGATTTGCGCCTCCACGTTGTACGTCAGCAAAGTGCCACCGTCTTTCTCGGTGAGCGCCACCGTCGCGCCGCCCTTTGCAAATCCGGCGACGCCGCCATCGCCCTCGCCGGAAATCCTGTAGCCATTGGGAGGGTTGAGATCGCTCAACTGCACCTTGCCCTTAAACCGGGCCTTCACGGGACCGATCTTTGTCGTTGCGACGGCTTGAAATTCTGTGTCCGAGGTCTTGTTGAGCTCCTCGCAACCTGGAATGCAGGCCTTGAGCACGTCGGGATCGTTGAGCTTGGCCCAGACAACGTCTCGGCTCGCCGGAAGCTGGACTTCCCCTGTCATCGACATCGCCATCCGGCATCTCCTTTTCGTCGAGGTCTCCGGACTCCGGACTTAAGCCTTCGCCGCGACCATGAAAAGAGCTTTGCAGACCACGTTAGCCGCATTATGGCTTTTCGCCACGACGGGACCACAAATCAAAACATGCCTTTAGGGGAGGATCTTAATGCCGACGATCAATGCCGATGACGGCTGTGCGCTTCATGTAGAGGTTGAAGGCCGCGAAGGCGCCCCCGTGCTGATGCTTTCAAACTCGCTCGGCACCAACCTGCACATGTGGGACGACCAGGCACCGGAGTTTGCCAAGCACTTCCGGCTCGTCCGCTATGACCGCCGCGGACATGGCAAGTCAGGAGTACCGCAGGGACCCTATTCGATGGAGCGCTTCGGCCGCGACGTGCTCTCCATTCTTGATGCGCTGAAAATCAAGACGATCAACTGGTGCGGGTTATCAATGGGCGGCATGGTCGGCCAGTGGCTTGGCGCCAACGCTCCAAACCGCATCGACAAACTTGTCCTCTCAAACACCAACTTCAATTACGCCGACAAGACCCCATGGAACGATCGGATCAAGTTCGTCCAGGAGAAAGGCCTCGGCGAACTGGTCGGGCTGAACATGGAGCGGTGGTTCACCAAAGACTTCAGGTCGCGCGCACCGCAGGCGATCACGCGCATGACCGAGATGTTCGTTGCTACAAACCCGGCGGGCTACATTGCAAGCTGCGAAGCCATTCGCGACATGAATTTCGCGGCATCCAATCCGCGTGTGACGGCGCCAACTTTGGTTATCGTCGGCAACCAGGATCCTGCAACACCACCTTCCGCCGGCGAGGCCATCCAGAAACAGATAAAGGGCGCCAAGCTCGCCAGTCTCGATGCTGCACATATCGCGAATGTCGAGTTGCCAAAGCAATACACCGAAACGGTTCTCAACTTCCTCCGCGCCTGATGGGGACAGCCTATGGACGACAAGGACCGCTACGAACGGGGAATGGCCAAGCGCCGCAAGGTGCTTGGCAATGCATGGGTCGATCGTGCGAACGCGAGGAAAACGGCATTCAATGAAGAATTTCAGGATTTCATCACGCGCACCGCGTGGGGCGAGATATGGACACGCCCGCACTATGATGAGCGCACGCGGCGTATCCTGGTGATCGGCACGATGCTAGCACTCGACAAGTGGGAGGAGTTCCGCATGCATGTGCGGGCGGCGTTGACCGAGGCCAATTTCACTTCGGACGACATCAAGGAAATCATTCTGCAGCAGGCGATCTATTGCGGTGTGCCCGCCGCCAACCACGCTTTCAAGGAAGCAGCCGATGTCATCGCCGAGGTGACAAAAACGAAATGACGATTGCAGCGCTTGATGCCCTCGTCATTTCGAGTGGAAAGCGCTTCAATGCCAGCCATGTCTTATCTCAGTGGGGACGACCATGGCTGATGTAACCGTACGTAAAGGCATGCCTAGCACGCAACTCGACAAGAAGGAGTTTAGGAGGCGTTTTTTCGAAAAATTTTACGACCCGGCTTTTCAAAAAGTTCAAAACGAACTCGACAAAATTGCCGAGGTAGCCTGGGACGGCTACGACAGCTATCGGAAGGCGCCGCGCACCGTCAAAGCCGGCAACGGCTTCGCCGATCCCAACTACGATCTGTCCATAGAGTGGCTCGAGACCAGCCGGGCAATTGCAGCCGCCGAACAGGGCCAGAAAGAAGCAACAACGCCGTCGCGCGTCCTGATCGTGAACGGTTCGACCCGCAGCGAACACACTTGTCCCGGCGAAATGTCGAAGACGTTCCGTATCGTGAATATAGCGCGCGATGTCATCGCGGCTGCGACGGGCTTTCAAACCGAAGTGCTCGATCTCTCGCGGCTGGCATCCGAATATGGGCGCACGATTTATCCGTGCAAAGCGTGCGTTTCCACGGCGCAACCGCTCTGCCATTGGCCGTGCTCCTGCTATCCAAATCACGCGATTGGCCAGACCGGCGACTGGATGAACGAAATCTACCCGAAGTGGGTCGCGGCGCACGGCATCATGATCGTGTGCCCGGTCAACTGGTACCAGGCACCATCTTCGCTCAAGCTCATGATCGATCGTCTGGTGTGCGCCGACGGGGGCAATCCGGATCCAACTTCAACAGGGGGCAAGGATCCGATGAAAGCCAAAAGGCTCGAGTTGGCCGGTTGGCCCTACCCGCGCCATCTGGCCGGCCGAGTTTTTTCGGTGGTGGTCCACGGCGACGCGGCCGGGACAGAAAATCTTCGGCGTATTCTCACCGATTGGATGAGCGACATCGGCATGATTCCGTCGGGCCACCTAGCGCTCGTTGACCGCTACGTCGGCTACCTCACGCCTTACGCGACCAGCCACGACGATTTGGATCAGGACACTGACTTTCAGGATGACGTGCGCAATGCCGCAATGACCTTGATACAGGCGGTCAAAGACCGGCGTTCCGGAAAACTGCAGCCCGCGGATCGCGGCCTACACGAGGCGCGGCCAAAATAACCCGACTTTAAATCGCGCTGAGCGCGCGCGATATTACCGAAAGTTTTTCGTCGACGAAGGCCAGGTATTCGTGCGCGACTAGCCACACGAGACTGAGCCGCATGCCCCAAAGCAGGGCAATGGCAATTGACCGAGCGAGCATCGTCTAAACCGGCAACATTAAACTGAATCCGAAGAGCGCTGCTTACGTCGCGGTTGCGTCGACAGCGGCCTGCGAGTTGGCTTCCGCCGCTTGCGTGCGGAGCGCATAAACCCGTTCGAAAATGCACAGTCCAGTCGCAAGGGCGGCAAAGAGCAACTGATAGACGTGCTCACGCATCAAATCGGCGCTGTGCAAAGACGCCGGACCAACCGACACGATGGTGATCAGAACGACGAGAATGAGTCCGGCCTCCAGAATTTCTGAATTGGGCTGCCCGCGCGTGAAGCAGCGCACACGGTCAGCGATATGCAGCACGCAGATGCACGCGACGGCGAGCTTCAGCGTTGCGAAGAACGCTGCAAGCTTGACCAGTCCGAGCGGGCCGAGATCGAACAGCCGACCGATGCCGAACAGGAATTGCGAACGCCATACGTCTTCAAAGCCGTAGCTCGGTGAAGTGAGAACGCGGAGCGCCTCGTACCCCCAGGACAACGTGAAATAGAGAGCAATTAGAACGATAATCGATGCAGTGGCCGTGGAAATTTTTTGCACGGATTCCTCCCTGACCAGGGCTCCACGGCTAATCGCTTCAAATGTGAAATTCAAAAGAAACCGAAATTTTACCTTACCGGCTGGCCGTCCAACGCTCGCGCATTAACCACGCTGCGGCCGGGTTCCAGCGAAAAACCGCAGAAAGCGGGTGGGATGCAGCTGTCATGCCTCCTACATCGGGCGTTCGAGCGATGCAGACCGGACGAAAGAAGGAACTCATGACAACAGCAGCCCAGATGAATGGCGCCATGCGCGACCCCCGTTTTGTGTTGCTCGCGACGTCACTCGGCGTGCTGCTGGCGCAGATCGACACATCTGTCGTCAATCTTGGACTGAAGAGTATTGCGCACGATCTCAATGCTGGCGTCAGCGAAATGCAGTGGGTTATCGATGCATACAACGTCGTCTATGCAACCCTGCTGCTGACCGGCGGAACTCTCGGCGACATCTACGGACGCCGGCGCCTATTTCTGATCGGCATCGCCCTTTTTACCGCAGGTACCATAGTATGTGCGCTCGCGCCCAACGCCGGGATCTTGATTGTCGGACGAGCTATTAGCGGGCTCGGCGCAGCCTTCGCGCTGCCGATGTCGCTGGTCCTGTTGACGCTCGCCTACCCGCGCCGCGAGGAACGCGCTCACGCAATGGGAGTTTGGGCAAGCTGCAACGGACTTGCCTTCATCATCGGTCCGACTTTTGGCGGCTGGCTCGTTGATAGCGTCGGCTGGCGAAGCATTTTCTATATGAGCCTGCCTGTCTGCGCAGCTGCGCTGTTTCTCACAATGTACGCCATCGAGGAAAGTAGCGAACCGGAAGGCCGCCGCCTCGATGTGCCCGGTCAGGTTCTGGCGATCGTCGCGCTCGGCGGTTTTGCGTTCGCCGCAATTGAAGGATCGCACTGGGGCTGGACGACGCCTCTCTTTGCGGTGCTGACGGGGGCCGGCCTGGCAACAATCGCATTCGTGTGGGTCGAGGCGCGGACACCGGGCGCGCTGTTGCCGCTGTCCTTGCTTGGCCAGCCTGTCTTTTCAGCGGCGCTTGCTGTTGCCGGCCTGATGACGTTCGGCATGTACGCACTTCTCTTTATCATGCCGCTCTATTTTCAAACAATCCGCGGCGCGAGCCCATTCATCGCCGGCCTCGAACTCCTGCCGATGTCAGTCAGTTTCGTCATCGTGTCGCAGCTGGTCGGCTATCTCTCTAACAACCTTGGACCGCGCATTGTCATGACCGCGGGTATGGCATGCATGGGCTTTGGAGCGCTTGCGATCGCGTTCATTTCTGAAAACACGGGTCTTCCGGCCATTGAGTTGGCGCTTGTGGTCGTCGGTATCGGGCTTGGCTTGAACACCGCGCCGGTCAATGGCGTCGCGGTCGCTGCCGTGCCGCCCGCGCGTTCAGGCACCGCCTCCGGCGTGCTCAATACCGCGCGCATGGTGGGCGCCACGATGGGCGTCGCCATTCTGGGTTCGGTTTTTGCTGCCTACGCCGGTCAACAGGCTGATGTGGTCGCAGGCTTCATGCCCGGTCTGCGCGCTGCAATGATCGCCGCTGGCCTGGCGGAATTGCTTGGAGCCGTAATCGCGGCCTTATTGATCCGGCACGATTCCCTAAACCCGAAGAAATAATCTAGCCGCCGCGGCCGTCGCGAAACGCCTGTGGAGTGGTGCCGGTTTGCTTGCGGAAGAAGCGAGTGAAATGCGACGGATCGGAAAAAGCGAGATCGTAGGCGATCTCATGGATCGCCTGGTTGGTGAACACAAGCTGCCGCTTGGCTTCGGTGAGGACGCGCTGGCGGATGAGGTGACCCGCGGTGACGCCGGTCGCGCGCTTCACATGGTCATTGAGGCGGTCGGGTGTCATAGCCAGCTTTTCGGCATAGAAGCTGATCAAGCGTTCCTTGCGGAAATTCTCATCCACGAGGCGGCGTAGTTCGTCAACGCGCGCATCGTATCGCGACAGCGTTACTGCGCCGCTTCGCGCCCGGCTTACGGCCAAACGCACGACTTCAATTGCGATCAGCGCAAGCAAGCCGCGCATCGCGAGCCGATGGCCTTCGCGCGCCAGCGAGTCCTCCTCGTGCAGATCGGCGCATAGTGCGGAAAGTCGTTTCGCCTCACCCGCGTCCGCAAGTGGCAAAATCGGATCGGTCGCGACTGCTTTCAGCCGCGCAAGCGCCTCGCCTGACTGATCGCCAAGGGCATCGGCAACGTCTTCGGTGAAGCTGACGACCCATCCGTTGGTAACCTGCGGCGTGAAACGGAATCCGTGCGCCGTCGTTGCCGGCACGAGAATGACCGCAGGCGCCGCAAAACGGGCGTTTGCAGTTTCAAAACTCATTTCACCCCCGCCTTTTTCGATCAGCAGGATCTGAAAGAGGTTGCGGTGGCGGTGTGCACGGATCGTCCAGTCGTGAACGGACGAGCGCGATGCGATCGTTTCGATATGAATGAAGTCGAAGGCAGAGTCATCAGGCGGATCGCCGTACAGATGAAACAGCGGCAGTGCCGAGACGTTGCCCATGCGCCAAGCATATTCGAGCCGGCTGTCGATAGCTATGCCAGTGAAAAAAGCGAAGCCCCGCACAGATGTGCGGGGCTTCCAAAACTGTTTACTGAATCAGCCGTTCTGTCGGTGCCTACTACTGGCCACCTTGCTGCTGTTGGCCACCTTGACCAGGCTTCTGCTGGCCACCCTGCTGCTGTTGGCCACCTTGACCGGGCTTCGGCTGGCCACCCTGCTGCTGTTGACCACCTTGCTGCTGACCAGGCTTCTGGTTCGGATTCTGATTCATTGTTCATTCCTCTCCAATATTGGTTCGCCACTTCGATCGCTCGTTTTCCATGGCGGGAGTCAATCCACGGCTGACCCATTCGTTCCAGGGTTCAGATTGAGCAAAATGTGTCTGGAACTTGTCCCAATCTGTCGAGTTCCTCCTTTCAAGGAGAGCCGATGATGGGGCGGTACTTGCTACTGTGGCTGATTGGAGTGCCAATTCCGATTTTGGTCTTGATTTGGCTTTTTGGTGGCCTTCACTAAGCGCATGAAGGGGTAGCGATCCTGCCTCGGTCGCCAGGTTGCGTGACCACCGCATCGTACATTTGACCAAACGGCCCACCTGTTATGGAGCCGTTTTTTCAGCGCACATCCGTTTCAATTAACAGCGGCCTCGCGCGCCGTTGCCGCTCGGGTTTTGCCCTGTTAAGCCTACCCACCCATTTGTCCTCGCTTTGGGGGGTTAGCGAAGGCTACTTGGACGCATGGAATATTTCCTTCAGCAATTGATCAACGGGCTGACGCTCGGCTCGATCTACGGACTGATCGCCATCGGATATACGATGGTGTACGGCATCATCGGAATGATCAATTTCGCGCACGGCGATATTTTCATGGTCGGCGCGTTTATTGCGCTGATCGCGTTCCTGGCGCTGGTCGCCATGGGCCTCACGGCAGTGCCGCTGGCGCTCTTCCTGGTATTGCTGATCGCAATGGCGCTTACTTCGCTCTACGGCTGGACTGTCGAGCGTTTCGCTTACCGGCCGCTGCGGCATTCCTTTCGCCTCGCGCCGCTGATCTCCGCCATCGGCATGTCGATCGTGCTGCAGAATTACGTGCAAATCGCGCAAGGCGCCCGCGTCAAGCCGTTGCCGCCGCTGATCACTGGCGGTCACACGCTGATCGATAGTCCTATTTTCGTCGTGCAACTCTCGAACGTGCAGATCCTCGTTGTCGTCACAACGATCTTGCTGATGACGGTGTTTTCCTGGATCGTCGCGAAAACGCGGCTTGGACGGGATATGCGCGCTTGTGAGCAAGATCTGAAAATGGCGTCGCTAGTCGGCGTCAACGTCGACCGTACGATTTCATACACATTTGTTATCGGTGCCGCGCTCGCCGCCGTCGCTGGTATCATGCATCTGCTGTACTACGGCGTGGTCGATTTCTATATCGGCTTCGTTGCCGGGGTAAAGGCTTTCACCGCTGCGGTACTTGGTGGCATCGGCTCGCTGCCGGGCGCGATGATTGGCGGGCTGTTGATTGGCCTAATTGAGACATTCTGGTCGGCCTATTTTTCCATCGAATACAAGGACGTTGCCGCGTTCTCGATCCTGGTGATTGTCCTCATCTTCCTGCCGACCGGAATTCTCGGCCGTCCCGAAATTGAGAAGGTCTAACGCAAAACGGAAATCCGTGTGACGCAGGGGGGAAGTAGCACGCGACGTCGCGATTTCGCCGGTGCGCTGAAACATGCCGCGCTGGCCGCACTGGTCGCGTTCGGATTGTTCTCGCTGCTCGTCGGCATCCGCACCGACACCGGCCCGGGCGGCGCGCTCGAACTGACCGCACGGTTCGAGACGCTGGCTGTCCTCGTCGCAATCGCCTTTGCGAGCGTTTTTCTGCGCGAAATCATGTTTTCCGGCGCGACCTTGGAAGCGGCGAGCTTTGTGCCGGAATCCATCCGTGGCTCCGCAGCCCGTATCACGCAATTTCTCGGTCCTGGATTGCTCGTCTTTGCGGCCGCGGCGCCGATCATATTTTACGACAACCGCTACTTGCTCGATTTGAGCATTCAAATCCTCACGTATGTCATGCTCGGCTGGGGCCTCAATATCGTGGTTGGCCTCGCCGGCCTTCTGGACCTTGGCTATGTCGCGTTCTACGCGGTCGGGGCCTATTCCTACGCACTGCTCGCTCAGAATTTCGGCCTATCATTTTGGATTTGTTTGCCGCTCGCGGGAATCCTGGCAGCGTTCTGGGGCGTTTTGCTCGGCTTTCCGGTGCTGCGTCTGCGCGGCGACTATCTTGCCATCGTGACGCTAGCCTTCGGCGAGATCATCCGGCTTGTCCTGATCAATTGGCAAAGTTTAACCGGCGGACCGAACGGAATATCAAGTATACCGCGGCCGAGCTTTTTCGGCCTGCCATTCAACTCCGAAGACAATGGATTTGCTCACACCTTCGGACTCGAATTTTCCCCGACGCATCGCGTCGTCTTTCTCTACTACGTCATCCTTGTGCTGGCGCTGCTTACCAATGCGGTCACCATTCGGCTGCGGCGTCTCCCGATCGGCCGTGCGTGGGAGGCTTTGCGCGAGGACGAAATCGCCTGCCGGTCGCTGGGCATAAATACCACCAACACCAAGCTCACGGCTTTTGCGATCGGCGCGATGTTCGGAGGCTTTGCCGGCTCGTTCTTCGCCACGCGACAGGGATTCATCAGCCCGGAATCCTTCGTGTTCCAGGAGTCAGCGATGGTTCTGGCGATCGTCGTCCTCGGCGGCATGGGTTCGCAGGTTGGCGTCGCCATTGCCGCTACCGCGATGCTTGGCGGCTTCGAATTCTTCCGGGAGTTCCAGCAATACCGAATGGTCGTATTCGGCCTCGCCATGGTTGCGATCATGATCTGGCGACCGCGTGGCTTGGTTTCGACACGTACGCCCTCAGTATTCCTGAAGAAAGAGAAGCCGGTTGATATTGCGCTGGCGCGCGAGGAGGGTCGCGGATGAGCGAACCGATTCTCGCCGTCAAACATCTGACCATGCGCTTCGGCGGCCTGCTCGCAGTGGACGACCTGTCGTTCAGTGCGCGGCGCGGTGACATCACCGCAATCATCGGGCCGAACGGTGCCGGCAAGACGACGGTGTTCAACTGCATCACCGGTTTCTATAAGCCGACCATCGGGATGATTCGTCTTACGCATCCGGACGGGCGGGACTATCTGCTCGAACGGCTGATCGATTTCCGCATCGCCAAACATGCACGTGTGGCTCGCACCTTTCAGAATATTCGTCTGTTTCCCGGCATGACGGGCCTGGAAAATCTGTTGGTCGCGCAGCACAACCCGCTGATGCTGGCGTCGGGCTACACCTTTGTCGGCATGCTGGGCCTGCGCGGCTTTACCAACGCGGAACGCGCGGCGATCGACAAAGCAAAATATTGGCTCGATCGCATCGGGCTTTCGCAGCGCGCCGATGATCCCGCCGGCGAACTGCCCTACGGCGCTCAGCGGCGGCTTGAGGTCGCGCGCGCCATGTGCACCGAGCCGGTATTGCTTTGCCTCGACGAACCGGCTGCGGGCCTCAATGCTCGTGAAAGTGCCGATCTCAACGACCTTCTTCTTTACATCCGCGAAAAGCACGCCACCTCGATTTTACTGATCGAGCACGACATGTCGGTGGTGATGCAGATTTCCGATCACGTCGTAGTGCTCGATTACGGCGTTAAGATTTCCGATGGCAATCCCGACGAGGTGCGCAATGATCCGAAGGTCATCGCCGCCTATCTCGGCGTGGCCGACGAGGAGGTCGAGCAGGTCGAAGCGGAGGCACGTGAATGAGTATGGGCGCAGCCACGCAGGACACGGGAGGAAGCCCGATGCTCGCGGTGCGCGGGGTTAAAACCTATTACGGCAATATCCCTGCGCTCAAAGGAGTCGACCTCGAAGTCAATCAGGGCGAGATCGTTGCGTTGATCGGCGCTAACGGCGCCGGCAAATCCACGCTGATGATGACTATTTTCGGGACGCCGCGCGCGCGCGAAGGTCATATCCTGTTCGAAGGCCGCGACATCACACGATTGCCAACGCACGAAATCGCCAAGCTGCACATCGCGCAAGCACCGGAAGGCCGTCGAATCTTCTCGCGCATGACGGTAATGGAAAATTTGCAGATGGGCGCATCTGTCGCGGACTCTGCGCATTTTGCCGAGGACCTAGCACGCGTGTTTCACTTATTTCCCCGCCTGCGTGAACGTCTGAACCAGCGCGGCGGTACGCTGTCCGGCGGCGAGCAGCAAATGCTCGCGATTGGCCGCGCACTGATGGGCCGCCCTCGCCTGCTGCTCCTCGATGAGCCGTCGCTCGGTCTCGCGCCCCTCTTGGTTAAGCAGATTTTTTCGGCCATTCGAGAATTGAACGGACGCGACAAGCTCACAGTGTTTCTGGTTGAGCAGAACGCATTTCATGCCCTCAGGCTCGCACATCGCGGCTATGTCATGATCAACGGCGAGATCACGCTTAGTGGTATTGGCAGCGAGCTGCTCAAGCGACCGGAAATCCGCGCTGCCTATCTCGAAGGCAGCCGCATCGAGCAGGCACAAGGCCGGAAGTAATGTGGGAACTCTACGCGACCGAGACCCCGCTGCAGGTCTTCTTGGTGACCGGCGCCATTGGCGGCGCGGCGGCTTGGCTCACCGGACAGGCCATTGCACAGACGTGGCGCCCTTACTGGCATCTGGTCGTCTATATCCTGCTACTTGGGGCAGCGGTGCGCTTTGTACATTTCGCGCTATTTGAAGCGGATTTGCTTGCCCTGTTGTCTTACATTGTAGATACGCTGTTCTTGCTGACGGTTTCATCGCTTTCGTTCCGGATCGCCCGTACCTCTCAGATGGTCACGCAATATCCATGGCTTTATGAACGCGCGGGCCTGCTGCGCTGGCGCGACCGTGCGGCGAAATAGTCCCCCTGCCCGCTTTCCCAATTTTCCAGACGCGATATGATCGATCGAATTTCGCGGGATCGGCCCTACAAGGGCACCCGCGGGTAGCGCACTCGGGGAGATCGACGATGAAAAAGTTGCGGCTGATTGGACTGACGCTTGGCGCCAGCCTTGCGCTTGCCGGCTCCGCCTTCGGGCAAGATATCGCTATTGGCGTTGCCGGCCCAATGACCGGCGGCGAGGCAACCTTCGGAAAGCAGATGAAGGATGGAGCCGAACTCGCGGTTGCCGATATCAACACCGCCGGCGGCGTGCTCGGTAAAAAGCTCAAACTTGAGGTCGGCGACGATGCCTGTGACCCAAAGCAGGCGCGCTCGGTGGCCGAGAAAATGGCCGGAATGAAAATTCCGTTCGTTGCCGGGCACTATTGCTCATCGTCGTCGATCCCGGCCTCCGAGGCCTATGCCGAAGGTGGCGTGCTCCAGATCACGCCGGCCTCCACCAACCCGACCTTCACTGAGCGCAAGCTTTGGAACACATTCCGTGTTTGCGGCCGCGACGACCAGCAAGGCGGCGTCGCCGGCAACTTCATTGCAAAGAACTACAAGGGCAAGAACATTGCCATCCTGCACGACAAGACCACCTACGGAAAAGGTCTCGCCGACGAGACAAAGAAAGCTCTCAACAAAGCAGGCGGAAAAGAAAAGCTCTTTGAGGCCTACACCAAAGGTGACAAGGACTTCAACGCGCTGGTCTCCAAGCTGAAAGCCGCGGGAATCGATGTCGTCTATGTCGGCGGTTACCATCAGGAAGCCGGACTAATCCTGCGGCAGATGCGCGCGCAAGGCCTTAAAGCGCAGATGATCTCCGGCGATGCAATGGCCACCAATGAATTCTGGTCGATCACCGGTCCTGATGGCGAAGGCATGCTGTTCACCTTCGGTGCCGATCCGCGCAAGCGCGCGACCGCCAAGTCCGTGGTCGACAAGTTCAAGGCCAAGAATATCGACCCGGAAGGCTATGTTCTCTACACGTATGCTGCAGTCCAGGTGTGGGCGCAGGCCGCGGCGCAAGCCAAGACGACTGACCCGAAGAAGGTCGCTGAGACGATCCACAAGGGCAAATGGAACACCGTGCTCGGCCCCATTTCGTATGACGCCAAGGGTGACATCACCGTCATCGACTACGTGTTCTACGTCTGGAAGAACGGAAAATATTCTGAGCTCCAGGGCGGAAGCTGACCAGAACAACTTGCCAAACGGAAAAACCCGCCCGGACCGGGCGGGTTTTTTCATCCGATCTTCCCCAACACCGGAAAGGCTTCCAGCAGCCACACGCTCATCTGGTTGACGCTCCCGGTCAGAAACGCGATTCCGGTCAAGACCAGTAATGCGCCCATGGCCTGCTCGACGCGGTGCAAATAGTTGCGGAAGCGCGCGAGGAAAGCCGCGAAGGGCTCGATGGCAAATGCAGCGATAACGAAGGGAATGCCGAGTCCCAGCGAGTAGACCGCGAGCAGGCTCGCGCCCCTTGTCACCGTCTGCTCCGACGCTGCTACCGCAAGGATAGCGGCCAGGATGGGCCCGATGCAGGGCGTCCAACCGAACGCGAAAGCTAGTCCGATTACGTAAGCGCCCCACAGACCGACGGGCTTGGCGACTTCCAACCGCTTCTGGCGGTACAGAAATGCGATCCTTGTGACACCGAGGAAGTGCAACCCCATCACGATGATGATGATCCCGGCGACGATCGCGAGCGGCCCCGAGTAGGCGCGAATGAGCGAGCCGATTGCGCTGGCGCTGGCGCCGAGCGCAACAAAGACCGTTGAAAAGCCCAGGACAAACAACACCGAGGCAGCGACCGTCTCGCGTTTGACGCGTTGCTCGGCTTCCTTGTCGGCAAACCGCTCAAGCGACGTACCCGCCAGAAACACGAGATACGGCGGCACGAGCGGCAGCACGCAGGGAGAGAGAAAGCTGACAAGGCCGGCGATCAGCGCCGCCAGATACGTAACATCGGCATGCATACGCCCTAGATGCGCCAGCAGATGCGGCGGTGGCAAGTGGGCGCGA
>Ga0126377_10002073_pt1 | contig 13605 bp, 14 predicted proteins | sample PanSoiMetPlot_22_FD_92647 | JGI IMG/M metagenome (GOLD analysis project Ga0126377, IMG submission 92647) | Tropical forest soil microbial communities from Panama - MetaG Plot_22 | ecosystem: Environmental > Terrestrial > Soil > Tropical forest > Bulk soil | place: Panama | collected 2016-02-17
ACTTCGCCACCCCGTCCGGGAGCCTGGTCGACCTGGCCGCCGTCCACCTCCTGACCGACGCCAGCCTGGCCGCGGCGGCCGCGCTCGCCCCCGACTCGAACTGGGACGTGCGCCGGTTCCGGCCCTCCCTGCTCATCGCCCTCAACCCGGCCGGGAACGGGCGCGGCGAGCACGGCGAGTACCCCGAGGACGCCTGGATCGGCCACACGGTGACGTGCGGTGAGGCGGCCTTCAGCCCCTTCATGCCCACGCCCCGCTGCGCGATGACCATCCGCGAACAGCCGGGATTACCACGCGACGTGGCCGTGAGCCGGGCCCTGACCACTCACCACAGCAACAACCTGGGCGTCTACGCCCAGGTCCAGACGGCCGGTCGCGTTCGCGTTGGCGAGGCCGTGACGCTAGCCTGATCCGCCTACCGCGGCGCATCCCCTCGGCGACACCGGTGGCGGGCAGCGGCGGAAGCACGGTCGACGCGGAATTGACCGCGCGGTCAGTCGCACGGAAAGGTCTGTAAATGCACGCCGAGGATCGCCCCCTGCGCATCGCGCTGCTGGCATACCGGGGCAAGCCCCACGTCGGGGGCCAGGGGGTCTACACCCGCCACCTCGCGAAGGCCCTCGTCGAGGGTGGCCACCACGTCGAGGTGCTGGGCGGGCAGCCCTACCCGGTGCTCGACCCCCGCATCCCCCTGATCGAGCTGCCCAGCCTCGACATCTACAACGACTACTTCCCCATGCGCATGCCGGGCCTGTGGGAGGTCAAGGACTGGACCGACATGGTCGAGCTCACGTCGTTCTCGGCCGGCCAGTTCCCCGAGCCGCTGGCGTTCAGCCTGCGGGCGTGGCGCCACCTGCGGAGGCGCACGCGCGAGTTCGACCTCGTGCACGACAACCAGTGCCTCGGCTACGGCCTGCTGGCCATCGAGCGCGACGGCCTGCCGGTGCTGGCCACCATCCACCACCCGATCACCGTCGACCGCCGGCTGGAGATCGAGCACGCCCAGGGCTGGTACCGCCGCTTCAGCCTGCGGCGCTGGTACTCGTTCACCAACATGCAGAGCCGGGTGGCCCAGCGCATGTCCCGGGTGGTGACGGTGTCCGAGAACTCCTTCCAGGACATCGCCGCCGACCACGGGGTCGACCCCAACCGCATGGCCATCGTGCCGGTGGGCGTCGACGTCGACCTGTTCCGGCCGCTGCCCGACGTGGCTCCCGTCCCCGGCCGGCTGGTCACCACCGCCAGCGCCGACGTGACCATGAAGGGCCTCGCCTACCTGCTGGAGGCGCTGGCCAAGCTGCGCACCGAGCGCGACGACGTCCACCTCGTCGTCATCGGGCGGCGCAAGCCGGGCGGCCGTTCCGACGAGACCATCCGCCGCCTGGGCCTGGAGGACGCGGTGACGTTCGTGACCGGCGTGCCCGAGGAGCGCATCATCGAGCTGTACAGCGAGGCCGAGCTGGCGGTCGTGCCGTCGCTGTACGAGGGCTTCTCGCTGCCGGCGATCGAGGCCATGGCCTGCGGCACGCCGCTCGTCGCCACCTCCGGCGGGGCCCTGCCCGAGGTGGTCGGCCACGACGGCGACACCGCACTGGTCGTCCCGCCCGGCGACAGCGAGGCGCTGGCCGCCAGGATCCGCTGGGCGCTGGGCCGCGACGACCTGCGGCCCGGCGTCGGCGCCCGCGGGCGCCAGCGGGTGGTCGACCAGTGGTCGTGGCGCCACACGGCCGAGAAGACCGTCGAGCAGTACCGCATCCGCCTGGCCGAGCACGAGCGCACCCGGCAGGCCTGATGCTGACCGTCGACTACGGCCGGCTGGGCCTGCGGGCGGGCGACCGCCTCCTCGACCTGGGCTGCGGCGCGGGCCGCCACGCGTTCGAGGCGCTGCGCCGGGGCGCCCGGGTCACCGCCTTCGACTACGACGAGGCCGAGCTCAAGGACGTGGCCGCCATGGCCAGCGCGCTCGACGAGGCCGGCGAGCTGCCCGCGGCCGCCCGCAGCGCCTGCGCCCGGGGCGACGCGACCGCCCTGCCGTTCCCCGACGCCAGCTTCGACCGCATCATCGCGGCCGAGGTGCTCGAGCACATCGACGACGACGCCGGCGCCCTGCACGAGCTGGTGCGGGTGCTGCGGCCCGGCGGCACGATCGCGGCCACCGTGCCGGCGTTCCTGCCCGAGCGGCTGTGCTGGGCGCTCACCGACGAGTACCACGCTCCCTTCGTGCCCGGCGGGCACGTGCGCATCTACACCCAGGCCGAGCTGCGCAACCGGCTGATCACCGCGGGCGCCGCGCCCTACGACAGCCACAAGGAGCACGGCATCCACGCCCCCTACTGGTGGCTGAAGTGCGCGGTCGGCCCCACCAACGACGACCACCCGGCCGTGCGGGCCTACCACCAGGTGTTGTGCTGGGACATCGGCGGCGCCCAGCCCTGGTCCCGGTTCACCCGGGCCGCCGACCGGGTGCTGACCCCGCTCATCGGCAAGAGCGTCGTCGTCTACGCCCGCAAGCCGGACGCGCCATGAGCCTGGCCGACGTCCCCGGCATCGTCGGCGCGGCCGACCTCGGCCGCACGGTCGACGCCATCGCCGAGTGGCAGCTGCCGTCGGGGATGATCCCCTGGTTCCCGGGCGGCCACGCCGACCCCTGGAACCACGTCGAGGCGGCCATGGCGCTCACGCTGGGCGGGCGCCACGCCGAGGCCGAGCGGGCCTTCCAGTGGCTGGCCGACCTCCAGCGGCCCGACGGCTCGTGGCACCAGTACTACCTGCCCGAGCGGGTCGAGCAGGACAAGCTCGACGCCAACGTCATCGCCTACGTGGCCGCCGGCGTGTGGCACCGCTGGCTGTGCACGGGTGACCGGGGCTTCGCCGAGGCGATGTGGCCGGTGGTCGAGCGGGCCATCGACTTCGTGCTCGACCTCCAGACGCCGCGGGGCGAGATCCTGTGGGCCCGGCACGCCGACGGCACGCCCTGGTCGTTCGCCCTGCTCACCGGGTCGTCGTCGATCTGCCACAGCCTGCGCTGCGCGGTGGCGCTGGCCGAGCTGGGCGGCCACGAGCGGCCCGACTGGGAGCTGTCGGTGGCCCGGCTCACCCACGTCATCCGGCACGTGCCCGACGCCTTCTCGCCCAAGCACCGCTGGGCGATGGACTGGTACTACCCGGTGCTCACCGGCGTGGTGCTGGGCGAGGCCGGCCGGGAGCGGCTGGCCGAGCGGCACCACGCCTTCGTCATGGACGGCTGTGGCGTGCGCTGCGTGTCCGACCGGCCGTGGGTGACCGCCGCCGAGACCTGCGAGTACGCCATGGCCAACCTGGCGGTCGGCGACGAGGCCCGGGCCGGCGAGCTGTTCGGCTGGGCCCAGCGCTACCGGCACGAGGACGGCCGCTACTGGACCGGCACGGTGTTCCCCGATCAGGGCCGGTTCCCGGCGGGCGAGCGCTCGACCTACACGGCCTCGGCCGTGATCCTGGCCGCCGATGCCCTGGCCGGGGCGTCCGGCGCCGGCTCGCCGGCCAGCGGGCTGTTCACCCGGCACGACGAACTGCTGCCGGCGCTGTTCGAGGCCGAGGACGCCGACTCGTCGGTCACCGACCGGGACTGATGGACCCCGAGCTGCGCGCCTGGGCGGAGAAGGCCCGGGGCTTCATGCCCCCCGACGAGGGCCTGGCGCTGTATGCCGCGGCCCTGGAGGTGGCGGTCGAGGGCCCGCTGCTGGAGGTCGGCAGCTACTGCGGCCGCTCGGCGGTCTACCTCGGCGCCGCCGCCCGGGAGCGGGGGCGGGTGCTGTTCTCTCTGGACCACCACCGGGGCTCGGAGGAGAACCAGCCGGGCTGGGAGTGGCACGAGCCCGACCTGGTCGACCCGGCGGTGGGCAAGATGGACACCCTCCCGTGGTTCCGCCGCACGATCCACGACGCCGGCCTGGAGGGCACGGTGGTGGCGGTGGTCGGCCCGTCGCCCGTCGTCGCCCGGGCGTGGGCCACGCCGCTGGCGTTCCTGTTCATCGACGGCGGGCACGGGGTGGAGCCGGCGCGCCTGGACTACGAGCTGTGGACGCCCCATGTGGCCCAGGGCGGCACACTCGCGATCCACGACGTCTTCCCCGATCCCGCCGACGGCGGCCGCCCCCCGTACGAGCAGATCTACCTGCCGGCGCTTTCTGCGGGGTTCGTCGAGACGCGCGCGGTGGGGTCGCTGCGGGTCTTGCGCCGGACCTGACCGCTTCCGTGGACGTAATTGGTTGACTCCCAACCAATTACGTCCCCGGAACGGGGGCAAGGGCGTTGGACCGGGCCACCTCCCGGAACCAGGCGGCGCTTTCCTTCGGCTCCCGCTCGAACGTGGCCCGGTCGACCGCCACCAACCCGAACTGGGGCCGGTACCCGAAGGCCCACTCGAAGTTGTCGAGCAGCGACCAGTACGTGTACCCGCGGACGTCGACGCCGTCGGCCAGCGCCCGCAGCACCCCCGACAGCGCGTCGTGCACGTACCGGATGCGCAGCGAGTCGTCCGCCGTCCCGATGCCGTTCTCGGTCACCCACAGCGGCGTGCGCCCGCCGGTGTACGCCCACGTGCGGCGCAGCGTCGCCTCCAGGGCCTGGGGCCAGTACTCGTAGCCCATGTCCAGCACCGGGACGCCCGGCTCGGGGCCGGCCATGCCGTCCGGCCCGATGCGCATGCGCGAGTACGTCTGGACGCCGATGTAGTCGTCGCCCTCCGTGGCGTCGAGGAACATGTCCTCCATCGACCGGTTCTGGCGGGCCACCTTCTCCTCGCCTCCCGGGAGGGCGACCCGCTCGGTCATCGACAGGGTCAGGCCCACCGGGACGCCCGGGGCCGCGGCGCGGATGGCGTCGACCGCCTTGCGGTGGGCGTCCACCATCACGTCGTGGACCCGGAGGCGCAGGTCGCGGTCCTGCTTGCCCGGGGGGAACATGCCGAGCAGCCAGCCCATCGTCCCCACGATGTTGGGCTCGTTGAGGGTGCAGGCCCGGCGCATCGCCCCGGCCAGCTCGCCCGCCAGGCGGCCGGCGAAGGCGGCGAAGCGGTCGGCGGTGCCCGGGTCCTCCCAGCCGCCGCGGTCGGCCAGCCAGCGGGGCGTCGTGAAGTGGTGGAACGTCACCGTCGGCTCGATCCCGTGGGCCAGCAGCGCCTCGCACAGCCGCCGGTAGTGGGCGACGGCGGCGCCCGACCACTCGCCGTCCTCGGGCTCGATGCGGCTCCACTCGACCGAGAACCGGTAGGTGCCGAGGCCCAGGTCGGCCACCAGCGCCACGTCCTCGTCCCAGCGCAGCCACGAGTCGCAGGCGTCGCCCGACGGCTCGGCGCAGCCCGAGCCCGGTTGGTGCTCCCACGCCCACCAGTCGTTGTTGACGTTGCCGCCCTCGATCTGGTGGGCGGCGGTGGCGGTGCCCCACAGGAAGCCCGGGGGGAAGGTCGTCGTCTCGGCGGTCACGGAGCGGCACGGTACCTTTCGGCCGTGTCCCAGGACGCCGTCGACGACCTCGTCAAGCTGCTCGACCTCGAGCCGATCGAGGTCAACATCTTCCGGGGCATGTCCCCCGACGAGGACCGCCAGCGCATCTTCGGCGGCCAGGTCGCCGGTCAGGCCCTGGTGGCCGCCGCCCGCACCGTGCCGCCCGACCGGCCGGTCCACTCGCTGCACGCCTACTTCCTACGGGCGGGCGACCCCAAGGTGCCGGTGCTCTACGAGGTCGACCGCCTGCGGGACGGCGGGTCGTTCACCACCCGGCGGGTCGTCGCCATCCAGCACGGCAGGGCGATCTTCAACATGGCCGCCAGCTTCCAGCAGCCCGAGACCGGCCTCGACCACGCCTTCCCCATGCCCGACGTGCCGCCGCCCGACGACCTGCCCACCATGCGCGAGCGCATGGAGGCGGCCGGCATCGAGCTGAGCCCGTGGATGGACCGGCCCCGCCCCATCGACATCCGCCACGTCGACTGGGCGCCCCGCGACCGCCACGACCCGCTGCCGCCCCGCCAGCACGTGTGGCTGCGGGCCGACGGCGCGCTGCCCGACAGCCCGCTGATCCACACGATCGTGCTCACCTACGCGTCGGACATGACGCTGCTCGACACCTCGACGCTCCCCCACGGCGGCAGCTGGTTCGACCCGACGATGTTCATGGCCAGCCTGGACCACGCCATGTGGTTCCACCGCCCGTTCCGGGCCGACGACTGGCTGCTCTACGCCCAGGACAGCCCCAACGCCACCGGCGGACGGGGCCTGTCCCGGGGCCTGGTGTTCACCCGGGACGGCACGCTGGCGGCCACCGTCATGCAGGAGGGGCTCATCCGGACGGCGCGTGCGAACGCCTAAGTTCTCTGCCCATGACGTTCCGGAGACAAGCGGGGGGCTTGCTCCTCCTCGTCACCCTGCTCGGGGCCGCCTGCGGCGGGGGCGGGAGCGACGACGACAACGGCCTGGCCGGCACCACCACGACCACGCCGACCGCCACCACCCGTACGGACGGGGGCGGGGGTGGCAACGAGAACGCCGCCAAGCCGCTCGACGGCATCGACCTCGAGCTGACCGAGTTCCTCCAGGCCGACTCGCCCACCTCGCTGGTGGCCCGGCCGGGGTCGTCGACGCTGTACGTCGCCGAGCGGGCGGGCCGGGTGCGGCCGGTCGTGAACGGCAAGCTGGGCGCCCCGATCCTGGACATCACCTCGATGGTGGTGGCCGACGTCGAGCGGGGCCTGCTCGACATCGAGTTCTCCGGCGACGGCAAGACGCTGTACGTGAGCTACAGCCTCAAGCCCAGCGGCGACACCCGGGTCGCGTCCTACGCCATGGACGGCGACAAGGTCGACACCGCGTCGCGGCGCCAGCTCATCGCGGTCAAGCAGCCCTTCGCCAACCACAACGGGGGCGACATCGAGATCGGGCCCGACGGCGACCTGTGGCTCGGCCTGGGCGACGGCGGTTCGGCCGGCGACCCGCTCCGCAACGGGCAGAACCGCAACGTGCTGCTGGGCAAGATGCTGCGGGTCGACCCGTCCAAGCCGGCCGGCGGCAAGCCCTACGGCATCCCGGCCGACAACCCCTTCGCCGACGGCGGGGGTGCCCCCGAGGTGTTCGCCTACGGGCTGCGCAACCCCTGGCGCTACACGTTCGACCCCGAGACCAAGGACCTGTGGATCGCCGACGTGGGCCAGAACCAGTGGGAGGAGGTCGACATGCTGCCCGCGGCCGACGGCGGCGGCAACGGCGCCAACCTCGGCTGGAACGAGATGGAGGGCACGCACCCCTACCAGGGCGGCACCAAGCCCGCCGGGGCCGTCGACCCGGTGTTCGAGTACAGCCACGACGAGGGCTGCTCGATCACCGGCGGGGTCGTGTACCGGGGCCAGGCCATCCCCGGGCTGACCGGGACCTACCTGTTCACCGACTACTGCAACAGCCAACTGCGGGGCATCCGGGTGAAGGACGGGAAGGTGTCGGAGCAGAAGGTGTTCGACGCCAAGGGATCCAACCTGGTGTCGTTCGGCACCGACGGGGCCGGCGAGGTCTACGTCATCTCGCTCGACGGGACGATCTACCGGCTCGAGGCGGCCTGACGCGGTGGAAGGCGACGACCTGCTCCACATCACCACCCCCGGCGCCTGGGCCGCGGCCCGGGAGGCCGGCGAGGTGGTGCCCGGCAGCCTGGCCACCGAGGGGTTCGTCCACTGCTCGACCCGCGACCAGCTGGCCGGCACGCTGGCCCGCCACTTCGCCGGCGCCGGCGACCTGCTGGTCCTCGTGCTCGACCCCGGCGCGCTGACCGCCGACCTGCGCTGGGAGGAGGCCCGCCCCGGCGAGGCCTACCCCCACGTCTACGGGCCGATCCCGGTGGCGGCGGTCGTGTCCGTCGAACCGGTCACGGCGCCCGAAGGGTGAGGGCCAGCCAGCCGTCGTCGGCCCGCTCGGACTCGGGGGCGAGGCCGGGGTAGGCGGCGACCAGGCCCGGCCGCTGCCCGAGCAGCACGCCGGACAGCACGGCGACGCCGCCCGGGCGGACCGCGGCGGCGATCCCGGGGGCCAGCGCCACCAGGTCGGGGAGCAGCATGTTGGCCAGCACCAGGTCGTAGCGCCGGTCGGGCGGGACCGCCTCGCCCAGCGCGAGCGGGCCGAGGCCGGGGTTGCGACCGGCGTTGGCGGCCGCCGCCGCCAGGGCGGCCGGGTCGACGTCGACCCCGGTGGCCTCGGCCGCCCCCAACGCCAGCGCGGCCAGCGCCAGCACGCCGCTGCCGCAGCCGACGTCCAGCACCGCCTCGCCCCCGGTCACCAGGCCGTCGAGCGCGGCCAGCGCCAGCCGGGTCGAGGCGTGGGCCCCGCTGCCGAACGCCCGGCCCGGGTCGATCACCACCTCGACCCGGTCGTCCGCCCCGGCGGGCAGCCACGGGGGGCGGACCCGCAGCCGGGCGCCGGCGTCGACCGGCCGGGCATGGTCCCGCCAGGCGTCGAGCGCGGCGTCGAGGTCGACCGGGGCCGCCTCGGCGGGCCACCGGCCGGCCACCGCCGCCAGCAACGGCTCGACCGCGCCGTCCGCCGTCGCCGCCACGAGCACGGTGACCGCGCCCGGCCCGGCCCGCTCCTCGACCGCCACCGCACCCGCGGCCCACAGGGCGTCGGCCGCCAGCTCGGCCTCGGCCGCCGGGGCCGTGACCGCGACGACCAGCGCGGTCACGCCGGGCGGGCGAGGGTGAGGAGGTAGTCGCCTGCGGGGTCGGTCCACAGGCCGGTGACCTGGAGGCCGACGGCGCCCAGCTCGCGCCGGACCAGGTCGAAGGTGAACTTGGAGCTGATCTCGGTGCGCATCTGCTCGCCGGCTGCGAACTCGACCACCAGGTCGAGCTCCTCGACGTGCACGGTCATCGCCTCCCGGGCCCGCAGCCGCATCTCCATCCAGCGGTTCTCGGGGTCCCAGGCGGCCACGTGCTCGAACCGGTCGGGGTCGAAGTCGGCCCCCAGCTCGCGGTTCAGCACCGACAGCAGGTTGAGGTCGAACGCCGCGGTCACGCCCTCGGCGTCGTCGTAGGCGGCGACCAGCCGGTCGACGGGCTTGACCAGGTCGGTGGCCAGCAGGAAGCGGTCGGACGGGCCCAGCAGCGAGGCCAGGTTCTCGAGGAACTCCCGGCGCTGGGGCGGCGGGAAGTTGCCGATCGTGCTGCCGAGGAACGCCACCAACCGCGGGCCGTCGAGGTCGGGGATGTCCTCCAGGTGCTCGTGGAAGTCGCCCACGACGGCGTGGACGCCGACCCCGAACTCCTCGGCCACGGCCTCGGCCGCCGACCGCAGCGTGCCCTCGGCCACATCGAAGGGGACGTAGCCGGCGAGGCCGGCAGTGCCGGCGGCCATCGCCTCGAGCAGCAGCCGGGTCTTCTCCGACGTGCCCGAGCCCAGCTCGACCAGCACCGACGCCCCGGCGGCCTCGGCGATCTGGCCGGCCGACCGGCGCAGCAGGTCGCGCTCGGTGCGGAACGGGTAGTACTCGGGAGTGCGGGTGATCGCCTCGTACAGCTCGCAGCCCCGGTCGTCGTAGAACCAGACCGGCGGCATCGTCTTGGGCGTGGCGGTGAGGCCGGCGCGGGCGTCGCGCCGCAGGGCCTGACCCAGGTCCTCGGGGACCAGGCGGACGTCGACCGTCACCTTGCCCGGTGACAGCACCGTCACCTGTCGACCGCCAGGCGCAGCCCGCTGAACGCCCACCTCGAGCCCGGGGGGAAGAAGTTCCGGTAGGTGGGCCGGGTGTGGCCGGCCGGCGTGATGCAGGCGCCGCCCCGCAGCGCCTGCTGGTTGACCATGAACTTGCCGTTGTACTCGCCGACCGCGCCGGCGGCGGGCTGGAAGCCCGGATAGGGGCCGTAAGGGCTGGCGGTCCACTGCCACACGGCGCCGTCCCACCCCTCGCCGACGATGGCGGGGTGGAGGCCGGGGCCGGCCAGGCCGGCGGCGTCGAGGCCCGGCGCCGCGCCGGGGACGCGGATGACCCGGCCCCGGGCCACGGCCTCCCACTCGGCCTCGGTGGGCAGCCGGCAGCCCGCCCAGCGGGCGTAGGCGTCGGCCTCGTACCAGCTCACGTGCACGACCGGCTCGTCGGGGTCGACCGGGCGCGGGCCGGTCAGCGTCTGGAGGGACCAGCCGGCGTCCTCGTGGAACCAGTAGCCGGGCGCGTCCCAGCCCTGGTCCTGCACGACCGCCCAGCCGTCGGACATCCACAGCTCGGGGCGCTCGTAGCCCCGGTCGTCGATGAAGCCGAGCCAGTCGCCCGCCGTGACGAGGGCGCCGCCCAGCGCGTAGGGCCGCAGCATGACCTCGTGGCGCGGGTCCTCGTTGTCGTAGTGGAAGCCGTCGCCGTCGTAACCGATCTCGACGACGCCGCCCTCGCACTCGATCCAGCCGTCGTCGGCCGTGGCGGGGCCGGGCCGGGCGCCGGGGGGCGCGTAGGCGGGCTGCAGGGGGTTGGTGGCCAGCACGTGCTTGATGTCCATGAGCAGCAGCTCCTGGTGCTGCTGCTCGTGGTGGAGGCCGAGCTCGATCAGCGCGGCGAGGTCGGCGGTCACCGTCTCGGGCCGGTGGCCGAGCAGGTCGTCCATGGCGGCATCGACGGCGCGGCGGTAGGCGGCGATCTCGGCGATGCCGGGCCGGGTGAGCAGGCCCCGCTCGGGGCGGGCGTGCCGGGGCCCGATCGCCTCGTAGTAGGAGTTGAAGAGGAACCGGTAGGCAGGGTCGACCGCCTGGTAGCCCGGCACGTGGGCGGCCAGGATGAACGTCTCGAAGAACCACGTCGTATGGGCCCGGTGCCACTTCGTGGGGCTGACGTCGGGCATCGTCTGGACCGTCTGGTCCTCGGCCGAGAGCGGTGCCGCCAGCGCCTCGGTGAAGCGCCGGACGTCGTGGTAGCGGGTGCGCAGGTCGGCTGGCGCATCCACTTGCCGGGTCGCGGTGGTCATGGGTGTCCCCCTCTCCGGCGCCCCCAACTGTCCGGAGCGACTCGGCTGGTGGTCCCGAAGGACCCTACCGGGTGGGTTTCGCTTGTCGTACGGCAGGCCCGTGACCGTGGCCGATCGGCCACCTTCCGTTCGTGTAGAACCGGACGGTGCGGGTGGCGACGTACAACATCCATCACGGGGTCGGCCTCGGCGGCCGGCTCGACCTCGACCGCACGGCCCGGGCCATCGCCGCCACCGGGGCCACGCTGGTCGGGCTGCAGGAGGTCGACCGGCACTTCGGCGAGCGCAGCGGCTTCGCCGACCAGGCGGCCGAGCTGGGATGGCGCCTCGGGCTCGAGCCGGTCTTCGGGCCCAACATCGACAGGGAGCCCGCGACCACCGGAGCGCCGCGCCGGCAGTACGGCAACGCCATCCTGTCTGCCTACCCCGTCCTGTCGTGGCGCAACACCCTGTTGCCGCGGCCCGGGGGGACCGAGCAGCGCGGCCTGCTGGAGGCGGTCGTCGAGGTCGACGGCGCCCCCCTGACCGCGTTCGCCACCCACCTGCAGCACAACTCGTCGTCGGCGCGGCGGGCGCAGGCGGATGCGGTGGCCGGCATCGTGGGCGCCACGGCGGGGCCGGTCGTGCTGACCGGCGACCTCAACGCCCGGCCGGACACCCCCGAGGTCCGGACGCTCACCGCCGTGCTGGTCGACGCCTGGGCCGCGGCGGGCGAGGGCCCGGGCGCCACGTTCAGCGCCGTGTTCCCCCGGGCCCGGGTCGACTACGTGCTGTCGACCCCCGACCTGGTGGCCCGGCGGCCCGCGGTGGTGCGGGCGTACGCCTCCGACCACCGGCCCTTCGGCACCGACCTGGAAAGGGTTGGCCCCGCGGGCGACGCCTGACCCATGCTGGACCGATGGACCACGGGACGGACGGGCACCGCACGACGGCCGAGCTGGAGGCGGCGCTCGACGACTTCCGGGCGGCCCCGGCCGACGGCGGGCCGGTCGAGCTGGTCGTGGCCCGGCCGTCCGTCGAGGAGCGCGCCGTGCTCGACGAGGGCCGGCTCGACACGGTCGAGGGCCTGGTCGGCGACTGCTGGCGCACCCGGGGCAGCTCGTCCACGCCCGACGGCGCCGCCCACCCCGACCGGCAGCTCACGCTCATCAACGCCCGGCTGTCCCGGTTCGTCGCGGTCGACCCCGACACGCGGGTGCTGGCCGGCGACCAGCTCCACGTCGACCTGGACCTGAGCGTCACCAACCTGCCGCCGGGGACCCAGCTGGTGCTGGGCACCGCGGTGATCGAGGTGACCGAGCCGCCCCACACGGGGTGCGCCAAGTTCGTCGCCCGCTTCGGGCGGGACGCCATGCGGTTCGTCAACTCGCCCGTGGGCCGCGAGCTCCGGCTGCGGGGCATGAACACCAAGGTCGTCGTGAGTGGGATCGTCCGCCCGGGCGACGCGGTGCACAAGATCCCGGCGGCCGTGCGGCCGGCAGCGGCGCTGTCGGCGCAGTAATTTCCGCCGTTTTCGCGCGGTTGGTGGTTGACCGCGCCTCGGCGCGGCACTAGAAGTGGGGAGCCTCCTCGCGGGGGAGCGAGGGACCGACCCCACGATCGTCGTAGGTCCTCGCCGCCGTCGAGCTCCCGGGGCGAACCCTCGGCGGCGGTGGCGGGAAGGGTTGTGTACCCGGCCCGGTGTCACGCACGGGGCCGGGTACACCGCCGCCCTAGACCTCCACGATCCGCGCCCGGAGGTCGTCGCCGTCCACGTCGACCAGGGCGACCGTGGCCCGCTCGGCCAGCGTGGGGCTGCCGGGGTTGACCAGCAGGGTGCCGTCCCGCTCCTCGACCGAGGCGGCGTGCGTGCCGCCGTAGAGCACCAGGCGCAGCGGGCGGCCGAACAGCTCGGCCACGTCGGTGCCCTCGGGCAGGGCGAACACCACGCCCACGTCGACGCCGTCGTGGGCGACGACCCGGGGCCCGTCCTCCAGCCGGGGCGGCTCGGGCGGCGGGTCGCCGTCGTTGCGGGTGGCGACGACCGGGGCGACGGTGGCCAGGTGGTCGAGCACTGCGGCCGTCGTGATGTCGCCGCAGTGGACGATGAGGTCGGCGCCGGCGAACAGCTCGGCGATCCGCTCGGACACCGCCGCCCACGGGACGATCTCGTCGTGGGTGTCGGCCAGGACGGCAATGGTGCTCATCGGTTCTCCCCCCGTGGGCCGGGCTCCAGTGTGGCCGACCGCCGGGCCCGCCACGTGGTGGCCGTGGCCTCGTCGGACGGGAAGAACGCCTCGACCCGCAGCTCCTCGGCGGTGACGTCGCTCGGGGTCCCGAGGGTCGAGACGACCGAGAAGAAGCTGAGCGGCGTCCCGTCGAGGTCGAGGCACACGTCGAACACCGGGCCGGCGGGCGGGGTGGCGTCGGGCGGGCGGGCCACCAGCGCCGCCAGCTCGGGCTCGGCCCGCAGGCGGTCGAGCAGGGCGGCCGTGTCCGGGTCGGTCACGCCACCGACCGCCTCCCGGCGGGCCCGGTCGAGCAGGCCGGGGGCGACCGTGTCCCAGTTGCGGACCCGGGACCGCACCGGGCCCGGACCGAGGATGAGCCGCAGCACGTTGGGCGCCTCGGGCAGGGGCTCGGGGGCGGCCAGCGCGGCG
>Ga0126377_10002074_pt1 | contig 13601 bp, 13 predicted proteins | sample PanSoiMetPlot_22_FD_92647 | JGI IMG/M metagenome (GOLD analysis project Ga0126377, IMG submission 92647) | Tropical forest soil microbial communities from Panama - MetaG Plot_22 | ecosystem: Environmental > Terrestrial > Soil > Tropical forest > Bulk soil | place: Panama | collected 2016-02-17
CGTGGCGTCGTCCTTCCGCATGGTGGTGCGCATCTCGACTGCCTTGACTGTTGCTCCCGCGGGGATGTCACCGGTTACGCTAAACAGGTCTTTTTGTCCGGTAGTCGCAGAGGTGTTGGTCGTCGTATCGCCGTCAATGTCACCGGGGTCATCGACGTTTTGAAAATTGCTGCCCGCAGTCGGCGTCCATTGAACGGTATCGTTTGCGGTCGGGTACTCGGTATAAATTCGCGAGTTGCCAAGAAAGTCGTTGAACGGAGCCGCGCCCGAACCGTCACAGCAGTAATAATCGTCCTGGGTTTGTCCGCTGTTCAGCCGGGCGACGGTGGCGCGAGCGTTGGCCGTCGCTTGCGTGTCGATCCCGCTCAGGTTCAAGACCTCAATGTCGTCGACGCGGACAACGACGCTTCCGATCGCGTTGTCGATGGTGACTTTCCATTCGATGTAGCACCACTCGTTGAGGTTAGGCAGAATAGCGTTCGGTGTCTGCCCCAATAGGACACCTGTAGTAGAAGGGCCGCGCCAGATGAGAATGCGTCGATTGGTGTAGTCAGTTTGAAGTTGAACCTGGATCGTGCCGCCGTCTGCCAAACTGAAAAAGTCAAAGACCGTGGCGACCGTGGCGCGTGCTGCCGCGCCCTGAATCACTATTGCTTGGTTTGCCAGGTTCCACTCGCCGCTGATATTCAAGATCGCCGATTGCCCGTAGTTAAACCGCGTCGCCGCCCCGGTCCCCACGCTGGAGATCGTCGCACCATTATCGAACGGCGACTGATCGCCGTTGCGCCAGTGATCGAAACCCTCAATGCCGATTAGAGCCATTCGCGCTCAATTCCTATTCAGCCGCGGCCGGCTTCCTGGTCGCGGGCTTACCGGCTACAAGCTGCGTTAACAACGCGAGTTGTTCCTGTTGTTGCTGCATCATTCCGGCCATGAGCTTCATCAGATCCTGATTGCCCTGGTTACCGGATTCGATGGCTTGCTGCATGGCGTTGCGCGCCCGCTCGACATCCGTGTCCATCTCGAACGACGGGTATTGCTTCAAGAGCCACACGTCTAATTCGTCAAGATGTGTCTTGCCGCCGACGCCATGATTCGCCGTGATGTTCAAACCTTCTTTGGTCTTCGGCAGAATGCCGACCGAGGGCGAGAGCGCCGCTTCCTCGGCGAGACGAATGCTTTCGCGCAGTTCAGCTACAAGTTGTTCGGCGCGGTCCATCTCGGTCAGGATTTCAGCGCGGCGCAGTTGTTCCAGTAGCCGCGGCGCGTCGACGTCGAGCCAAGCGGGGTAGTCTTCCAAGAGCAGGCCCGGCGGACGGTGACCTACGGCCAGATCGGCTTCGCCCTCAGCTTCGCGAAACACCTGGCCGAAGAGCATGAAACTGGCGCGTAGCGATTGCTCATCAAAGGATTCGAGCGACGCGAGTTCGACCATGCCGAATTTGCTGTAAGCCACCTTCAAAGCCTCGACGCTGGTCGTGGGCATCTGCATCAGGGTCTCGACCTTGTTCTGGTTGCGCGAGGGGATGGCGCCAATGTCACCGACTACGGCCGACATCAACGAGAAGTTGTTCGAGACGGGCACGATGCGCGCATAGTCGAAGACTGGAATCGGAATTAGTTTGAGGCGCTGCAACACCGCGTACTGCACCTGGAAGGCAAAGCCGTCCGGGCCAAAATTCTTCAACTCGATCCAGGGATGAAAGACAAACTTGACCGTGTTCACGCTCTCAACGCGTTTGATAGTGCTCGACAGGTCGGGGACGTTTTCGGCGTTGTACTCGCGCAGCACGTCGGCAATGTTCGTGGGCCGTGTTTGAACTTCTGGCGTCATGGTCTACCTCTTAAATGCGGTGGTGGCGGTAAAAAGTGTTTCGGGTTGCGAGGCTTGGTTTGATCGATCGTCATTCTCAGTACTTCTTCCGGATCGATACAGGTCTGTTTCGCTTCCGCTGCCTGGCGCGCCGCCTCGCTTTCCTCACGAGCCGTCTTATCCTTGAAATAAAGATCCTTGAGCGGTGTCGTGAGCGTCTCGAACGTGCTTGAGGCGACCATGTCGAGCCAGTCATGGTCGGGCTCCCAGTAGAGGCCCTCGGGTGTGCAAACGTGAAGACGGTAGATGTAATCGCCAGGGCGAGGCAGATTGGGATCGTCCTTAAAGTAGTACTGAGCTTCGATAAGTTGTTCGGTGGTGAGGTAGCGTTCGAGAAACCAGTAGAGTCTTCCATAATCAACGTACTCGAACTTCGCCACCGCGATAGCGCGCTTGCTTCGCGGAATCGAGTCCTCACGCAACACGGTCTTCTCGCGCCCGTTTTTTAGTTTGAAGGTAAAGCCGTGGAATTGTTTGACGCGGGCGTCAACGTAACGTGCCGTGAGGCGGCCATGAAGAGTCTTGGTCGCCTCACGCGGGCCACGGACGGCGGCTGGAAAACCATCTGGCTCGTTACGCACGACGGCAACCCCGCCCCATATGAGACGGAAGTTAGGGTCAATCTCCGCCACGCGCCGGTGAAGCTCGTCATCGAGCTTGGGCGGTTGTTTGAACGACCAGCCGCCGGCGTAGCTGTAGTAATCCTGTTTACGTCTCAGGTCCATTTGCTTCATAGGGAGCGGGGAGCGAGACCGGAAGGGTGAAAACCGCGCCGCGCCCCCGCGGATGGTGCAAACACCTGACCAGCCCCCTAGATGTGGATGCGGTTGAAGGCCAGGCCTTCAATGCGTCCGTTACTTCTCGGATCCTCACAATCCCAGTTGTACTCGGAGAAGATCGTCGACTGCCGTGAGTCAAGGCGCTCGCCAAAGGAGTTGAGCGGATTGATCACGTAGCTGCCTGAATCGAATTGATAAGGCTGCGTTGGGGTCTGAACGATTTTTCTCCAGGTTAGGAAGTTAATGAAATCGACATGGCCGGGCGGCACGTCCGGATCGGTCATGAACTTGTGACCGTCCCAGTAAAGTTCGCCTACCGACATGTCGAGTTTGCTGACTTTGTCTGGCCCAATGTTGCGCACAAAGGGCGACTGATATACCTGGCTCTCCCAGTTAAAATACTGAGTCTTATTCATCCAAATTTGCAGATTGAACGAGACTCCGTAGCCCATCTTCGACTCCATCAAGGAGAGCGTTTCGCGAATCACCGCGGGGGAAATCGACGGTGAGCCGGTCTGGCGGTTGATGACAGAAGAGAAGATTTTCGGGTTGGTCGAGCGCGGAATGTTCTTGTAGTTACCCGCGTCGTCAACGTAGTAGATGAATCCCTGCGGCATGAGACCGAAGGAGTTCCGGAAGACGACCGTATCACCGGCAACGGCATCAGTCGGCGCCGCGAGCGTCAGCACGACGGGGCCGGTCGCACCCGAGGCCGCCGAGTCATCGACAGAGGCGACCGTGTTGAAGATTGACGATCCGGTTGCCGCTACACCGGCGACGCGTTGCACGCCACCGGGCGAGAAGAATTGGATCTGCTGGTCCTTCGCGAACATGCGGTTACCCTGGAGCGTGGTGTCCCAGGAAAACTGACAGTTCACGGTCGCGGGCGTCGCGGTCAGGACGCCGATCGCGGACTTGTCCGTCCCTTGCAGCGCGAAGTAATTCTCGCGCCGGCCGTACATCTTCAAGGTCGAATCGACCAGGATGCGCACGGCTTCGTTCTGCGCGAGGCGCGTTAGCTGGTTGTTCGAAAGGTTGGCAATCGAACGGCCTTCGTAGGTAGGCTCGGCACGAAACTGAGTGAGCACGCGGTTGGCGATACGTTCGAGCGCGCCGGTCCAGTTCATGCTAGACCAGTGCTGGCGAAGCGTAGCCACACCGAGCACGAAGTCAGGCGCTGCCCCGGTCAGGATCGGGCCACCCTCGGCGACGCCGAACGCGGTGTTATTTTCCGACGTCTGGAACGGGGTGTTCAGGCCGCCCGGGTTGATGTTGTTTGTCGTCTTGACCTTGTTCATCTCCTGAAAAAAGCGAGATTGAGCAACGATCAAGTTCCGCCCCTCTTCGATGAGCTTGGGCAGAATGGCATTGATGCTTGCAGTCGAGAGCGTTGTAGCCATGTCGTTCCTCCGTTACTTGACCGAGAGAGCGTCATTCAGCAGGTAATCGCCGATGCGTCTCGTGATGTCCGAAGGCTGCGACTGCGAGTTAACAGGGGCTCCGGGGATGATTGCGTCGTTCGTGGTCTTGGGGTTGGTCCGGGCCGCCATCAGGTGGATAGCGGTATCGAGAATCTGGAAGACCGGATGCTTCAGCCGCTCCTTGTTGTAGCGATCAGCAAACGGCAACAACCGCTGCGCGGCGGCAACGGCGTTAGGCTTTTCAGTCTTTTCCGAGTAATGCAGAGCTTGCGCAAGGATCTGCTTAAACTCGTTAGACTCCATGCCCCATTCGCCGAAACCTTTCTCGTAGTACGGAAAGCTATCGCCAATACCGTTGATGAAGATGTCGCGCTTGATGTCTTTGAGCGTGGCGACCTCTGGCGCGAGTTTTCGTTCCTCGTCGGTAACCTTGAGCCCGAGACCTGTCTTGGCGTCGTCGGCATAGGCGCCGATAAAGTCCTCGACCGTGTCGATGACCGAGCCCCAGGTTTCGTCTCGCTGGGTGCGTAGCGCTTCCTGTTTTGCTTGTAGGGCTTCCTGCTCTTTTGGATCGGCGGGCGGCTCAGGCGCTTTGCCTTTGAGGTCGGCCACTTCCTTGCGCAAGGATTCAAGCTCCTTGTTGTCCGGTGGCGTCGAGACCTTGAGGCCTTCAATCTTTTTAGCGAAGTCTTCACCCAGGTAGAGGCGGACATCATCGAGTTCATCTTTCGTGAACGCGGGTTCGCCTGCTGGTGCTGCCCCGTTGGTGGGCGGCGCGGCGGCGGGGTTGTAGGCCTCGGCGGCAGCTTTAAGCCCTGCCGCGTCAAGGTCTTTCCCGGTAAGTTGCTTGATGAAAAAGTTCTGGTCGCCGTTGAAGACTTCGAGGGCTAACTGTCCATATTGTTGCGGAGCGAGCCGGTATAGATAATCGGCAAAAGAGGAAGGATCCGCTGCCTGTTTCAGGATGATCGTTTCTACGATTTCAGCGTAGCGTGATGGTGATCGCTCTTCGAGATGTTGGCATACGTTTTCCGCCGGGAAGGTTGGATCCAGGTAGTGCCCCATAAAACTCGCAGTCTTGAAGCGCCTGGTCAGTTCGGGTTGTTCGGCGGCGGGGCGCGATTGGATAAGAGCCTTCTCTTCCGGCGTCAGTTCGTCTTCGCCCTCGGCGGGCGGCTTGGCTTCCTGAGTCGGTGGCGGCTCGGCTGGCGGTGCTTCGGCCGGTTTCTCTGCCGGCTTCTCGGCGGGAGCGGCGGGCGGTGGCTCTGTTGCTGGGGCCGCGCTCTCTTTGGGAGCTTCGGCCGGGGCGGGAGCCGCTTGTCCGTCTTCCTGTAAGGCCAGGTCCATTAACCAGTTCCCGACCGGCGTTTGCTCGACGGCAGGTGGTGCCGCGGGCGGTGCCGGTGGCGGGGCGGCTGGTGGCGCTTCTGCGGCAGGTGTCGCAGTATTGACTACGCCTTCCGGAGTCATAAAACTTAACCCCAAAAACAAAAAAGCCCGCCGATGTGGACGGGGTTAAACCCAGGTCACAAAGGCGGACGTGGAAACTATTCCAAGGTCCTACTATTTAGTTGTCATGCCTTGTGCTCGCTTGAGCATTGCATCGAGCGAGTTCATGCGCCTTCGTAAATCGGCGACGAACATGCGAATTTCTTCGAGCGACACTTTATCATAGCCTGTCAACCCGGGGTCCTCGTTTATTGTGTCCCGCGCCACAATATCGGCCCGCTTGATGTGCCGCACTGGTAGTTGACCGTTTCCGTTCTCTTGCATTACTTGCTCGCTGGCTTTGCTTTTTGCGTGGGCGGTGGTGGCGGTGGTGTCGCCGCTCGCTCCGCATCCGCTTTAGCCATGTCTAGCTCGGCCTGATGTTCCGCTTCCGTCATGCGCCGTTGCGAGTCAGCATCCTTCGCCTGCTCATCTGCATGACGCCGTAGAATTTCTTGATTGACCATGCGCTCGTCTTCCTGGTCCTGCTGCGCGGCAAGCTCTTCCGGTGTCGGCTGCGGTGGCGGCGGCGCGACCGTTTCGGCAAGCGCTCGCTGCTTCTCGGCTTCCTTGAATTGTCCGGCCTGCTTAGCCTGGAAGTGGAGCATCCACATCTCAACTACCACATGGCGCCGGGCGTCACTCCAGGTCTTGGCGTCTTCCGAGAAGAGAGCGTCTTTGTAGACGTCCATGAAAGCGTCATGGTCCTGCAGGTACATGGCGGTCGGGTCGGCCGGCTGCATGAGTGGATCGCAAAACTCGGCGAGTGCGGCCATCATCACTACCGCGGCCTTCTGTGTGTTGGCGAGAAACATCGAGTTCTTCGCTTTGATCTCTTCCTCGATGGCGGCCAGTTTGTTCAGGCGGTAAGTCGCCTCGCGCCGGTCGGTGCGGCCGGGGCCGATGTCAAAGGGAATCCCGAGAGTGTCGGCGAGTGAGGCGAGCATGTCTTCGGCCCACGGTACCTCGGTGCGGGCAAAGGCCTGCGCTATCTGACCAAAGGCCATCGCTTTCGCCTGCGTGAGGGCCATCGATCGCGGCGCGTCGGTGTTGGCGGCGACATTGATGTTCACGGTCTGGCGGAAATTGCACTTGAAGAAGTGAGTGCAAACGTCCGGGCCAAACCGCTTAACCAATCCTCGGAATTGTTCGGGTGACTTTTCCTCGCTGCAGTATTCCTGCAGGTTGTCGAGGATCTGAAACATGAATTCCTTGTCGGCCTGAATCATCTGGTGAATCGGCCCGACCATGCGGCCCGAGGCGTTTTCTTGCGCCGCGGCGACGCCGGTGGCGGTGGACATCACCTGGTTGTCTGGCGCCCCGTACTGCCCCGTGACGGTCATCGTTCCGGCAATGAACTGCATGGCCGCCTGAATCTGCTGCGACGTGGCCCCCAGGAAGCCAGTCGGCGCTTGGCCCGGAAAGCGGCGCACGACCGCGTCTATGCCACCCGGGGGCACGTTATCAAGAAACAAGAGGTTGTTGATCTCGGGCAGGTCTTTGACGTGCTTGCGCACGACCGCGGTGAACGGATGCCCGGCCATCCCTAATGAGTAATCCAGATTGAAACTATCGTTGACTATGTCGTTGAGCGGCATGATGCACTGCAACCCGGCGCCACGGCTCGAACCGGCCCGCTTGCCAAAGAAGACCTCCGTCCAGCGGCGGCGAAAGTTACAGGCCTTGAGCTTGATGATAGTGTTGCCGCAAGTAAGCAGAAAAACACCGTCCGGGTAGGTGTCACCAAGCAGGCCCACCGCGCACTTATCGCCGTCGGGTGTGGTCTCTTCCGTTGGGTTGTAGAACGCTCCGTAGCGTGACGGGTCGAGATAGATGTACTCGCGAGAGACTGGGCGGCGCTGATAAGAGTGACTACCCCACTGCCGCGCCGAACCCACAATCGGATCCGTCTGCATCGAGGCGCGTTGCTGATCGTACTGGTAGCGCAGGTCGACCGGGAGCGCGCCCGTGTCGGGCTCAATAAAAGTCTGATAGCGCCATTCGGCGTCTGCCAGCGGCAGAAAGTCGCGCTCAACAATAAAGGTCGCGTGCTTGAGCTTCGAAGCCTGCAGGTCACGTTGTACGCCGAGCAAGTTGGGAATGTGCAGCAGGTTCTCACCGAGGGCCACTTCGGTAGTCGTCGCTTGCTGGCGCGTAATCGTTGGCCCTTCCATGTCCTTAATGTCGGTGCTGCCACAATGAGGGCAGCTTTCCTGTCCCTCTTCCACTTCGTAACCGCAATCCTGGCACTCACGGTGACCTTCCATTTGCGTGGTCTCGTCCGTGTAGCTCATGCGCGTCACGGTCTTCGGCGCGTCCGGGTTGACGCCCCACACGAGACAGCGATAGCTCACGCCGGCGAGAATTGAATTCATAATCTCGTCCATGCGTGCTTCATCGTCCATGAGCCGATCTTTTTCTTCGACCGCGAGTTCCTCGCACATGGCGGCTACGAGCTTGTCGTTGGGGTTGCCTTCATTCTTCGCGGCGAATTCATACTCGACCTTCGTCTTGAGCATCTGCATGAAGGCCTGCTCGGTGTGCCCGGTGATGACCGGAATCGTGTAAGCGAAGTCGCCGTCATTGAACACGGGCGCCTGGTAGACGCCGTTGACGTACTGGCCGTATTGGTCGCCGTTAACGTAGCGGCACATCATGTCGACGTCCTGCAGATACTTCTCGCGAGCATCGGAGTCGACCGAACGAAGCTCGTCGCGCAGGGCCAGGAGAAAGTCAGAGAGCTTCTGCCCGGAATCCTTTTGGCGATTGATTAGCTCGGCGCGGTACTTGCGCTTGCGCTCTTCCTCGGTAGCAAGCGGCTTCTGGTCCTGGTAGTCGGTAGAGACCGGCGCGAGGGGGGTCGTCAGGGGTTGATTCAGACTCGAAAACTCCGTGCTCATAAAGCTCCTACTGCGGCACAGGGGCGGGTATCTGCTCGTCGAGTCTCCTTGCTTCCTCGGGCGAGAGCGCGCTACGGCGCTCAGTTAATTGTTTCTGGCTTTCGCGTTGTTCTTCGCGTAGCTCAGCATCGCGTACGGCGGCGTTACGCTCGCGCACGCCGCGCTTACCAACCGCGGGCATTCGTGAGAGTTCAGCGGCGGAGACCGGCAGGGCTGCTGGTAGACCAAACCCGGGCACGGGTTCCCGCGGTTTGGGCAGCGACCGAACCAGAAGATCGGCCACTTCCTGCCGGTGTGCCGCTCGCTCGCTCTCCAGGAGTCGGAGCAAGCTGTCGTTAAGCGACTCGGCGCGTAGCCGGGCCTCACGTTCAGAGTCGTAGGCTTTCTTCGAGACGAACATTAGCCCCTCGCTTTCGCGGCGATGCTCTTGAGGACAGACCCGCGCTTGTGTGTGCGCTTGCCGCCGCCGTCGCTATAGCGACCCACGGGCGAGTTCGGGTGCTGGCTGTTGTAAATCTTGGCCGCCTTTGTCTGCGCGGCGTCGTAGTCCATCTTCTGCGCGAACTTGTCGCGCATCACTTCGTAGGCATGTGGCATCGCTATTTCCCCTTTCGTCGCGCCTTGTCTGCCAGGTTTCTTAGAAACGATCCGCGGCTAACGGCGGCCGCCGCCCGTTCGTTGCGTTCCTGCTGCTCGGCCTCAAAAGTCGAGGCCCCTTTCGGCACTGCCTTAGTAAGGTCAGGCGCCGGCTGGTAGTCGTAATCGTCAAGCGGCGGATCGGTAATGACGGCTCGGGGATTGCGCACCACGGCCGGATAGCCCGCACTGTCCCTCGGCGCTCGCCTGGGGTCGTTCTTAGCTAACGGTGGCTCGTCAATGATGGGCGCCTTGCGCTGAATGCTGATTTTCCGATACATGTTCTTTCTAGGCGTACTCATGGCTTAACACTCCTGTTCGCCTTCGTAGCTGATGGTCGGGTTGTCAATGCGCCGAATGGTTGGCGGCGGGAGAGGCGTATCAAAATCCCCGCTCTTAAACTCTCTCGACTCCACAAACAAGATGGCGCGCTGATGGTCGCCGCTCACGCCCACACTAATGACGCGAGCGTCGTCCGGTATCGGGTCGGCCACTACTTCATATTGACCGCTGCAAAGCATGAGCAGCAGATCACCGGTAAAGTGCATCTGCCTCACGGTTAGTTTTTTCTGGTCGTCTGAACGCACGTTCGCTACCTCTCATTCTTCGGGCAACCAAACAAAGACCGGGGTGCCCTCGCCGCACCAGGCGCCAATGATGTTGAAATCAAAAAACTCTTCTGCATCGTCTTCCGTCATGCCCATATGGACCAGGCCCGCGATCACTTTGTCATAGGAGTAACAAGCTACCGGCTCCATCCCGAAACGATAGGCGATACCTACTAGCGCGGCGTCGTGGCCGTCGGCAAATAGCGCCTCCGGGTTTTGTTCCTCAAGCCGCTCCCTGATGACTTCCGGCGTACTCATGACGCTCGTCGCTTCCCTTTCCACTGCCGCCGGCGCGGCATTCGCAGCACGTTCGCGTAGTGCTTCTTTAGTTCCTGGCGCTCCTTCTCTTCCTCGATCTTGATGCGCGAGAGCGCATGTTGCTGGGCCATGTACTGGTCGACAAAATCAGGTTGGCCCAACCGCCCTAAGACCGCCGCCGGCTTTAGGTCGTCGGGCAAGCGGCTAATACGCCGCTCGTCTTCGGTCATCGCGGTAGCGGAAAGCGCAAAGTTGAAAAGCGTCATGCGCATACAGTCGAGCGTGATACCGCCATAGGGTTGCGGCAATCCCTGCTCGTTGTAGCTCCAGGTGGTTATCTCCTGCCGTGATGCCAGTAGCCCGTTGTCGTCAAGGGGTACGTCAAGCTGGCCGGCCGCGCAAAGCAGGTAGAGATGCGAGGCCCCGATCCGCTGGTAGAATGGGTGGATCAGTTGCGGCTCGTACTGGAAGTACCAGTTAGTTTCCGGAACGCCGTCGAGCACGTCACCCTCGAATTCATTCAGGGTGAGGTTGTATTTCTCCGAGGCCAGTTGCACGACCTCGGTGTTACCTTTACGGACCCAGCAAATACCCGCTTGCCCCAGGCCACGGGTGCAGTGATGTTCGAGGGCTTCGACAAAGTGTTCGAGTATCTGGCCGACGTCGGTGTTGTAGTAGCGACCCGAAGCAATAACGAAGACGACTTCACCCAGTTGCGCGTTTTCTGCCGCCCGCGCAGTCAACGCCCAGCCAGAGGGCTTTGACTTATCAGCCTCTATTCGTAGACCGCCCGAGACTTCCCAGTGTCCGGGAATGCGGTGGCCAAACTTTTCGTAGAAGCGCGTCCAGGGAACAAGATTTACCTCGGGTTGAAAGTTCTTGATTACGAGGCCGCGGTGAAAAAGCCGATAGAGATGCGAGTAAGCGTCGGCCGCGGCGTCGACCTGGTCCTTATAGGTGGAGAGCGGGAAGTTGTGTAGCTCATCGCGAAACACTTTAAAGTTCCACTTGCCGTCGATGTAGGCGTCAACGAGACCGCTATTGACGGCCTGCGAGAACGGATAGGCGCGTAGCTCCTTCGAGCCGCTGACTACCTCGACGGTGACATTGAAGTGCTTGGCGGCTAGTTCCTGCTCGAATTGGAAGGCCACGTCCGCCCCGGCGGATCCGGGGTCTTTTGGTCCGTGAATCTCGACTAGCAACCCATCTTCCTCGGCCGTGGCGTGCTGCAGGATGGCGCGCTGCGCGGTGCCGACTTGTTCGCGCTTGACGTTGACAACACAAAAGCGCCCGGTCGCGGTCACCCCCATACGAACGCCAGCGGTGTAAGCACCGCCGCCTTCGGTGGCCGCGTTGTCCCAGGCGCGCACTTGATGGACAAATAGCGGTAGACTCTCGACGGGTTTAATCTTCGCTACGTCAAAGAGGTTGCCCGATTTACTTACCGGGCGGCCCTGAAACTGGGAGAGCCAGACTTGACCGTTTACTTTTTGGCGCAGGTAATAGCTTTCAGAAAATCGCGGGCTCAGATATTCGCCCTCGCCGCGTCCCAGTGGATCCGCGAATTCTCGGCCGGTTTCCTCATCGACGTATGGCCCATCCGACTCAGCCGCATAACGCCAGAGGTCAAAATCCCCACTCGCCAGAGCCCGACCACCCATGTCGTCCTGATGGTAGCGGTGGAACATGATGAACTCGTTTGACTGGTCGTTAAGACGCGGGCTCGCGGTGTCGGTGTGAAACCTCCAGGTCTTATCGCGTATCAATTCTGAGAGCGCTTCTTCCATTGACTTGTACGGATCGTCGATGAGCAGCGTGTCGGCGCCGGTACCGGTAAAACCCGACTGCAAGCCGAGCGCGGTAAACGACGCCTGCCCGTCGTTGACCTTGACGCGACCAACGGTGGACCACTCGACGGCCTTACTCTTGCGGCTAATGAAGCCATCTACATTCGGAAAGAAAGCACGATGTTCAGGGGTGGACATCATGTGCTTGATGACGATCGAGAAACGCGCCGAGTGAAAGACGTTGTAGGTCGCGAGGCGAAAGCGATGTACCGGGTCAAAGCCGATAATCCAGGCCGGGTAGCATTGAGAGATGATGATCGATTTCCCAAACTGGGGCGCGGCGTGAATGGCCACCCGGCGACCTTTAGCGTAGCCCTCTTTGAATTCGTCCGCCGGAATGAGAAAACCGCTCGGCGTCTCTTTGTACTTACCGTAGTCGAAGAATTCGAACTTGCGCGCCTGCGCCAACCAGAAGGCCTTCTCCAATCGGTCGCAGAGGTCTATCTGCCACGGGTCAAGCTCGATCTGCTTCATGGTGGCGACATAGGTAGCCAGGGTTGGTCCCTCGGGGGAGACCAGAGCCATGAACTCTTCGCGCTCTTCCGGGGTCAAAACCGCAAGGCGTTCTTCGATGTTATCCAGCCTTGACACTCTCTTCCTCTTCGCTCACGAGCACTTTCAGTTTGCGCCGGCGCTCTTCGGCGGTTTCAAGTAGTTGTTCGAGTCGTTGGTGACGCGACATGCCCAGTTGCGTGCGTCCGTGAATCTGCGTCGGGTTACCTTGCGCGACCTGCAGCTTGTCGAAGACGACACCAAAGGCCCAGGCCCGGTCATAGAACTTCAAGGGCTTGGAATCGGGAGTGAGATCGCCGCGCAGCGACTCGACAATCTCGTTCGCGAGTTGAGCCATCTTCTCAAGCGAGAGCGTTACGACCGTGCGGGTGGTTTCATTTCTTTGGTCGTCCTGGCGACCCTTCTGTTCTAGTTGGCGTTCTTTCGCCTCGTGGCAGGCGCGTTGATGGTCCTCCCGTTCCGTGCGTTCCTTGTTCTCCAAGTAGCGGCGCTGCGCCTCTTCATCGCGTTTAAGCCAGTCACGGATAGTCTGTTTCCGCAAATTAAGCTGGCGCGCTGTATAGGCGACGTTGTAGCCGTTGAGCTTCAAGGTCGCGAGCGTGCGCACGCGCAGTTCCTCTTTCTCTTCGGGCCGGAGAAGTAGCGTGTCGACATGCTTAGTTACACGCCGCTTCGGCGGCGGTGGTTCAGGCCGCGGCACAATGTCGTCTATTGGTGGTCTGCGAATAACACTCATGGAAACACCTCAAATGGTGGATATTGTTTTTTGCCGGCGCCGCCCGGAATGCGCGGGCCAGGGCGCGGCAGTGATGGTCCATAGCGGCGCGTCCCGCTGCGCTCGCCGCGAATGATCTGTTCGAGTTGGTCTTGTAGCTCGGGGCTGAACAGGTTTTCTTCTGGCGCTGTCTCTTCGTCCTCAACACCTTCTTCGCCCTCGGGCGGCTGGTAGAGCTTCTTGTACCAGTCCATCGCCTGCTTGAGCGTTAGCTTCTCTTCCAGTGAGAGCGAGTCGCGGTACTCGTCCCAGTACTTGCGCGCCACGATGCCCAGCGGGTTCGCGAGCCGCACGCTCTTCTTGATGCCCTCATCGGTGCCGCCCAGGGCGTAGTAGCGCTTCTCCCAGTATTTGGCCCGGTCGAGGTCCTGCCACTGCAAAGACTTCTTCATGTAATAGAGAGCGTTGCCGCGCTCCGTGGGGTCGGTGACGTGCCGAGACACGCCGCGTTGCTGTAGCCAGTCGTTCAGGGTCTCGCGAGCGTGATAGAAGGCGGCCTCGCC
>Ga0126377_10002075_pt1 | contig 13599 bp, 9 predicted proteins | sample PanSoiMetPlot_22_FD_92647 | JGI IMG/M metagenome (GOLD analysis project Ga0126377, IMG submission 92647) | Tropical forest soil microbial communities from Panama - MetaG Plot_22 | ecosystem: Environmental > Terrestrial > Soil > Tropical forest > Bulk soil | place: Panama | collected 2016-02-17
CGACACCAACGGATTCGAAAAAGACCGCGCGCGCTCGATCTGGCCTTATCGCGACTGGGTGATCAACGCCTTCAACAAAGACCTGCCCTTCAATCAATTCACGATCGATCAACTGGCGGGCGATTTGCCGCCACAGCCGACGACGGAGACGCGGGTGGCCACGGGCTTTCTGCGCAACTCGATGCTCAACCAGGAGGGCGGCGTCGATCCAGAACAGTTCCGCGTCGAAGGCATAATTGATCGCGTTGACGCGGTCGGCAAAGCCTTTCTAGGCCTGACGATCAGTTGCGCCCAATGCCATAACCACAAATTCGATCCGATCTCGCAGGCGGAGTACTACCGCTTCTACGCTTTTTTGAACAACGACGACGAGCCGGCGATTGAAGTCCCCGATCAAAAGATCGCGGATAAGCGCAGAGAGATTCTGTCGAAAATCGCCAAGATCGAAGACGACCTGATCGCCGGCGACGCCGATCTGCCGAAACGTATGGCCGCGTGGGAAAGCCGCGTCCGCGATCATAATACGGGATGGGACATACCCTGGACGCCGATCAAGGACAGCGAAATCTTCGCCGCTTTCGGCGTGAAGTTCGACAGACTCGAAGACGGCTCATTCATCGCCAGAGGCGACAACGCGACGACCAACAACTACATCGTCAAGGCGAAGACGAGCCTGAAAAAGATTACCGGCGTGCGGGTCGAGTTTCTGACCGATCCGAATCTGCCGCGCGGCGGGCCAGGGCGCGCGCCAGACGGCAGTTTCTACTTCAGCGAATTTTCCGTCGAAGCGGCGCCCGTCGATAAGTCGGACGCAGTCGAGAAGGTCGCGCTCGCCAACGTGACCGCCGATTTTGAATTGCCAGACTCGCCCGCGAAGAACGTGATCGACGGCAACCTCAAAACCCACTGGTCGAGCGACGCAGGGCCGGTCAGGCGAAATCAGAGCCGCCAGTTCGTATTCGAAACGCAGAAGAGTGTCGGTTACGACAGCGGCGTCGCGCTGACTTTTCAACTCGCGCAGAAAAGAGACGATTCGATCGACACCGAACAGCGGCAGCCTAACATTGGGCGTTTTAGAATCTCCGTCACCGACGCGCCGAACCCGAAGGCCGATCCGCTGCCCGCTCACGTGCGCGAGATTCTTTCAATCCCCACCGACCGTCGCTCGAAAGAACAGCGGCGCGAGGTCTTCAGCTTCTACCGCACGATTGACCCGGCCTTCGTCGAGGGCAATAAAAAGATCGATGAGTTAATGAGGGAGTGGCCATACGGCCCGACGACGTTGGCCCTCAGCGCCCGCGAAATCCCGCGCGAGACGCGCATCTTCAAACGCGGCGATTGGAAACGCCCCGGCGACGCCGTCAGCCCCGGCGTTCCCGCCGCGCTTCATCCTTTCCCGAAAGACGCGCCGCCGAACCGGCTCGGCCTGGCGAAATGGATTGTAGACAAAAACAACCCGTTGACCGCGCGCGTCATCGTCAATCGCATCTGGCAACAGTATTTCGGGCAGGGGCTGGTAACGACGCCTGAAGACTTCGGCTCGCGATGTGAGCGCCCGTCTCATCCCGAATTGCTCGACTGGTTGGCGGTCGAGTTCATCGAAAGCGGCTGGAGCATAAAACACATTCACCGATTGATTTTGAACTCCGCCGTCTACAGGCAATCATCAAAAATTACCCCGAAGCTGTTGGAGGTCGACCCGTACAACCGCTGGTTGGCGCGAGCCCCGCGAATCCGCGTCGAGTCTGAGATCGTGCGTGATGTGGCGTTGGCCGCGAGCGGGTTGCTCAGCGAAAAGATCGGCGGGCCGAGCGTCTTTCCTCCGCTGCCGGCCGGGGTGATGGACCTGGCTTATGGCGGGTTCAAGTGGGAGAACGCGACGGGCGAGGATCGCTACCGCCGCGGAATGTATACGTTCTGGAAGCGCACCGTGCCTTATCCTTCGATGCTCGTCTTCGATTCGCCGAACGGCGATTTCTCATGCCCGCGCAGAGTCAGATCGAACACGCCGCTGCAGGCGCTGACGACTTTGAACGATACTGTCTTTGTGGAAGCGGCGCAGGCCCTGGCTATGCGGGTCTGGAAAAATGGCGGCGCCGATGACCGCTCGAAGATGATTTACGCGTTCAGGCTCTGTGTGAGCCGTGAGCCCGATCAATTCGAGACTCAAAAATTGATGGAGCTGCTCGAAGATCAGAAGAAGTATTTTGAAGGGCGCACGTCCGCAGCCGTCTATGTGACGGCGATGGATTTGAACAAGATTCCCGAAGACGTCGACCTGCACAAAGTCGCGCCGTGGACGATGATAGCGCGCGTGCTATTGAATATGGACGAGACGATTACCAAAGAATGAAAGCGAATGACAAAGGTTCTGACAATATCGCATCTCCTTCTACCTGCGATTGTGGCTTGTCTGATTTGTTCAATCGTTTCAGCGCAGGATAAGCAGAGCGTCTGTCGCGATCATCAATCGCTCTGGCGCGATGCGCAAGGAAAACCGTATAGATTGAAGGACAGGGAATTGGAGGAACGGCGGATACATTGCGAACCGCCAAAACTGCCGGGGCAGTGGTGTGGTAAAGGCGTGATAATGTTTTCGGTGGTTATAAATGCGGAAGGCAAGATCGAGTGCGCAGAAGCCTTCTCTAAGCACTCTACTGATGTGAAACAACTTGCGCTGGATGCGCTGAAGAAATGGACTTTCAAGCCGGTTGAGGTTGATGGAAAGCCGATCGCGTTTCTAGGAATCGCTGCTGTTGACGTTTCCTGGGATTCCGCTCCGGGCCAATGTCGCAGCAAATAGGTGAAGCATGTATATAAATCAGGAGGCGAGCCCTGGGTACGCGCGCTTCCAGCGCGCAGTCTCGGCAGGAGGCGCATTTAGGAATCAATGGGCTGTCTGATCGAGACTGCGCGCTGGAAGCGCGCGTACCCAGGCTATCGCTGATCACTGTTTTGAGGTGGATATGAACTTCAACGAAGAGATTAATATTGAAGCAAGAAAACTTTTAACCCGCCGCTGGTTCTTCAAAGAATGCGGAATAGGTCTTGGTTCTCTGGCGTTGGCTTCATTGATGGAAGAGAGCCTTTTCGCGCAGAGCCAATCCGCAATCACAAATCCGCTTGCGCCGAGGCAGCCACATTTCAAACCGAAAGCCAAGCGCGTGATCTATCTGTTTATGGCCGGCGGGCCTTCGCAGTTCGAGACCTTCGATTACAAGCCATCGCTCGCCAAATACGACGGCAAACCTGTGCCGCAGGAGTTCGTCAAAGACCTCAATTACGCGTTCATCAGACCGGACGCGGGCTTATACGCTTCGGAGCTGAAATTCGCGCAGCATGGGCAATCCGGGACTTGGGTGTCGGAGGCGTTGCCTTACACGTCGCAGGTCATTGACGAGATAGCCGTCGTACGATCGGCGCAGACCGACGCGATCAATCACGCGCCCGCGCAGATTTTCATGAACACCGGCTCGACGCAATATGGGCGTCCGAGCGTCGGCGCGTGGGTGACCTATGGGCTCGGCGCCGAGTCGCAGGATTTGCCTGCGTTCGTCGTGATGTCATCGGCGGGAGGTTTAAGCGGAGGCAGTTCGAATTTCGGATGCGGCTTTCTGCCGACGATCTATCAGGGCGTGGCCTTTCGCAAAAGCGGCGACCCGATCCTCTCGCTTTCGAACCCGCGCGGCGTGACGCCTGAAATGCAGCGCAAATCACTCGACGCGCTGAACGCCCTGAACGAGCGCCATCTGGAATTGACGGGCGACCCGGAGATCGCCACTCGCATCAACTCTTTCGAGATGGCCTACCGAATGCAGACCTCGGCGCCTGAACTGGTGGACGTCTCGAAAGAGTCGAAAGAGACGCTTGAAATGTACGGCGTGACCCCGGGGCGCGCTTCGTTCGCGATGAACTGTCTGCTGGCGCGGCGGCTCATCGAGCGCGGCGTGCGCTTCGTGCAACTATTCCACGAAGCCTGGGATCACCACAGCGAGGTGGCGAAAGGCGTTCGCAGCCAATGCAAACAAACTGACCAGGCGGCGGCGGCTTTGATCAAGGATCTGAAACGGCGCGGATTGCTCGAAGATACGGTCGTCGTCTGGGGCGGGGAATTCGGGCGCACGCCGATGGTCGAAAGCAACCCGGACGCGGGCCGCAGCCTGGGCCGCGATCATCACAACAAGGCCTTCTCGATGTGGCTCGCGGGCGGCGGCGTCAAACCCGGAGTCACATATGGCGAGACCGACGAGTTCGGTTTCAACGTGGCCAAAGACCCCGCGCATGTACACGACCTGCACGCGACTATCCTGCAATTGCTCGGATTCGATCACACGAAACTAACCTATCGTTTTCAGGGAAGAGATTTCAGGTTGACGGATGTTCACGGCGCCGTGATTGAAAAATTGTTGGCTTGATTTGCCAGGCGTCCAATTCAAAACGCCGCCAACCGATCTTGTCATCGGGGCAGGCGCCCGAACTTTTATCGCGCAACTCGGCGGCTGCGGAGACGATCATCTCCAGGTCATGAAAAATTCCACGGCATGAAGGGCATATCATCAAATGCATCCGTATCCGCACGGCTTCTATAACGTTCAACGATCCGTCATGATACTCGCTTAGTAACTTCAGGCTTTTGTCGCAATTCATCGTTATTACCTTCTACTCACACTCGAATCACTTAAGCGCAATTCGAAATCAAAGATTATTCGTAGACGCAGGGGGGTGAATAACGCAAATGCCGTGCAGCAGACATATATGCGAAGGCACATATGGTCGAAATAATGGAAAGAACCGTTCTCCGGCCCCGTTCTCTGGCTTGTGGACGACTGTTTAATAAATGGATGGCTGTTTAATAAAAAAAGAGCGTAACCTTATGGAGATTTTACCCCCACAAGGTTACGCTCAACAGGAGGTTCACCCGTGTCCCTTAGATAATAAGGCGCGTTACGCAGTTGCCCATTTATCTCAATCGCGGTCATTAAACATGCTTCACAGTGAGGCGCTTTATGGCCGATGAGATGGTGCGTTTATCGAAGCTAATGGCGCAGCGAGGCGTCTGTTCACGCCGCGAGGCTGACGCCTTCATCGAGCAGGGCCTGGTTTCAGTCAACGGCGTCGTGGTCGATCGGCTCGGGACCAAAGTCGCGCCAGACGTTGAAATCACGCTCGCCCCTCAAGCCGTCAAAAAACAGAATGAGCTTATTACGATCGTTCTAAACAAGCCGGTCGGGTACGTCTCCGCTCAACCCGAGCCAGGTTACCCTCCCGCGATCAAACTCATCACCGCATCGAATCAATTCGGCAAAGGGAAAAAACGTTTGAGACCGGAACATCTGAAGGGCCTGGCCGTCGCCGGTCGGCTCGACATCGATTCGCAGGGGTTGTTGCTTTTCACGCAGGACGGGCGCTTGGCGAAAAAGATCATCGGGGAAGAGAGCGGCGTCGAAAAAGAATACATCGTCCGGGTTCGTGGCTCATTGCCAGATGAAATGCTGCGATCGCTGCGGAGCGGGCTGACGCTCGATGGCAGATCGCTCAGACCGGCGCAGGTCGAATGGATCAACCGCGATCAATTGCGATTCGTGTTGAGAGAGGGACGTAAGCGGCAGATTCGCCGGATGTGTGACATGGTGGGTTTGAAGGTCATTGGGTTAAAACGGGTGCGAATAGGCAGAATCAGATTGGGCGATCTGCCCGAGGGAAAGTGGCGGTTTTTGGAAGCGGACGAGAGCGTTGATTGAATCTATATCAGCCTCTCCTTCATGCGTTCGATCACCGAATGTGGAACGAGTCCTTCAATCGAACCGCCAAGCAGGAAGACCTCTTTGATCAGGCTCGAACTGATGTATGAATTCTCTTCGGAGGCGACCAGGAGAACTGTTTCGACCTGCGGGTTGAGACGGCGGTTCATCAATACCATCGGCAATTCGTACTCGTAATCTTTCATAGAGCGGACGCCGCGAATGATCGCATGCGCCTGGCGTCGGCGCGCGTATTCGACCAGCAGGCCCTCGAAAGTCTCTATCTTGACCTGTGAAGAGTATGGCGCGGTCACTTCGGCCAACATCTCTATGCGCTCGGCGACCGTGAACATGGGATGTTTGTCGGGGTTGATCAGAATCGCCACGATGACCTCGTCAAATATGTGGCAGGCGCGTTTGATGATGTCTACGTGCCCGTTGGTCAACGGGTCGAATGATCCGGGATAGATCGCGCGACGAGCCATAGGATCCTCCTTAGAAATGAGCCACGAAGAAACGAAGATCGCGAAGATGGTCGAGGATCGAAGATCGAGGATCGAAGATCGCATTCGATCCGCAGCGTTAGCGTTCTATTCCGCTTACGATTTTCGAAAACTCTCTAAAAAATATGAAGAATGCGAATGGTAGCATGGCGCGAGGGAATGGGAAAAGCGGTGGTATTTCATCCACCTGAGAGATGACGCGATCCTCAATCCTCAATCCTCGATCCTTGGTCCTCGATCCTCGATCATAGAGCCTCCCTCGCCACCCTGCGACACGGCTTCGACCCCATAAAAAGTCAGAAGAGATTCGCCCTGCGCGAGCTGTCGGTAGGGGCGCAATTGGTCGTAATTCGGCAGCAGCGGCGTCTGGCGGCGATGTTCGACGATTACGACGCCGTTTTCGGCGAGCAGGTCATGCTTTGCGATCACCCACATGACGGGCGTGTAGAGGTCTGAATTATAAGGCGGATCGAAATAGATGATGTCGAATTGGGCATTTTCGGACGCGAGGCTCTTCAACGCCCGAATCGCTTCGCGATTGATCACCCTGTAATCCGCTCTTATCCCGCAATTGCGCAGGTTCTCACTGATGATTCGAGCGGCTTTAAGCGATGATTCGACGAAGGTGACATGTCGGGCGCCGCGCGACAACGCCTCGATGCCGATTGCGCCCGATCCGGCGCAGATGTCGGCGAAACGCGCCGCTTCGATTCGCGGCGTCAGGATGTTGAAGATCGTCTCGCGCAAACGATCCGAAGTCGGTCGCACGCTCAACCCTTCGAGCGTTTTCAATCGGCGGCCTTTGTAGATTCCGGCGATGACTCGCATAAGCAGCGGGAGTGGGGAGTAGGGAATGGGGAGTGGGGAGTGAAATTCTTCCCCTATTCCCCATTCCCCACTCCCTACTCCCTATTCTTCATATCCATTCGGATGCGCCAGACGCCAGCGCCAGGCGGATTCGATGATGGTGTCGAGTTCGCTGTGGCGCGGGTTCCAGCCCAGGTCGCGCATAATCTTATCGGGACTTGCGATCAGGATTGGCGGGTCGCCTGCGCGGCGCGGCGCGGCTTCGGTCGAAATCCATCGCCCGGTGACCTGTCGCGCCATCTCGACTACTTCAGCCACCGAGTACCCGCTGCCATAGCCGAGGTTGTAAATCTCGCTGCCTTTTTCCAGAGCGTTCAAGGCCAACACATGCGCGTCGGCCAGGTCGATGACATGAATGTAGTCGCGCACGCATGTGCCGTCTGGCGTGTCGTAATCTTCGCCGAAGATGTTGACGTGGCCGACTCCGGCGGCTGCGACGCGCAGCGTATTCGGGATCAGATGTGTTTCGGGGGAGTGGTCTTCACCGAAGCGCTCGCTTGCGCCGGCCGCATTGAAATATCGCAAACTAACGTAGCGCAACCGGTAAGCCAGGTCGTACCAGCGCAGCATTCTTTCAAACGCGAGCTTCGAGTCTCCGTAGGGATTGGTCGGATTTTGCGGCGCTTCTTCGGTGATCGGCATCGTTTCGGGCGCGCCGTAGACGGCCGCGGTCGAGGAGAAGACGAGTTTCTTTACGCCCACAGTCAGCATCGCGTCGAGCAAGGAGATGCCGGCGCTGATGTTGTTGGTGAAGTAGGGATGTGGATTTTCCACAGCTTCGCCGACCAGGCTCGACGCGGCCAAGTGTATTACGGCCTCGATTCTGTTTCGGTCCAACGCGTGGCTTAGCGCGTCGCGATCCAGCAAACCGGCTTTGACGAATGTGGCTTCAGGCGCCACGGCGGCCGTGTGGCCTTTGCTCAGATTGTCGTATACGACGGCTTCGTGCCCGTGCTTGATCAACTGTTCGACGACCACGCTGCCGATATAACCGGCTCCGCCGGTGACCAGAACCTTCATGAATTGCCCTATTTATTCACAGGTGGGGCTCCCGGCGCGCGCGGGTTTGCGCGACCTGGAGCAACGCCGCCTGGTACGCCTTGTCCCGGCGCGCCGCCACCGACAATCCCGGGGTTGAGGATGAACGGGCTGATGAAACCGCCGGCCAGGACTGGAATTCCAGGAAAAAAGAGCGCGTGGTCGTATTCCTCGATGCCGTAATAAGACCGGAACATCTTGCCGCTCTTATTGCTGACGACACCGATAATCGGCGCTCCCTGCGTACCTCCGCCGGACGCGGAGCCCCCCTCCTGATTTTCAGGCTGGCCGATGACGCCGTCGAGTTGAGTGTCGGCGGCCTGCCCGGGGAGTCTTACCGTTCCAACCTGAGCGATTCTCGCAAGTTCCTGGGTGCCCTGAGGATTAATTGGGACCCGGTTCTTCTCCTGAGAGAGGATGATGGCCTCCAGCAATTCTTGGGTAAGAGGGTCGCCAGGATTTACCGTCCGCCAGTTGGTTTCGCCCTTGCATGGTGTCATCGGGTCGCATATGGCCGAAGGCCGCAGCAGATGGATCTTCCTCCCGGTCGGATCAGTGACGCCTTCGACCAGTTCTTTGAGGTCGGTCGGGTACAACTGGCCGCGGCCAATAGAATTTTTGTAACGGTTTATCGCTACGACGACCTGCTGGCCGCGCCAGAGCATCTCCTCTTCTTTTTCGCGCTGCATCTCCCGCTGGAGCGTGGGCGCGGCTGTGGTCGTCAGAATCAACGCGAACATCATCACAGCCATCAGCCCGACCAACGCGTAGCCCTTCTCTCCCCTTTGTCCGTGATCTGCGTTCCGTCGGTTTTTATTCATCTGATCGTTGGTACTCATAAGACGACCTCACGAAAGAATTGAGAGTGGGACAGACTTTAGTCTCTCCGCCCCTGTCAGGTTATGGACAGACTAAAGCCTGCCCCAATCTTAATCACTTGGCGTCGATGGTGAAATTGATAATGTGCGAAACCTTGATGTTGGTGTCTTCAATCTCCACATTTTTGGGCGTGATGTTGATTACTTTCCACTTGCCGCCGACCATGCCGCCCTTTTTCACGTTGTAGACTTCGTCGTCGTTGCCCTGGGTTGCGAGCACCGCCGTCGGGATGTTCTTGAGTGTGATCAAACCGATGTACTTGTACGGCGGTTCGGGCGGAGCGGCGACGTTGAGCGAAATTGTATTGGATACCAGGTTTGCGTCGCTACTGCTGCGAAGCGACACGCCGAGGACGCCAGGCGATCTGATCGCTTCAGCCGGAACATTGATCTTGACCTGAGTGGCGCTGACGAAAGTCGTCGGGTAGGCGCGCCCGTTTATGAAGCCCTGCGCGTCCTGCGGCATCTTTTCGCCGAAGACCGTCAGAGTGAAACCGGCCGTCCGCGCAATCACGCCGCCCGGATTGACCGAAGACACAGGGACCGGCCACGGTGTCGGCGTGGGCGTCGGCGTCACCGGCTTTGGCGGCGGCGGCGGAGTCGGCGTCGGATAGACGAAGATGTTGCGTCCGGTTCCGCCGCTTGAATGACTTCCTCCCTGTATCGAAGCCAGGTCGAGCGGTTGTGAAATAATCGGCGCCGGCGTTCCGCTCGTCTGGCGCTGCGGCGTCGGACTTGGAGTTGTTTTGGCGGTGGTCGAAACGACTCTAGCCGGGGGATTTGGCGCGCTGCTTCCCGAGAGTTGATAGTAGACCACGCCCGCCAGCACGATGAGCAACCCGCCGAATAGCAGCTTCTTTCTGGTCTCTTTAGTATTTTCCGGTGTAGGATTTTCCTGACTCATACTAATTCCAAATTCTAAGTCTCGAATCCGTTATCGCGCGTTCTTTGGCGCAGATTGCGCGGTCGTGGCGGCAATTGAGGGGGGCTGGAAATAGGTGTCGAGCTCGATTTTTAGCGAGACGGGGACGGCTTCCGGGCTGCTCAATTGAATCTGTTTTCCGCCCTTCGTCAACTGACGGGTGAGCCGATCATCGCCGCCCTGGAACGTCAGCGACTTGACGATCAGAAACTGTTTGCTGCGCTCGAGGTCTGAAAGGAACCGGCGCAGATTCGGATAATCGCCGACGACCGTCGTTACGACGCCGAGGTTCGGATAGATTTTTGGCCTCCTGTCTCTGTTCGGTTGCGGCTTCGGATTGCCGTTCTCATCGAGCTTCGGTTCGTCGGCATCTTCCTTGCGGTAGTTGGAGTCGCTGGCGGCTACCTTGTGCGTGACGCTGAGGGCATCGATTTCGTTGATAATCTGCGTTATTCCGCTTTCGTCGGGGGTCAGGCGGCTCTCGAAGCCGCGAAGGCTTTCCAGAATCTTTTCGGCGTTGGAAGCCTGAGTCAGGCGCTTCTGCTCTTCGGCGTTCAAGTTTTGGATACGCTTCCTCATGTTTTGTATCTGCTGCCGGCGGTCTTCCACCGTGTAGCCGAGTGGCAGGATTTTGTAGGAATAGAAGAGCGCGACGGCGGAAGCGAAGAGAATCGCCGCGCTCAGGAATATGATTTCGATGGAGCTTAAACGAGCGCGGCCGATGGCTTCGCGCAATTTGTTGAACATCTCGCGCGTGTCGGTCTTCAAATTCATTGTTTCTTCTCCGCGATCTGATTGTTAAGGCCGGCGCGCGGAGCGGACGTCGGCGCCAGGTATTCGACTTTCAGCTCGAATTCGATCTCATCGGTTCCTTCAACCGCCTTCCTCGAGACGGGGGCGACCTTGAACTTGCGCGACTCGTGGAATTTGTTGATCATCGCGGTCACGTCGGCGTTGCTCTTGCCGATGACGGTCATGTTCAGAGTCGCGTCATTTTCATTTTCGCCGGCGGCGCCGTTACGTTCGTTGGGCTGAATCTGAGCCACCGCGACACGCAGCACCCGTACGCCCGCCGGCAGATTGCGTTCGATATCGTCCAGAAGCTGCGACCAGGAGAACGCGCGGCGCGCGATCAATTCACTGGCCGCAACGAGTTGAAGATTCCGATCGGCCGAGATCGTGACGTTGGTGGACGCCGGTTTATCGGCCGTTTTTAGAGCGCCTTGCAGTTTTTGAACTTCGGCGTCGAGCGCATCGAGTTCGGACTGGCGCCGGGCCAACACCCCAATGGCGTTGATGCCGAAATAGGATGGGACGACGAAAAGGAGCAGAATCACCAGCCAGAATAAACGGCGGTTGCGAAATGGTCGACTCGATAAATTTACTAGAGGTCTCATACTTGCGCCTTCATGCCTGGCTTTTTGCCTAAGCTTTCTTGCTAGTTCTCATTGGAACTGAGGAGTAGGGCGACGAGCGAAGCCAGACTATAGCATCAAAGGTCAGACGGGCAAAACGGCGTTTGTCGTTGTTGTTGTGAGGGCCGGACCGAAACCGCTGAATTTGCAATCAAAAAAATCGAGGTGACCCTCCCGCTCCAGCGTGGTTGATCACCTCACACAAACTACACACACACCTTTTTAACGCTTTTCAAGAAACACGGTTCCAGAAATTTTTCAGCGCCGCGAGCGTCGCGTCCTGTACCGACTCGAAGGCAAACGCCAGAACTGCCTGTCATTTAGCCATCGGGTCGCGCATAGTTGCTGAAGATATGGACAACGGTACACAGTTCAGTTTTGCGGTGAACGGGGACTATAATCTCCCGCCAGCGACCGGGAATAATCCTTGGGTCGCATAGGCCTTGGAAACCTGCGGCTTTGGCGCCCGGCTCGGTTTAGGCCGCCCCGACCTCAAAGGTAGATAATCTCAAGGCATCCGGTATGTCTTTGGAACAAGCTATTGATGGAACGTCCATTGTGTCGCAAACGTTGCGCCAGAGATTGCTGCGGATGTTAATGGCAGTCTATAGAGTGAAAGCTCGGATTTGATACTTGCCTACTTTAAATGAAGTGTGATCTCGAAAATCCCAAGAATGAAGCATGACGCCATCTCTGACCAAAATCACGCGTGGGCTTAGTGGCGCGCGCTGGCATGCGCCGGGTCATGACCCGGTCGCGGCGGCGGCGTCAGGGACATTGGATCGTCTGCAATCGGAGACTGGCGAGAACCGGGTGCTGCTCCGCTGCCTGCTCAATCGCGGTCTTACGAGCGCGGATGAAGTTCGGAAGTTCCTGGCGCCCGAATTTATTGATGATCTTCATTCGCCTTTTCTGCTGCGTGATATGGAACTGGCCACCGATAGATTGCGCCGCGCCATTCGTGACCGCGAGCGGATAATGATCGTCACAGATTTCGACGTAGACGGCACGACTTCGAGCGTAATCCTGTCACACACGCTGAGACTATTGGGGGCCGGCGATCTGATCTCGTGTTACATTCCTGACCGGTTCACCGAAGGTTACGGACTTTCGCGCGAGATTGTCGAACGCGCCGCCGCCGAAGGGTTTCAGATCATCGTCACCGCCGACATCGGTATCAAATCACACTCCGAAGCCAGATTGGCGCGAGAGCTCGGAATCGACCTCATCATCTGCGACCATCATTTGCCGGACGGCGAAGACGTTCCCGCCGAAGCCTTCGCCGTGCTGTGTCCGAAAGGCTCGTCGGGCGTCGATTACCCGAACAAGCATCTGGCCGCCTGCGGGGTCTCGCTGAAGCTCGCCGACGCGCTGCTCACAGGGCGCGAGAAACGAGACGCGATCCTGTCCTCGTTGGCCAAACTCACCGCCATCGGGACCATTGCCGATATGGTCGATCTGTCGGCGTGCGAAAACCGCGCCATCGTGGCCCACGGGTTGCGAACTCTGAATCAAAGAAGCAACAATCCTGGACTGCGCGCGCTGCTCAAACTCTCCCAGGTCAACTCTCCCATCACAGCCTTCGACGTGGGGTTCAGAATCGGGCCGCGAATCAACGCCGCCGGGCGCATCGCTCACGCCGATTCGGTCCTGGCGCTGTTCGACGCGAAGACCGACGACGAGGCGATGAAAATCGCCTTCAAGCTAGACGCGATGAATGCGCAGCGCCAACATGTCCAGAGCGTCCTGTTCGATAAGTTGAAAGCGTTGATCAATATCGGCCGGCCAGACCCCGAGCCAACTCCTGAGTCGGATCTCGACCGCGTACTGGTCTTCGCCGGCGCTGAGGCCGAAGGGTTTCACCGCGGGGTGATCGGCATTGTCTGTTCAAAAATAGTCGAGATGACCGGGCGTCCGACCTTCATCTGCTCGATAGATGAAGAGGGAATCGCGCACGGCAGCGCGCGTTCGATCCACGGGTTTCATCTGGTCGAGGCCCTCGACTCCATTTCTGACGCGCTGGTCAAATACGGCGGGCATCCGATGGCCGCAGGGTTTACCGTCGTGGCCGCCAAAATCGACGAGATGCGATACAGGCTCAACCGCCACGCGGCGGAAATCCTCAGTGATGACGACGTCGGGCGTAGTTTGAACGCCGACGCCGAGATCTCGCTCGAAGACGCGACGGTTGAATGCGCCAGAGCGCTTGCCCGGCTCGAACCGCACGGCATTGGC
>Ga0126377_10002076_pt1 | contig 13599 bp, 11 predicted proteins | sample PanSoiMetPlot_22_FD_92647 | JGI IMG/M metagenome (GOLD analysis project Ga0126377, IMG submission 92647) | Tropical forest soil microbial communities from Panama - MetaG Plot_22 | ecosystem: Environmental > Terrestrial > Soil > Tropical forest > Bulk soil | place: Panama | collected 2016-02-17
CCTCATCGGTGGCCGTCATTAAGGACTTAGGTCCTGTCTTCGCTGCTGGTTAAGACGGTGACGCCCGGAGCCTGGCCGGGCCCCGAACGAAGCCAAACGACTGCCCGAGCGAAGTCGAGGGGCAGTCGTTTCGATCATAGTGTCTTTCGCGCCTCCGGCACACCTCAGCCAGCACCCGGCCGTTGCAGCCTAAGTCTTTTGGATAAAGGGTGTTAGACTGAGTATTGTGGCATTGAGGCCCACACCCGCCGCGTGATTCAGCTCTCCGACCTCACCAAGTCCTTTGGCGACCGGACCCTCTTCGACCACGTCACCTGGCAAATCGACGACGGGGATCGCGTCGGCCTGTGCGGCCCGAACGGGGCAGGCAAGACGACCCTGCTCAAGATTCTGGCTGGCATCGAGGAGCCCGACTCGGGCGGCGTCGTGCACCCCGCCACGCTCACCATCGGGTATCTCCCGCAGGACGGGCTGACTCATTCAGGCCGGACGGTCTTTGAGGAAGCCAGCAGCGCGTTTCAGCCGCTGCTCGACATCAAGGCGGAAATGCACGATATCGAGCATCGACTCGGCGATGCGTCAGTGCCTCAGGACGAACACGACGTGATGCTCGCGCGATACGCCGAGCTGCAGGACCGCTTCCGGCTGGACGAGGGATACAGCATGGACCTGCGGATCGCGACCGTCCTTCGCGGCCTTGGCTTCAGCCAGGAGGATGCGGCGCGGCGGTGTGAAACGTTCTCAGGTGGATGGCAGATGCGCATCGCGCTCGCCAAGCTGCTGCTCGGTCGACCGAACCTGCTGCTGCTCGACGAGCCGACCAATCATCTCGATCTCGAAGCGCGCAACTGGCTCGAGGAGTATCTGCACGCCTATCCCTACGCGGTCATCCTCGTGTCTCACGATCGGTACTTTCTCGACGCGGTCGTCACGCGGATCACTGACGTCCACCTGCGGAAACTGACCGACTACGTTGGCAACTACAGCAAGTACGTCGAAGCGCGCGACGCGATGCTCGAACGCCTCCGTCAAGCCAAGCGCGAGCAGGACGAGGAAGTGGCTCGCGTGAAGATGTTCATCGATCGCTTCCGGTATCAGGCCACGAAAGCCGCCCAGGTGCAGAGCCGCATCAAGCTGCTCGAGAAGGTTGTCCCGATCGAGGTCCCTCCCGAGCGCAAGCGCATTCACTTCAAGTTCCCGACGTGCGCAAAGAGCGGCCGCACGGTGCTCGAGTTGAAGCACGTCCGGAAGGCATATGACACGCTCACGGTCTTTCGCGACGTCAACCTTCACATCGAGCGGGGCGATCGCATTGCCCTCGTCGGACCGAACGGGTCCGGCAAGTCGACGCTGATGCGCATGCTGTCAGGCGAGGAAGCCCCCGATTCGGGAACCCGTACACTCGGACATCAGGTGATCGTCGAGTACTTCGCGCAGGATGAAGCCACGCGCCTCGATCCCACGCTGACCGTCTACGAAACGCTCGAAGCCGGTTCGCCGCACAACATGGTGCCGGCCATTCGCAATATCCTCGGTGGGTTCCTCTTCTCTGGAGACGACGTCTACAAGAAGGCTGGCGTCCTGTCAGGTGGTGAGCGCACCCGGCTCGCCGTGGCGCGGATGCTGCTTCGTCCCTCGAACACCCTGCTGCTCGACGAGCCCACCAACCATCTCGATCTCGATTCGAAGGACGTGCTGCTCGACGCACTCGAAGACTACGGCGGGACGCTCATCATCGTCTCGCACGACCGCTACTTCGTCGAGAAGCTGGCCACCAAGATCATCGAGATTGGCCACGGCGAGGCGGTCGTCTATCCGGGGACGTACGGCGAGTTCCTCTGGCACAAAGACAGGAATCAGGAATCAGGAATCAGGAATCAGGAAGCGGGAATCAGGAATCAGCAGGAATCAGGACCCAAGCCTAAACCCGAGAGCCCAGAGTCCAAGGCCTCGAGCCAGCCCAAAGCCCAGAGCCCGCACCCCAAGGCGCCTGTGCCCAGGCATGAAGATCGAGAAGCCCGCAAGCGACTCGAGGCCGAACGCCGAAAACAACAAAGAGCGCAGGACGCGCTGCGAAAGCGGATCACGGACCTCGAAGGCCGGATCGCTGAGCGTGAGGGACAGATCAAGGAGTTGGAGACGACGATGTCGTCTCCCGGCTTCTATAACGATCGTGACGCCTCCAAACAGGTCATCGATCGTCATCAGTCCTTGATGTGGGAAGTCGGTGACTTGATGGCGCAGTGGGAGGCCCTGCAGGAACACGCCGCGACGTCCGAATCGTAAGTATGACCCTTTCTGACTGACGAAAGCGGTCGTAGAATTACAGTTCCGTAAGTTCACTGACTCATACTCAGGCCCGGATCTTTCTGGAATCAGTGACTTGGTGAGTGGATAACCAAGTTCAACACCGGGCACGCGCTTTGCCATTTCCGGAGAGAGTTGAGGTCTGCCATGGAGCCAGGTGTAATGGCCAAGTCGCGTCCACGAATTCCCCGCCGCCCCGTGCCGGCGACGGGCGGCGTGGTCCGCGCCGAGGCGCGCGAGGTCAGCACCGACGCGTTCTTCAGGCACATCGTCTCCGGCATGCGCAATGGCGTGCTGGCCATCACCCGCGAAAGTCGTGTGGCCCTGATCAACGAGGAGGCCTACCGCATCTTCGGCATTCCCTCGATGCCGGACGCAGTCGGCCAGCCCCTGGCAAGAGTGCTCAGGGACCACCCCGACGTCGTCCGGGCACTGGCTGGTGCCTTCGACCTTCACCACCTGCCGAACCGCGCGGAAATGCGGCTCAAGCCTTCGAACAAGGTCATTGGATACACCCTCGCGTTCGTGCGCGACGACAACAGCGCCGTCATTGGCGCATCGATGTTCTTCAAGGACCTGACTCGGGTCGAACAACTCGAGGAGCGGGAACGCCTGCGGGATCGCCTGGCTGCGGTGGGAGAAATGGCTGCCGTGATCGCGCACGAAGTCAAGAACCCGCTTGCCGGCATCGAGGTGATGGCGGGACTGCTGCGGCGCAAGATGCCGGACGCGCCGGATGCACAGATCGTCCTCAGCGACATCATCAACGAAGCCAAGATGGCCAACGCGATCGTGCAGGAAGTGCTCGACTTCGTCCGGCCGATTCGACTGCAGGTCGAGCACACCGCGGTCGTCGATGCCGTGCAGGGCGCGATTCAGCATGCCGATACAAAGGCGCGACGCGGCACTATCTCCGTGAATGTCACACTGGCCGATGGTCTCCCCCAGATCAAGGCCGATCAGCATCAGCTCACGCAGGTCTTTACGAACCTCCTGATGAACGCCTACGAGGCGATGGGAGGGACAGGGCACGTGACGGTCTCAGCCGAACGTGTTCGTCTCGAAGATGCAGGCGAAGGAAGCGATGCCGTGCTCGTCGAGGTCACCGACGACGGGCCCGGTATTCCGCAAGATGTCTCGGAAAAGGTGTTCGACCCGTTTTTCACGACGAAGGCACAGGGCTCCGGTCTGGGACTGGCCATCGTCAGGAAAATCGTCGACGCACATGATGGACGGATCGACCTGCGGACCTCCCCCGGTCAAGGCACAACGATTCGAGTGACGCTGCCGGTCTCCGGCGGGAACGAGGAATAGAAAATATGGGACGCATTCTGATCGCCGACGACCACGATTCGCTGCGGAGGGGACTCGCCCAATCGGTATCCGAGGCGGGGCACGACGTCGAGGAAGCCCCGAACGGCAATGCCGCGATCGAAAAGCTGCACGAAGGCTTCTTTGATGTCGTCGTCAGCGACCTGAAGATGGGCGGGAGCACCGGGCTCGAAGTGCTGAAGACCGCCAAGACGCTGCACCCCTCGTCCGCGATCATCCTGATGACCGCGTTCGGATCGGTGTCGACCGCCGTCGAAGCGATGAAATCGGGCGCCTTCGACTACGTCCAGAAGCCGTTCGAGCTCGAGGAGATGGAGGTCAAGATCGAGAAGGCGCTCGAGATGCGCCGGATGCAGAACCAGATCGACTACCTCCGTCACGCGCAGGGCGACATCTACGAGTTCGACCGCATCATCGGATCGAGCGGGGCGCTCGAGAAAGTGCTCGCCGTGGTTCGCAAGGTCGCCAAGAGCAACACCACGGTGCTCGTCCGCGGTGAGACCGGCACTGGCAAGGAGCTGATCGCCGGCGCGGTGCACCACAACTCGCATCGGGCGGCGCGCAACTTCATCAAGGTGAATTGCGCGGCGCTCCAGGAAAACCTGCTCGAATCGGAGCTGTTCGGCCACGAGAAGGGCGCATTCACGGGGGCCGACAAGCAGCGCATCGGCCGGTTCGAGCAGGCCGACGGCGGCACGCTGTTCCTCGACGAAATCGGCGACATGAGCCCGAACACCCAGGCCAAGATTCTGCGCGTGCTCCAGGAGCACGAGTTCGAGCGCCTCGGCGGCACGCGCACGATCAAAGTCGACGTGCGACTCATCGCCGCCACCAACCGCGACCTGCCGATGATGGTCGAGGCCGGCCAGTTCCGTGAAGACCTGTACTACCGCTTGAACGTGGTGACGATGGAGATGCCGCCGCTGCGCGAGCGCAAGGACGACATCGCCGCACTCGCCAACTTCTTCATCCGCCGCTTTGCCGGCGAGTTGAAGAAGAAGATTCAAGGACTCGAACCCGACTCCTTGAAGCTGTTGATGCGCTATCAGTGGCCGGGCAATATCCGCGAGCTCGAGAACGCGATCGAGCGTGCGGTGCTCCTGGCGGAGGGTTCATACATCCAGATCGACGATTTGCGCCTCGGCGACTCGGGGCACTCGGGCGCACCGCGCGACGGCGCGTCGGTCGTGAAGATCCCGCCCACGGGCATCGCGCTCGAAGAGGTCGAGCGGATCGCGCTCATCGAGGCGCTCAAGATGTCGAACTGGGTGCAGAAGGACGCCGCGGAACTGCTGGCGATCAGCCCGCGCGTCATGAACTACAAGATCAAGACGCTCGGGATCGACTTCCCGCGCGGGCGCCGGGCGGCGATGCAGCACCACGATCCGAGCCCGATCTCCACTCCCGCGACCACACCCGCGTAGCGCGGGCACCAAGGATTGGACGGAGGTAACGCAGCAAACGGAGCATGAATTGTTCGTCTCCGTTTCCGCCGTTGCCTCCGTTTCCGGCGTACTGCATTCTCAGTGTGCGTTCTCTTGACTACTCGCGACGCGCCCTGGGATGAGCCTTCCGGTACACATCCAACAGCTGCGCCGCGTTGACGTGGGTATAGCGCTGGGTGGTCGAGAGCTGCACGTGTCCGAGCAGTTCCTGAATCGCGCGCAAATCGGCGCCGCGTTGCAGCAGGTGCGTCGCGAAGGAGTGACGCAGCGCGTGCGGGCTGATCCCGAAGCGCGTGCTGCACGCCGCGACGTAGCGCGCGACCAGTCGCTGCACGCTGCGTCCCGTGAGTCGTGCACCGCGGAAATTGACGAAGACGGGCTCGCGGCTCGCCGCTCGCGGCTTCAGGCTTTGGGCTTTGGGCTTCGGGCTGGACGGCGGTGCCGCTTTCGCCAGGAGCGCGCGATCCGCCAGCCACGCGCGCAGCGACTGTTCGGTCGCACCGTTGAACGGCACCACGCGCTCCTTTCCACCCTTGCCCATCACGCGCACCATGCGTCCGCGCAGATTCACGTTCTCGAGATCGAGGCCCACCAGCTCGCTCAATCGAAGCCCCGACGCGTAGAACAGCTCGAGAATCGCACGATCGCGCCGACCCAGCGGGTCCGAGGCATCGGGTATCTCGAGCAGCCGCGTCATCTCGTCCATCGAGAGGTGCGCAGGCACGCGCTGCTCACGCTTGGGTGCAACGGCGAGCGCCGCGGGATCGACCTCGATCCATCCTTCGCGGCGCAGAAAGCGTCCGAATGCGCGCAGCGCGGAAAGTTTGCGCGCGACCGAGGATCGCGCGTGACCCTGGCGATAGAGATCGGCCATGAACGCGCGCACGGTGGCGAGCTGCAGCTGCGACGGCTCGAGCGCCTCGATCGCGGTGCCGAGATGTTGCGCGGCAAAGGTGAGGAACTGCGTGACGTCGCTCTCGTAGGCGGCGACGGTGTGGGCGGACGCGTTTCGATTGAGGCGCAGGTACTCCAGAAACTCGCGCAGGTGCGTCGTCACCTGGCGACCATCGCGCCATCCGCGATCCACGCATCGAGCGCCTCGAGCGCGCGTGTCGAGATCGCGGTCTTGCGCTCTTCTTTCTTCACCCGACGTCCGTTCATGGAATCGGGCGGCGGCATGATCCCGAACGTGATGTTCGTCGGCTGATAGTGTCGCGGATCGGCGTGCGAGACGTAGTAGCCCAACGCACCGATGGCGGTGGTCCGCGGCGGCACGCGCGGCTCTTCGCCACGCGCGAGTGCGGCGGCATTGCGTCCGGCGATCAAACCCGACGCGGCCGATTCGACGTAGCCCTCAACGCCGGAGATCTGGCCGGCAAAGAAGAGATCGGAACGACTCTTCGTCTGCCACGTGGGGCGGAGTACCGTCGGGCCGTTGATGTAGGTGTTGCGGTGGACGAGCCCGAAGCGCACGAACTCGGCGTGCTCGAGTCCGGGGATGAGCGAGAGCACGCGCGCCTGCTCGCCCCATTTGAGCTGTGTCTGAAAACCCACGAGGCTGAAGTGATCGCCCGCGATCGTGTCCTGACGCAGTTGCACCGCCGCGTACGGCGTGCGTCCCGTCCGCGGATCGACGAGACCGACCGGCTTCATCGGGCCGAAGCGCAGCGTATCGCGTCCGCGATGCGCCATGACCTCGATTGGCAGACACCCTTCGAAGAAGATCTCCTTCTCGAAGTCGTGGACGGTCGCCGATTCGGCGCTGACCAGGGCGTCATGGAAGCGTGCGTATTCGTCTTCGGTCAGCGGGCAGTTCAGATAATCGCCTTCGCCATCGTCGACGCTGCACGCAGGCAGGCCCGAACCGCCTTCACGCAAGCTTCTTCCCCAGCGCGAGGCGCGGAAGACCTTCGACATGTCGAGCGACTCGGCGAGCACGATCGGGCTGACCGCGTCGTAGAAATACAGATGATCCGACCCGACGAGCGCGGCGATGTCGGCCGACAACGTGTCGGACGTCAGCGGACCGGTCGCGACGATCAACGGATACATCGACGACTCGCGCGGAAGCTGCGGCACTTCTTGGCGCACGACGTCGATGAGCGCGTGCTCCTGAATGGCCTCGGTGACGGCGCGCGAAAAGCCCTCGCGATCCACAGCGAGCGCGGCGCCGGCAGGAACGCGATTCGCTTGAGCGGCTCGCATGATCAGCGAGCCGAGCCGGCGCATTTCTTCCTTGAGCAGGCCGACGGCGTTATCGAGCTTGTCCCCGCGGAACGAGTTCGAGCAGACCAGCTCGCTCAGGCGATCGGTCTTGTGGACGGCTGTCGTACGCGTGGGCCGCATCTCGTGCAGCACCACACGGACGCCGAGCGACGCCGCCTGCCAGGCGGCCTCGCAACCCGCCAGTCCTCCGCCGATGATGTGGATGTGATCAGCGCCCAATGCCCAACAGCTTACGCCTATTGTGCGCGGCGAGGCGGAAGTCCGCCTCGCCGAAGCCTCGGCGACGGCGGGCCGAAGCCCTCTCGGCGAAGGCGGGCCGGACACAACGTCTATGCGCCCGCGGCCTTGCGTCGCGAGCCCCGGGCTCGCCCTGTCGATTCTGCCGCGGCGGCGCGGCGCCGTCCGCCCATGCGGCGTGGCGAGGGACCTGCGTCGCGGCGCGCGGCCAGCAATTCCTGGGCCTGCGCGTAGGTCAGTGACTCTGGGCTCATCGCCTTCGGAATCGACGCGTTGGTCGTGCCATCAGTGACGTAAGGACCGTAGCGTCCCGCCAGCACTTTGAGAGTCGTGCCGTTCTCGGTGAGCTCGCGAAGCACTTTCTTCTGCGCCGGCTGTCGACGGCGAGACTGCTTGGGCGCACGCAGCAGTGCCAGCGCCGCATCGAACGAGATGCCGAACACATCGTCTTCCGACTCGAGCGAACGAAACTCGTCGCCGTGTTTGACGTACGGGCCGAAGCGCCCGAAGTTCGTGGTGATCGGCTCGTTGTCATCGGGATGCAATCCGACGACGCGAGGCAGCGAGAGCAGCTTGAGCGCCTCGTCCAGCGTCACCGTCGACTCGGTCATGCCGCTCTGAAGCGACGCCCGCTTCGGTTTTTCTACAGGCGGAGCCTTGCGCTTCTTCGGTCGAGGCTCGGGTGTCTCGCCCAGTTGCACGTACGCCCCGAATCGTCCGGTCATCACGTACACGTTCTGACCGGTCGCGGGATCGACCCCCACCGTGCGCGGCCCCTCGGCCTTGGCACGCACCAGTTCGAGCGCGGCTTCGACCTTGAAATCCGCTGGTGCCACGTCCTCGGGCAGCGATGCCGTTCGACCCGGGCCGCCTTCTCCGACCTGCACAAAGGGACCGAAGCGTCCGATGCGCACACGCACCGGCTCGCCGCTCTCGGGATCGGTACCGAGGTCGAGCACCGGATAGTCGGCTTTCTCCGCGCCCTTCTCGACGGCAGGCAACAGGCCGCGATGCTTGCGATCGCCGTAGTAGAACTGTTTCAGGAACGCGATCCATTCGCGTTCACCGCGCGAGATCTCGTCGAGGTCGTCCTCCATCTCCGCGGTGAAGTCGGTCTCGACGAAGTCGCCGAAGTGTTCGCGCAGCAGCTTCGTGACCGCAAATGCCGTAAAGCTCGGAACCAGCGCCTTGCCCTGTCGAAGCACATAGCCGCGTCGAACGATCGTGGCGATCGTTGGCGCGTAGGTCGATGGTCGACCGATGCCCAGGCGCTCGAGCTCCTTGATCAGCGCCGCTTCAGTAAAGCGCGCCGGCGGTGTCGTCTCATGCCGCTTCGGCTCGGTGTCGAGCAGGGTGATCGCAGTACTGCCGTCATGATGAATGAGATCGCCGACCTGGCACTGTGGAAGGATGGCTTCCTGCTCTTCGAGCTCCGCAACCGGATCGTCGCTACCCTCGACGTAGGCGCGGCGGAAGCCGGCAAACTCGATCGCCTTGCCGCTCGCGCTCAGCACCGCCGTCTCGCCGTTCGGTGCCTGCGCCGAGATCTCGAGCGATGTCCGCAGCACGCGCGCATCGACCATCTGCGACGCCATCGTCCGCTTCCAGATCAGGTCGTAGATCTTGAATGCGTCGGCATCGAGGGTCCCTTCGAGCTGACTCGGCGCGAGACGGAAATCGGTGGGACGAATCGCTTCGTGCGCTTCCTGCGCGTTCTTGACCTTCGTCTGATAACGTCGCGGCTGGTCGTAGTACTCGCCGCCGAACATCTCTCGTATCACGCGGGCGGATTCGTTGACCGCCTTGTCAGAGAGGGTCGTCGAATCCGTGCGGTGATACGTGATGAGCCCTTCCATCTGATCGTTGCCGACGTCGACGCCCTGGAAGAGCCGCTGCGCCACCTGCATCGTGCGATCGGCGGAGAACCCGAGCTTGCGGCTCGCCTCCTGCGTCAGCGTCGACGTCGTGAACGGCGGCGCCGGCCGCTCGACGCCAGGCTTCTGCTCGAGCGACGTCACGGTCCAGGGCACGTTCGCCCGCATCGTCTCGAGCAGCACCATCGTGGTGCTCTCGTCGAGCAGACGCGCGCTCTTGTTCTTGAGCGTCCCGGTGAGCGGATCGAAATCTTTTCCCGACGCGATGCGCTGGTCGCCTAAACGGACCAGGGTGGCGATGAACTCACGTCCCTCGCCTTTCATCCTCGCTTCGAGATCCCAGTAGAGCGCAGTGCGGAACGCGCGCCGCTCCTCTTCACGCTCGACGATCAGACGAACGGCCACGCTCTGCACGCGGCCCGCGCTCAACCCGGTCTGCACCTTCTTCCAGAGCACCGGTGACAGCGTGTAGCCATACAGGCGATCGAGAATCCGTCGGCTCTCCTGCGCGCGAACCAGGTTTTCGTCAACGGCTGCCGGGCTCTTGAGCGCTTCCTTGACCGCCTCTTCGGTGATTTCGTGGAAGACGATGCGACGCACCGGGACCTTGGGCTTGAGCACCTGAGTGAGATGCCAGCTGATGGACTCGCCTTCACGGTCCGGGTCGGTGGCGAGCAGGAGCTCCGAAGCCTCCTTGATCGCGGTCTTCAGGTGAGCGACCTGCTTCCGCTTGTCGCTGGGCACGACGTAGTACGGCGTGAAATCTTCTTCCACGTCGACCCCGAGACGGCCCCAACCTTTCTCTTTGATCTCCTTCGGAACCTCCGATGCCGACTCCGGCAGATCCCGAATATGCCCGTAGCTCGCCTCGACCCGGTATTTGTTGCCGAGGAAGCGACCAAGAATCTTGGCCTTGGCAGGTGATTCGACGATGACGAGAGGTTTGGTTGCCATTTACTGTTGCGCCGATCGAGTCCCGGAACGTGACACTAGCACGTTCAGGCGGAGCGGACGAAACGCCCGCCCTCCGCTCGCCGGATGAGTCCGGCCAGTTCCAGTTCCATCAACCGTGGCAGTAATCGGCCCATTTCCAGGCCTGATTCCGACGCCAACGCGTCAAGATCGTAAGTCTGACCCGACTCCATCCTCCGCAGCACCGGGTCGACAGAAGTCTCTGTCATGCAGTTACTTGCCCCCATTTGCGGCGCTTGCGCATGGCCCGCGCCAAGCCCGAGGTCTTCTACGATATCGTCCGCACACTCCACAATCTTTGCCCCATCCCGAATGAGCGCATGGCCGCCACGGTTGCGGCCGCTGAGCACGTTCCCCGGCACAGCCATGACCTCCCGCCCCTGTTCGAGCGCACACGAGGCCGTGATCAGCGACCCCGAGTTCTCCGATGCTTCAATGACGACCACTGCTCGCGAGAGGCCACTGATCAATCGGTTGCGCATCGGGAAGTTGGAAGGGAACGGTGGCGTGCCGGGCGCGAATTCGCTCAGCACGAGTCCCTGCTCCGCTATTTGCCGAGCGAGCGTCACGTGCTCGGGAGGATAAATGTGGTCGAGACCCGAGCCGAGCACGGCCACCGTTCGCCCGGTCTCCATCGCGCCCCGGTGAGCCGCCGAATCCACGCCTCTCGCCAGGCCGCTTACGATCGTGATCCCCCGCGAAGCGAGATCCGCAGCAATTCGGGTGGCTGCTTCAAGCGCGACCGCAGTGGCTGCACGCGACCCGACGATCGCCACTGAAGGAGCGTCGAGCACGTTCAGCCGCCCTCGATACCACAGCGCTGGAGGCCCATCTGTAATCGCACCGAGCATCGCGGGGAAACGCGCGTCGAACCAGGCGAGGACATGAATGCCGTTTCGCTCGGCCTGCTCCCGCACGCAACGAGCCTCGTCACGGCGCGACATGGCGCGTTCGACGAGCTCCGGATCGTCGGCGCGAAGTCGTTCGCTCAGCCCGACTCGGGATAAATCGACAAAGAGGGACAGTGCAACGGCGTGATCGAGGGTCATGGCCGACTCCTGGCCCGCTCGTCGCGGGCGGTGTAGTGACGAGTCCTCAGACTCGTTCGTCCTCTACAGGCGGCCTCAACCCCAAATGAAAAAGCCGGGGCTCACGTGAACAGACGATCGTCACGCGGCGCACCCAGCCTGTTCGGCATTATAGGCACCGACTTTCGAATTTCACAACGAGCGCCAGACATGTCACGAAAGAAAGTGGACGGTCTTCGACGTGATCCACCGCGGCACCGTGCGAAATCAGGCGACAGCCGTGGTACGTGGCTTGCTCAGACTACCGAGCTCTGGCGGGCCCAATTCGCTTGCGCCGCGTGCGGGCGAGTGAGATAGTGGATGATCTCTCAGAATGTCTATGCGCACGGTTGTCCCGATTATTACACTCCTCGTTGGGCTTGCGGTGGCGCCACTCGCGGCCGACGCCCGCGACGATGCGAAGAAGCAAGTGCAGTTCGGGATCAGCGTCGCGCAGAAATCGTTGTGGCGGGAAGCGATTTTCTGGTGGGAACGCGCGACCAAGGTTGATCCCACGTACGCGGCGGCCCACAACAACCTGGCGATCGCCTACGAGCACGAAGGCGACCTCGCCAAGGCGCGCGCGGCGTACGAGAAGGCGCTCGAACTCGAGCCGAACAACGCGATGATCAAGCAGAACTACGAGTTGTTCAAGGAAATCAATGACCGCACGACACGCAAGACTGGCCAGTAGTCTCGGCGCACTTCTGCTGGCAGCGGCCTGCACGAGTTCGTACGAGATTCAGATTGAAACGCCGATCCGGCCCAAGCTGGACGTCGGCGCCTTCCAGCGCGTTCTCGTGGCCGGCTTCCTCGCCGGCGGCACCGAGGACGTGGACGGCAACCTCGAGACCACCCGGCTGCTGCGCAGCCAGCTTCGGACCAAGTCAGAGCTGCGCGTCATCGACTCCGACGTACTGCCACTCATGGATGTCGCGTCGGAAGCAAAGGCCACTGACAGCGGGCAGCAGCCGCCCGCGGCGGCTCCGATCAAGGAGCAGAAGGACCTCGAGCCCTACGAGCACGTGTTCGCGAACGCCGAATACTGGAAGAAGATTGGCGAGGAATACCAGCAGCCGCTCATCGTCACCGGCACGGTCATGTTCACGCCGCTTTCGAAGAACCAGCTGGTGCAGCGCGAGCAGGAGGTGTACGACTCGTTCGGCCGCCGTCGCGTCATTCCGGTCCGTTCGTACCAGGAGCGCAAGGGATTCAGCCTCGATGGCCGTTTCATCTTCATCGACGGACGAAGCGGCGCGACCCTGCATACGGAGATGTTCGGCGAGCAGGTGCTGTATTCGCCGACCCAGTCCACGCCGGCGCTCTCGTCGTATTTCGAGCTGATGGACCGGCTCATCCCGAGCTTCCTCAGCACGTTGAGCAGCCAGAAGATCAAAGGCACGCGCATCCTGCTCCAGTAAGACCCGCTTTGATGCGAGCTTGCCGGCCGCTGCGTCGATCTGCTACCTTTAGAAGGTTGTGCCGCTGGTGCGAGTCGCACCACCCACTCATCACCACACCGAGGTACGCGCGTGTACGCGATCGTTCAGGCCCACGGCCGGCAGTTGAAGGTCACCCCCGGCTCCGTCGTCGAGATCGACGGCCCGCCGGGAGAACAGGGATCCGCCTTCACGTTCGAGCAGGTCCTGCTCGTCGAGAAGGATGCAGGTGACGTCGTCGCGGGCGCGCCCTTCGTCGCCGGGGCCAAGGTCCTCGGCATCGTCGACGGTGAGGCACGCGGTCCGAAGCTGCGGGTGTTCAAGAAGAAGCGCCGAAAGGGCTTCCGCAAGACACGTGGCCATCGAAGCGTGCTCACGAGAGTGCGGATTACCGAGATTCAGGTGTAAGGTTTTCCAATGGCTCATAAAAAAGGTCAGGGCAGCTCACGCAACGGCCGCGACAGCAATTCGCAGCGCCTCGGCGTCAAGCGCCACGATGGCAACCTCGTGAGCGGCGGGTCGATTCTCGTGCGTCAGAAAGGCCGCCGGTTCAACCCCGGCCTCAACGTCGGGCTGGCGAAGGATCACACCCTGTTCGCGAAGGTCGACGGGAAGGTCCGCTTCGAGGACCACGGTCAGCACGGCCGCAAGATTTCAGTCATACCCGTAGAATAAGAACAGGCCTCAGGGCCCAGGCCTC
>Ga0126377_10002077_pt1 | contig 13598 bp, 10 predicted proteins | sample PanSoiMetPlot_22_FD_92647 | JGI IMG/M metagenome (GOLD analysis project Ga0126377, IMG submission 92647) | Tropical forest soil microbial communities from Panama - MetaG Plot_22 | ecosystem: Environmental > Terrestrial > Soil > Tropical forest > Bulk soil | place: Panama | collected 2016-02-17
ACCACGATGGTGTCGAAGCCGTCCCGCCGCGCCCGGCCTGGCACGTCGACGGTGTAGTCGGTGAGGCCGGGCTGCCGGCGATATTCCGGGATCGGCCCGAGATCCAGCCTGCTGACGATACGGCTGCCGGATAGAAACGTGACGAAGTAGCGGTCGTCGGAGTCGAGGGTGACATCGAGATAGCGGCGGCCGCGTTTCGGCGCGCAGTTGATTGCCAGCGGCAACGCCAGGATCCGATTGCCCTCCGCGTTGCCTGGCGTTCCGGCCTGGCGAACAGTCGAGAGCTGGTCGAGCGTCGTCACCGATCCCGCATGACGGTAGAACTGCGCGTCGATATCGCGGTTGTACTTTCCGAGATTCATCGCGACGATCGCCGCCAGACGTTCCCGCGTGAGCAATCGATCGGACCGTGTAATCAGGCGCAGCTGATCGTAGAAGCGGTGAAGCCCGGGATCCCGCAGCTGATTCGTCGACGTCTCCAGGCTCTCCCGGTACCCTTCGGGGATCATTCGGCGATAGTGTCCCGTCCGCTAGTCCGGGTTAAAGATCGCAGGGAGGCGCGCGAGGAGCGGATCGGCAAGCGCGCACTCGTCGAGCAGGTGAATGTACGGGCCGAAATCGACACCAGACGTTCCCATGAGCCCGCACGTATCGATCACGTGGATCGTCCCGCCGATCTGCTTCGTCGAGGGCCAGTCCGGGTCGCGGAACGTGCCACGTTTGGCCAGGGCGAGCGAGTGGTCCCGGAAGTAGACCGCGCGTTCGTCAACCACTCCGGTTGGCTTTGGTGCGGTGTCCGAGTAGCGGCTGTTGCTCCAGAGCGGTACGTGGGTGCTTGCGAACCCGATCGCGAGGAGAATCCCTCCAATCGTCGCCCACAGCGGCCTCGACCCGCCCAGCAGCCGCGTCATCAGCAGCACGCTCGCGAAGAGCGGTATCGACAGAAACCGGCCAGCCATGAAATCGCCGCCGATCGACACGATGTACCAGAGGTACAGAACGATCCCTGCCGCAAGCGCACGCGCGGACAGCGTCCGCTGGACGGCGGCGATGACGGCGGCTATCGCGATCGTGGTCAGCGTGATCGGATCGCGATCCAGGGAGTCCAGCAAGTAGAGGAGACCCTGCGCCCGCAGTTCGCTCGCATCGATACCCGTCGCCAGCTTCGCGTACGCCGTATTGGGAAATGGAAAGCCGTAGTAGATGAGCGAGAACAGCGTCCACGCCACTGCCGGAACACTGCCAACGGCAATGGCGCGCAGAATGATCCGGAGGTTGCGGACGTTCCAGCACGCGAGGAGCAACAGCGGCACGACGATCAACACGGCATCGGGGCGCGTCAGGTAGAGAAGCGACGCGATGCCGCACAGCAGCGTCAGCCACCGCGACCGATCCATCGCGGTGTTGACGAACACGGTCACGAACCCGAGCAGCAGCAGGTTGGCGAGCGGATTCTCGAGTCCCGAGGTCGAGAAGTCCACGAAGGCCATTGAGAACAGCAGCACGACGGCCGCGGCCATGGCCTGGAAGGATGACGCCGCGCGCCTGACGACAAGCCAGAATGCCAGGGCGGAACAAATCATTCCGGCCGCAAACATCGTGACGTAGACGTTGCCGATGACCAGGTATCCGAGCGTGAGCAGGCCCATCCAGAGCGGGTGCGTGTAGGTCTGAACTCGCTCGGCGACATTGAACGTCAACCCGAAACCGTGGGTCACGTTCAACACGGTCCTCAGCGTAATCGCCGCGTCGTCGCTGATCCAGGCAGTGCGGAAGAGGACGACCACGAAAAGGATCGTCGCGATGGCGCACAACGTGCGCCGGAGCGGAAAAGAGGTCTGTTCGATGCCTTGAAGTATATAGGAGCGACTCGGCGAGCCGGTGCGTCGCTCTACCACATCGTGCGGGCTGGATACTGCGCGACCAACGGGTCCGGCGTGACGATCGTCAAGCCGTGGACGATTGCCTGGCTGACGAGCATGCGATCGAAAGGATCGGCATGCAGCCTCGGCAGCTTCACGAGATGCAGTGCCGACTCTTCGTCCACGGGCAAGGTGGAGATCCCGTATCGCTTTCGCGCGTCAGTCACCAATCGCCCAGGCGGTATCGGCAGTCGAAGCGTGCCCTTCGAACACTTCACGGATATTTCCCACACGGATGCAGCGCTCAGCCAGAGCTCGTCGTTTGTGATCACCGACTTGACCTGCTCGGTGAATGCCCGTTCGCCCGTCAGCAGCCAGAGGAACACGCACGTGTCCAGCAGCAGCTTCACTTGCGGCCCCTGGGCTTTCGTCGACGACCTGGCGCCGGAGCATACGCGCCTCGCCTTTCGGCGACCTTCGCGATGTTGCCACCCCTTCCTTCCCACGCCTCGATCTCGTCGTCGTTCAACGGCTCAAAGAATGCCGATGTCGTGAAGGTCGTATCGGGATACATCGGCGTGAGATCCCGCGGTGCCGTCGAGATCGCTTCGATGGCCCGCAATTCGGCCACCGGCTGATTGTGCTTGCAGATCACTACCCGTTCTCCCCGGGAGGCCGCCTCGAGAAACTCCGACAGTTTGGCTTTGGCCTCGTAAATATTGACCATAATCATGACTATATTATAGATCAAATAGATGTCCTTAGATAGCCAGTTGCGCCAGCTGTCCGGGATTCCCGTCCTGGCGGCAGGCACACGACGAAAGAAGACGTCCGATCACGCGCGATCGCACCAGGTCGGTCGCTCACCATTTCGTGGTATTTTGCGTGCCGGCGGGCTCGCCCCCGCCCTTGCAAGACCTGACAGCCCCCGGGAGGAATGGCAATGAGTGTTTCGATAGGCCGGCAGGCACTGCTCCGGATTTCCTGCGCGACGGCGCTGGCTCTGGGAGCCGCCGCTGCCGGCTCGACGGGGATTCTCGCGCAGGCGAAGCCGGCCGCCGCGGTGCAAAAGCTGGATGCTGATTACACCGCGAAGATCAAAGCGGCGACTGCCGACCCGCGCATCCTGACGGAACTGGTCGATCACATGCCCGCCTCCGACAAAGTCCCGTCGCCGCTGAAGTTCTTCGGCTACATCCCTGGCGAGCCGGGCCACATGACGTACTACAAGGACATCGCGCGGTATCTCGACGCGCTCGACAAGGCGTCGGATCGAGTGACGATGTTCAAGATTGGCGTCAGTGACGAAGGGCGCGACATGTATGGGATCGCGGTCGCCGACGAGGCCACAATCAAGCAGCTCGACAAGTACAAACAAATCACGGCGCAGCTGACCGACCCGCGGAAATTGACCGATGCGCAGGCGAAGCAGCTCATTGAGACCGGCAAGCCGATTTACTTCGCCTCGGGCAGCATTCATTCCCCTGAGACCGGCAGCCCCGAGATGTTGATGGAACTGGCCTATCGGCTGGCGGTCGAAGAAACGCCATTCATCCAGACGATTCGGAACAACATCATCTTCGTCTTCACGCCGGCGAGCGAGGTGGACGGCCGCGAGAAGCAGGTCGACAACTTCGTGGCGCAACAGAAGGGACAGCCGGCTCCGTCGATGGTCTATTGGGGGAAGTACGTTCAGCACGACAACAATCGTGATGGCATCGGAGTGGGCCTGCGATTGACGCAAGTCATGCTGAAAACCTTCCTGGACTGGCACCCAACGGTCTGGCATGACCTCCACGAGTCGGTGACGCTCCTCTATACGTCGACGGGCACTGGTCCATATAACTCGGTCGTCGATCCCATCCAAGTCAACGAGTGGTGGTTGCTGGCGCAGACCGAGATCATGGAGATGACCAAGCGCGGCGTGCCAGGCGTGTGGACCTACAACTACTACGACGGGTGGGTCCCGAACTACATGTTCTGGATTGGCGTCACGCACAACTCGATCGGCCGTTTCTACGAGACACAGAGTTTCGGCGGAGCCGCCAATCGTCCGCTGCCGGTGCAGCAGAGCCGCGAGTGGTACCGTCCGAATCCGACGCCGCCCGACATGCAGTGGGGACCGCGCAACAACGTCAACATGCAGCAGAGCGCCCTTTTGATCGCGCTCAACAGCGTTGCGAAGAACAAGGAAACGTTCCTCGAGAACTACTACGTCAAAAACAAACACACCGTGGAACGTGGGAAGACACAGGCGCCTTACGCGTACATCGTTCCGGCAAAGCAGCGCAGGCCGGTCGAAGCCGCAGAACTGATGAACCTGATTCGGCGCGAGGGTGCCGAAGTGCACACCGCCAGCGCGGCGTTCACGATTGGCACTACGCAGGTCGCACCGGGCGACTACATCGTCCGCATGGACCAGCCGTATAACGCGATCGTCGAGACGCTGCTCGGCGTGCAGTTCTATGCGCCCGAGAATCCGCGGCCGTACGACGACACCGGGTGGGCCATCCCGCTCGTGCGTAACCTGAAGACGACCCGGGTGGAAGACAAGTCGATCCTCGACAAGCCGATGACGCTCGCGACATCCGACTTCAAGATTGCCGGGGCCATCGCCGGGACCGGCCGTGTTCTGATCGTCGATCACACGACCGACAATCCGCTCGTCACGTTCCGCTTTCAGAATGCGACCGTAAAGATGTCCGCAGCGGAGAAGGAGTTCGACGCCGGCGGCCATCACTTCGCCCCTGGTGCCTTCGTGATCGCCGACGCGAATCGCGCCGCGCTCGAGCCGTCGATCAAGGAACTCGGCCTCTCGGCATGGGCGGTGGAGGCGCCGCCGAATGTGCCGATGCACGACCTCGATGTCCCGCGCATCGGCTACGTGCACACGTGGACGAGCACGCAGGATGAAGGCTGGGTTCGTCTGGCGTTCGACACCTTCAAGGTGCCGTACACCTACTTTGCGGCACCGAAGCTCCGCGAAGGCAACCTGCGCGCGAAATACGACGTCATCGTCTTTCCGCACGCGGGGCAGGGAGGTTCGGCCCTGATCACGGGCGGCGTGCAGGGTAATGAGCCACGTCCTTACAAGAAGAGCGAGCTCACACCCAACGTGGGCGCGATCGATTCGACCGACGATATGCGCGGATCGATTGGCGTCGAAGGACTGATGGAGCTCTACAAGTTCGTCGAACAGGGCGGCGTCCTCATCACCGAGGGCGCAACGTCGACGGTGTTCCCGGAGTACAACCTCACGCCCGGCGTTCAGATCGAGGCGCCCGACAATCTCTACGTCCGCGGGTCGGTGCTGAAGACGGTCCTGGGCGACAAGAACAGCCCGGTGCTGTACGGATACGACCAGAACACGATGGCCGTCTATTTCAATCAAGCGCCCGTCATGCGCGTGGGTGGCGGCGGCGGATTTGGCGGCGGGCGAGGTGGCGCCGGTGCGAACGTGCCGCCTGTCGGTAACTTGACGCCCAATGCGGTTCAACCGACGCTGACGACGCTGGACGGTCCGCCACCGGCGGCCGCTGGGGCAGCTGGCGGCGGACGTGGTGGACGCGGCGGTGGCGCTGGTCGCGGTGGGTTCGCTGGAGGCGCGCCGCCCGCGGCACAACCCGTTGAAGGAGCGGGCGCCGAGCAAGCGCCGGCTGCGGGAGGACGCGGTGGTGGTCGCGGCGGTGGTGGTGGCCGCGGTGGATTTGGCGGTGGCCCCGACGTCAACGCGCCGCGCGTGCTGCTCTCATTCCCGACCAACGCAAACGATCTGCTGCTGTCGGGGATGCTGGTCGGTGGCGACTCGCTGACCGGTCGTGCCGTGGCGATCGATGCTCCCATCGGCAAGGGTCACGTCGTGATGTTCGCCAACCGTCCCTTCTGGCGCTGGCAGACCCAGGGGAACTTCTTCCTCGGCTTCAACGCGATTCTGAACTGGAACGATCTGGATGCGGGACGAAGCACACCGAAACCGGTCGGAACGGGCGCCCAGTAGGCACAAAAAGGTGGCTGGCACTTTCCCGCGAAAGTGCCAGCCACCTTTTGATCGCTTTTTGTTCGCTCTGATCGCCGCAACGCTAATCTCGTCAAGTCTTTCCGGTCAGTCATCGACGGGCTTCGTCGCGACGACCAAGAACGGCGAGTGGCAAAGCTACACCGGCGACACGCGCGGCTGGCGCTACTCGCCGCTCGATCAAATCACCGCGCAGAACTTCAACGACCTCGAAGTCGCCTGGCGGTTCAAAACCGACAGCCTGGGGACGCGGCCCGAATACAAGCTCGAAGGTACACCGTTGATGATTGGCGGGACGCTGTACGCGACCGCGGGCACGCGACGGGCGGTCATCGCCCTCGACGCGGCCACCGGCGAGCTGCTGTGGGTTCATCGGTATCCTGAAGGTCCGCGCGGTGCCAACGCGCCGCGACAGCTGTCGGGCCGCGGCCTCGCCTACTGGAGCGACGGACGCGGCGATCAGCGCATCCTCTACGTCACTCCCGGTTATCGCTTGATCGCGCTCAACGCCAGGACCGGCCAGCCAATCGCGTCATTCGGCACGAACGGCGTTGTCGATCTGAAAGTCGGTGTGATCTACGGCGACGGCAAGCCGATCGATCTCGAAACCGGCGAGATCGGCCTGCACTCCACGCCGACCGTCGTGCACGACGTCGTCCTCGTCGGTTCCGCGATGAAGGAAGGCATGACGGTGACGACCCATAACAACACCAAGGGGCTGGCGCGTGCGTTCGATGCAAGAACGGGCAAGCTGAAGTGGACGTTCAACACGATTGCCAGGCCAAACGAACCCGGTGGTGACACGTGGCTGAATAACTCCTGGGCCATCAACGGCAACACCGGCGTGTGGACGCAGATCACCGTGGACGAGGAGTTGGGCCTCGTGTACCTGCCCGTGGAGTCGCCGACGTCTGACTATTACGGCGCGAAGCGTCCGGGCAACAACTTGTATGGCGAGAGCCTGGTGTGCGTGGACATCAACACCGGCAAGCCGAAGTGGCATTTCCAGTTCGTGCATCATCCGATCTGGGATCACGACATGTCGTCGGCACCGCTGCTTGCCGACGTGACGATCGATGGCAAGCCTCGCAAGGTCGTCGCGGTGCCGAGCAAGCAGGCGTGGTTGTATGTGTTCGATCGCGTCACGGGTGTGCCAATCTGGCCGATCGAGGAGAAGCCGGTTCCGAAGGGTGACGTGCCGGGCGAATGGTACGCCCCGACGCAGCCGCATCCACCCGCCGCGTTGATGTACGGGCGCAATGCGCTCAATGAGGACGATGTCATCGACTTCACGCCGGAGCTGCGTGCGCAGGCGAAGAAGAACCTCGAGCGCTACAGGTGGGCTCCAGGCGTTGTCTACAACCCGCCCATGGTCGGCAACGCCAACGGACTGCTCGGAGCGATCACGATGGGCGCCGCGAACGGCGGCACGAATTGGCCGGGTGGCGGCTACGATCCAGATACGCACACGGTGTTTGCACAGGCGGCGATGGCGACAATCGCTGCGGAATCGGTCGCGCCTCCGCCGAAAGGTTTCTCAGATCTCGAGTATCAGGCCGGTGTGGTGGGGCAGCCATTTCGTCTGCGCGAAGGAGTCGGTGCTGGGAGCTACGCCGATGCTCCCCAGCCCCTGCCGGCGCGCGGAAGCACGGCGGGCAATCGCGGTCAGGCGTCGGGATCTGGTAGCGCAACGGCGGCTCCGACCGCGGTGGCTGGCGGCGGAGGACGGGGCGGCGAGGGGGGCCTGACGGTCCAGGGGCTCTCGATTGTGAAGCCACCGTACGGCGCGCTTGCCGCCATCGATCTCGAAAAGGGCAGAGTGAAGTGGCGGACGCCGCACGGCGATACGCCGGACGTTGTCAGGAATCATCCGCTGTTGAAGGGGATGACGATCCCGAAGACTGGTCAAAACAGCAGCGTCGGCCTCGTCATCACGAAGACCCTCGTCATCCTGGGCGATCCGCAAGTCACGACAACCCCAGAGCATCCACGCGGCGCGATGCTGCGGGCGTACGACAAGGTTACGGGCAAGGAGGTCGGCGCGGTCTTCATGCCCGCTCCGCAGAGCGGCTCGCCGATGACTTACATGGTGAACGGCCGGCAATACATCGTCGTCGCGGTCAGCGGCGGGCCCTATTCCGGGGAATACATCGCGTTCAGTGTGCCGTCCGACGCGATCGCGAAATGAAACTCGCGGGAATCCTGGCTGCCGCCTGGCTGCTGACGCTGGGCCTCACTATTGACCTTCGCGCGCAGCAGCGCACGGTCTGGGATGGCGTTTACACCGACGAGCAGGCGACGCGGGGTGAGGCGCTTTACGGCGAGCACTGCGTCAAGTGTCACGGCGCGACGTTGCAAGGTAACGGCGAAGGAGCGTTGCCGCTGACGGGCGCCACGTTCAAGTCGACGTGGAACGGCGTGTCGATGGGGGCGATGTTCGATCGCGTCCGGCTCTCGATGCCGCAGGACAAACCGGCAACGATGACCCGGCAGCAGATCGCCGATCTGCTCGCGTTCATCCTGCGTGCGAACAAGTTCCCGGCCGGCACGAGCGAGCTCTCACGTCAGACGGACTTGTTGAACACAATCGTGTTTCAGGCGGAGAAGTAAGCCTACTTCTTCACATACTTCTTCAACGCCTTGGGTCCCACCTCGGCACCATAGATATTCCCATCCGCATCCGCGGCGACGCCTTCCGCCGCGCTCGTGTTGGTCGCGACCTCGACCGGATCGGGAATGAACGCGATGACCTTCCCGTCGCTGATATGGCCGACGCGAATCCCGCGCTTCTCGGTACGAGTGCGACCGTTGCCGACCGCCCCTGACTCGGAGTCCGAGACGTAGATCGTGTCGCTCTTGTCGATGTAGATCCCGCTTGGACGACTGAACTGCCTCCACTCGTCGATGAACTTGCCCTGCTGATCGAGAATCTGAATGCGGTTGTTGCTGCGATCGCCGACGAACAGCCGGCCTTTCGAATCGAAGGCGAGCGCGTGTGGTTGATCGAACTCCCCGGGACCCGTTCCTTTCTTGCCGATCACCGCGATGAGTTTGCCGTCCTTCGTGAACTTCAGAATGCGCGAATTGGCGCCACCGTGCCCTTCGGCGACGAAGATGTCCCCATTGGGGGCGGTCACGACGTCATTTGGTTGGTAGAAATAGCCTGGTTCGGCGGCGCCTCCCGCCTTACCGAGGGTCATCAACAGTTTTCCATCGGGGCTGAACTTGAAGACCTGATGCCCCTTCGTGGCGCCGGGCGCCGGACCCTTGCGTTCGGCTGCTGGCGTCGTCGAAGCGCCTTGTGGTGCCGGCGCGTCGTCCTGCCCGTCGGTGACCCAGATGTTGCCGTCGCGATCGACGTGGATGCCGTGCGGAAAGACAAGCATGCCCGCGCCGAAGCTCTGCACCATTTTTCCGTCGCGGTCGAATTTCAGAATCGTCGGCAGGGTGGACATGGTGCCCGTCGCTCGATCGAGACAGGTGTTCGCGCCGCAGCGCTCGGCGACCCAGATCGATCGGCCGTCGCGATCGATGTCCACCGCGCTCGTCGATCCCCACGTCCGGCCTTCTGGCATTTTCGCCCAGCCCTCGACCGTCCGGTAGGGGTTGTCCTGGGCCGCAAGAATCACCGTTGCCGCCGCGCCGACAGCCACTGCGAGGCAGGTTCGAACCATGGTGCGCATCGTGGCGCAATCTACCATGTGGCACGGGCCGCCATGAAATGTTCGCCGTTTCATTGACGCTCACGCGATCCGGCCTTAGAATCCAGGCCAACAGACGGGCACATAACGGGAGGTGGGCTCATGTCCGTGTCACGCCGCGGCTTCCTCCAGGGACGGGTCCTGCCGTTTTCCGGTGCGTTCATTGCCGCGCGCGGCATGGAGGCCTACCAGGCCGACGCTGCGCAGGGGCGGGGCGGTCGATCGCTCGTGCCGCCGGGCGTCAAGGAAATCCGCATCAGCAGCAACGAGAATCCGCTCGGCCCTGGCAAGGCGGTGCTCGATGCGATTCTCGGAAAGTTTCCAGAGGCGAATCGCTATCCCTTCAACAGCACGCCGAGCGACAGCACGCTGACGGCGGCGATCGCGGCAAAGTTCAAGGTCAAGCCGGAGAACATCGTCCTCGGCGGCGGATCGCAGGAGATCCTGAAGAACGCCGTGCGAGCGTTCACGTCGCCGACGCGGGGACTGGTCACCGGCGCGCCATCATTTGAGAACTGTCCCGGGACTGCGAAAAAACTCGGACATCCCATTGCCGAGATCAAAGTCGACTCGGCGTTTCGGCTCGATCTCGACGGCATGATCGCCGCGTCGAAAGGCGCCGGCCTCGTCTTCTTCAACAACCCGAACAACCCGACCGCGACCGTTCACGGAGCGAAGGCGGTGGCGGACTTCGTCGCTCGCATTCGCCAGTCGTCGCCGGACACCGTCATCCTGATCGACGAGGCCTACCACGACTACGTCACCGAGCCGTCATATCAGAGTGCGGTCCCGCTCGCGCTCGAAACACCAAACGTCTTCGTCACGCGCACGTTCTCCAAGGCATACGGCATGGCCGGCATGCGAGTGGGCTACGCCATCGGTCGCGTCGACACGATAAAGCCGCTCGCGAAACTGCAGCTGCCGTTCAATCTCAGCGTGTTCGGCGTGGTCGCGGCGATCGCGGCGCTCGGCGACCAGAAGCACATCGACGCAGAGCGCGATCGCAACACCAAGGTACGGGCCTTCACTCTTAATGCGCTCGGCGAAGCCGGGTGCAAGTCCGCGGACTCGCAGGGAAACTTTCTCTTCGTCGACGTTGGGAGGCCGGCAAAGGATTTCCACGACGCGTGCGCGAAGCAAGGCGTCGTGATTGGGCGTGACTTCCCGCCATTCGAGAAGACTCACGTCCGGGTTTCCATCGGGACGATGGAGGAGATGGAGAAGGCGACGGCCGTGTTTCGCAGCGTGCTGCGCCCGATCTCGACGTCAACCGGCGCGCGAATCGAGGAGGCCTCATGGCGCTGACGCGACGCGGTTTCGTCCAGACGGTCGGCATCGGCGCGGCCGGAGCGCTCACCAGCTCCTGGATCGGTGCACGTGGCCGCGAGAACGCGATCTGGTCGGCAGTCGAGCCAACGCTGCTCGCGGTTGAACACGGCGTCATCGTCCTGGCCAGCAACGAGAATCCGGTCGGGCCCGGCACGAAAGTGCTGGATGCGGTGAAAGCGGCCTTCGGCGAAGGTGGACGGGCGCCCGGACGGTACTCGAACCAGTCGCGGGATCTCATCGACGCGATCGCGAAAAAGCAGGGCGTGAAGCCCGAGAACGTTGTCCTCGGCTGCGGCTCGACGCAGATTCTCCGATCCGCGACGCATCTCTTCACGGCGAAGGACAAGCCGCTCGTCGGCACGATTCCCACCTACGAGGAGTGCGCCGGCTACGCGGAGATGATGGGGCATCCGGTGCGGCCGGTGTCGCTCGACGCCGACTTCAAGATCGATCTGGAGAAGATGGCAGACGCATCGAAGGGTGCCGGCCTGGTCTTCTTCTGCAACCCGAACAACCCGACCGCGACGTACGTCGGCGCGCGCGCGGCGCGCGAGTACTTCGCGAGGGTCAATCGCGAGTCGCCCGACACGACCATCCTCGTGGACGAAGCGTACTTCGACTACGTCACCGACACTGACCACGATACGCACATCCCGATTGCGATCGAGAACCCGCGCGTCATCGTTGCGCGCACGTTCTCGAAAGCCTATGGCATGGCGGGTCTTCGCATGGGCTACGCGATCGGTCACAAAGACACGATCAAGAAGATGGCCGATTGGGACGGCGGATCCGGGACCGGATCGTTGAACGTCCTGGCCATGCACGCCGGGACGACTGCGATCCAGCAGGATCCGTCATTTACGGCCAACGAGCGCGCGCGGAACAAAGCGGTGCGCGACTTCACGATGAAATGGTTTGCCGATCGCGGCATGAAACCCACCGAGTCGCAGGCCAATTTCATGTTCGTCGACATCGGCCGCCCGGCCAAGGAATTCCGCGAAGCGTGCCTGAAGAAGGGCGTCCGCGTCGCGCGCGATTTCCCGCCGTTCGAAAAGACACACTGCCGCCTGTCGTTCGGGACGATGGAGGAGATGAAGAAGGCGGTGGCGGTGTTCGACGAGGTGCTCGGGAAGAAGACGAACGCGGCCTAAAGGTGCTTCCGCCTTTTAGGCGGAAGGAACTACTTGGGCCACACCGTCCCTTGATCGAGCTTCGTGACCGGCGCTAGACCCTTGTAGACGAACTTCTGCACGCGACGGCCCTCGTAGGTCTCCGTCGTGAAGATGTTCCCCTTTGAGTCCGTCGCGATGCTGTGGACGGCGAAGAACTGTCCCGGCTGCCGGCCGCCGTCGCCGAAGCTGGTGAGGATCTGCAGCGACTCGCGATCGATGACGTAGATCTTCTCGTTCTTGCCGTCAGCCAGGTACAGATACTTCTGCTGCGGGTCCTTCGAGAACGCGATGTCCCATACCGACCCGTCGCCGAGCGTCCGTTTCGCGATGAACTGTTCCTTCACGAACGTTCCATCCTTGCGGAACACCTGGATCCGATCGTTGGGACGGTCGCAGACATACACCAGCCCGTCGTTCGACAGTTCCGCGCAGTGGACCGGCGTACGGAACTGCTGGGCGGGCGGCGCATTGGGGTTGTAGGGGCCGAGATTCGTGTCGTCAGGCTTGTTGCCGTAGGCGCCCCAGTAGCGCTTGAACTTGCCGGTGTCTGCATCGATGACCGCGACGCGCTTGTTGCCGTAGCCGTCGGCGACGTAAGCTTCGTTCTCCTTCGGGTCGACGAAGATCTTGGCGACGCGGCCGAAGTTCTCGGTGTCGTTGCTGCCCTTGCCCTGGCCGAGCCGCCCGAACTGCATCAGGAACTTGCCGCTCTTGGTGAACTTCAGGATGTGGGAATCCTTGGCGTCGTTGCCGCCGATCCAGACGTTGTCCTTGTAGTCGACGAAGATGCCATGGTTCGATCCGGGCCACTCGTAGCCTGGCCCCGGGCCGCCCCAGTGGCCCACGAGATTCCCTGCTGGATCGAACTCGAGGACCCATGGGGCCTTGCGGCAGCACGACGCAATCGGCGGATTCTGATCGGCGGCTCCTTCGGTCGCGTTCACGCGATCCGCGCGATGCACGACCCAGACGTGATCCTGCGAGTCGATGCCGAGGCCGATCGTCTCACCGAGAACCCAATTGTTCGGTAGCGGCTTCGGCCACATCGGGTCGACCTCAAACCGGGGTGCCTGGATGGTTCCCTGTGCTTCCAGCGATCGATCGAGCGCCCACTCCGCGACTCCCAGCACGCTCAGCGCGGTGAGGAAGCTGCCAGCGATCAGAACGTTGCGGCTCATTACGGCCTGCCTCCCGGCGGCGCGCCCAGGCCTTTGAAGATGAACTTCTGCAGCCGCTTGCCCTCGTACGTTTCGCCCGTATAGAGGTTTCCCTTTGAATCGACGGCGATGTTGCCGACGCCGTAGAAGTGGCCGGGCCATCGTCCGCCGGCGCCGACGCTCGAGACGACCTCGAGTGTGTCGCGGCGCAGCACCCAGACCTTCTGATCGGATCCGTCGGCGACAAAAAGAAAGCGCTGTTGCGGGTCACGCGAAAACGCGATGTCCCACACCGCCCCTTCACCGAGCGTCGACTTTGAGATGACCCCTTCTTTGACGAACGTGCCATCTTTCTTGAACAC
>Ga0126377_10002078_pt1 | contig 13598 bp, 10 predicted proteins | sample PanSoiMetPlot_22_FD_92647 | JGI IMG/M metagenome (GOLD analysis project Ga0126377, IMG submission 92647) | Tropical forest soil microbial communities from Panama - MetaG Plot_22 | ecosystem: Environmental > Terrestrial > Soil > Tropical forest > Bulk soil | place: Panama | collected 2016-02-17
AGTGGCAGACGCTCGAGACGATAGTGCACATCGAGCTCACCTTCTTCATCGCCACTCGCTGCGACACAAGCGCTGCTCGCGGCGCTCACGAGGCAGCTCTCTGAAACGCTGAAGCGCTGCGGCGACCAGTAGATGTCCGTCGCCTTGCGCAGCGTGAGCGCCTCGGAGCCCGCAAGAATCAGCCTGAGCTGATCGACCGTGCCGAGCCAGCCGGCCGTTTGACGCGCTCCTTGCGCGCGCAGTTGCACGGTCAGTGGCTGTCCCGTGAGGTTCAATTGCACGGTGTGATTCGGCCCGGCGCCCGAGACCTCGAGCCGTCCGCTGGAGAAACCAAAAGGTGCGACGGCGATGTCGCTCGCGGTTACCGTTACCGTCCCGGTGGTGTCGGTCAGGTTCTGGACGCGCGCCGTGACATTGATGGATCGCGCGCCGTAACCTGCGAGCAGGAGGCCTCTCCCCTCCGCATCACCTGCAATCGCGAGCTGCGGAAACCTGCCTGTGATGTGGAATCGACCCTTGATGTGGCCCGCCGCGCGAGGCAGCCAGCTTTCCAGCGCGGCAATCTCGATCGCCGCGTCGAGATCCATGGCGTGACTGTCGCGGCCGATGAGGCGGAGCTCACTCTTGCCGGCGCGCAGCTCGAGCCGTCCGGAAATGATCCGGTCTTCGCGCAGAGTCAGAGCGCCTTGCCCCGCGAGCGGGTGCCCGCGCAGCGTGCCGGCAAGTTGCTCGAGCTCGAAGGTCCCCACCGGACCCTGCGATGTCATCCGCCCGCTCGAGTCGAGAGCGAAGGTGAGCTTGCCGGGCCACCCGACCAGCAGGCGTCCGGGGTCGAAATGCCGCGCGCGTGCCGCAAACTGCCAGTGTGCGCCGGGCGCTCGGCGCAGCGTGCCGGTGAGCGTGAGCGAACCGGTGTGCTCCTCGATGACCAGTTCTTTCACCTCGATTTCTTCTGGCGCGCCAGCAATGAGCAGCGAGATGTCGGCAGGGTACCCGGGCGGCCCCGCCGTGAAGTCACCGCTCACGGTGAACGTTGCCGGTGTCCCGCTGACTGCGAGCATTCCTTGCGTCGCGATCGGCTGACCGACCCATTGCTCTGGCAGCTCGACGTCGTGCCAGCGCGCCGTCAGGTCGATGAAGAGCTTCGCTTCTTTCGCGTCAGCGCCGGATGTCGCAGCAGCGGCTCCGAAGCGCACCGCCCCAGCCGCGGTGAGCATGCCACGCCCAGTCGGATCCAACAGCGTCAGCTCCTCGACCTGCAGCGCTTGCCCTTCGCGCGCGATCCGGAGGGGTTCGATGCGCATGGGCTGTCCGTTGATCGTGACACTGCCGTTCACAGTGGCGGCCCGAAGACTGCCCTCGCCTTCGAGGTTTGCCGCGAGCGCATCCAGCGGGACATCGGTCCGCAGTCGTTTTCGTGGATCGAACGACGGGACATCGAGGGAGAAAGTCCAGGTGCGCTCGGGCGCTTCGCTGAGCGTCGCGTCGAATCGTGCGTCGAACGGCGACTTCATCGACATCTGCAGCGTCATCTGCCGTTCATGGCGGACAGCGACGACCTCACCCGAGAACCACTGGCCCGCGGCGTGCCACCGAAACGCACCCTGCGCTCGTCCCCATCCGCGGGGATCGGTCGCGCCTTCGAAGCGCACACCCCCAGCCGGCGAGGCTACGATCAGCTCGTGGATGGCAATGCCTTCCGCCGCGGTCCAGCGACCGGCAGCGTTGGCGGAGCGAACGATGATCGGCTCCGTGCCATCCCGATAGATGCGGGCATCGTGCAGGGTGAACCGCTCCAGAGCCATGTCGATTGGAGGCGCCGGCCAGGCTCGGCTCGCGGGTTGCTCTCTCTCCTTATTACGGGGTGCCGTCCTGTGACGCTCGAAGAACCGGAGCTCGACACCGCGGACGTCGAGCATCGAAACGTGGACGCGCCGTGAGAGCAGCTCGGGCAAGGCCATGTCCAGCGACACGTGCGCGATGCGAGCCTCCACTCCCAACCCGGCGTTGCGATAGTGGACACCCGAGAGCTCGAGGGGTCCCTCGATCGTTCCATTGACGTCGCGGATTTGGAGATCGCCCGGCGCGAATGCCGCAGCACGCTGCACGAGCCAACGCGCCCCCGGCTGAGTCGTGAGCGCCCAGAACACCGCGAGCAGGATGACCAGCAACACGGTGCCCGAAGCCGCACCCAACCAGAGCAGCCGTCTGCGTCGCGGACGCCTCGGGGGACCCGCCGCATTCTTCGGAAGCTCGCTCACGATGCCGGCCGTATCGATCGGGCGCGCGCGATGCGCGTCACGACTGCATGGCTCCCATCGGCGACGTTCTGCAATAGGCTTCGAACCGCCGGACGATTTCCGCTTCATGCGCGGCGATGAGCAGCCACAAAGCCACGAGCGGCGCGGTGCCGATGACGACCCACCACAGTCCGCGCCATAGACTGGCCGCGATGACCAGTGCCGCGATCAGCGCGATCGGAACCGAAATGCGCGGCCCGGCATAGTGGACGCTCTTCTCGCCGCGTCGCTGCAGCGCCAGCACCCTGAAGAATGTCGTTTCGCCTGGCTTGCGGACGAGCGCCCGAACGTAGTCACCGTCGGCGAGCGGCAGCGCCGAGGGCAATCCGGCGACCTTCGAATAGTGTTCCTCGAGTATGAACTCGGTGGAGCCCCGTTCGGCGGTCACATGCGAAACGATCCCTTCGAGGATTTCGTACTGGCTCGCAAGGATTGCTGCACTCACGACGCGCTTCCACAACGACTCACGGCGCGGCGCGCGACCTCAGCTGTTGCACAACAACTCGATCTTGCGGCTCGCCAGGTTCACGGCTTCCTCGCTCTTCGCCTCGACGAGCTCCTGTTTGGCGCTCTGACAGGCGAGCGCCTCCGATCTGACCTCGGGCGCAACCTCGCCCACGGCTCGCGCATTCGCGGGATCGCAATAGCCGCTCGAGACGCGGCGAATGTTGGCCGTCGACCCGACGCGCTCGACGGCCACGCAATCGCCCACGTGAATGTGGCGCTGGTCCGTCACGACGCGTGCTGCGGAGCCATCCGTCAGATTGACCGTGTACGACATCCCCGAGCGATTGCCCCCCTCCGCCAAAGCCGTCGCCGCGCCACCCACCGTGGCACCTCGGATAGCGTTGCCGAAGTTGGAATCACCGCCGCCGACCAGCAATCCCAGGGTCCCGCCGACGACGGCTCCCTTCGCGGCGTTCGAGTCCAAGGTCACGGGCTCGGCCACACTCACGACACCGAACTGCACAGTTGTGCTCTGGCCGACGCGCGTCGTCTCGCAGCCGACCGCGACAGTGACTGCGAGAACCGCACCCAGGACTGCCTTGTTCAACTGACGCCACTCCGGGAAAGGGAGGACTCACGCACCTTCAGTCTGGGTTCGAGGCGTGTCGATTGGACGTTCGTCCACCTTGCCCGCCGACATACACAGGGCGAGCGGTCCGCCCGAGGGTGAAAACTCGATCCCAGCCTCGGCGAATTCGCGATGGATGCGCACCTGAATCGCGTGCTGGATATCCATGTGGCGCGCAAGGTCCGGTGACAACACGTGGTAGACCGTGACGAAGTCGAGCGAGAAGTCACCGTGTCTGGCGAGATGACTTCGCTCGAAGCGCGTGTCCGGCTGTGCCATCACGATGCCACGGATGATGTCCGGAATGGCTTCCAGCTTGTCCGCCGGCGTTGCGTACGCGACGCCCAGGTTGAATTCGACACGCCGCTCGGACATGGGACCGTAGTTGCGCAGCCGGCTGCGCAGGAGGTCGGCGTTCGACACGATGATCTGCTCGCCGCTCGGTGCGCGCAGGCGCGTGCTCTTCAGCCCGATGTGCTCCACTACTCCGGAATAGTCCGCAACGATGAGTCGGTCGCCGACGACGAAGGGGCGATCGAATGTAATCGAGAGCGAGGCAAAGAGGTCGCCGAGCACGTTCTGCAAAGCGAGCGCCACGGCAACGCCGCCGATGCCGAGGCCCGCCAGCAGAGCGCTGACGTCGACGCCCGCATTCGCCAGGATGAGGAGCATGACGATGCTCCAGATGGCGATGCGGACGATGATCTCGATGACGTCGAGCGAGCCCGCCACGGCACGGTCGGTCTCGAGAGCGCTGAGCCGGCGGCGCTCGAGCACGGCGCTGGTGGCCGCCGTGGTCCAGAGGCCTACCTGCCAGATGAGGCAGATCATGACGGCCGAGCGTGTGATACGCGCAACCATGCTCGATGGCGTGAGCGTGGCGAGCGCGGCCTCCGCGGACAACACCAGAATGAACAGTATCGAGGTGCGGCCGAGCGTCGCCGCCACCACCTCGATCACGTCTGTCTGCGGACGCGCCGTGCGACGCTCGTGGTAGCGACGAATCAACCGCCGCAGCGCGAGCAGAGCGAGGAACCAGGCCGCGGCGATGGCGAGTGCAACCAACCAGTCGAACGTGGTGTTCGCGAACTCGGGAATCGGCTTGTACTTGTCCAGCGCTTCCATCGGCATCACTCCGGGTCCACGCGGGGCTGCGATACCGGTATCTCGGCGCGCTGGGGCAACCCGCGCGCGGCCAGGATCGCGGCCATGGCCACGATACCGAGGATCAACAGGGAGATTCGCAGCGCGACGAGCCGTGCCGCAGTATTGATGCGGACGGCCTCGTCCACCTGCTCCGTCGTGGCCGAGGTACGCGACAGCACCCGGCTGAGCCGGTCGTTACTGACGAACGACACCTGGTCGAGATTCACCTCGCTCCGGAGGCTATCGACGATGACCGGGCTGAAGGCGAGCTGCTGATGCAAGGCTATGCCCAGAACGCCCGTCACCAGCACAGCGGACAGCGCGGTGCCCACTCCGACTGCCAGGTAGGTCGTGGAGCTGCAGAGCGTGCTCACCTCGTCGGTCAGATTCCTGGGTGCGGTGAGGACGAGCAGGTCGAAGAGCAATGTCACCAGAGCGCCCTCGCCTGCCCCGGCGAGCGTCATGCCGAATATCACGCCCGTCGTCTCCCAGTCGTTGTTGATCGTCACGGCGAGAAGCAGCGATCCAACCGCCAGCGCCCCGAAACCGCTTCGCGCGACACCACGCGGAGGCATCCTGCCGTAGAAGCGCGTCACCAGAATCCCTGCCGCATAGCCCGCGATGAGAAACGGAAGAACTGCGATTGCCGTGTACAGGCTGTTGTGGCCCTGAACCACCTCCATGTACAGCGGGATGAAGAACGTGAGCGATGAACCGATGAGGCCAACTGCAAACATCGAGAAGAGAGACGCCCTGTTCTGCACGACGTCGAAAATCTCGACCGGGATCAGGGGTGAGTGGCCAGATGAGCGTCGCTTGCGGGACCACAAGAACAGTATCTTGAGGAGAACGACTCCGCAGACGATCGCCGCCGTCCCCGACAGCATGGCGCGCAGACGCTCCGGCGCTGACGCCTGCGCAAGCATCGTGCTCCCGGGCACGAAGTACTCGAAGCCGAGGCCTATGAGAAGAATGCTGGCCGCGACCAGCAGCGCACCGAGACCATCGATGCCCGCTCTCGAGGGAAGCTCGGAGGACCGCAGCGAATCACCGAGCGCATGGACCACGATGGCCAGCACGGCCATGAGGCCGAATGCGAAGCGCCAGCCGATCCAGGTGGTGATCATTCCGGCAAGCAGGAAAGCGGGCACGGCACCCATCGTCTGCACCAGGCCGAGCCAGCTCAAGGCCCGCGTGCGCTGGCGGGCCTCGTAGTGCGCCATGATCAGCGCGACCAGTGTAGGCAGCAGGGCAGCCGTTGCCGCACCCGCTACGATTTGCGCGCAGATCATCGTCGGAGAGCCAGTGCTGACAGCCATCACTGCCATGGCGACACCGAATACCGCCGTGGTCGCACGGAACATGCGCTGGAAACCGAACGCGCGTCCGATGCGAGCGCCAAGCAGGATGAGGCCGGCAACCATGAGCGCGTAGACCACGATCGCGGTGTTCACGTGAGTTGCCGGTACGCTCAGCGCCTCGACGATCGCGTCGACGGACATCTTCAAGGTCGTGACGTTGAATGCCACCAGCGCCTGCGCCAGCGCGATGACGATCAAGGGTCGCCACGATGCGCGGGGCCCGGATGCAGCACCTGCGCGCGAGGGCCCCGAGACAGTATCTGTCGCGTGACTTGACAAGGGCATTCACCGGGCTTGCCGACTCTTCCTCGGGACGAGCCCGCCGCTTGCGAAATACGTTGCGGCCGGGGCCCGAGACGATTGGACCAATAGCCAATTGATGCGTCACGTACGCGGACCACAGAGTGCCCAGCCCTCCGGTGGCGCTTGTCACGCAGCTTGAGCTTGGGGCTCCACGCCTGCCGAGCGCTGCTTTGGCCATGACGATCAAGAAGGCGAGTCGCATGTCGAGTCGGGGTATCGCTGACTTCACGCGCCTGCAATACGTGAAGGCATCCGTCGAGGGAATCATGGGCGACACGCGCGCAGACTCGGCATTCCGCGACAGCATCCACACGCTTCCGGCGACCAATGGTGCAACCCGAACCGAGATGGACGGCCTCGGCACGAAGCAGATTCCGGAACGGGCGTATTGGGGCATCAACGTCAGCCGCGCGCTCGACAACTTCGCGATCAGCGGGCGCCCGATATCCGTCTATCCGGATCTGATCTTCGGCTACGCCTGCGTGAAGCAGGCCGCGGCACGTGCCAATGCCGAGATCGGCGCGCTCGATGCGGCTCGGGCACGTCTCATCGATCGCGCCTGCGAGGAAATCAAGGACGGCAAGCTCAACGATCAGTTCGTGGTCGACATCATGCAGGGAGGCGCCGGCACCTCGACCAACATGAACGTCAACGAAGTGATCGCCAATCGCGCGCTCGAGCTCGCCGGCAAGGCGCGGGGCGACTACGCGTGGCTCGACCCCAACGATCACGTGAATCGGGGCCAGAGCACGAATGACACCTATCCGACCGCGCTCAAGATCGGCTTGTGTCTGTCCGTGGAGCGACTGATCACCGAGATCGGGCTCCTGTCCGGTGCGCTGGAGGACAAGTCGCACGAGTTCGAAGGCATTCTGAAGGTCGGCCGGACGCAGTTGCAGGATGCCGTGCCCATGACGCTGGAGCAGGAATTCGCCGGCTTCGCCGAAACACTGATCGATGATCAGGCGAGCCTGCAGCGCGTGATGCGCGGCCTGTGGGAGATCAACCTCGGGGCAACCGCCATCGGAACCGGAATCACCGCGCACCCACGCTACGCGTCGACGGCGTGCCGGCATCTGGCGGTCATCACCGGATACGACATCGTGACGGCCGGCAACCTCATCGAATCGACCACGGATGTCGGCGTATTCCTCGAGCTGTCGAGCACGCTGCGTCGCTTCGCCGTCAAGCTGTCAAAGATCTGCAATGACCTGCGCCTCCTCAGCTCGGGTCCCCAGGCCGGTCTCGGCGAGATCCATCTTCCGCCGTGTCAGGCTGGCTCGAGCATCATGCCGGGCAAGGTCAACCCGGTGGTTCCGGAGGTCGTGAATCAGGTCGCCTTCGTCGTCGCGGGCGGCGATGTGACCCTGGGCATGGCAGCCGAAGCCGGGCAGCTCCAGTTGAACGCGTTCGAGCCTGTCATGGCTCACGTGCTCTTCGAGAATCTCAAGTGGCTGACAGCCGCCGTCGCGACGCTGCGCGAGAACTGCATCGTGGGTATCACGGCGGACGAGGAACGCCTCGCGAGACAGATGAGTTCGTTCGTCGGCCTCGTCACCGCGCTGGTGCCTCACATCGGCTACAGCCGCGCCGCGGAGCTGGCGCGCGCGGCGCTCGCCTCAGGCGACAGCATCGCCGATCTCGTCGTCGCTTCCGGCCTCATGACTCGCGAGAACGTCGAGCATCTGCTCACTCCGAAGCGTCTGACCTGATCTCGAGCCGCAACTCAGAAGCGGAATGTCGCCGCAAGTCCCGACGAGGATGGCATGCGTTCAGCGGGAACCACGACGACATCGCCCTTCATGCGCAACACGGCTTCGGCGAGATCGTTCAACACATCGCCCACTTCCGGGTCAGCCATCTCACCGGCCACGATCTCCCCCGTGACATCATCGACGCGCCCAGGGATCTGGCGGTCTGCCTCCACCAGCAGCGTACCGACGCGCCCGGAGACCGTCGCCGTCGCTATCCGCTCCACATCATCCGAGGCGAGGTTGCGAGACGAGGCCGCGTTGTACAGCTCCTTCAGACTGTTGAGACGCGCAAGGTAGAACGGCTCCACTTTCTGCCACGCGAGCACGCGTAGCTCCTCTTCACTCAAGGCGTCCGGATTGATCTGAATGCCCTCGCTCATCAGGAAAGGGTTATGGCTCACGGCGCGGAATGGCGCGTGGTACTCGGTGAGCGCTGCGAGCATGAGCGGCAGACCCGACGGCCGCGAGAAGTTCTGCAGAATCGCCCGATCGATGGCGCGGAAGAACCGGTCACGATCGCGATCGATCTCATCGTCACTCTGACCGATGCCGTAGTGCACCGGCCCGCCCGGAGTCGAGCGCACCGTCACCTGCGGCTGCGTCACCGTCTCACCGAGCACCTCGGTGAGCGTCGACTCGATGTCCCCGAGGTCCACCGGATCGAGCGCGTCGCGATTGCCCTCGTAGAGTCGCGCCTCGCGGCGACTCAGGCAAAGAATCTGATAGCGGTCCGCCGATTGCAGAATGCGCACGAGAGGTTTCGTGTAGAACGTGTTCGCGACGATCGAGAGCTCCTTGACCGGGCGCTGCAGCTCGAAGAGCTCGAACGTTCCAGGCGAGCTCAGAATCGCGAGCCCCTCGGTGCGATGGCTCCAGAACGGACCATCTCGCTCCAGAGCGTGGAAGTTCTCCGTCAGGGTACGCACGGCACGCTCCGGGTATCGCTCCCGAAGCGACCCTTCGATGCCGCGCGTGAGATTTCGAAAGCGTATCGGGTCCTGTCGCCTCTCAGGGTTGTGCCGGTGCGTGGGCTGGTACAGCGAAATGCACGGCGGCTCATGCGCCTTGCGCAGGGCCTCCAGGTGATCGGTTGTCAGTTGCCGCATGTGACGCTCCTTGCGACTGAGCGCACTCGCGTCGGCTGGCGCTCGCGCCGCCGCTCAAGCGTCAGCCGCTGATGCGAAGAGATTGAGGCCGAGGCGCTCCGAGAGAAATCGCGTGGCGAGCTGACCCTTGATGCTGTTGCCCGCAGCGTCGATGAGCGGGGCGAATGTCGCGAGACCGCCCTTCCCCGGCGCTATCGTGACCATGCCACCGCTCACGCCGCTCTTGCCGGGCAGCCCCACTTCATAGAGCCAATCGCCCGATTGCTCGTACATTCCAGCCGTGGCGAGCACGGCGAGAACCCGCTGGCAACGCTCGGCGTCGATCACGCGTTCGCCCGTGAGCGGGTTCACACCGCCGTCCGCCAGCGTCGCGCCCATCGTGGCAAGATCCTTGACCGTGACGCTGAGCGAACAGGCTCGTGTATACAGGTCCGTTGCCTCACGCGGATCGCAATACACGCGCCCGTAGCTCTCGAGCAGTCGCGCGATTCCGCGGTTGCGCTGATTCGTGCGGGTCTCGGACTCGTAGATCTCCTGATCCACCATGAGCCGACGGCCTGCAAAACGGGACAGTCCGTCCTGAAGGAACTCCCACTTCGCTTCGACGGAGGCTCCTGGTGCAAGGCTCACCGTCGCGATCGCGCCGGCATTCACCATCGGATTCATCGTGCGCCGCTCGTTGAGCTCGATCGCCATCACGGAGCTGAACGGCATGCCGGTGCTGTTGACGCCGATCTTGCGGCGCGCCTCCTCGCCGCCGAGTGCCTGGCACACGAGCGCGAACACGAACGGCTTCGCAACACTCTGGATGGAGAATTCGTGACAGCAATCACCGGCGGTGCTGATCGCACCCCCGACGGACACGAGGCACAGGCCAAAAAGCTCGCGGCGTGCGCGGCTGAGCGCAGGGATGTAATCCGCGGTGCTCCCCTCTTCGACGTACCGGTAACGTTCGAAGGCCTCATCCACCCAGGCCTGCACGCGATCGGATGAGGGCAAATGGCCCGTCGATACGGGAGATGGCTCGACCGTCTCTTCGAGATGGAAGCGCGTGTGCATGCATGTCCAACTTACTCGACGACGGTGCCACGTCCCAGAGTGACGCAGTTGGACGAAGGCCCAATAGACCTCCTGCATGCAATCTCCGACGCTCAGGCATCCTCAACGGCATTGCATCATTGCACGCGCGCCAGAGCGCCGTGCGCGTGAGCGTGCCGCAACTTGCGCACCGCGTCGTCGTGGAATGCGCGACGCGTCCCACCAGCAGGAGCCAGCAATGAGCAACTTGATTGCCGTGGTGTTCGAAGATGAGGCGACCGCATTCGAAATGCGCGCAGCGCTCCTCAAGATGCAGAAGCAGAACCTGATCGACCTCGAAGACTCGGTCGTCGTGACACGCGACGCCAAAGGCAAGGTCAGGCTCGATCAGGCGACCAATCTCACCTCGGCCGGAGCAGTGGGCGGTGGCTTCTGGGGCATGCTCATCGGGCTCATCTTCCTGAACCCGCTGCTCGGCGCCGCGATCGGCGCCGGTGCCGGCGCCTTGTCCGGACGGATGAGCGACATCGGGGTGAATGACCAGGTGGCGCGCGACGTCGCCAAGTCGATGAAACCCAGCACGTCCGCGCTGTTCGTGCTCGTGCGGCGCGCGACGACCGACAAGGTCCTGGAGGGTCTCAAGCCCTTCGTCGGTAAAGGCAAGCTCTACCAGACCTCGCTCAGCAAAGACGACGAATCCGCATTGCGCACCGCGCTCGAGCAGGCCGCGTAGGAAGACCTACCGTCGCCGTGCCCGGCGTCGGTGTCGCCGAGGAATCCGGGCTCTTTGCGCTGATCGTGAACGGACGCCATCACCGCAGGAGTTTTCGATATGCCCGTTGACAACGAAAGGCGGACTGCCGCCCGCAGTCCCTCTACCGCCGCCGGCAAAGCGAGCGGCTCGACGGTGCCGCGTCACGAGCCCATGACGTTTACCGTGAAGTCATCTTCCGGGAGCCCGCTGCGCGCGGACATCATCGCCGTTGGCATCTTCGCCAGTGGCAAGCTCACGGCCGCAGCCCAAGAGCTCGACGTTGCCTCCAAGGGCCGACTCTCGGCACTGCTCAGGCTGGGTGACCTTGAACAGAAGCCAGGCTCCTCGCTCGTGCTCTACGACCTCCCCAACATGGCGATACACCGGGTGCTCATCGTGCAGCTCGGCCCCCAGGAAGAGTACCGGGAGAAAGCCTTCTTCAAGGCACTCGAGGGAACAGCGATCGCTCTGGCCAAGGCGAGTGCCGTGGATGCCATCGTCACGCTGGCACAGGTCCCGGTAGCGGATCGCCCGGTCGAATGGCGATTACAGCAGGCCAGCCGTGTGCTGGCCGATGGCGCGTACCGCTTCGATGCGCCGGGCGTCACGCGCAACGGTACCAATAACAAAGCACGTGGTGTGCGCAACGTCGTCCTGCTGATCGGCGGCGAAGTGACTCCCGAGCTCTCCAGCGCGGCGCAGCGCGGCGCGGCGGTGGCCGAAGGCATGGCGCTCACGCGCGATCTCGGCAACCTGCCCGGCAACGTCTGCAATCCGCAATATCTTGCCGACATCGCGTGCGCGCTCGGCGAGGAGCTCAACTTCGAGGTCGAGGTGCTCGAGCGTGCCGACATGGAGAAGCTCGGCATGGGCTCGGCGCTCTCCGTCGGACAGGGCTCCGAACAGCCCTGCAAGTTCATCGTCATGAACTACAAGGGCGGCGACACCAAGGCGGCGCCGATCGTGCTCATCGGCAAGGGCGTGACGTTCGACACGGGCGGCGTCTCGCTGAAGCCCGGCGACGATCTCGACATGATGAAGTACGACATGTGCGGCGCCGCGAGTGTCTTCGGCGCGATGCAGGCCGCGGCACGGCTCGGCCTGCCGATCAACCTCATCGGCATCGTCGGTGCCGTGGAGAACATGCCCAGCGGCAATGCCAGTCGCCCTGGAGACGTCGTCACTTCGATGTCGGGACAGACGATCGAGATCCTCAATACCGACGCTGAAGGACGTCTCGTGCTGTGCGACGCACTCACGTATGCCGAACGATTCAAGCCGGAATGCGTGATCGACATCGCAACGCTCACCGGCGCGTGTGTCATCGCCCTCGGCTCGCAGGCGAGCGGACTGTTCGCCAATGACGACCGGCTCGCCTCCGAGCTGCTCCGCTGCGGCACCGATGCGGGCGATCGCGCCTGGCAGCTGCCGTTGTGGGACGAGTATCAGGAACAGCTCAAGACGAACTTCGCGGACATGAGCAATCTGGGCGGACGACCCGCCGGCTCGATCACGGCAGCCTGTTTCCTGGCGCGTTTCGCGAAGGCATACCGATGGGCGCATCTCGACATCGCCGGCACCGCTTCGCGCGGCGGCGATGCCAAGGGCGCCACCGGCAGGCCCGTTCCGTTGCTGGCGGAGTTCCTGTTCGGGCGTTCACAGGCCGACCCGAGCGAAGCACACTGAAGGAGAGCATCCACATGCCCGGAAGGCTTCTTCGCACTGCACGCCGCACGTCAGTGATCGCCGGGACCGCTGGCGTGGCTTCACGCCGCGGCTCCTCGCGCGGTAGCTGAGCAGAAACGTAAGCACAGCGACGCTGTGCATCGAGACGGGCGCTCACGCACCCGGAGCGGGACGGCGATGGTCATTTCGAGTCTCCACTCGCACACCCGCTGGCCGGGCCAATCATTCCTGCGCCTGCTTCATGCAGCCTGGCGCGAGTACGAGAGCGACTACGCAAAGTACTTCGCCGCGGCGATGGTTTACTACGCCCTCGTCTCTCTCGTCCCGCTGCTCCTGCTGCTGCTCGCGGCATTGGGTTTGTTGCTGCGCCTGTCGACAGTCGCCGCGACTGCCGAGCAGCAAGTTCTCACGGGAATCGAGAACGGCTTCGGCGTTGAGCTGCGCATGGCGATCGAGGAGCTGCTCCAGCAGCTTCAGAACGGGTCGCTCATCGCGAGCCTGGTCAGCCTCGTCGGCATGGTGTGGGCAGGCTCGGTGCTGTTCCGCCACCTGCGGATGACATTCCGCTCGATGTGGAAACACGCGCCGCCGCTCATGGCGGGCTCTGCGGGGACGGCCGTACGACAGACGTTCGCGGAGCGCGCGATAGCTTTCACGATGGTGCTATCGGGCGGCGGTCTGCTTCTGGCGGCGCTCGCGCTGATCGCCCTGACGCATTGGCTCGGCACGCAGATTCCGCTGCTCAGTCTCCTGAGCGGCTGGTTGCTCGCGCTGGCCGGCCCCTTGCTCGCGCTCATCACCTTCGCGCTGCTCTTCAAGTTCCTGCCGCCGAACCCCCTTCAATGGCGCGACGTGTGGCTCGCCGCGGTCCTGTGCGCGATCGTCTGGACCGTGAGCGCCGAGTTGCTTGCCCTCTACGGCAAACTCTTCGGCGGCAAGATGAACGCGTACGGCGCGCTCGGCGCGCTGCTCGTGCTCATGCTCTGGATGTACGTCGTCAGCCAGCTACTGTTCCTGGGCGGTGAGCTCTGCAAGGTGGTGGTCTCGCGGCGCGCAGATCAGCTCGCCAAGTGAC
>Ga0126377_10002079_pt1 | contig 13598 bp, 10 predicted proteins | sample PanSoiMetPlot_22_FD_92647 | JGI IMG/M metagenome (GOLD analysis project Ga0126377, IMG submission 92647) | Tropical forest soil microbial communities from Panama - MetaG Plot_22 | ecosystem: Environmental > Terrestrial > Soil > Tropical forest > Bulk soil | place: Panama | collected 2016-02-17
GCCGGGCGTGCTGAGGTGCACCGTGTAGCGGGTGTTCGGGTCGTCGGGCAGGTCCCAGCGCAGCGACGGCGCGTCGACGAGCACGGCGCCGTCGGGCGGCTCGAGGATCGAGAGCGTGTCGAGCCGCCGCTCGGGCGGGATGGCCGCGAGCGGATCGAAGATCATCATGTGCGGGTCGTCGAGCCGGTTGGGCACGAGCGAGAGCGGCCCGAGCACGTGCACCTGCGCGTGGAACGCGAGCAGCCCGAGCGCAAGGGCACCAGCCGCGGCCAGCGCGGGCCGCACGAGCTGCAGCCAGCCCGCGGCCACCAGTGCCGCGAGCGCCGCGACGGACGGGAGCACGTAGCGCCCCTGCGGCTGGTTGAAGTCGACGAAGAACTTGAGCGCGCTGGCGACGTTGACGAGGAAGCCCGCCGCGAGCAGCGCCGCGACGCGCCACTCCACGCGCCGCCGGCCGAGCGGGTCGTTCCCGTCGGCGCGCCAGCGCGGCCAGCCGGGCGAGGCGCGGCGCCGCCACGCGACGGCGAGGCCCGCGAGCCCCGCGCCGACCGCGAGCGCCCAGCCCAGCAGCACCGGCGTGCCCGCGCGCACCGTCGTCGAGAGGTGGTTCACGTAGGTCCGCGCGACCTCCGGCACGAAGCTCCTGAGGATGACGGTGCCCACCGGCACGCGGCGCTGGATGTCGAACTTGCGCTGCAGGAACTCCAGCGCGAACGGATCCCCATAGGTGTGCCAGTTCCACGCGAAGTACGGGCCCGCGGGGATCAGGAAGCCGGCCACGATCCAGTCGAGGTGCACCAGGCTCGCGGTCCAGCGCTCGCCGCGCGGGCGCCGCAGCAGCAGGGCCAGCACGACGAGGGGCAGCAGGAACGTGGCCGAGAGCTTGGCCAGGTGCGCGAAGCCGATCATGAGCCCGAGCCGCAGGCAGCGGCCGCCCGTGGGCGCGGGGTCGCGCACGAGGTCGGCGAGCCCCACGAGGCTCCAGCTGATGAGCGCGACCGCGAGCGCGTCGTTGCTGATGCCGCTGCACATCGAGAGGAACGACGGGTTGAAGGCCACGAGCGCGGCGGTGAGCGGCGCCGCGGCGGGCGCGCCGGGCAGCAGCCGCCGCGCGAGCGCCGCCGCGCCGAGCACCGCAGCGAGCCCCGCGAGCACCGACAGCAGCCGCAGCACGTGCAGCCCGCGCGCCGGCCCGCGGAAGGGGAACACCTCGTCGGGCCCGTGCAGGAACAGCGGGCGGCCCTCGGCCATCCAGTCGGCGTCGAAGTGCCGGCGCGAGAGCATCGGCGTGTCCTGCAGCCCCAGCGCGCGCAGCCCGAGCGCGAAGCCCCAGTACGCGAGCGGCGGCTGCACGCCCTCGTTCATGCCCAGCATGGGCAGGTTCTGCAGGTTGGGCATCGTGCCGTGCCGCGCCCAGTGCGCGACCACGTCGAAGTGCTCGTTCTCGTCCGGGATCTCCCAGAGCGGCGTGAGCACCGACGAGTTGACCGCGAGGAACGTGAACGCGAGCGCGACCAGCACGAGCGCCCGGCGCGGGCCCTTCGGGAGCGGCGGCACGGCGGGGGACGGCATGCCAAGAGGCTCGCAAACCGGCGGCCGCCGGTGTAGGAAGGAACCGCCCGTGGAGGTCCGAGTGGGTCGCGCGCTGCAGGAGATCGGGGTCCGGAGGGCCGTGCGCTACGTGCTCATGGAGCTGGCGATGGTGGTGCATGCCGCGCTGCTCCTGCCGCCCCTGCGCGCGTTCTGGCTGCGCCTGCTCGGCGCCCGCATCGGCCGCGACACGCACCTGATGGGCCCGCGCTTCATCAACCTGGACCGCCGCGGGCTGCCGGGGCTGCGCATCGGCGCGCGCTGCTACATCGCGCGCGGCGTCTGCTTCGACCTCGCGGACTCCGTGGAGGTGCTCGACGAGACCTCCATCGGCGACGACACGCTGGTGCTCACGCACCTGAACGTGGGCTACCGCGACCACCCGCTGCAGCGCGCCTTTCCGGCGGGCTCCACGCCGGCGCGGCTCGGGCCCGGCGCGTTCATCGGCGCGCACACGCTCATTCTCCCCGGTGCGAGCGTGGGGCGCGGCGCCTTCGTGGCCGCGGGCTCCGTGGTCACGGCGCCCGTGCCCGACGGCGTCATCGTGGCCGGCAACCCCGCGCGCGAAGTGGGCAAGGTGGCCGACCGCGAGGCGCGCGCCGCCGCCGCGTCGCCCGCGCCCGCGTCGCCCTGACGCTCAGCGGCCCGGCGCCGCGTCGCCCGCCTGCTCGCGCGCCGCGCGCGGGCGCGACGCCGGCCGGCGTTCCGTCAGCAGCGCCGCGCGGAAGCGCACCAGCGCCAGCAGGTAGGCGACGCTGTCGCGCAGAGGCCGCACCGTCGAGGCCTTGTCGAAGCGCCGCACGAAGCGTACCGGCACCTCGGCGATGCGCAGGCCAGCTCTCTCGGCGCGCACCATGATCTCCGTGTCGAAGAACCAGCCACGGTGCGCGAGCGTCGGCACCAGCGGCAAAATGGCTTGCAGGCGGAACCACTTGAAGCCCGACTCCGTGTCGCGCAGACGCGTGCCCAGCAGCGCGCGCACGCAGGCCGCGTAGCCGCGCGAGAGCACGTGCCGCAGCAGCGAGTGCGGCTGCAGGTCGTAGAAGCGGCGCCCGACGGCCACGTCCGCGCCGTCCAGCACCGCCTGCACGCACGGCGCGATGTACTGCTCGGAGACTTCGAGGTCGATGTCGAGGAAGCCCGCGACCTCGCCCCGCGCGGCGGCCAGCCCCGTGAGCACGGCCGCGCCGCGCCCGCGGTTCCGGTCGTGGTGCGCCGTGCGCAGCGGCGCGCCCGGCCGCTCGGCGCAGAATCGCTCGACGGTCGCGCGCGTGTCGTCGCGGCTGCCGTCGTCCACGAAGATCACCTCGTGGCTCCACGGCGAGCCCTCCAGTGCCGCGAGCAGCCGCTCCAGGCTGTTCCGCAGCGTCGGCCCCTCATTGAAGCACGGCAAAATCACCGTGAGCAGAGGTGCCTCGACCATGACGCCAGTCTAGTCCCCGTTTCGCATGACCTTCTACTGCAACCGCGGATCGCCCTGCGGCACGCGGCAATTCGGCCCGGGCGGCGCCTTGCGCGGGCTCGATTTGACGCGGCCGACGTTGGGCGCTCGCAGTGCACGTCGCGCTGTGATGCGCGCTCCGGCTCAGATCCCGTACAGCGCCGCCAGCTTGGCGTGGATGTAGCGGGCGAAGGCTTCGGTCGAGAGGGGGGCGCCGGTCACTCGGCGGCAGATCTGCTCGGCGGTCCAGAGCTGGTCGTGGCGGTGGATGTTGCGCGCCAGCCACGTGCGCAGCGTGAGCAGGTCGCCGCGCGCGATGCGCGCGTCCAGCCCGCGGATCTGCGCCCGCGCCGCCTCCATGAACTGCGCCGCGTAGAGGTTGCCGAGGCTGTAGGTGGGGAAGTACCCGAACAGCCCCATGGCCCAGTGGATGTCCTGCAGCACGCCCTCGGCGTCGTGGCGCGGGCGTATGCCGAGCAGCTCGGCCATGCCGTCGTTCCAGCGCTCGGGCAGCTCGGAGACCTGCAGCCGGCCCTCGACCAGGTCGCGCTCGATGCCGTAGCGCAGGATGATGTGCAGGTTGTAGGTGAGCTCGTCGGCCTCGACGCGGATGAACGATGGGCGCACCACGTTGGCCGCGCGCCAGACGCCGTCCACGGTCGCGCGGCGCAGCCGCGGGAACGTCTTGCGCAGGCGCGGCAGCCAGTACACCCAGAACGGGCGGCTGCGCGCCACGAGGTTCTCCCACAGCCGCGACTGGCTCTCGTGGATGGCCATGGAGATGGCGCCGCCCAGCGGCGTGCGCGCGCGCTGCGGCGACAGGCCCTGCTCGTAGAGGCCGTGGCCGGCCTCGTGCACCGCGCCGAACAGGCCGCCGCGCAGGTCGCGCGGGTCGAAGCGGCTGGTCATGCGCACGTCGCCCGGCGAGAGCCCCGAGCAGAAGGGGTGCGTGGACAGGTCGAGCCGCGCGCGGGCGGCGTCGATGCCCATGGCCGCGACCACCTGGCGCGAGAACTCGCGCTGCCCCGCGACGTCGAAGTCCCCGACCAGCGGGGAGGTGTCCACCTTGGCGCCGCGCTTCACGACGGCGCGCACCAGCGGCACCGTCAGCGCGCGCAGCTCCTCGAGCAGCGGGTCCACGCTGGCGATGGTGGCGCCGGGCTCGTAGTCGTCGAGCAGCGCGTCGTAGAGGCGGCCCTTGCCGGCGCCCAGCTTCGCGACGCGCCGCTTGAGCTCCACCATGTGCTGCAGCGCGGGCTCGAAGCGCTTCCAGTCCTTCTTCTGCCGCGCCACGCGCCAGGTCTCGAGGCCGCGGCTCTCCGCCAGCGCCAGCTCGCGCGCCAGCTCGGCCGGGATGCGCGTGGCCTTGAGCACCGTGCGCCGCGCCAGCTCCACGCTCCGCCGCTGCACGCGCGGCAGGCGCGCGCGCCGCTTGTGCAGCGACTCCACCAGCCCGACCAGCGAGCGCTGCGTGGTGCGCTCGTGCAGCACGCCGGCGAGGGCGGCCAGCGTGTGCGCGCGGTTGTCGGCGCCGCCCGGAGGCATCATCACCTCCTGGTCCCAGCCCACGAGCGAGCTGGCGGCGGACAGGTCGCGGATCTCGGCGAAGCGGAGTTCGAGGTCGGCGTAGTCGCTCATGGCGGCCATTCTGCCGCCGCGCCCGCCGCGCGCAAGCCGGCGCGCACGGCGTGCGGCCGGGCCCGCGCGGCGGGGCGTGTTAGCATCGCGCCATGTCCGCCGAAGCCACGCTCGTCAGCCGCCGCCACTTCGAGTACATCGCCGCGCACACGTCGCGGGAGGACGACTTCCTGCGCCAGCTCAAGGAGCAGGCGCGCGCCGCCGGCATCCCGGCCATCTGGATCTGCCCCGAGCAGGCCAGCCTGATGCAGATCCTGCTGCGCCTGTCGCGCGCCCGGCAGGTCATCGAGGTCGGCACGCTGGCCGGCTACTCGGCCATCGCCATGGCGCGGGCGCTGCCGGCCGACGGCTCCGTGCAGACCATCGAGCTCGAGCCGCGCCACGCGGACTTCGCGGAGCGCTGGATCGCGCGCTCCGACGTGGCGGGGCGCGTCACCGTGCACCGCGGGGCCGGCATGGACGTGCTGCCGCGCTTCCCCGCCGGCTCCGCCGACGCGGCCTTCCTCGACGCCGACAAGGCCAGCTATCCCGCCTACCTCGAGGAGAGCCTGCGCATCGTGCGGCCGGGCGGGCTGATCATGGTGGACAACGCCTTCGCCTTCGGGCAGCTCTTCGACGAGAAGCCCACCGACCGCGAGGCGCTGGCCGTGCGCGCCTTCAACGAGGTCATGGCGCGGGAGCAGCGGGTGCAGGCCATGATCGTGCCGGTGGGCGACGGCCTGTGGGTGGGGGTCAAGCGCTAGAGCCGGCGACGGGGCGGACGCCCCGAGTGCACACCCTCTCCTGCGCCGCTGTCATTGAACACAACTTTGTCGTAGGACTCGTCGTCGCCTTCGGCACGCGTGCCCAAGTCGACGACAACGCCGACGACAGAGTCGACGACAAAGTTGTGATCTGTGACAGGCGCGCCGACCCTGTGTGAGAGTGCGCCGCCTCAGGGAGTGATCGTGGTGGTGACGATCGCGCTCGCCTTCAGCGCCGGACCCTTGGTCACGAGCTGCGAGTGAAAGGTGATGCCGGCCGTGCCCGCCGGCAGCGTGCCGCTCAGCTCTTCGAGGCCCGCGCCGTCGAGGTGACCCGTCTGGAGGACCACGAAGCGTTGCAGGATCGCCTGGCCGGCGTGCACGAACGTCGCGTCGTCGATGGACGCCAGCAGCGTGAAGCCGTCGTGCGCGCCGCCGCCGCAGCGCCAGGTGCACGCGGCCCCCTGCGCGACGCTGGCCGGCACGATGACCTGCGGCGGATCGGTCGGGACCCAGTCGAAGGCCGCGCTGTTGCTGGTGCCGCCCGGCCCGCTCACCGCGAGCTGGCCCGTGCCGAGCGACGGCGCGGGCGGCGCGACGAGCTGCAGCGTGGTGTCGTCGACGGCCGTAAAGGGCGCGACGGGCTGGCCGCCGATGGCGACGGACGTCGCGCCGGTGAAGCCGCTGCCGCTCACGGTGAGCGTCGTGCCGCCGAGGGCGGGCACGGCGGGCGGCGCGACGGCGGCGACGTGCGGCGCGGGCGGCGGCGCGATGGCCAGCAGCGCGGCCTGCACGTCCACGCGCCCGCTCGTGACCCAGCTGCCGACGGGCACGGCGCTGGTCTCGATCGCGGCGCGCACGAGCGCCGCGTTGACCGGGCTGCGCACGCCGCCGAGCCGCGCGTAGAGCAGGTCGGCCGTGCCGGCCACGAGCGGCGTGGCCATCGACGTGCCGCTGGCGTACTGGTACGAGGCCGCCTTCCAGGTGGAGTGGATCGACTGGCCCGGCGCGGCGACGTCGACCCAGCTCCCGAAGTTGGAGAAGGAGGCCTTCTCGTCGGTGGACGTGCTGGCTGCCACCGCGATCACGAACGCGTGCGCGGCCGGATAGAAGGGCGTGCTGACGTTGTCGTTGCCGGCGGCGGCGACCAGCACGCAGCCGGCGTCGCGCGCGGCCTGCAGCGCGGCCTTGATCGCGGGGTCGTTGTAGTAGCTGCCCCAGGACATGGAGAGCACGAGCGCGCCCTTGCCGCGCGCGTCGTTGATCGCGGCCACGAGCGCGCTGCTGGGGAAGGTCTGGTCGCCGCAGCGGTAGGCGGCGAAGCGGCAGGCGGGCGCGACGCCGGCCACGCCCAGCGCGTTGCCGGTCTCCGCGGCCGCCACGCCGCAGCAGTGCGTGCCGTGCCCGCTGCCGTCGTCGGGGTCGGGATCGCCCGATGCGAAGTCCCAGCCCCACGCGTAGTGCGCGTCGAGATCGGGATGGTCGGCGTCGACGCCGGAGTCGATCACCGCCACGACGGCGGCGGGGTCGCCCTGGTAGCTGTCCCACGCGAGGTCCGCGTGCACCTTGGCGAGGCCCCACTGCAGCGGCCACTTCGGGTCCGACGGCACGCCGGGCGCGGGCGCGAGGGGCGCTGGCGCGGCGGGCGCGAGGACGGGGCGGTGGATCGCGTTGGGCTGCACGGATTGCACCCCGGGCTGGGCCCGCCAGCGCGCGAGCCACGCATCGAGGTCGGCGCCGGCGGGGAGGGCCACGCGTGCGAGCGTGGGCGTCACGGCGCCGAGCGCGCGGCAGCCGAGGCGCTCGGCGGTGGCCGCCTGCTGCGGGCCAGACGCACCGGGACCGAACTGCACCAGGACCTCGCCGGCTACCACGTCGAATCCGCGCCAGGTCGCGATCGCGAGACCGGGATCGGAGCGGCCGACCTGCGGCGTCGCGGGCGGCGCGAGGGCCGCAATGATGAGGATCGCGTGTGCGAGCAGAACCCCGGGTGGGGCGGGACGGTTGGAGCGCGCCGTGAGCCGCATGGTTCGACCTTTCGGTCGCGGCTCGTGATCGCTTGAGCGGCGCGTGGACGGCTGACCGGCATCCGACCGGCAACGGAGTACTGATGTGGTATAGTCCCGCGCTCCCCCCTGCTCCCCGTCGGCACGACGCGCGCCCCCGATCCGTCCGCGTCGCGCCGGTGTTTCCCAACGTCTCCACCTCGACTCGAGAGGCCCCACCATGAGAGCCGTCACCGCTGCGTCCCTGTCCGCCGTCGCCCTGCTCGCCTCGGCGCTCAGTGCGCAGACGCCGCTCACGACCGCGCGCGTCGCTTCCGGTCTCACCAAGCCGCTGTGGGTCGGCAACGCGCCCGGCGACGACCGCCTCTTCGTGGTCGAGCAGATGACGGCCGACATCCACATCATCGAGAACGGCGTGCCCAAGGAGCCGCCCTTCCTCGACCTGACGCCGCTGGGCAAGGTGCTCACCAACGCCAACGAGCGCGGCCTGCTGGGCCTGGCCTTCGATCCCGACTACCAGACCAGCGGCCAGTTCTTCGTCTACTACACGCGCCAGACCGACGGCGCCGTGGTCATCGAGCGCTACGACACGATCGACGCGGACAACGCGGACCCGAACAGCGGCCTCGTGATCTTCGGCCCCATCGCCAAGCCGCAGAGCAACCACAACGGCGGCAACGTGCGCTTCGGGCCGGACGGCAAGCTGTACGCGGGCCTCGGCGACGGCGGCAACGCCAACGACCAGGGCACCGGCCACGTCGCAGGCGGCAACGCGCAGTCGGGCGGCCAGATGCTGGGCAAGATCGTCCGCATCAACAAGGACGGCTCGGTCCCCGGCGACAACCCGTTCGCCGCACCCGGCGACGGCTTCCTCGACCAGATCTGGGACTACGGTGTGCGCAACCCGTGGCGCTGGTCCTTCGACCGCCAGACCGGCGACTTCTGGCTGGGCGACGTGGGCCAGGACGCGCGCGAAGAGGTGGACTTCCAGCCCGCCAACGTGAACGGCGGCCTGAACTTCGGCTGGCGCTGCATGGAGGGCTTCAACTGCACGGGCCTGTCCGGCTGCACCTGCAACGACGCGTCGCTGACGCTGCCGATCCACGACTACCCGACCAACCCCGGCCCCAACTGCGCCGTCACCGGCGGCTACGTCTACCGCGGCCCGGCGATCCCGGACCTGCAGGGCACGTACTTCTTCGCGGACTACTGCTCCGCGCAGATCTGGTCGCTCAAGTACAACGGCGCGGCGGTCTCGGACTTCACCACGCGCACGGGTGAGCTCGCGCCGGGCCTCGGCCAGTCCATCGGCACGATCACGTCGTTCGGCGAGGACAACGCGGGCGAGGTCTACCTCGTCGACCAGGGCGGCGAGATCTTCAAGATCGTCAAGAACCCGTGGACCAACCTCGGCGGCGGCCTGCCGGGCCTGCTCGGGATCCCGTCGCTGACGGGCGCGGGCGGCCTGCTGTCCGGCACGTCCAACCAGATCTCGCTCCTCGGCGTCCCGCCGAGCGTGCCCGCGCAGCTCTTCATGGGCCTGGTCGTGGGCGCGGCGCCGTTCAAGGGCGGCACGCTGATCCCGGTGCCGTTCCTGATCGCGCTGCCGCTGAGCACGTCGGGCACGGGCACGCTGGACCTGCCGTTCGTGCTCCCGGACGGCGTGCCGGCGGGCACGCCCCTCGTGTTCCAGTACGCGGTGAAGGACTCGCTGGCCATCGGCGGCGTCTCGCTCTCCAACGGCCTGAAGGGCACGACCAACTGATCCCCGCACCGCGCGCGCGGGCGCTGCTCGGGCCGGTGCTGCTGGCGCTGGCGGGCTGCGCTTCGCCGCGCGGCGCGTCGGCGCAGCGCGTGGAGCACGTCGTGCTCGTGAAGCTGCGCGAGCCCGGGGCGGCGCCGGAGCTCGTGGCCGCGTGCCAGCGCGAGCTCGCGGGGCTCGCGTCGGTCAGCCGCTGCCGCGTGGGGCGCCCGCTCGACATCGGGCGTCCGGAGGTCGCGGCCGACTGGGACGTCGGGCTGGTGATCGAGTTCGACTCGGTGGCCGACTACCAGCGCTACCTCGCCGACGAGCGGCACGCGGCGCTGGTCACCGCCTGGAAGCCGCGCTGGGAGCGCATCACGATCCAGGACGTGCTGGTCGACTTCGCGGACTGAGCGGCCGCGCCCCTCGCGCCCCCTCGCGTTGACACCACCGTCCGGCTGCGGGATCCTCCTGCGGCCGGCGCGGCTCGCGCGCCGGCCTGACAACCCTGAGACACGGCACCCCGCGGCGCGCCGCGGGGCGCATGGGGGAACCCGGCGCAACTCCGGGACTGGCCCGCAACCGTGAGCCGCGCGGCATGCCGCGCGGCGAGTCGGAATGCCCATGCCGGCCGTGCAGCCTTCGGCCGCAAGGAATGAACCCATGTCCCGCCCCCCTTCCGAAGCAGCGCGCGCCGCGGCCGCCGCCGGGGAGGCGCACGTGCCCCCGCGGCGCGCGGGCCGGCCGCGCGCGGCGCGCGCCTCGCTGCGCCTGCTGGGCTGGTTGGCGCCCCTGCTGCTGCTGGCCGTGATCGTGTGGAGCGTGGCGGACACGTTCCGCGCGGCCAAGCCCGCCCCGCGCGCCGCGGCCGACGCGGCCGCGCCCGGCTTCCCGCGCAGCGTGCCGCTGGCCGACGGCACGACGCTGGAGCTCGCGGCCCCGCCGCGCCGCATCGTGCCCGCCAGCTCGGGCCTCGCGGACCTCGTGTGCGCGCTGGCCGTGCCCGAGCGCATCGCCGCGCTGCCGGCCCAGGTGCGCGACTACTCCGGCCTGCGCGACCCCGGCAACCCATACCTCGCGCGGCCGCAGTTCGAGAGCTACGCCGCCGAGCCGCTGCTCGCGTTCCGGCCCGACCTCGTGATCACGGACCGCTGGTCCAGCGTCGAGACCACGGCGCGCCTGCAGGAGGCGGGCGTGGTCGTGCTGGTGATGGACGGGCCCGAGAAGCTCGCGGACGTGCGCACGTCGCTGGCCCTGCTCGCGCGCGTGCTGGGCGCGGAGGACGCGGGCCGCACCGCGCTCGAGGGCCTGCAGGAGCGCGTCAAGGCGCTGGCGGCCAGCTCGCCGCGGCGCGCGGGCCGCACGGCGGTGGCCTACAGCAACGGCGGCACCGGCGGCTGGATCGCGGGCGCCGGCACGGCCAACGACGAGTGGATCACGCTGGCGGGCCTGCACGACGCGGCGGCCGCGGCGGGCCGCAAGGGCCACGAGCGCTGCTCCTACGAGGAGCTGCTCGCGCTCGACCCCGACGTGATCGTCGTGCCGGGGCTGCTCGCGGGAGGCAAGGTGGGCGGCACCGCGCGGTTGCTGGCCAGCGAGCCGGCACTGCAGTCGCTGCGCGCGCTGCGCACGGGCTCCGTCGTGGTGCTGGAGAGCTGGCTGTACGACACCGTCAGCCAGCACATCGTCACGGCGGCCGAGCGCCTCGCGGCCGCGGTCGACGCCCTCCCGGCGCCCGCTCGATGACCCGGCGCTCGCCGCCGTTGCACCCGCTCCTCCTCGCCGTCACGCTGACGCTCGCGCTGCCGGTGCTGCTGGTCCTGTCCGTGCGCGTGGGCGACACCGGCTGGCAGGACCTCGGCACGTGCCTGCAGGGCGGGCTCGCGGCGTTCGGGCTGCGCGAGCCGCTGCCGGGCCAGCTCCAGACCATCATCGAGCTGCGCCTGTGGCGCGCGCTGACCGCGGCCGGCGTCGGCGCGTCGCTCGGCCTCGCGGGCGCGCTGATCCAGGGGCTGTTCCGCAACGGCCTTGCCTCGCCGTCGGTGCTGGGCGTCACGGGCGGCGCCAGCCTCGGCGCCACGCTCGCCATCCTCGTGCTCGGCGCCGGCGGCACGGCGCTGCTGGCGGTGGGGCCGGAGACCGCGCGCCTGCTCGTGCCGCTCTCCGGCTTCGTCGGCGCGGCGGCCACGGTCACGCTGGTGACGCTGCTGGCCACCGGCGGGGGACGGCTCTCGGTGCCCGCGCTGCTGCTCACCGGCATCGCGCTCAACACCTGCATCGCGGGCATCCTGGCGCTGATCTCCGCGCTCACGCTCAGCGACTGGGACGTCTCGCGCGCGATCCTCGCCTGGACCTTCGGCACGCTCGAGGACCGCTCGCCGGCGCACGCGGCCACGGTGTGGGTCGGGCTGCTGGTCGCGGCGGCGGCCATCCCCTTCGTGGCGTGGGAGCTGGACCTGTTCCAGGCGGGCGAGGACGACGCGCGCGCGCTGGGCGTGAACACCGGCCGCGTGCGCGTGCTGTGCATCCTCAGCTCATCCCTGGCCGCGGCGACGGCGGTGGCCGTCGCGGGGCAGATCGCCTTCGTGGGCCTGGTCGTGCCGCACCTCGTGCGCCTGCTGGCGGGGCGCGGGCACCGCGCGCTGCTGCCGCTCTCGCTGCTGCTGGGCGCGGCCTTCCTGCTGGGCGTGGACCTCGGCCAGAGACTGCTGCTCGGGCGCGCCGTGCTGCCGCCGGGCGTGCTCATGTCGCTCATCGGCGGGCCGTTCTTCCTGCTGCTCCTGTTCCTGCACCGGCGGGAGATCGACGCGTGGTGAGCCCGCTGACCGCGAGCGGCCTGCAGCACGAGTACCCGGGCGGCGTCACCGCGCTGCGCGGCGTGGACCTGCAGCTGCAGCCGCGCGAGCTGCTGGTCGTGATCGGGCCCAACGGCTCGGGCAAGAGCACCCTGCTGCGCCTGCTCGGCGGGCTGCTGCCCGTGCAGCAGGGCGAGGTCGCGGTGGACGGGCAGCCGCTGTCCGCGCTCTCGCCCCGCGATCGCGCGCAGCTCATCGGCGTGGTGCCGCAGTCGCTGGAGAGCCTGCCGGAGGTGACGGTGGAGAGCTTCGTGCTCGGCGGCCGCTACACGCGCATCTCGCGCTGGCGCGGCGCGCTCGCGCGCGACCTGCGCGCCGTCGGCTACGCGCTCGCGGCCTCGGACGCCGAGGGCCTCGGCGGCCGCCGCCTGCGCGAGCTCTCGGGCGGCCAGCGCCAGCGCGTGCTGGTCGCGCGGGCCCTCGCCCAGGAGGCGCAGATCCTGCTCGTCGACGAGCCCACCGCCGCGCTGGACCTCGAGCACCAGGTCCGGGTCTTCGACCTGCTGGCCCGCCTCGCCGCGCACGACCGCAGCGTGCTCGTGGTCACGCACGACGTGAACCTCGCCAGCCAGTTCGCGAGCCGCGTGGTCCTCCTCGACGCCGGCCGCGTCGCCGCCAGCGGCGCCCCCGCCGAAGTCCTGCGCCGCGAGGTCCTCGAACCCGTCTACGGCCGCCACCTCTTCTTCGGCCACATGCCGCCCCCCGACAGCCGCCCCTTCGTCCTCCCCTGGATGTCCCCGGGCAACGGCGAAGAGCGCGAGCCCAGCCCGCCCAGCCGCGGCGAAGCCTGATCGCCACGACAAACGCCCCTCGCGTCGAGTCGTAACCCCCAAGGCCGCGTCAAATCGAGCCCGCGCAAGGCGCAGCGGCACGCTCGACCAGGGGCCCCACCAAAGGACGACCCCGGCGGGTCGTCCGACGTGGGGGCGGCCCCATCAGTGGTCCGCTGAGGATCGAGCGGGCTGCTGCAACGCTGCCCGGGCCGATTTGCCGCGGCCGGCGCGCCCGGAATCCCTCAGGTTCGGTGGGCGGGCTTGCCGAAGGACCCCGTGTCGGTGAAGTCCCGACCGCCTTTCCCACGGGGCGAAACCCTTGCGGATCTCGATCCTGCTCGTCGTGCTGTGCCTGCCCGCGACCGCGCGGGCCTTCAGCGGCGACATCGTGTTCCGCGCTTCCGAGGGCGCGCCGGCGCGCGACGGCAAGGACACGCGCGCGGTCGTGTTCGCGGATGTGGACGGCGACGGCCGGCTGGACCTGCTGGCCGCCAACTTCGCGCAGGCCAACAACCTCTACCTGAACGTGGGCGAGGGCCGCTGGCGGCCGCTGGAGAACGACCCGGTGGTGACCGAGGTCGCGCGCACGACGGGCGCGGCCTTCGCCGACGTGGACGGCGACGGCGACGAGGACCTGTACCTCACGCGCGGCCACGGCGAGCGCAACGCGCTCTACATCAACCGCGGCGGCGCGCAGGGCGGCACGCAGGGCACGTTCATGGCGGCCCGCGCGTGCGACGGCGTGACCGAGAACGGCGACAGCCAGGCGGCCGCGTTCGGCGACCTCGACGGCGACGGCGACCAGGAC
>Ga0126377_10002080_pt1 | contig 13593 bp, 11 predicted proteins | sample PanSoiMetPlot_22_FD_92647 | JGI IMG/M metagenome (GOLD analysis project Ga0126377, IMG submission 92647) | Tropical forest soil microbial communities from Panama - MetaG Plot_22 | ecosystem: Environmental > Terrestrial > Soil > Tropical forest > Bulk soil | place: Panama | collected 2016-02-17
CAGATGGCGGTGAGCTATCCGCAGCTCGTTGACCGCATGGTGCTGGTCAACGGCGGCGGCTTCCGCTCCGCGAACGATCCGCCGCGTGCGGGCGCGACCGACTGGCACGCGCGGCAGATTTCGAATGCCGGCACGCTGGCCGAGAGCCGCGAATATCTCGAAAAGATGTATTACAACCACAGCCTGATCAGCGACCAGCAGGTGGAGGACAATCTGATCCTGCGGCTGCGCTCGGCCTATACGGCGGAGTCGGTGCAGATCGCCAATGCGCGTGGCCTCGGTGGCATCACCGAGGAGCAGGCGCGCGCCATCAAGACCCCGACGCTGCTGGTGTGGGGTGCGAACGACAAGCTGTCTCCGCCAGTCAACGCCGACAAGCTCAACGCAGCGATCGCCGGCTCGCGCAAGGTGCTGATCGACAAGGCCGGGCACTACCCGTTCATCGAGCACCCGGATCAGTTCAATCAAGCAGTCCGCGATTTCCTGAAGCCGCAGTCGTAGGGCTCATTATTGTGCCCTCTCCCCTGGCGGGAGAGGGCAGCGCTGAATGATCAACAAACACAGTTGGGTGAGGGGTGCAGAATCCCCTCACCCAATCCGTTTTATTGAACTGCGGAGGAGCCCTCTCCCGCCAGGGGAGAGGGCGCACCAACAATCGCCGCGGTTCTCGGCTGTGCCGTCAGCCCAATCAATTCTTCACTCCCACCATCTCGTTGAACTGCGCGATCACGTCCTTCGGGGTTGCGCTCATCTGGCCGATGATGCGGCGCACGGATTCGCCGTCGATCGGGCTCTGCTCGACGTTCATCCGGTTCGCCTCCTCGATGAAGGCCGGATCGCGGGTCATGGCCATGAAGCCATCCTGCAACGCGCGGGCCCGTTCGGGCGGCAAATCGGGCGGTGCCGCGATCGGCAGCGCCATGAAGAAGGGCGCTTCGGCAAATGCAAGAATGGCCTGTGCCCGCGGACTGGTGGCGAGCTCGCGGCCGGTCGGGACGTCGGGATAGTCGGGGAAACGCGTGGTCCGCGCAAACGCAATCAGCGGGCGCAGGAAATTGGCCTGGTAGAGCGCTGGCTGCCCAACCTTGACCGATGAGAGCCCGACCACCTGGCCATCGATCTCGCCGCGCTGCTGCGCCAGGAAGGCATCGGCGGCGCCGCGATAGCCGCGCACGTTCTGCACGTTGAGGCCGAGCACGTCCTTCGCCAGCAGCGTGAAGACCAGATTGGTCGCACCCGCACCGGTGGTGCCGACACGCGCCGTGAGCGTGCTTGGCGGCTTGAGGTCAGCGACGCTCTTGGCGGCGAACGACGCATTGAGCCAGAAGATATAGGCGTCATGGGCGTAGGATGACACGCTGCCGAGCCAGTTCATCTTAAGCGGGTCGAAGCGGGCATTCGGATCGCCCTGGACCGCAAGCTGCGGCACGCCACGCTCGAGGATCGCGATGGTTGTGCCGTCCTTCTCGGCACCGGCATAGATGCGGTTGGCCACGACCAGCCCGGCCGACTGCAGGTTTTGGACGACCAGCGTCGGCCGGCCCGGAATATGGTTGCCGAGGTGCCGCGACATCAGCCGGGCGGTGAGGTCGTTGATGCCGCCGGGCGCGCTGGCAACCAGGAAGTTGATGGTGCGCCCGCGATAGAACTGCTCGACAGATTGCGCCCTGGCGGTTCCGGCGGTGGCCAGGACGGCGCCGGCGACAAGCGCGAGCAGCCGGCTGCGGGTCATCCAAAAGGTCATGTCATCGACCCCATGATCATGTTTGTTAATCATGCAGCTATCGGGGCAAGGGAAAGTGGTCAAGAGAGCCATTGTCGCGCGTCAGGACGTTGCGGGACTCAGCAGGCGCGGCTAAGACCCGCAAGTTTCACCGGATCCTCACCATGCTCCTCATCAACAACGAACTCGTCTCGCAACTGCTCACCATGGATGACTGCATCAGGGTGCAGGAGGAGGCCTTCCGCAAGCTCGCCACCGGTGGCGCCATCCATCGGCCGCGTATCGACATGTATTTCCCCTGCGAGCGCGAGGATGGCTATTTCCGCTGGGGCACTATGGAAGGGGCGAACGACGGCTATTTCGCCATCCGCATGAAGTCCGACGTCATCACCTGGCCGACCGACCCCAATGGCAACTGGACCGAGGACAAATATTGCCGCGAGCCCGGAACCTATTGCGGCCTGATCTTCCTGATTTCGACCAGGAACGCCGAGCCGCTCGCCTTCATCAACGATGGGGTGCTGCAGCAGTTTCGGGTCGGCGGCGGCGCCGGCATCGGCGTGAAATATCTCGCACGCGCGGATTCACACGTGGTCGGCATGCTCGGCTCGGGCGGCATGGCGCGCACGTTCCTGGACGCCTTCAAGTGCGTGCGGGACATAAGGCTGTGCAAGGTCTACAGCCCGACCGCGTCCCACCGCGAAGCCTTCGCGCAAGAGATGTCGCGCCGCCACAATATCGAGGTGCGCCCAGTCGACAGTGCGCGCGAGGCGGTGCGCGGCGCCGATATCCTGTCGACCTGCACTGATGCCATGGCGCCGGTCTACGACGCCGATTGGATCGAGAAGGGCATGCACGTGACCAATCTCGGCCGTCGCGAGATGCCGGATGCGAGCGCCGACAAGTTCGACCTGGTGGTGCGGCAAGGCACCGCCGGTTTGCAGATGCGTGAGACCGAGCGCTTCCAGGCCGAGCGCGGGCTTTCGCCTGCGGCGTTCATTGGCGGCACGGTCGAAGAGATGAAGCGGCTTCCGCCGAAGAATCCGCAGCCCGGCTTCGGCGGCGACAGCCCCGAGTTCACAGATCGCGGCAAGGGTGGCGACAAGCCCGACTTCGCCGATCTCGTCACCGGCAAGTGCAAAGGGCGCACCAGCCGCGATCAGGTGACGTTCTATCGCAATGTCGGCAATCAGGGCCTGCAGTTCTCCTCGGTCGGCGGCTGGGTGTACCAGCAAGCCGTGAAGCAGAAGAAGGGTCGCGAAATTCCGACCGAATGGTTCCTGCAGGACATTCGCGACTAGTTGGTGCGCTCGCAATTGAGCTCGTTGGGCGCGGCTTGCTCAAGGTCCGCTTACCCTGCTAGCGGCCAAACGGCCGACATAATGGCTGGTCCGAATCGAGGGCAGGCCGTGTCATTGCCTCTTTCGCTAATACGCAAACGTGATGTAGCGTAATCGCAGAGCTGCCAGCGCGGGACGTGCCGAATCCCTTTTCAGCGGCAGCGGTCATGCCGTCGGCGGGCATCGGTCAGTCATTGTCGGATCAGCCAGGAGAAGCCCCATGCTTGATCGCAGCCTGATCACGCTCGTGCTGGCGGCAGCGATGTGGATGTCGCCTGCGAGCGCGCAGATTTTCGACTATGGGAAATACCCGGACTGGTCCGGCCAATGGCGCCGCGTACCGGACGGAGGTCCGCCGCGTTTTGATCCGAGCAAGCGCGATGGCTTACCACAACAGGCGCCCCTCAAGCCTGAGTATCAGGCGCGCCTGGAGGCAAGCCTCAAGGATCAGGAGGCCGGCGGACAGGGTGACAACCCGACCTACAAGTGTATCCCCGTGGGAATGCCGCGGATGATGAGTGGCGTGTTCCCGCACGAGTTCGTGTTCACGCCGAGCACCACGTTCATCCTGTTCGAGTTCATGATCAACTCGCCTCGCCGTATCTACACCGACGGGCGCGACTGGCCGAAGAATCTCAAGGACCAGGAGCCCACCTATGTGGGCTATTCGATCGGCCAGTGGGTCGATACGGATGGCGACGGTCGCTACGACGAACTCCATGCCGAGACCCGCCACATCCGCGGTCCGCGCACCTATGACCAGCCCGGAATTCCCTTCGCTGACGATGGCAAGACGATCATCAAGGAGCGGTTCTATTCAAACAAAACCAACAGGGACCTCATGCACGTCGAGATGACGTCAATCGACAATGCGCTCACGCGGCCGTGGACGATCACCAAGAACTTCCGTCGCGACCGGGAGGTGATCTGGAGCGAGAACAACTGCACCGAGGGCAATATGCATGTCGTCGTCGGCAGCGAAAATTACTTTCTCAGTGCCGACGGCTACTTGATGCCGGCACGCAAGGACCAACTGCCGCCGGATCTGCGCTACTTCAAAAAGACCGGGAACTGACCGGCAAGGCGTGGATCGAGTAAGCAAGTGGCGGCTCGGTCGACGGCTTCGTTTGCCGGCGCCAACTTCCTAGGCTCTGTCGAGCCCAAATAGCCAGTCACGCTCACAATGCAGGCGATCTACACGCCTGACATTTGGGTGTCGTCACACGCCGGCCAGTTCAATCCAGCGCGATTCGGCGATCTCTCGGCCTACAAGGCCAAGATTGTTGGTATCAGGCGGCCTATGAAAAGCAACTCGCCGAGGAACGCGCAGCAGCGAAGTAGCTTCGCGGCGCGCCGCCTGCCGACCTGCTGCACGATCTGAGCGACCCGATCAGTCGGTCGCAAATGTCGGATATTCGAGATCCGCCCCGCTCCCGCGCCGGAGTCTTCGCACTTTCGTGCGTCCGCGCCGAGTGCTAGCGTTGCCTCCGCTGCCGGAAAGAAAAATCGCTCTCACAGGGAGGACTCCATGAAGGCTCTGATCGCTGCGCTATCGCTCGCGACGACGCTCGCAACAGGAACAGCTTTTGCACAGCCCTTCACGCCTAATGGCGAAGGCGTGACCATGGGCCACTGGCATCTCAACTCCAAGGACATTGAGGCCAACAGGAAAATCTTCGTCGGCATGGGCGGCACATCGCCAACGGGCCCGGGGATTCAACGCGTGATATTTCCCGGTGTCGTCGTGAATCTCAATCCGGGGCAAGCAGGCCCGCCGCCGACCGCTGGTACCGTTGGAAGCGTGGTCAATCACGTCGGATTCGTCGTGCAGAATGTCCAGGAGTCGGTCGCTAAGTGGAAGGCCGCAGGCGTACCGGTGCTTCCAGGCAACAACAACAGGCTGGACCAGGCCTATGTTGAGACAGCAGACGGCCTGCGCATCGAAATTCTGGAGAACAAGGCCCAGAAGTATCCGATCCAGCATGAGCACGTGCACTTCTTCCTGCCGGAAGCAGCAATCCCGCAGAGCCAGGCCTGGTACGGCAAGATTTTTGGCGCCAAGGCCAGCCTGCGCAACAACGCACCGGTCGCGGACGTGCCTGGCGCGCAACTGCGCTTCAACAAGGCCGATATGGCGCAAGCGCCCACCAAAGGGCGCGTCCTCGACCACATTGGCTTCGACGTGAAAGACCTGCAGGCCTTCATCAAGAAGCTTGAAGCCAACGGCATCAAGCTCGATCGGCCCTACACCAAGAACGAGCAGACCGGTGCTGCACTGGCCTTCATCACCGACCCGTGGGGCACCTATATCGAGTTGAACGAACGGCCCAACGCTGCCTATATCAACTGAGCTTTGTTACACGCCATGCTGCTCCCTCTCTCCGCTTTCGGGGAGAGGGGGTGATTTCCGAGGGCACAGGCGTGAGATTGCTGCGAGGGCTCGCGTCACAATGACGAGCCCCAGTCACTACGCGTGGCTCGCTTGAACAAGTCGCCGTCGCGCCGCGAGAACAGCTGATCGCTCGATGATCCATCGGGACGGCACAGCTTCAGCGTGACGCGGCCGCTGGCCTTGCGTGGCCGGGCGATGACGCGCGCACCGGCGGCCGATGCCGACCTTCGCGACAGCGCCACATAGCTGAACTTCTCGTCTTCCCAGGGAACGTCCGCGCTCTTGGCCTGCCGATGCAGGCGGGAGCGGGCGACGCGCCTGGCGAAATGACACCAGTCCGGCGGCTGCAGCGGGCATTCATGCGCGTGGGGGCAGGGCGCGACGATATGGGCGCCGCTCTCGATCAGCTGCCGGCGGGCGGCGAGAATGCGCTGCCAGCCGGCCGGCGTTCCCGGCTCGATGACGACCAGTGTGTCGGCGGTCTGGCGCCACAGTCGCCCCAGTGTTTGTTGGCGAGCGTTTGGCGCAAGCTCGTTGAGCACATACGCCAAGGTGACCAGATCGCGTGGCGCGCCATCGATGGTAGCCGAAGCGACATCCGCGATACGCCAGGTTATGTTTGGAAGCTGAGCCTCTGCCGCAAGTTCCTCTCCGCAGGCCCGCAGCAGCGGACTTGCCTCAACAAGCAACGCATCAGATAGAGCCGGCCAGCACTCGGCCGCGGCCCAGAGCGCGGTCGCGGGGCCGGCGCCGATATCGAGCATCGTCTTGGGCGCGAAATCCGCTCGGGCCGCGGCGATGGCGTCGAAGCTTGCGCGCACCGCGGCGTAGGTCGCTGGGAGCCGGACCGCCACGTAGGCGAGCGCGTCGCGCCGACTTGCGACATAGAACGCGCCATCACGCCGCTCCTCACGGTAACGCTGTGACAATGCTGCCGCCGCCGCGGTGAGGTCCGTGACCGCAATGCCGTCTAGCACGCGGTCGATCGCCTGACGAAGCAGAGGTGGTAATTCCATCGATCTCTCATGGCTGGTCGCGCAGGCTGGTCTTGCGCGCGCACAGCTTGCGGTGGAATACTTGCAGCAGATGGGAGGAAATGCCGGCTGTCAACCGCAGCGGCCGACGGCTTGTGTCGATTGCGAGCGCGTGAGCTCCAATCGGTGCGATGCGCGTGTGCAGCCTGTCATGTCCAGCCATCTGCACTGGCAATTTTGCCCACGCTCACAAGTGAGGCTCAAAATGACCACGCATCCCCAATCCGAGCAGATCGAAACAGCTGTGAGCCGTCGCGGCCTGGTTCAGGCCTTGGCGGTGGGCGCGGCTGCGAGCATCGCGACGCCGACATCCGCGCAGCAGACATCCGCGCAGCAACAGGGAGCCGTGCTGGCGGAAGCGACCAGCGCGGACTATACACGCGATCCGACGCGCTGGGGCAGCACCGAGGTGGCGGCACTGTTCCCGGGTTTCAAACACATCGACATGCGCACCAAGGGCGCCATCATTCGACTCCGCCACGGCGGCTCCGGTCCGCCCTTGCTGCTGCTCCACGGCAATCCCAACAATCATGTGCTGTGGTACGCCGTCGCGGCGCGGCTGGCGGAGCGTTATCACGTCGTGCTGCCAGATCTGCGCGGCTATGGCGACAGCTCGCTGCCCGAGCCTGGTCCCAATCTGATCAACTACAGCTTCCGCGTCATGGCCGAGGACATGATCGAGGTGATGGCCAATCTCGGCCATCAGCGCTTCTTCCTCGGTGGCCACGACCGCGGCGCCCGCGTGAGCCATCGCATGTGCCTCGACCATCCGGAGCGGGTGATCAAGATGTGCCTGCTTGACATGCTCCCGAACTATCATGTGTGGACCAGCGCCAACAAAAACTGGGCGATGAACTCCTGGCACTGGCTGTTCATGGCGCAGCCTGAGCCGTTCCCGGAGACACTGATGAGCGCGGTTCCGGCCGAATGGTTCCTGAAGAGCCGCGGCGGCAATCGCAATCCGCCCAAGGTCGTGTACGACGAATATATCCGCTGCTACACCAAGAAAACCATCGTCGGCTCCTGCCGCGACTATCGCGCGGGCGCCCGCATCGATTTCGAAATGGATACGGCCGACAAGGATCGCCAGATCGAGATGCCGGTTCTCATTCTGTGGGGCACGCGCGGGCAGCCGCCGACGCAGGAGTTTCCGACGGTGTGGCGCAAGTTCGCGAAAAACCTCGTCGATGCGCAGCCGCTGCCGACCGGCCACTATCTGCAGGAGGAGGCGCCGGATCAGGTTTACGACTATTTCGTGAAGTTCTTCACCGCGTAGTGGCGCGAGAGGAATACAGCGGGTGAAATCGCCCGTAGTGGTGCAGCATTCTCCGTTCGCCCCCGCGGAAGCGGGGGGCCCAGCCTTGGAGAGACTGACGCGGTTGGCCCTGGGTCCCCGCTTTCGCGGGGACGAGCGGAGAGGCCATCTTCACCGTTTGGCGCGGCGTTTTGGCAAATCGAAACCAACGGGCGGATGAGATTTCAATGGAGGTTGCCGCAGCGTAAGGTTAGCAACGAACAGCATGCGCAGGAACGGTATGTGTAAACAGCGTGCGATAACGAGAATGTCTTTTCTCCGCCAATCCAGCGCGTGGTTGCGTGGTGTTGCCTGCCTTGCATGGATGACAACGGCGCTCGCCTCGTCCCCAGCTTTCGCGCAGCAGACGACTGCTGATTTCTTCCGAGGCAAGACGATTTCGCTGCTCATCGGTTTCGGCCCTGGCGGCGAGGACGATCTGTGGGCGCGCACCGTGGCGCGTCATATGATGACGCACATCCCTGGCAATCCCAACGTGGTGCCGGTGCATACGCCTGGTTCCGGCGGGCTCCTGGTCGCCAACAGGCTCTACAACACGTCCGCCAAGGACGGCACTGTGCTCGGCATGATCAATCGCGGCATCGTGTTCGAACCGCTGCTCGGCGGCCAGGGCACTCAATTCGACGCGCTCAAGCTCAACTATATCGGCAGCCCCGGCCGCGACACCACGGTCTGCGCCGCCCGCAAGGATGCCACAGTGCAGAGCATGCAGGATCTCTACAGCAAGGAGCTGTCGGTCGGTGGCACCGGCTCGGGCGCTGACACCGCAATCTATCCGGAGTTTCTGGCCGCGCTGCTCGGCATGAAGTTCAAGCTGGTGAAGGGCTATCAGGGCTCGCACGAGATTCAGTTGGCGATGGAGCGCAACGAGGTGCAGGGCATCTGTCTCGCCTATGACTCGCTCTCGCGCGGCACTCTGGCGCGCACGGGCGCGATCAACGTGCTGCTGCAGGCGGCGCTGACGCCCGATCCGCGCGTCAAGGACGCCCCGATGGTGATTGACGCCGCGCGCTCGGTCGAGGATCGCAAGGCGCTCGAATTGTTCTTCGCGCGCGCTGCCATGGGGCGTCCGTTCGTGGCGCCGCCCGGCGTGCCGGTCGATCGCCTCGCGACATTGCGTGCAGCGTTCGAGGCGGCGGTCGCCGATCCGGCATTTCTGGAGGATGCCAAAAAGCAGAACCTCAACGTGGTGCCGGTCTCGGCACGTGAGATGACCGAGGTGGTCAAGAGGGCCTATGCCACGCCACCCGAGGTCGTGCGGCGGACCATCCGGGCGCTCGGTCGCAACAGTTAGGTTTATTTCTTCTCGACCGTATGCTCGTCCATCGGCTGCAGCGCGATCTTCATGCGCTCGCGCACGTCTTGCGGCGCGCCAAGCAGACCAACGATGATGTCCTGCAGCTTCTCGCCGGTCATCGGCCGGATCTCCATGTTCTCCTGCGCGGCGGCGGCGAGAAACTCCGGATCCTTGACGGTGGCGGCAAACGCTGCCCGCAGCGCCGCCACACGCTCTGTCGGCACGCCCGGCGTGGTGGCGAGCGGCCGTCCGACGGCAGAGGACTGCGCCATGAAGCTCAGCAGCGGCTTGTCCTGCGGCTTCACCGGCTGATCCACGATCAGCGGCACGTCCGGCAGCGCCGGCTCCTTCTCGACGCCGGCCTGGATCAGCGGGATGATCAGCTTCTGTGGAATCCAGGTCGGCTTCGACGCCATCCAGCCCGAATAGGGATTGGTGCCGCGGCCTTCGACCTCGCCGCGCTCCATCGCAAGATCGATGTGCTGGCCGCCCGGATAGCCAAACACGATCTTGAACTTGGTGCCGAGCACATTGTTGTAGAATGCCGGGTACTGCACCGAGGCCGAGCCGGCACCAGTGGTGCCGATGGTGGTCACGCGCTGCTTGGCATCCTCGATCGTTTTGGTCGGCGAGGTGTGCCACACCACCAGCAGCTGGTTGGAATAGACTACATTGCCGATCCAGTTGAACTCGTGCAGATCGGCCTTGAGCTGCGGCGACATGCCGAGCGCCTGGTCGGCGGCAAGCCCCTGGCTCACGATGCCGACGACGGTACCGTCGCGTGGCGCGACTTGCGCCATGTAGTTGGCGGCCGTGATGCCGCCGCCGCCCGGCATGTTGACCACCACGAACTGCGGATTGCCCGGAATGTGCTTGCCCATGAAGCGGGCGAGCAGCCGCGAATACTGATCGTAGTCGCCGCCCGGCGTGGTGCGCACGACCATGCGAATCTGCTTGCCCTTGTAAAAATCAGCGACCGCGTCGGCGAGCGCCGCGCTCGATATGACAGGGAGGGTGAGCATGCCGGCCAGCGCCGCAGCTGTGATCCGAGGCATCGTGTTCACTCCCGTGTGCGCTTTGTGTTCCGTGGCCGCGCCGCGACCATCTCATTGTTGGTGCCGGAATTATTGGCACATCGAGCTATTCCGCAGCCTGCGACTTGGCAGCGCGGCCAGCATATTGGCTTGCGGGCCGTGGCAGGCCGAGATTCTGGCGCAGAGTCGATCCCGTGTAGGCGGTGCGGTAGAGGCCGCGCCGTTGCAGTTCCGGCACCACGAGCGCGACGAACTCGTCGAGGGAGTTGGGGAAGAACGGCGGCAGTACATTGAAGCCGTCGGCGGCCCCGGTCGCAAACCATTCCTCCATCATGTCGACGACGTCTTTTGGGGAGCCGATCACCTGATAGTGCCCGCGCCCACCGGCGATGCGCTGGTAGAGCTGGCGGATGGTCAGCCCTTCTGCCTGTGCAGTGTCGCTCAGCAGCGCCGAGCGCGTCGGCGCGCCGCGATCCTGCGGCACGACCGGCACTGGCCCGTCGATGTCGTGGCCGCTCAGGTCCCAGGCGATGTATTTCGAGAGCAGCGCGACCCCGACCTCAGGATGGATCAGGTTCTGTAGTTCATCGAACTTGTCCTGCGCCTCCTGTCGGGTCCGGCCGACGAACACGCTCAGCCCCGGCATGATCTTGAGATGATCGGGATCGCGGCCGCAGCGCTGCATGCGGGTCCTCACGTCGGCATAGTATGTCCGCGCGGCCTCGATGGTCTGGTGCGCACAGAACACGACCTCGGCGGTTTCGGCCGCGAGCTGCCGGCCATCATCGGAGGCGCCAGCCTGCACGATGACCGGCTGGCCCTGCGGCGAGCGCGAAACGGTGAGTGGTCCGCGCACCTTGAAGAACTCGCCCTTGTGATCGAGCACGTGGCGCTTATCGGGATCGTAGAAGCGGCCGTCCGCCTTGTCGAACACGAAGGCGTCGTGGTCCCAGCTGTCCCACAGGCCGCGCACCACGTCGACGAACTCGCGCGCACGGCGATAGCGCTCGTGCTTCGGCAAATGCTGGTCGCGGCCGAAATTCTGCGCCTCCGCGTTGTTGGCGGAGGTGACGAGGTTCCAGCCCGAGCGGCCGCCGCTGATGAGATCAAGCGAGGCGAAGCGGCGCGCGATGTGATAGGGCTCGTCGTAGGTCGTGGTCGCGGTGCAGACGAGCCCAATATTGCGCGTCACCGGCGCCAGCGCAGTGAGCAGCGACATCGGCTCGATCCAGGCCACGTAGGACGTGCGCGAAAGCGTCTCGCGGTCATAGCGCTCACCGGTGAGCGCATCGGCCGAGAACATCAGATCGAACAGCCCGCGTTCGGCGGTGTGCGCCATCTCGACATATTTGGGAAAGCTCAAGCCACCGTCGGCCCAGGCGTCCTGGTGCCGCCAGCCCGCAACGTGATGCGCTGCCGGCCGCAGGAACATGCCGAGCTTGATCTGACGCGCGGCGTTCATCACTGTTGCCTTGATGTTTTATTCCGCCTTGATGTTGGCTGACTTGATGATCGGCCACCACTTCTCGATTTCGGCCTTCTGGAAAGCGCCGAGCGCCGCGGGCGTCTGCTGCTCGCGCGGTGAGACTTCCGGGCCAAGCTCCGCGAGCCGAGTCCGCACCGCCGGTGTGCTCAGCACCTCGATGACCGCAGCGTTGAGTTTAGTGACGACATCCCTGGGCGTGTCCTTGGGCACCCAGAGCCCGTACCAGAGCGACGCATAGAAGCCCGGCAAGCCGGCCTCATCGACCGTCGGAATGTCGGGCGCGGCTGCGAGTCGTGTCTTGGCCGTGATGGCACAGGCCTTGAGATTGCCGTTGCGCACCTGAGCCAGAAAATTCGATGACGGCTCGATCATCAGGTCGATCTGGCCGGCGACAAGATCCTGCATCGCCGGCGCATTGCCGCGGTAGGGCACGAACTGAAAGCGTGTGCCAGTGGCTTGCTGAAAGGCGATGCCAGTAACATGTCCGGTCGCGCCGACGCCGGCGATCCCGGCTGATGCCTTGCCCGGATTGGCCTTGAGCCACGCAATCAGCTCCTTCAGGTCTGCAATCGGCAGGCTCTTCTTAGTAATAATGAGCAGCGGTTCACTGGCAAGGAGCGCGACCGGCTCGAAGTCCTTCAGCAGGTCGAACGGTAGCGCATAGAGCGCCCCGACCAACACATGCGTGGTCGAGGTGCCGATGCTGAGTGTGTAGCCATCGGGCGCCGCGCGCGCAGCGCGCCCGACGCCGATGCTGCCGGCAGCCCCGCCCACGTTCTCGATCACGATCGGTTGGCCGAGCAGATCGCGCATCCGCTCGCCGAGGAGGCGGCCGAACGTGTCGGTTGCGCCGCCGGCCGGGAAGGGAACGATCATGGTGAGCGGCCGTGATGGATAGGCCTGTGCTTTCGCTGTGCGCGACGCAACCGGGAGCGCGGCAGCGCCTGCGGCGATCTGCAGAAATCGGCGGCGTGGAAGGTGCATATCGTTTCCTCCCGCGATGCGGGTCATGCTGACGGCGAAGCGATTTTTTGCTAGCTTGTGCCCGATCCCGGCCGCTGGCAAGCGGGCAGTGGCGCTTGCGGCAATGTCGGCGGGATGAACTATTCGCTCTGCCGTTCCAGCAGCGCCAACAGCCCCTGCAGCAATTGCACGGGACGCGGCGGGCAGCCGCGGATATGGAGGTCGACCGGGATCACATTCTTGACGCCGCCGACAATCGCATAGCTTCCAGCGAAGACGCCGCCATCTGCGGCGCAATCGCCGACCGCAACCACCCATTTCGGATCCGGCGTCGCATTATAGGTGCGCTCAAGCGCCTCGCGCATGTTCCTGGTGACCGGGCCGGTGACCATCAGAACGTCGGCATGCCGTGGCGAGGCAACGAAGCGCAGCCCGAAGCGCTCGAGATCATAGAAGGCGTTGTTGAGCGCGTGAATCTCCAGCTCGCAGCCGTTGCAGGAACCAGCATCGACCTCGCGGATCGACAGACTGCGGCCGAGCCGGCGCCGCGCCACAGCGTCAAGTTTGCCGGCGAGCTCCGCCAGCGCCGCATCGTCAGCAGCCGGCGGCGCTTCGGTGAGCGGCCGGCTCAGCATGCCCTCAAGCAGAGTCCGTCGCATCTCAGCGCCCTGTCGCCCGTGGCACATACTCTCCATCGTCATCGCCGGGCTTGTCTCGGCCATCCACGCCTTGGTTGCTACAACAAGACAAGAAAGACGTGGATGCCCGCGCCAAGCTCGGGCATGACGGAGGAGAGTCGAGTGCCTGTGTCATCATAGATCATGGCCCGAATAGGAGCAGTTGAACGACTTGTTGCAGAGCGGGAAGTCGGCGACGATGTTGCCTTCGATCACGACCTCCAGCAGCGGCCACTGAAACCACGACGGATCGCGCAGATGGCAGCGCGCCACGGCCCCGTCCGCGTTCATGCGCACCCAGGCGAGCACGTCGCCGCGGAAACCTTCGGCAA
>Ga0126377_10002081_pt1 | contig 13592 bp, 13 predicted proteins | sample PanSoiMetPlot_22_FD_92647 | JGI IMG/M metagenome (GOLD analysis project Ga0126377, IMG submission 92647) | Tropical forest soil microbial communities from Panama - MetaG Plot_22 | ecosystem: Environmental > Terrestrial > Soil > Tropical forest > Bulk soil | place: Panama | collected 2016-02-17
CGTGGACGACGAGGAAGCCAGCGACCACCGCCGGCACGCCGAGCGCGAGGTAGGACACGACGAACGCGACGGACAGCACGCCGGCGCGTTCGTGCGGGCGGGCGAGCGGTACGACGGTGCGGATCGCGCCCTGGAATCCGGATCCCATGCCGATGCCGGCGAGCACCGTGCCGGCGAAGAAGGCAACGACCGAGCGATGGTCGGTTGCCACCACCGTGATGCTGACGCCGACGATGAGCGCGATGAGTCCGAACGTCACCACAAAGCGAGGACTGGCCGATCGGAGCGCGAACACCGCGAGTGCCGCGCTGGCCGCGAGCACCGCGAACGGTGTGCTGCCGAGCACGGGTGACGTGGAGCCGACGATGATGCGAATCGCCGCCGGGCTGAGCGACCCGTAGAACCCGGCGAGCGCCCAGACCGCGACGAGAGCGGGGACGGCGACGGTCATCGGCCGACGTACCGCGGCCGGCACCGCGAATTCCGGTCGCAGCGAATCGACCGCGCCAGGCACCGGTTGTGACGTCTCGGACATCAGCGCGACGCCGATTGCCTGCAGCACGAACACGCCGAACAGCACGAGGTAGACGAGGCGCGTCGGCGCCGGCAGGAACTGCACGAGCAGACCAGCACCGATCGCTCCGGTGGCGCTGCCGGTCATCGGCGCCACGGCGTTCGCGATGGTGCCCTTCGCCTTGTCCAGGTCGAGCATCGCGGCGCCGATCGCACCGAGCGCGGCGCCGGTCGCGAGACCCTGCACGACCCGGGCCACCACGAGGACGGGTACGCCATCGGCGGCGGTGAACACCAACATGGTGGCGGCCTGTACGGCAATCGCGGCGAGCAGGACCGGACGCCGGCCGATGTAGTCGGATAGCGACCCGAAGATCAGCAGCGCGGTGAGCACCGCGAGCGCGTACACGCCGAACACCGCCGTGGTCGTGATCGGCGAGAAGTGCCACTCGGCCTGGTAGAGCGCGTAGATCGGAGTCGGCGCGGCGGACCCGGCCAAGAAGAACAGGACAATCGACGCGAGCAGGTAGAACGCCACGGGCTCCGGAAGCCGGAGCGATCGCGTGGCCGGCCGGCGTCGGGCCGTCGGTGCGCCCGAGTTGGCGGTTGGCGGGACGCGGCGCCACGCAGTCGACAGTACGCGTCGCGTCTTGGGCATTAGGTAGACAGGTCGGTCTAGCACCTAGTGACAGTAGACAGACCGGTCTGTTAATGTCAAGGCATGCCCGGCAAGACCACCGCGTCGCGATCGTCACACCGACCGTCGACGCCGCCAAGATCGTTAAGCGGCAGCAGCGCACCGGAGCCTCGCCTGTCGGCCCGGGAGCGGCTCCTCGCCGCCGCGAACGAGCTGTTCTACGAGGAGGGCGTGAACAGCGTCGGCATCGACCGGGTGATCGAGCGTGCTGGCGTCGCAAAGGCCTCGCTCTACAACACGTTCGGTAGCAAGGACGAGCTCGTGCGAAGCTATCTCGCCCTGCGGCACGAGCGTCGCAAGGAGCGGCTGCGCCGCGGGCTGGAGCGCTACGACTCGCCGGCCGACAAGTTGCTCGGCGTCTATGACGTGCTCGGCGACCTGTTCCTGGAGCCGTGGTTCCGCGGCTGCCCGTTCATCAACGCCAGCGCCGACGCCCGTCCGGGCAGCGCCGTAGAGCAGATCCGCGACGAGTCCCGAGCGTGGATACGCGCCCTGTTGACGGACCTTGCCCGCCAAGCAGGGGCGACCGACCCGGACCGGCTCGGCCACCAACTCGTGCTGCTCTACGACGGCGCAACGGTCGGCGCACAGCTGGATCATGAACCGTCGGCGGCCGCGGCGGCTCGCGAGGCGGCAGCCGCGCTTATCAAGGCAGCCACCGGCGCCTGACGGACGTTGCGACCGGCGGTCGATCGGCGCGGCGACCGGCGGTCGATCGGCGCGGCGACGGGCATGATCGACGGCGACGCGACCGGGTTCGATCGCTGCCGGCGACGGGCATGATCGACGGCGTCCGCGACGCAACCGGTCGCGGACGTCACATATCTCGCGGTTGGGTGGCCCGCCTAGTATCTAAGCCGCCCGGGCACACCATTTGTGCCGGCGAATCGACATGGCCGGCGCGCCATGCCAGTGCAAACCTCGACCCGGAGATCGACCTGCCGTGACCACGTCCGTGACCGAGAACACCACGATCACGATCTCCGCTGCCGCCGCGCGGGCACGCGACCTTGGCGTGCTGCTGCTCGCGATGGTCAGTGGTGCCACCGACGCGATCGGCTTCGTCGCGTTGGGCGGGGTGTTCACCAGCGTCATGACCGGCAACATGGTGTTCTTCGGCCTGGCCATCGCGCGCGGCGATGTCGGCCAGCTGGCCAACGCCGCGACCGCGATCGTCTGCTTCATGCTCGGCTGTGCGATCGGGGCGCGGATCGCCGGTCGGCCGGCCAAGAACGACCCGCCGTGGCCACGGCCGGTGACCGTCGCGCTGCTGCTGGAATTCGGGCTGTTCGGCGCGTACACGATCGGCTACGAGTCCGCCCATCTCGGGCACGCGAACGCCACGTTGCAGCCGATCCTGCTGGCACTGACTGCTACCGGCCTCGGCGTACAGAGCGCCGCGGTCCAGCGCTTCGGGCAGTCGGGGTTGTCGACGACGTACATGACCGGCACGCTCACCACGCTCGTCGCGCGGCTTGCTACCGGCGGCTCGGCGCGCGATGCCATGCCAAATTTGCGACTCCTGCTGGGACTGATCGCCGGCGCGGTGGCGGGCGGACTGCTCGCGGTCTACGCCCGACCGTTCGCGCCGGTGCTGCAGCTCGGCCTGCTCGCGGGCGTACTCGTGATCGCGAGCCTTCCTCGGGAACGTCACGGGTAGCGGCGGCGCCGCGCCACTGCTCGTTCAGCGCGAGTTCATCGCAACTGCAATTGGTTTGCAATAGCGATTTGGCGCGCCTAGATTCGGGGGTGTTGACGCTCGCCTGCGTTCCACCCCGAGGTGCCGCCATGACCAACTCGCTCACGTCCCCAACCCTCACAGAGGCTGACGATCCGGTGGATCCGGCTCGCCGACGGTTGAGCCGCCGCGAGTGGATCCGCATCGGCGGCATGGCCGGATTCGTCGTGCTCCTGCACGTGCTCGGCTTCGTGAGCCTCTTCGCGCTGATCGCGCCGCATCACTACAGCCTCGGTGTGGACAGTGCCACGCACCGCGCCCTGGCGTTCAGCGTCGGGCTCGGCATCACGGCCTACACCTTGGGCATGCGGCACGCGTTCGACGCCGACCACATCGCCGCGATCGACAACACGACGCGAAAGCTGATGGCCGACGGCGAGCGTCCGGTCTCGGTCGGATTCTGGTTCTCGCTCGGCCACTCGTCGATCGTGTTCGGGCTGTGCTTCCTGCTGTCGGTCGGTGTGCGAACGCTGGCCGGCGCCGTGGAGAACGACTCGTCGACGTTGCAGCAGACCACCGGTCTCATCGGCACATCGGTGTCCGGCGTGTTCCTGATGCTGATCGCGATCATCAACCTGGTCATCCTGCGCGGCATCCTGCGGGTGTTCCGCCAGATGCGCCAGGGTGTGTACGACGAAGCAGAGCTCGAGGAACACCTGAACAAGCGCGGGTTCATGAACCGGATCCTCGGTGGCGTGACGAAGGCCGTGCGCAAGCCGTGGCATATGTATCCGGTCGGCCTGCTGTTCGGCCTTGGCTTCGACACCGCTACCGAGGTCTCGCTGCTCGTCCTCGCCGGTGGTGCGGCCGCGTTCGCCCTGCCGTGGTACGCGATCCTGACGTTGCCGGTACTCTTCGCGGCCGGCATGTCGTTGCTCGACTCGATCGACGGCTGCTTCATGAATTTCGCGTACGACTGGGCCTTCTCCAAGCCGGTCCGCAAGGTCTACTACAACATCACGATCACCGGGTTGTCGGTCGCCGTCGCGCTCGTCATCGGCGTCGTCGAGCTGGTGTCCATCCTCACCGATCAACTCGACATCACGACCGGGCCGCTCGGCTGGATCGGCAACCTCGACCTCAACTACGTCGGCTACTTCATCGTCGGGCTGTTCGTGGTCACGTGGGTCGTCGCGCTCGCCATCTGGAAGTTCGGCCGCATCGAAGACAAGTGGTCCGCCGACATGCGATCGGACACCGCCTGACCGCGTCCGGCAGGCGCAGCCGCCTAGGGCCGTGACCTACCGGCGTCGCGGACCGCGACCGAGTCGATCGGATCAGCCGAGTGGCGCGGTCAACTCACAGTGGATGCCGTCCGGATCGCTGAAGGACAGGATCGCGATGCCCCAGGCGGTGAGGTCGGTGACGTCGCCGTGTTCGATGCCTTTGGCGTCGAGCCGCTCGGCGGCGGTGACGAGCTCGTCGCGGGAGGCGACCATGAAGCTGATGTGGTCGAGTCCAGGCCGCGTTGAGTCGAATCGGTCGCCGTCCGGCGCGATCGGGCGCAACCCGAAGAGCGCGCCGCTCGGTGTCAAGTAGACGGTGCCGCCGTAGAGGTCGAAGCGCGACTCGGTGATGCCGGGTTCGGCGATGCGGCCGGACATGTCGGCCGCGACCTGCCATCCGAACACGTCGTCATAGAACGCCTTGGAACGAGCGATGTCGCTGACCGTGACACGCACATGCGCGAAGCCGGAACTCTCGACGATAGCCATGGCAGCACATTACGCGCGGAGCGGTCGTGTAGGGAGCGTTGAGGTCCGGCCCCATCGTGTCCGTTCAGCGACTGCACATCCATCCGCTCATGTGATTGGGTGCCTCAACCTGCCGATACCAGGTAACGGAGAGTCACCATGACGAATATCTTTGTAGACGGCCCTGCGTCGGAATGCGCCCGCCGCGCGGCACTCTATCGGGGCGATCTGGTCATCCACTCGCCGAAGCCGAGCGCACTGGCGCTCGCCGAGTTGGCACGCGACGCGCTCGAGGAGGCGTTCGCTCCCTACGATCCTCGCGAGGCTCAGTATCACTTCGACGTGGACGACTACGCGGCGATCCTCGGTCGCGTGAAGCCCGCGTTCATCCACGATCCGCGGTGCAAGTCGCTGATCGCCTCACTGATGGCCGAGATTGGCGAAGATCCCGACCAGACCTACTTCGACGTTCCGAGGCTTCGGTCGGCGACCGCGAAGGGCTATCTGACGACCGGCATCGCGTACGCGTTCCACCCGCACCGCGACACGTGGTATTCGGCGCCGCTCGCGCAGGTGAACTGGTGGTTCCCGGTCTACGACATCGAGCCGGACAACGGTCTGGCCTTCCACCCGCGCTACTTCGATCGGCCGGTGCGCAACAGTTCGGCGACCTACAACTACTACCGGTGGAACGCGCAGAGTCGGGGGACGGCCGCGTCGATGGTCGGCACCGACACTCGCGAACAGCCGAAACCGCTCGACGATGTCGAGCTGGATCCGCAGATCCGCGTCATCGCACCGGTCGGCGGCCTGCTGTCGTTCTCCGGCAACCAGTTGCACTCCAGCGTCCCGAACACCAGTCCGGTGACGCGCTTCAGCATCGACTTCCGCACCGTGAGCATCACGGATCTGGCCGATCGGATCGGTGCGGTGAACGTCGACTGCGCGTGCACCGGGACGACGCTGCGCGACTTCGTACGGTGTACGACGCTGGAGCCGCTGCCGGACGACATCGTCGCGCTCTACGACGACGACTCCTCGAAGGAGTACGCAACGTTGGTGTACGAGCCGGCGACCGACTGAGATCCCGCGCGGCCGAGCGTGCCCCTTCGGAGTGCGGCTCGGCCGGGTGCGGCATGCGTTGCGACGTGCCGCTCGCTGCTCGTCATAGCTACGCGCAGCGGCGGCCGTCGTGCGTCGGTGACCAGTCACCAGACTCACGGCTGTCGGCGGTGAGGCCGAACGCGCTCGCGATCGCGAGAGCGACAAAGAACGCGGCGAGAAACAGCAAACCGGACATGGCGTGGACCTCCTGCGACGACTTCCTGTCGTACGTTCCTGGAGTTCTGCGCCGGTGGCCACCGGTGTACGGATTAATGGTCGCCGCATCCATCCACGGCGAACAGTGGCAGGATTGCCCTTGTTCATCGATTTCCTGCCACGTATCGTAGGGCCATGATGCGGCGGGTGGCTGTGCTTGCCTTTCCAGACGTGGCGATGTTCGAGCTCGGCGTGCTGTGCGAGGTGTTCGGCACGGATCGCACGGCGGACGGGTTCCCTGGGTACGACTTCAAGCTCTGCACCACGGACGGTCGACCCATCCGTACCCGCTCGGGTTTCTCGATCGCGCCACACGCGGACCTCACCGGGCTGGCGGACGCCGACCTGGTCGCGGTGCCGGCGTTTGCCTCGGCCGGCGACCCAGGTTGTGCGTCGACCGATCCGGCCGTTCTCGACGCGCTGCGCGCCGCTCATGATCGCGGCGCCTACGTGCTGTCGGTCTGCTCCGGCGCGTTCGCGCTCGGCGAGGCGGGTCTCCTCGACGGACGACGGTGCACCACCCACTGGCGTTACGCGGACGAACTCGCGCGCCGGTTCCCGCTCGCGGACGTGCGGCCGGATGTGCTCTATGTCGAGGACGGCAACGTCTTCACCAGCGCCGGCACGGCGGCCGGCATCGACCTGTGCCTGCATCTCGTCCGCCGCGTGCACGGCAGCGCGATCGCGACGAAGCTCGCACGCCGCATGGTCGTGCCACCGCACCGCGACGGTGGCCAGTCACAGTACGTCGAGTTGCCGCTGCCGCGGTCCGAGCGCGCCGCGACCCTGGAGCCCTTGCTGCAGTGGCTGATCGCGAACCTCCACCGGTCGGTGACCGTGGATGACCTGGCCGAACGCGCGCACATGGCACCGCGCACGTTTGCGCGACGATTCCGCGCCGAGACCGGTGTGACGCCACACGAATGGATCACCGCGCAACGCGTGCTCTTCGCCCGGCAGTTGCTCGAAGAGACCGATCTGCCGATCGACTCGGTGGCGGCCAAGTCGGGCTTCGGCGATGCGGCGATGCTGCGCCATCACTTCCACCGCCGGGTCGGATCGCCGCCGCACCTCTACCGCCGGACTTTCCGGGGTCGGCGGGCCGCCGCGTAGCGCTGGGCGGATCCACGCGGTTTGCCGGTCGCCAGCCGGCCTCGTGAGGCATGCTGGCGCCAAGGGTGGGTCCAGGCCGATGGAGGCATCGCTCCGCAATGACGGCAATCGATCCGCACGCGGACCTCGAGCTCGACGCGACCGACCGGGACCTCGTGGCCAGGCTGCCGCTCGCCAGCATGGTGGATGGCGAATGGATGCGGCGCTACGACGACCTCGCCCGGGCCATCGATGCGCCGGCCGTCGCCAGGGCGAATGGCGACCGGGCGTGGATCGCCGTCGCCATCCCGATCGACAGCAGCCAGGAGCAGGCAGCAAGTCGGCTCGACGCGGCGCGCGCACTGATCGGTGACGCGGACGAGGCCAACGCGCGCGCCGATCACTCGATCGCCGCGACCAGCACGGCGGGCGGGCGAGCGGCGACGCCGGCCACCAACGGGGTACGCGAGTGGTGGGCGGGTACGCGCCCGGAGAGCCACTGGCCGATGGGCATCACGATCGCCGCGGCGGCCGGGATCGAGCTGGCGTTGCCATCCCGGTTCAGCCTCGGCGGGCGGTGGATCGTGCCCGCGGTCCAAGGCGTGCTGCTGATCGCGCTCGTGGTTGTCGATCGCGTCCGGTTTGCTCATCGCGTCGCAACGGCGCGCGCCATCACGTTGGCGATCGTGGTAGTGCTCGGAGCCGACGCGGCGGGCGTGACCGCGCGGTTGATCGGCGACCTCGTGACCGGCGGCCCAGAAACGAATTCGGCGGGCGAGCTGCTCAGCGTCGGATTCGGCGTCTGGATCTACACCATCATCGCGTTCACGTTCGCTTACTGGATCTGCGACGGTGGTGGTGCGACCGCGCGCACGCTGGCGCCGCATGCCGTGCCGGACCTAGCGTTTCCGCAGCACCTCAACCCGGCGGTGCGTGCCAATGGGTGGCGACCGACATTCCTCGACTATCTGTATCTCGGCTTCACCAACGCGACCGCGTTCAGCCCGACCGACGTCATGCCTCTCGCCCGGTGGGCAAAGTTCGCGATGGCCCTGCAGGCGGTCATCTCATTGGCAATTCTCGGCCTCGTCATCGCGCGGGCCGTGAACATCCTGAAGTAGCCGTCGCTCGACGGTCAGGTGTCAGCGGACCGACGAACGTTGGATCGTCTCCGTCCATCCACCGTCGACACGATGTCGGGGATTGCTCAGTAGCTGCACACTCTTCGCATGACCGAGGGACTCCGGCCCGAAGGCTCACCACGCAGCCTTCGTGTTCTTGCGTGGCTGGCAGCTGTGCTCGCCATCTCGTCGTTTCCGTTCGCTGTGTGGTGGTTGATCGGCGATGTGTCGACCGTGCCGGTGTCCGACGATCCGGATTACATGTTTCGGCCGCCGCAGGTTGACCCGGCGGTCGGCCGCACTGTCGGCGTCGTGGCCGTGGTCGTGTTTCTGGTCGGGATATCGGTCGTCGCCTTCGCCATGATCCAGCGGTCGCTTCACCGGCACTGGTCGGCGGTCATCGGTCCGCTGCTCCTTGCCGGATTTGTCGTCGGTGCTGGGGAACGAGTCGTGACCGCTGGCGTCATCGGTGCCGACATTGGCGGCGGATTTGTATTGCTCGTCGGTGGGCCGATCGTGGTGGCGACACTTGTCTGGTCGGTCGCATATCCCGTGTATGTCCGTCGGCGCCGGGCTCGCGGGCCAGCGCCAGCCCGCCAGCCCGCATATCCGCCTTGGCTGACCCCGCCGACCTAAGCGCCGTCGGGCTAGCCGCCGTCGGCCTAGCCGCCGTCGACCTAGCCGCCGTCGGCCAGATGGCTGTACGGGCCGGCGCACTGCGTGGCTGGCCGGGCCGGCGCGGGCGCAACGACCGGCGGCTCCGCGAACCGGTAGACGAGGATCGAATCGGCGAGTACGTCCACCGGGCAGTAGTTGCGCAGCCAGGCGAGTTGAGTGCGATTGGCACTAGTGAGCGCCGTGGCCGACACGGCAACCCAACCGGTCACGGTGCTGGGGTCGGCGCCGATCAGCGGACGCGCTCCCGGAATGTCAGCGACCGACAGCCCACGCGGCCCGAAATACGCGACCCACGGATTGCGGCCCTCGCTCCACGATTGCAACGCGTAGAACCCTTGGCCCCAGTCGATGTTGGAGTCGGTTGCTTCCGCGTAACCCGGCGTGAACGGTGGCGCGGCCCAGGCGATCGAATGCGGGTACGACAGTCCGGTGCTCACCGCGCCGGCGACGAGCAACAGTGATGCCACGGGGACGAGAGCGCGTCGCCAGCTTCGGGTGAGGCTCTCGAGCGCTGGCACGATCGCGCCCGCCGCCACGGTCCAGAGAGCCATCACCGGCAGCAGCAGGCGTACCCCGACGTCAAGCGAAGACGCCATCGTGAACCCGGCCAGCACGATCGCCGGCAACGCGACGGCGAGGAGCGCGCGCCGCCGAACCCCGCGATCCAGCCGCCACCACGAGACCAGTCCGGTGACCAGCAGCAGGAGGATCGCGGCCGGATATTTGACGACGAGGCTGACCGGCCAGAACCACCAACGGCTGCCGGTATACGAAACACCCACGAGGTAGCCGGGTATCGCGCTGGTGTTGTACGACGCCAGATATGACAAACCGTCGAGGTACGGCCGCGGCGCGATCACGGTTGGATGCGTGAGTACGGTCGGGTCCAGCACGACGTACGACAGCCAGACGCCGGCCCAGACGATGGCCGCGACGATGCCGCCGTACGCGAACGCTCGCCGTACCCCGGTCTTCCAGTTCACGCCGACGATCACGCCGATGCCGACCAATACGACGAGCGCCCCCGAGATCGACGTGCTCGCGGCCAGTGCCAGTGCCAGGCCGGTCCAGACCAGCGCTCTTGTCGTTCGCAGCCGCAGCCATCGGGCCAGCGCCCAACTGCTCAGCATCACGGCCAGCGTGAACGGGATGTCGGTGCCGTCGAGGTGGCCGATCGCGAGAACGAGCGGCGCGGCGAGCCACAGCAGTCCGGCAAGCGCACCGGCGACCGCGCCGAACAACTCGGCCGCGAGCGCGTACGCCACCAGAGCCACCGCTACGGTCTCGATGAGCGGCACGATGCGCGCGGCGAACGTGACGTCCCGGAGCTTGCCCGCCGCCACCTGTGCTTGGACGAACTCGGTGCTGCACGTTCGTTCGTCGTTGCCGGCGCATGACGGATTCGCCGGTACGACCGGATGCGCGAGCAGCACCGGCAACGCTGCGAGCGCCTTCGGCAGCGGCGGATGCTCCGCGTTGAAGGTCAGGTCCTGATGGAGGACGGCGGCCAGCCCGGACGCTACGTAGACCGGCTCGTCGAACGTCGGCGCGTCGGATCGGGCCTCGCTGAATCCGAGCGCAAGAAAGCCGAGCGCGGCCAGCACGAGCAGGGCGAGTGGCAAGCGTCGGAGCCATGACGGGTGGCCGGCGTCACCGTCCGCGGCGGGACGCGGGTCGCGCGGAACGGTCACGTCGGTGGTCGGGAGCTCAGGCGCCAGATGATCTGGATACCTTACCGGTCGTCGGTGCTCGCGGTCGCAGGCGTGTGCGGGCCGCCGGGGCGTGACTACAGTTCTGCGTACGGGGAGCCGGCCGAGGAAGCCGCCCGAGGAACTGGAGATCACGTGACGACTGTCGAGGCCGAGCCGGCGACCCGGTCTCGGCGGCGATCCCGCACCATGCGATGGACCGGCACCATCACCCTGATCCTGGCGCTGCTGTTCGGTGTGCCATACGTGATGCTCGTCGTCTCGGGACAGGCCTGGCCGGTGACGGTCGTCGTGATCGCGACGATCGTCTTCGCCGGAGCGCTCGCCGCCTTCCCGTGGCTGATGTTCCGTGGCCACGGCCGTGGGCGTGACGGCCTCGCGATCGCCGGCGACACGATCCTGGGCGTCATCTGGGTGCTGTTCAGCTGGTCGGTGCTCGGCATCGTGGCTCGGATCGTGCTGTTTGCCGCCGGCGTCTCCGACCCGGCCGGCGCTCGGATCGTGGCCGGCGCCATCGTCGGTGTCGCGGTGATCTTGCTCGCCTGGGGCTACTGGGAGGCGATGCGGGTGCCGCGCGTGCGGACGGCAGACGTCCGGATCGCCAGCCTAGGGTCGGGCCTCGACGGCGTACGCGTCGTCGTGCTGACCGACACCCACTACGGACCGATCGATCGGGCACGGTGGTCGGCCCGCGTCACCGAGGCGGTCAACGCCCTCGACGCCGACATCGTCTGCCACACCGGCGACATTGCGGACGGGAGCGTTGCGCGGCGACGCGAACAGGCTGCGCCGCTCGGCTTGATCCGAGCTAAGCTCGCGCGCGCTTACGTGACCGGCAACCACGAGTACTTCGGCGAGCCGCAAGGCTGGCTCGACCACATGCAGGAACTCGGCTGGCAACCGTTGCACAATCGGCACATCGTCGTCGAACGTGACGGTGCCACGCTGACGATCGCTGGCGTCGATGACCGTACCGCTGGGGGATCTGGCCTTAGCGGGCACGGCGCGGACCATGCCGCGGCGTTGGCCGGCGCGGACCCCGCTGTTCCCGTCTTGCTGCTGGCGCACCAACCGAAGCAGATCGACGGCGCGGTTGGGCACGGCGTCGACCTTCAGGTCTCCGGACATACGCATGGTGGCCAGATCTGGCCGTTCCATTACCTCGTGCGCACCGACCAACCGGTGGTCGCCGGACTCAGCCGGCATGGCGCGCGGACGCAGCTTTACACAAGCCGGGGGACCGGATTTTGGGGACCGCCGTTCCGTGTCTTCGCACCGAGCGAGATCTCGCTGCTGACGCTGCGCGCCGCCTGACGCCCGTCCGGTACTGGAATCCCGATCCGCCCGGCAGACAGCGTTCTACGGACGTTGACCCTTCGCGGTCAGCGGTCGGCGGGAACCGAATCGTGTCTGGCCGATACGGCGGCACGCACCTCGGGATCCGTGATCGCACCCGGTGCCAGCGAGGCCAACTCGAAGAACATCTTCTCGAGTCCGCCCGGAACCATGAGCGCCAGCAGCCGTCCTCCGCCGCTGCCGGCGTGGATCATGTGTCTGGTCCCGCGCGGGATGGCGACGTACGAACCCGGGCCGGCCGAAATGCTGTCGTCGCCGCACGTAAACGTGAAATCTCCCTCAAGAACGTAGAAGGACTCCTGAGTCGCCCGGTGGATGTGCGGAACCGTCCAGGCGCCCGCGCCGCCGGTGAACTCGGAGAGCGCAAACTCTCCGTTCGTGGCCGCGTCGTCGCTGGCGAGCACGCGCATCTTGACCGATCCCATATCGGCGACACGACCGTCGCCGGGGCGTACCAACATCGCCACCACCAACCTATTCGTTCGGTCTGGCTCGGCTGTGAGCCAGCTGTCCACACCATCCGTGGCTGCGGTTGTCAATGCAACATCAAAAAATGAAGTTGCCAGCCGCGCAGCGTCTGCGACGCTGAAAGACATGCGAGCGTACGGCCAGTTCTGTCCGGTGGCGCGCACCGCCGAGCTGTTCGCCGAGCGGTGGACGCCGATCATCGTGCGCAACCTTCTCAACGGCTGTCGGACCTTCAGCGAGATCCGGCAGGGCGCACCCGGCATCCCGACCGCGCTGCTTAGCCAGCGCCTCGACACATTGCAACGCGCGGGGATCATCGAGCGCCAGCCGGCGCGGTCCGGTCGCGGTGCTTCGTACCACCTGACCGACATGGGCCGCGAGTTGAAGGCGGTGTGCGACGCGATGGGCCAGTGGGGTGCGCGATGGCTGGAGATCGAGCCACACCACACCGATCCCGCATACGTGCTCTGGGCGACCACGAAGTTGGTCGACGTGGCAAAGCTGCCCGACCGCACCGTAGTGGTCCGCTTCGAGATGCGCGACCGGCCTGCGGAGTCCTACTGGATGGTGCTGCGTAAGCCGAACCCGGAGTTGTGTACGAAGGGCTCCGGCTACACCGAGGACATCGTCGTCCGGACCGATTCCGCGTGCCTCATCGACATTCACCTGAAGCGCACGACCTACCAGGCGGCCGTCCGCGACGGGCGGCTCGCCATGGCCGGCACCCCGCAGCTCACGCGCGCGTTCGTTTCGTGGATCCGGCCGAGTCCGTACGCCGATGTTGTGCCGGCGCGGCCGTGACTGACACATCCCAGCGCGCGTTCGTTCGACGAGGCTTCGCGCTCGAGTACGTCACGCTCGGCTGGAACGTCGTCGGCATTGTCGTGCTTGCCATTGCGGCGCTGTCCGCCCGATCCGTTGCGCTCGCGGGATTCGGCCTTGACTCGCTGATTGAGATCGGCGCCTCGGCGGTGGTGATTTGGGAGCTGGCCGGCAGCGCCACTGACACCGGCAGCGGTGCGGAACGACGGCGACATGCCATGCGCTTGATCGGGATCGGCTTTGCGGCGCTCGCGGCGTACTTGCTCGTGCAGTCGTCGCTCGTGTTGGCCACCGGCTTCCGGCCGCACCACTCACCACTCGGGATCGTGTGGACCGCGCTCACCGCGGTGGCGATGTTCGCGCTCGCCTGGGGCAAGGCGCGCA
>Ga0126377_10002082_pt1 | contig 13592 bp, 10 predicted proteins | sample PanSoiMetPlot_22_FD_92647 | JGI IMG/M metagenome (GOLD analysis project Ga0126377, IMG submission 92647) | Tropical forest soil microbial communities from Panama - MetaG Plot_22 | ecosystem: Environmental > Terrestrial > Soil > Tropical forest > Bulk soil | place: Panama | collected 2016-02-17
CTGAGGAATACCCATATGCCAGTTTATTACATGAATTATCAACAAGATATTCTTAGAAAGGTCGAGCAAATTTATGAATTAGCATTGAAAGCAAGAAAAATTGGTCTAGATGCTTCAAACACGATTGAATCTAAAATTGCATACGATCTAGCTGATAGGGTGGCAAAAATGCATGATATTGATATTGCAAGTAGGCTAAGAACCTTATTAGAACGAACCACTAAAGAAAAAGCTGCACTCAAGATTGCCGAAGAAATTGCTTTGGGAGAATATGATGCAGGAGATCTTAGAACTCGACTTGATAATGCTGTTCGGGTGAGCTTAGCTGTAGTCACAGAAGGTGTTACTGTGGCACCATTGCAGGGTATCTCCAATGTTCAACTTAAAAATAATTCTGATGGTAGTACCTATCTTTCTATCTCATTTGCTGGCCCAATACGGTCTGCTGGAGGAACAGAAGCGGCGCTCACTATGTTAATAGCAGATCACGCTCGAAAGGTAGTTGGTATAAGCGAGTACATCGCAAACTCATATGATGATGAAACTGGTCGATTTGTAGAAGAACTTCGTACTTATGAACGCGAAGTAGGTAATTTCCAATTCAAAGTTTTAGACGAAGATGTTATTAAATGCATCAAAAGTTTACCCGTAGAGCTTGACGGGATTGATACCGACCAGATAGAGGTTTCAGGCCACAGAAACATGAAACGCATCTCTACCGATAGGGTACGTGGGGGTGCCTTAAGAGTAATGAATGATGGTATTATTGGCAGAAGTAGAAAATTACTTAAACTCGTCGAAGCTCTCGACCTTGATGGATGGGAGTGGCTTAAAGATCTAAAAGGGGCGGTGCAAACTGGCGATGGTGACGATGCGGCCAATCACAGAATGTCAGAAGTTATTACCGGCAGACCTGTACTTTCTATGCCAAAGAGGTTGGGTGGATTTAGATTAAGATATGGCAGATGTTATAATACTGGCTTCGCCACAATTGGAATTCATCCTGCAGTCCCAGTTCTTTTAGATCACGCGATAGTTGTAGGAACGCAGATAAAAATGGACGTGCCAGGCAAAGCATCAACCATAGCTTTGGTAGATGATATAGATCCACCCATAGTACGACTAAATGATGGTAGTGTTTTGCAAGTAAGTACTGCTGAACATGCCTCAGTTGTACGACAAAGAGTTGAAAAAATTCTTTATCTTGGTGACATACTTATAAGCTATGGTGATTTTCTTGAAAATAATGCGGAGCTGCTTCCTGCGTCTTACGTAGAAGAGGCATGGCTTCAAGAAATACACTCCCATCTGTCAAATTTAACCATTTCAAACCTGCAAAGATCAGAAATTAATCCCCAATTGATTAAATTAATGAACAGATCTTTCAAAGACATACCAAATGTAAAAGACGCATTTAGAATGAGCCTGATATTAGACATACCATTATGTCCAAGATATTCTTTTTTCTGGGAACATATTAGCATAGATGAGGTATTGTTCCTAAAGGAAAACCTAATTTGTTCTTATATTCAGGATAATAATGAGAATAAAGCATCATGTTCCTATTTCTTGATTAAGAATAATTTTCAATTAAAAGATATTTTGGAACGACTTGGAGTATACCATTCAATAGTAGATGAAGATCATATTAAGATAGATGATCCTAATCAGGTATACTCTTTGCAGAGACTCCTGTTTTCGAATTCTAATACCCTTACAGAAAGGTATGGTTTACAGTTCTGTGCTAATGATAATATCAAATCATTGAATACAATAGAATTTGTCTCATATAGTTCTGGAATTCGATTGATGCCAAAATTTGCTTCTTCAATTGCAGTAAGGGTCGGCCGCCCTGAAAAGGCTGCAGAACGTAAAATGAAACCTCCAGTTCATGTATTATTCCCTATAGGTTCAAAAGGTGGCTCTACTAGAGATATTCTAAAGGCTTCAAAGATCAAATCATCCTTTTTTACAGAAATCGCAAATAGATTTTGTAATAGTTGTAAATTTCCTTCATTAGGAACAAAATGTACTAAATGCGGATCGTCTACCCCTATTCGTAATTTATGTATAGTATGTAGAGAAGAGATCTTGTATAATGGTAAGAACAATCGTTGCAGTAGATGCGGCAGGGAAGGCAAACCCTATTCACCTGTTAGCTTTCCTTTGAGTAAAGTAATTGAGCAAGCTCAACGTAAACTCGGTTTAAAGGCTGCAGAACCTTTTAAAGGAGTCAAGGCTCTGATGAGCAAAAATAAATCGGCAGAGTTATTAGAGAAGGGACTGCTGCGACAAAAACACAAGTTGTATGCCTTTAAAGATGGAACGATAAGATTCGATGCAACCAATGAACCACTCACACATTTTAAACCAGTTTGGATAATGACCAATATTGAAAAAATTAAGAAATTAGGATATAATAAGGATTATATTGACAGAGATCTAACTTCATCCGATCAGCTCATAGAACTATTGCTGCAAGATATAGTTCTACCTCTGGATTGTGCAGAACATTTAGTTAATGTAGCCAAATTCGTAGATGAGGAATTAGTAAAAGTGTATCATCTAGAACCTTACTATAGCATTTCCACTATTGAAGATTTGATAGGTCATTTGATTGTTGGCCTTGCTCCGCACACATCAGTTGGTATTATAGGTAGAATTATCGGATTCACAAAATCTCAAGTATGCCTAGCATCTCCTATATGGCATTCAGCAAAGCGAAGAGATTGCGATGGTGATGCTGACTCCATAATGCTGCTGCTTGATGCGTTTCTAAATTTTTCTTTTGATTTTTTGCCTGATAAAATTGGCGGACTTATGGATGCTCCATTGTTGATTCAGCCTACTGTATTACCATATGAAGTGCAGCGACAAGCACACAACGTGGATATATCCTCGATCTATCCTCTAGAATTCTATGAGGCCACGTGGAATAGAGCTAAAGCAGCAGATATTACTTCCAAAATAGAGATCGTAAAGAATAGGATTGGAAAAGAGGATCAATTTTTCAACTATATGTTTACACATTTTACTGAATCGTTAACAACAAATGTTCAACATAGTGCATATTCTAGATTAAGTACTATGGATGAAAAGTTGCAGATGCAAATATCTACTGCAAAATTAATTAATGCAGTCGATGAAGATGAAGTAGTATCAATGGTACTAACTACACATATCCTACCTGATATAATGGGTAACATGAGAGCCTATTCCTCCCAGACATTTAGATGTAGTAAATGTGCAGAAAAATATCGTAGAATTCCATTACGTGGTAATTGCCTTAAATGCGAAAATGAATTATTACAAACAGTAACAAGAGGTTCTGTTGAGAAATATCTTAATATTGCGCATTATATGTGTAGAGAATTCAAGATTAATGATTACCTGCGTAATAGAGTAGAATCTCTATCAACCGAATTGAAATTGATCTTTCGAGAGCAAAAGAAGGAACAATCTACACTGATTGAATTCATGAATAAATAATCAAAGATGTTGATTATTTTGATAATATTCTGTTATTATTTAGATCTATTAACTAGACTAATATATTCATATGCACCTGTTATATCGTCAAATGTATAGTGCACTTTCTGAAACTCTTTTCTAAAATTAGATACGTCATTTGCAACAATAGTTGGATTCTCCTTTTCAATTACTACTCGTTTTATAAAATGAGCTATATCTATCATTTGATCTTCTTTCATTCCTAGCCTAGTTACCTCCGGAACCCCGATCCTTATCCCGCTTGGATGCATATAATGTCTTCCCGCTTTAATGTCTCCAGGTAATAGTTGTCTATTCAGAATTATATTTGCATTCTCCAAATCTTTTTCAACAGTTCCTCCATCACCAAACTTTGAAACATCAACAGCGATTTGATGTGATTCAGTGTATCCTCTCTTTTCTCCTAATACTCCAAAACCTAAACCTGCAAGCTGTTCTCCAAGTTTTTGAGCATTCGCGATTACCTGTGTAGCATACTCTTTTCCAAATTCTAGTGATTCAGCCAGTGCAATTGCCTTCCCTGCGACATGGTGGAGATGGTGACTACTAGTATTACCAGGGAAGATTGCCTTTTTTATAGATTCTGCGTGTTTCTCGTATGAAACTATAATCCCTCCTTGGGGACCCCATAAAGTTTTGTGCGAACTCATCGTCATCGTATCCACTCCTTCTCTCAATGGATCTTGAAATCTACCTCCGGCAATTAGACCAGCCACATGAGCCCCATCGTAATTAATATGAATATTGTAATCATGCATAAAGTCAGCCAATTCCTTTACAGGATGAGGGAAAAGAAATAGACTTCCTCCAAACATTCCTAACTTTGGTGTCTTACCCGATCTAGCCATTTCTTCGATCTTTTTCTTCGTTGCATCTACATCGATGGTCATTTCTTCTTTTAAGAAAGGATAATGTTCTATATTCAATCCATGTACCAACCCTGCAGTACCAGAATGTTCTTTCTTACCGTGTGAAATATGACCGCCAGTGGGTATGGATGCAGCAATCATGTAGTCGCCTGGATCTGCAAATGCAGAATATATTGCAAGATTTGCTACTACTCCTGATGTTGCCCTACAATCAGCAAATTCTGCACCAAAGACCCTCTTCGCTAAATCGTTACATATTATCTCTACTTGATCAATATATGTACAACCTGCATAGACTCTCTCACCAGGCCAGCCTTCTGCGTATCTATTTCCGAAATCAGATATAATTGCCTCTCTTACCGCTGGACTAGGTATATTCTCACTTGCAATTAATGGGATAGAGTTGTTGAACCATTCATGATGTTTTCTTAATAAACTTAATACTCTATCAAATAATTCATTCGCACTCATATATTTACTATTTTCGTTTTCTGTCCTAATTTAAAACATTGCATAAACACACAAATAATTTGATCGAATATTATATTTTTGAAAATCCAGAGACATGTCAAATCAAATCTATAATGCTTTACGAGAATCACTTTCGATACCAGTACCTCACAAAGATATTAGATTGAGATTGAAACCAATAGGTTTTATCCATTAGTTTGAAGACTTTGTTAATTGATGATATTGCAAAGGTTTTTCTTGTGCTGTTGCTTTCCATAGATTGCAATTCATTCATTTAGTAGTTTTCCTTTATGTTTGTAGGTGGAATTAATTTTTATTATTACTTAAGTCTATTAGTCCTGATTAGAACATATTGATGCATTGGAAATGGCAACTGTTGCTTTGGCTTAGAATGTAGTGGTGAATTCCATCTACAACCACAAGTAGCACCATTTTTAACCTATACTGGAAACTCATCTTGTCTACAACCTTCCCTTTCAGATGTGTTAGTGTAAAATCTGGAAACATTCTCTTTACCGGATGACAGCAATTCCCACCTTTACTAATATCGATGCATATACCGTACACGTCACATCGAATAGCATGACATACTTGGAAGATTTTCAAGGACGGTGGTAAAGCGAATTATATTTACAAATTATCTGACGTATTATGCACTAAATATATAAATAATCATCAGCTTTACAAATACTTTCAAGAATAATCATACTTAGGATTAGATCTAGAATCATAGTATCATAACGATAATTTAAAAAAGGATAAGTCTCGCTAGGCTTTCTGACAATCATTTTTTACACTACTTCTTTTATTTAGGCTCTTTTACTGCATGAGTATGGAAGCATATTGCGTTAAGTGTAAGTCAAAAAGACTAATGAAAGATGAAAAAAAGGTCACAATGAAGAATGGTAAACCAGCTACCCAAGGCATTTGTACTACTTGCGGAACTAAAATGTTTAGAATAGGTAAATGATTTTGAAGTATAAGTATAAAAATATGTCATCCCCTTGAGCAGATACAATATAATACAATACAATGTTTTTACAATCTTATTTCGATTGTAAATGTCATAAATATTATAATATTGTAAATTAACTCTTTAATTTTTTTAAGTTAAGTTGCCTTATTAAAGCATAAAATCATGGACTTTTGGATTACATGGTCAAAAAAGTGTTTTGGAATCAGCCCGAGGACAAAATAGAGCTGCACGGATTATTACTTGACCAAATTATGCTTCTATTCCTAGTTATAATCAATGTCAATGAATTATGATTTTTATCATTGACTAAAATTCATGTCGCTATCATTACTGCTGTTACTATGTTCTACTTTAATGTCCTTCTCAGTTGCAGCCATTGTTGTAAGTGGTGGTACTAATTCATACATCTTGTTATAGATATGTAGTAAACGCATTCCTTTTTCTGTTGTTCTATATGTCTGCTTCCCACCTTCATATTCAATAAGTTTATTGTCTTGTAACATTGTAAGATATTCTCGGAGCTGAGCAAATGATAGAAATGCTTTGTACATTATTTTTGTCTTGGTTGCTCCTCCTCCATTTGCAGCCTCTAGGATCAAACCTACAATTTCTGTTCTGCTTCTGTATTTCATAATAGAATCAAATAGAACATGTAAACTAGATATTTATGTGAACCTTCTATTATTACTGATAATTACATTAGTATGTATTTAATTAAAATATTTAGCTGTTGCATCAATTGTAATTATCTGATCTTAGAAGTGATCATTCTACTAGAAAAATAGCATATCATCTTTGATAGTTATACTGCATGTCCGTGCAGCGATAGAACGATCTATAAGTAGTCAATGGTATCACTAGTATAATATTTTTTTTACTATGTACGGGTATTCTAAAACCAATTCTCTAGAGATTGATTGCGGCTTGATATTGATTTCTTAAGTCTATCTAAAGCTGCAGTCACCCGTTCTCTAGAAAAATCTTTTTCTCCACAAAGAAAATCAACTACATTACTGTAGTCAACATCAGTATATTCAATATTATTGATCTTTGGAACTTCAGGATTCAGAAATATGTCGCGAATATCTTGATAAGGGATTTGTACTATTTTATCTTTTATTTTATCTATATTTTCCAATTTACCATATTCTCTAATCAATTTTAAAGCAGTCTTGGGACCTATTCCAGCTACACCTTCAGGATTAAAATCTGTGCCTATTAAAATTCCAATATCTACTAACTGTTCGTGAGTCAGTCCCATTTTGTCAAGTACGTCTACATGTTTGATAATTTCTGGCTGAATATCTAAATATAGATTTCTATTAGGTACTTTTCTCTTACCGCTTATAGTGAGATTGCGTACTAACCTTTTCGCTCCAAATAATATTGAATCATAATCTTGACTAGCTGCACAAAAAGCGTTATCAGATTTGGTCAAATACGCTGCTGCTGCTTCTCCTTCTGATTGAGCTTGAACTACAGGTATCCCTAAAAGAGCGAGGATTCTTTTTGATTCTTCTACCATAGTCTGTGTTAAAACAGAAGTGGCTTGGCCAAATTTCCTTGCATCTTCAAATCTTCCTTCTGTTATCGCTTCCTGGTATTTTTCGACAGCTTCTTGCTTAATACGTTTTCTTCTCTCGATTTCCTTCGATTTTAAATGATGAGGTTTACCATCAAAAACATATATCAATCTTAGATTTTCAGCTAGCAAATTTATGTTACGATAAAATAAACCACTCAAATGACTGGTTATATTTCCTTTGTTGTCAGTAAGTAATTCTCCAGTCTGACCTCTAATTGTAGAAAGAAACTGGTAAATGGTATTATAAGCATCCACAGCAATTACTCTACTTGATAATTCTGTTGTAAAAATAGGTCTGGGTGATACAAGCAGTTTAAGATCTAAACCCATCTTTGTTAAGTTATGAACAAGTAAGATTTACCCTTTTCTCTTTTCTTGACGATTAACTATTCTAGATCGTACACTTTCGAGCTATAATTATACAATGTTAGAATGTTAAGAATGTTACTCACCAAAGTATGAACATATTGCAAAAAGTAATTGAGCTATAAGCGTTTGTAGATTTATTAAATACTAACATAAGATGAGGTCATTCCAATATACTAAATCAGTTTTGAGTCTAATAATATTAATTGAGCTTTTTTATATCATGGCATTAATAATTAGATAGGCTATTAATAGTCTATTCTAGATTCTGCATGTATATATGCTACATTATCAGGATGTAGTTAGAAATATATCTATCTGCATAACAGAGAAAGAATATTATAAAGTTACAGATCGTCTGATGGTATACTCGATTGCATGATATTATACGAACGTTTATTGCCATGGATGCATCAAATATAACTGCTCTAGAGCATCTTCAAAAAGAAATGGCATCTAGCATTAGATGGGATTTAAGTGTGGTTAAGCCGATAGAAAAAGACAAATTTCATTTCACAATTCTATTTTTGGGTGAAATACATAAAGATATTGTAAAAAGTATTACTGAGAAACTATTGAAAGTCGAATTTGAAGCATTTAAGATATTGTACAACAATATCGGGGCATTTCCTAACAAGAACTTTCCTAGAATTATATGGGTAGGGATCGATGATGATGGGAAAAGGAAAATGATGAATCTTAGTCATACTATTTCATCAACATTGGATCTGGAAGAATTTGGACTTAGAATAGACCAGATCTTTGTACCTCATTTAACACTATTTCGTCTGAAAAAACAGGTAAAAATAGATTTTGATACTTTATCTAATTTGATGGGAAACAGGATCTTTGGTGCTGACACTATGGATAGGTTTCATTTAAAAAAAAGTGATCTTACATCACAGGGCCCGATTTATTCAAATATACTTACAGTTCATGCAAAATGAGTCAATTGAACTCAGTTCTCCTAAAAGCATTAGAACTATCTAAACCTACGCAAGAAGAGGAAAAAAAAATATCCTCTGTTGCAAAAGAAGTCAAGGAAAGTATAATAAAATATGTATCCTCTACAAAAATTAAGGATGTAGTCTTAGGAGGATCCTATGCAAAAGGAACTTGGCTTAAAGGTGATGTAGATATTGATATATTCGTCAAAATGAACAGTTCTATGAACGAGGAAGAATTTGAATTACTTGGCAAGCAAATAGGACTGGAATCACTTAAGCAATATCAACCATATCTGAGATATTCTGATCATCCGTACGTTGAGGCAATTGTTCAAGGAATAAGAGTAAATATAGTCCCTTGTTACGATGTTGAAAAATGGAATTGGATAAGTGCAGCTGATAGATCACCATTTCATACAGAGTATGTTACAATGAAGCTTAACGAGGAGAAAAGGGATCAAGTAAGACTGTTAAAGAAATTTCTAAAATCCTTGGGAATATATGGAGCTGAAATTGCTAAAAATGGTTTTAGTGGATATGTGACAGAAGTATTAATACTCAAGTACGGTTCATTTCAATCTACTTTAGAAGCATTATCTAATCTGCAAGAGGATAAAATCATAATCTCGATGGATCCAATAGATGAGGAAACTGTAAAGAAAACATTCAAGCATTCTGTAATTATATTGGATCCAATAGATCCTAAGAGAAACTTAGGGACAGCAATTTCAGTAGAAAACTTTGGTAAATTTGTATTAGCAGCAAGAGCATTTCTAAATAAACCATCGATAGAATTCTTCTTACGTCAAGAGAGGGAAGGAACTGCCAATAATTTGTCAGAGATATATCCCAATATACTAGTAGTATGTTTTAACTACAGAGAACGCAGCCCAGATGTGATTTGGGGTCAACTTAAAAAGAGTACGAACGCTATTTCCAAGCAATTGACGCTTGAAGGGTTTAATGTTATAAGGAGTACATGTACCACTGACGAGAAGACAGAAGCAGCTTTCATATTTTTGTTAGAATCAATAACTCTACCATCATACATGGTAAAAACTGGTCCAAAGGTTTCAAGGAAACACGATTCTAGCAAGTTTATTTCAAAAAGTAATAATGTTGCACGATTAATGTGGATTAATAATGAGATGAGAATAACCACTTTGATAGCGAGAAAGGCTACCAATGCAAGAGAATATGTTAGATTTCTCTTGAATGAACGAATTGATAGTATAGGTATTACTAAGGGTCTTGTTCCTGATCTCAGGAATAAAACACAAATTTATACTGCAAACGAAACTAAATTTACACGTTTGGTGAAAAAAGCAATTAATGAACTCACTACAATTGAAAAGATATTTTTCTGATAAAATTGATCCGGATTTATATAATCTTGCTAAGATCATTTCATATCCCAATCTGAGTACGAGTGAATTCATCAAACGTATTAGAGAGATACAAGATTTAGGGATAACCGATATCATATTTGAAGGAAACACTCAGATTGGTAAAGTATCAATCTTAGGCAAAGGTTCAGTCAGTATAGTACTTAAAGTTAGGATCAAAAATAGAACATACGCTTTAAAGATTAGAAGAATGGATGCAAATAGGATGACGATGTTAAGAGAAGCTTCAATACACCAGATAGTAAATACAATTGGCATAGGTCCTAAATTATTTAAATTCTCAGAAAATCTAATTATCATGGAATTTATTGACGGTTTAAGTATTATTGATTGGATCCGACAACAATATCTTGACAAGTATAGAGTGTTAAATATTGTTACTAATATACTAAAACAATGCTTTATTTTGGATATGGCAAATATTAATCATGGAGAATTAAGTAATTTGAATTATCACATAATTATTTCGTATTCAGATCGTGTTAGCATTATAGATTTTGAGAGTACGAGCTTAAATAAGAAGAAATCTAATAATGTAACTTCTGCAAGTCAATCACTATTCATAAGTGGAATGATTTCACATTATATAAATAATATACTGAATCTTTTGTCTAGAGACAGCATTATCGAGAAACTAAGAGCATATAAGAGAGATCAGAATGTTACAAATTTTGATTCCTTAATACAAACCCTTTCAAAGAGTGTTTGATATTAGCATAAATTGAATTCTTATCAATGATGATATGCTATTTTTCCAGTAGAGTGATCACTCTCACTCAAGTACAGATTCTGTTATAGACTCAAACCTTATGAATGACAACTTGTTAGCAGGAATGAATGAACAATATAGTTGGAAGTCAGAATGGAGTATTTCTCGATGGACAGACATACGGAATACAATATCAACCAATAACCGGAGAAGCTATCCATGTATAGTTCTTGTTTGGGTTCTTCAATGTGAACACATATCTTTAAGTCTTTCTAGTATCGTAGTCAAAAACCAATCGAGGTTGATTGACCTAGAAGGAAGATGCATCTGTAATGATTAGGAGTCTAGCTTACTACCTTAAAACAAGACTGTTAATTATATTAATAGCCGTAGCTGGACTGTAATAAGCTGAGGGCTGTGCAGAATACGTTACCACATACCATTTATTATCTTTGAAAGTCCAGGCCTGTGTCTGTTTAATATCGGATATGTTATTAGTTATTAAATATGTAATCTGATATCCTGGTAGTCCTGATATTACTGTGGGAACAGATTGCAATAAAGTAACGTTACCAAAAGTTTGCCTTAGATGAGCGATCGTAGAATTCAAGGTTTCATCTATCAAAAATTTGGTAGATTTAGAATTATCAGTTGCACTAGCAATCAGTTTAGTTGGCTGAATAGCAAATGAATTAACGTTAGCATTCAAATTGTTTTTCATAATATTCTTCAAATATTCACTCTGATTTAATATGACAACATTTGCGTTCTCAGAATAGCTACGTATACCTTCGATCCCAGTAAGATAAAAGTCTGCTATTATATTATTGCCTGAAACATTTCCCAAATTTTCAAGCATGTTCCAATTCGAAGGGTATTTGACTCGTATCCCTGCAGTCATATTTTCGTACGTCTGGTAACTTACTTCAGATGAATTCCCGTCAAAGTCAAAATAAACCTGGCCAGCCGCTGAGAAATGTTGAGCTAGATATGGATATGAATTTATGAAGAACATAAGCAAAATCAAGCCATATATTACAATCCATGGGTTAAAATGTATTATTTTTTGCCGCCGCCAGTATACCTCCTTCAAAGTAACGGATATAATAGTTTAATTTTATTTCAATATTCCTATTCTATCTTCTTGACTCTATATTTTGAATTTGGATGAATGTGACTTACCCTTCGAGATAATTATTATATATTTTTCAAATAAATGCTCTATGTTAAGGTGCTGCTTATCGTATTATAACGTTGTTTACATTAGGTATATTACTGCCAAAGCCCTCTCAGTAGTGTATTCAAAATTGGACATAACTAATAAGTAATATGTGAAATGCGTACATGCACTTCCAACTGGAGAGATCATGAAAACTAGTAATATAGTATGAAATTGGCAGGAAGCGGGCTTACCACTAATATTAGCTTTGTGTATGCCTGTAGCAGGTGTTAGACTTAGCTAAAGTAGGCTTGAGAATTCAATGGGTCTGGGATTGCTCATTATAGTAATTCAATAGTTGCGAACGGATGGCCATTATGCTTTAAGGAGTATGGGTCACTTGTAATAACGCGCCGTTTCAGCTCGTGATTCCCTCCCTCCCTCCCGCGTTCTTCGACCTTTAAATAAGTGTCAATAATTAATAATATGTTAGTTAATGACAGATAAAAAAACAAAAGTCCAAACTGATCCTCATGTAGATCCTTCTGAACTTGATAATAATGATTCAACTACTATATACAATACTAACGAAAAAATGTCTGCTATAGACCTTGAAATACAAGACATTGATGGGGTGGGCCCAACAACAGCAAAGAAGCTCAAGGAGGCAGGGATCGTATCAGTAATGGATCTAGCAGTAACTAGTGCAGAACAATTAGCTGTAGATATTAACTCTTCCAAGGATAGCGCTGCAGCATTTATTATGGCAGCACAGAAACTGCTTAGAGAATCGAATGTATTAGAAAAGGAATTTGTGACCGCTGATTTTGTTCTTGAAAAAAGAAAATCTATGCTAAGGTGTTCTACCGGTTCTAAATCTTTGGATGAGTTGTTACTGGGTGGAATAGAAACTCAAGCTGTTACAGAATTTTATGGAGAATTTGGTTCAGGCAAATCGCAGATTTGTCATACTCTATGTGCTATGGCAAAACAACCTATAAATGAAGGAGGTCTTGATGGGGGTGTAATCTATATTGATACAGAGGGAACATTCAGGCCTGAAAGATTAAATCAGATCGCTAGGGCAAGAGGTTTTGATCCAATGTTAGTTTTAAAGAATGTTGCAATATGTAAAGTATATAATAGTTCCCATTTAGAATTGATTGTAAAAGATCTTGGTAGATACATAAATGAGTTTAACGCTAAATTAGTAATAATAGATAGTATTATATCACTTCATCGAGCAGAGTTCGCAGGTAGAGGTACACTTGCGGATAGACAACAGAGACTTAATTCTATTTTGCATAAGTTAATAAGACTTGCTGAAATATTTAATATAGTGATTGTAATTACCAATCAAGTACAATCATCCCCTGATACATTCTTTGGAGATCCAACAAAAGCAGCAGGCGGAAATGTTATAGGCCATACTTCTACATATAGAATATACCTTAGAAAATCAGGTGAGAATAGAATAGCTAAGATGATTGATTCTCCATATCATCCTTATTCTGATATACGTTTTACGGTTAATGAAAAAGGGGTAGATGATTTAGAAAAATAACTACTAGCAAATTAGCAATTTAAAATGAAA
>Ga0126377_10002083_pt1 | contig 13591 bp, 13 predicted proteins | sample PanSoiMetPlot_22_FD_92647 | JGI IMG/M metagenome (GOLD analysis project Ga0126377, IMG submission 92647) | Tropical forest soil microbial communities from Panama - MetaG Plot_22 | ecosystem: Environmental > Terrestrial > Soil > Tropical forest > Bulk soil | place: Panama | collected 2016-02-17
CCGACGAGCGAGTCGATGCGGAACTGCCACACCAGGTTGGCCGGCGCGGTCACCGCGTCGGGCGACGGCGGCATCGCTGCGAAGACGACGCCTGCGGCCACCAGGCCCGCGGCCACCACGGTCACCACCCGGCGGTCGTCGGGCCAACCCGCGGCCCGCAGCGGGGCCGACAGGTGGGCGGCGCCCGCCAGGACCAGGGCGGCGAGCACGATCATCAGCACGTACAGCCGCTCCCGCTCGCCCACGGTGGCCGGGTCGCCGACCGCGGGCGGGTTGGGCGGGTACTTGAGCCAGGGCGCGACGGTCATGGCCGAGCCCAGGATCAGCCCCGACAGCGCCACCCGCCGGAACGGGCCGCCGAACGTCGTCCGCAGCGACAGCGAGGTCACCGCCAGGAACAGGCCGAAGGCGGCCCCTGCCACCGCGTAGGCGGCGAACAGCCCCGGGCCGCTCTGGTCGTGACGGCTGACCGTGGCCATGTCGCTCACGGTCTGCGCCTTGGCCCGCTCCTCCGGGGTCATCCGGGCCAGCCGCCGGTCCTCGATGGCGATGGCGTCGTCGACCCGGGGCTCGGTCACCAGGCCGGCGAAGGTGGCCCCCACCATCCCCGCCAGCACGCCGACGAGCAGCGCCGCCAGCACGATGGTGCGGGGGCGCGTGAAGTCGAAGCGCATGCCTCTACCCCTGATCCGCGGGACGCGGCGTCAGTGGCAGGGCACGCCGATGACGTGCCGGCCGTCGTGGAAGAACTCGTGGAAGAACAGGTTCTGGTGGGCCAGCCAGTTGGTGAGCTGCCCGTTGTCGAACGTCACCAGCCACAGGGCCAGGGTGGCGACGGCCAGCAGGGCGACCAGCGCCCACCCGGGGATCGGGGCGATGACGACGCCCTGGTCGGCGGTCGCCGTGGTGGTCGTGCTCGGTGCCATGTCACTCCTCCATCCACGTGGATATCGCCCACGGTCGGTCTCCTGGCTCCCGGATCGTCGCTCGCCCCGCCTTCCCGGGCCGGAGCCCAGTGGCATCGTGGGGGTCGCTCCCCGGTCACAGTGGCGGGACCGCGTCGGACTCGCACCGACTTCCCGGAACCGTGGCTGTCGGCCGGGACAGTAGCAGGGGTCCTAACGGCCTGACGCCAGGTAGTCGTGGAGGGTCTCGGCCTCGGTCTGGAGCTCGTCGATGCGCGACTTGACCACGTCGCCGATGCTGACGATGCCGATCAGCGTGCCGTCGTCCACCACCGGGACGTGGCGGATGCGACGCTCGGTCATCATCCCCATCAGCTCGTCCGCCGTGGCCCGGGGCCCGCAGGTGGCGACGACCGTGGTCATGAGAGCGGCCACCGGCCGGTCGAGCACGCCCCCACCCGCCTCGTCGCCGGCCAGGGCCCGCACGATGTCGCGCTCTGACAGGATGCCGACCACGTCGTCGCCGTCGGTGACCACCAGGGCGCCGATGTTGCGCTCCCGCAGCTGGACGATCGCCGCGGCCACCGTGGCGGCCGGGCCGATGGTGGCCACGTCGCCGCCCTTGCGGTGGAGGATGTGCTGGATCAGCACGCGAGCCACCTCCTCGTGAGGCTCGTCCGGGGGAGTCGGACCAACCCCCACTGTCCCACACCGGAGCGGGCGCCCGCGGGAGTTGGCATCCTGTCGCAATGGAGCAGCTGACCGGCGGGAGCGGCGAGGAGCCGCTGTACGACGCCGCCACCGTGGTGCTGGTGCGGGACGGGGCCGACGGGCTGGAGTGCCTGATGCTGCGCAAGACGTCGGGGCAGGCGTTCGGCGGGCTGTGGGTGTTCGCGGGGGGCCGGGTCGAGCCGGGCGACGGGTCCGGGCTCGACGGGGCCCGGGCGGCGGCGGTGCGGGAGGCGCAGGAGGAGACCGGCCTGGTCGTCGACGCCGCCGACCTGGTGCCGATCTCGCACTGGACCCCGCCGCTCGAGGCGCCCCGCCGCTACGCCACCTGGTTCTTCCTGGCCCCGCTGCCGCCGGGCGCGGCCGACGTGGTGGTGGACGGGGCCGAGATCGGCGACCACGTGTGGACCCGCCCGGCCGAGGCCCACGCCCGGCTCACCGCCGGCGAGATCCGGCTGCTGCCGCCCACCTGGGTCACGCTGGCGACGCTCGTCCCCCACGCCGACGTGGCCGCCGCCCTGGAGGCGGCCCGGGCGGCCGAGGTCGACCGCTTCCTCACGCACACGGCGGCCGACGGCGACATGCTGGTCATGCTGTGGCACGGCGACGCCGGCTACGACAGCGGCGACCTCGCCGCCCCCGGCGCCCGCCACCGCCTGGTCATGGACCCGGCCGGCTGGCGCTACGAGCGGTCGGCCTGACCTCCGGGTCAGCGCCCCGGCTGTCGCTCGCGGGCCCCGGGCCGCCATGATGGGGGCGATGGACGTCATCGACGTCGCCCCCGACGTTGAGGTCGACGAGGACGAGCCCGGCCCCCGGGGCCTGTCCTGGGGCCGGGTCGCGATCCTGCTCGTGGCCGTGGCCTTCCTGGGCCTCGCCGTGGGCGTGGTGGTCACCCAGGACCGGCCGCCCCCCGCCGACTCGGTCGACGTGGGCTTCCTCCAGGACATGCTCACCCACCACGAGCAGGCGCTCAGCATGGCCACGCTCACGATCGCCCACGGGTCCGACCCGGTGGTGCGCAGCTACGCCCGCGAGGTGCTGACCGAGCAGGGCTTCGAGACCGGGCTGATGACCCAGATGCTGGACGAGTGGGGCTACAGCCGCGACGACCGGTCCGACGAGGCCATGGCCTGGATGGGGATGCCGGTGCCGGTGGCCGACATGCCGGGCCTGCTCAGCCCGGACGAGCTCGACCGGATGCAGGCGGCCCGGGGCAAGGAGCAGGACACGCTGTTCCTGAAGAACATGGCCGAGCATCACAGGGGCGGCCTGCACATGGCCCAGTACGCGGCCGAGCACGCGGGCAGCAAGGACGTGCGCGAGCTGGCCGCCCGCATGGTCCGCAGCCAGGCCGACGAGATCAACGAGTACCGCCTGACCGCCGAGAACCGGGGCTTCGACGTCCAGATCGCCCCGCCGTCGGTGCCGCCGTCCGGCCTGCCCGCTTCCTGAGGCTGCGCCGATAGGCGTAGCCGTGGCCCGATCCGCCTAGATCGACACCCGCTGTGCGCAGACCGGGTACGACAGGTGTCGATCTAGGCGGAGAGCGGCCCGCTGCGAAGCAGCAAGAGCGGGAGACACGTCCCTGACGTTCACTGTCACAGGGCGCTTGTAGCCTCGCCCGAGTGACCGTTACCGCCCCGCGCGCCCTCGGGCGTGGCGTCGTGATCGAGGCGTCCCAGCCGGTGCCGGCGGGGTGGGACGACGCGCCCCTGGTGGTGGTCGACGACACCGCGCTGGCTGATCCCGGCCAGGTCGTGGCCTTCCTCCACGCCGCCTGGGCCTCCCGCACGCCGGTGGTGGTGGCGCTGGCCGTCGACCCCGGGCGGTTCCGGGCGCCCCGGTCCTACACCGACGACGAGCTGGGCCCGTCGTGGCGGCTCGACCCCGGCTTCGACCTGGCGTGGGACCGGCTCCACTTCCTCGTGTGGGCCAACACCTACGACGCCCGGGTCGAGGGCGACCCGGTGTGGTGGTGGGGGCGCAAGGCCGAGCGGCTGGGCGCCGCCCGGGCGCCCGACCCGGCGGCCGGCGACGTCGTCCTGCCCGGGGGCGAGCCGGCCTGGGTCGACGGCGGGCCCCGGGGCGGGCTCGGCCCGGCCGACGTGGGCGGCACCGCCGTGGTGGCCGCCGAGTCGGTCGATGTCGGCAGCCTGGCCCCCGTCCCCCCGCCCGCCGCGGGGTCGGCGATCGACCTGGCGCCCGACCAGCGGGCCGCCGTCACCCACGGGGCGGGGCCGGCCCGGGTGATCGCCCCCGCCGGGTCGGGCAAGACCCGGGTGCTCACCGAGCGGCTGCGCCACCTGGTGGTCGACCGGGGCTACGAGCCGGCGTCGGTCGTGGCGGTCGCCTACAACCGCAAGGCACGCGACGAGATGGTGGCGCGCACGGCAGGCGTGGGCGGCCGCATCCTCACGCTCAACGCCCTGGGCTACGACATCCTGGCCGCCGGGCTCGGCCGCCGGCCCGAGGTGCTCGAGGTGCGCGACGTCCGGCGCCTGCTCGAGCCGCTGGTGCCCCGCACCGCACGCCGGCTCAACACCGACCCGCTGGCCCCCTACGTCGAGGCGCTGTCGGCGGTGCGGCTGGGCCTGCGCGACCCGATCGACGTCGAGGACGAGCGGGGCGACGTGCCCGGCCTGGCCGAGGCCTTCCCCGCCTACCGCGACGCCCTGGCCCGGCGGGGGGTGGTCGACTTCGACGAGCAGGTGCTGGGGTCGATCGAGCTGCTGCTGCACGACGGCGAGTTCCGCCGGGCCCAGCAGGCCCGCCACCGCCACCTGCTGGTCGACGAGTTCCAGGACCTGACGCCCGCCCACGTGCTGCTGGTCCGGCTGCTGTCGGCCCCGGCGCTGGACGTGTTCGGCGTGGGCGACGACGACCAGGTCATCTACGGCCATGCCGGCGCCTCGCCCCGGTTCCTCACCGAGTTCGGGCGCTACTTCCCCGGCGCCGACGAGCACGCGCTCGAGGTCAACTACCGCTGCCCGCCGGCGGTGGTCGACGCGGCCCGCCACCTGCTCACCCGCAACCGGGTGCGGGTCGACAAGACCATCCGGGCCGCCCGCCAGGGGGGCGCGCCCGACGACCTCCGGGTGGTGCGCCACCCGCCCGACGCCGGCGCCGCCGCCCTGGTCGACGTGGTACGGGGCTGGCTGGCCGCCGCCCCGGCCGTCGGTCCGGGCGACGTGGCCGTGCTGGCCCGGGTGGGGTCGTCGCTGCTGGCCCCGCACGTGGCGCTGGTCGAGGCGGGGGTGCCGGTGGCGTCGATCCTGCGGGCCGACGTGCTCGACCGCACCGGCGTGCGGGCGGCGCTCGCCTACCTGCGCATCGCCGCCGACCCCGAGCACATCGTCCCCGACGACCTCACCGAGGTCCACCGGCGCCCGAGCCGGGGCCTGCCCAGGTGGATCGACAAGTGGCTGGGCCGGTGCCGCTCGATCGACGACGTCGAGCGGGCGGCCGAGCGCATCGACGACGTGAAGGTGTCGACCAAGCTGGTCGAGCTGGCCGCCGACCTGCGCGAGCTGGCCGCCCTGGCCGGCAAGGACGAGGGCACCAGCCGGGCCGTGCTCGAGCAGGTGCGCGACAACGTCGGCCTGGCCCGGGCGGTCGACCTGCTCGACGCCACCGGCGGGGGCGAGGGCCAGAACCACCGCGACGACCTCGACGCCCTGCTCCAGGTGGCCGACCTCCATCCCGACCCGGCCGGGTTCGAGCCGTGGCTGCGGTCGGCGCTGGGCCGGCCGGGCGACGAGGCCGGGGTCACGCTGTCGACCGTCCACCGGGTCAAGGGCCGGGAGTGGCCCCGGGTGGCGCTGTTCGGCGCCAGCGACGGGCTGATGCCCCACCGGCTGGCCCAGGGCCGGGCCGCGGTCGAGGAGGAGCGCCGGGTGTTCCACGTGGCCATCACCCGGGGCATCGGCGAGGTGGCGGTCCTGGCCGACGCCTCCCGCCCGTCCCCGTTCCTCGACGAGCTGGCCGCCGACGCCACGCCCGACGAGCTGGCCGAGGCCGACCGCCAGGCCGAGCTGGCGGCGGTCGCCCAGACGACCGGCCCCGCAGCCGGCGGGCGGGGTGAGCGGCGGCCGCGGGCGCCGGTGCCCGCCGCGTCGGGGCCCGAGGCGGCGCGGGTCGAGCAGGCGTTGCGGGCGTGGCGCAAGCAGCGCAGCAAGGACGACGGGGTGGCCGCCTTCATCGTCCTCAGCGACCGCCACCTCATGGGCATCGCCGAGCGGCGGCCGGTCACCACCCGCGAGCTGGCCGCCTGTCCGGGCATCGGGCCGGCCAAGCTCGACGCCTACGGCGACGAGCTGCTCGCGCTCGTGGCGGCGGCGGTCGAGGGAGGAGGCGAGACGACGGGGTAGCGTTCCTGCCGTGACCAGCCGGAATCCGCCGCACAGGGCGACGGTCCGACCCGGCCGGCCGCGCGGGCCCCGACGTGACCGTGACGAGCGGCGCGGCGAGTTGCTCGACGCGGCCGAGCGGGCGATCCGCCGCATCGGGCCGCGTGCCTCGATGGACGAGCTCGCGGCCGAGGCCGGCATCACCAAGCCGATCCTCTACTCGCACTTCGGCGACAAGGCCGGGTTGGTGGCCGCCCTGTCCCAGCGGGTGGCCGAGCAGCTCAACGCCGCCATCGTCGACGCGCTGTCGGCCGAGCACACCGAGCCCCGCCAGGCGGTGGCGGGCACGATCGCCGCCTTCTGCACGTTCATCGAGTCCGAGCCCGAGCTGTACCGGTTCATGGTCCAGTCCGCGCTCCAGGCGCCCCGGCGGGGCCATCCCAAGGTCGCCACCGACATCTCCAACCAGATCGCCATCGCTCTCGGCAGCGCCCTGCGCAAGGCAGGCGCCGACTCCGGCGCGGCCGAGCCGTGGGCGTTCGCGATCGTGGGCATGACGCTCGGCGGCGCCAACTGGTGGCTCGAGCGCCGGTCGATGTCCAGGGACGACCTGGTCGACTACCTGACCCAGCTGCTGTGGTCGGGGCTGTCCGGCGTGGGCCTGGCCCGGCCCGACCGCGCGGCGGCGCCGCCCGACGGCGGCCGCGGCCCCGGGTCGGTCACGCGGCTGCCCGGCCGCTCCGCCAGCGCCGACTGACGCCGGCGCCGGCCTCGGGGGACTCGCCCCCGCTCGGGCTGGGGACGGTGCGCCAGCGGGCCCTGCTCGCCGTGCTGCGCTGGAGGCGGGGTCCGGCGCTGCTGATCACCCGGGGCCCGCTCGCGGTGGCGGTCCGTCCCTTCCCGATCGGGCCGCCACCGCAGGGCGAGCGTCAGTCGGGGAGCCAGCTCCCGTGGAAGCCGAACGGCACCCGCACCGGAAGGTGGACCGTCGCCACCGGCGGGCCGGCGAAGTCCTGGGCGTCGAGGACCACGACGTCGCTGCGGTCGGTGGTGGCGTCGTACACGTACGCCATCACCCAGCCGTCGTCCTCGGCGTCGCCGCCGGGGCGGGGCACGAACACCGGCTCGAGCGACACCCGGCCGGGGCCGAACTCGTGCGCCTCGCTGGTCCCGCCCACCAGGTCGTGCTTCAGCGCCGGGCCGTGGGCGATGCCCTCCCCGAACGACGCCCCGTAGCCGTAGCGGTGGGGCCGCCCGGTGAGCCGCTCGTCGATCCGGGGGAACTCCTGGCCCCGGTCGTCCAGCACGTCGACCGCCAGCGAGCCCCGGGCCGGGTCGAGCGTCCACCGCTCCAGCCACGGCAGCCCCTCGTAGGGCCCGGTGAGCAGCGTGGCGAACATGCGGGGGTGGCGCACGACGTCGACCACGACCCGCCCGGTGCCCGGCTCCTCGTAGGCGTTGAGCGTGTGGAAGACGTAGCACGAGGGCGCCTCGAACCACTGCACATCGCCGGCCGGACCGGCCAGCGGCGCCAGTCCCACCCGGGGCGGGTGCGCGGGGTTCCAGCGGTAGGGCAGCGTGGCGCCGGCGCCCGCCGCCTCCATCGAGAAGGTCACCGGCAGGTCGAACACCACCAGGTGGCGCTCGGTGATGGCGCAGTCGTGGACCATCGGCGCGTCGGGGACCGGGATGCGCTCCTCCCGCCGCACCCGGGCGTCGGGGCCCAGCACGACGTGGCGCACGTGGTCCCACGACCAGTGGTAGGTCACGCCGTGCAGCTCGCCGGTGGCGGGGTCGGCGTGGGTGTGGGCGGTGAACGAGCCGTCGAGCGTGCCGCCGAAGTCGCAGGGCGCCACCGTGTCCAGCCCGTCGGTCAGCTCGACCGGCGGGCTGCCCGCCTCGACCAGGGCGAACGTGCGTCCGTCGACGCCGATCACGTGGGTGTTGACGACGTTGCCGCCGCCCACCCAGCGGTTGCGGTACCAGGCGGCCCGCCCGCCGTCGAGGCGCACGCCGTGGACCATCCCCTCGCCGGTGAACCAGTGGTAGGCGGCCGGGTCCTCGACGGCGCGGGGGTTCGGGCCGATGCGCGCCAGGCGGCCGACGAGCGCCTCGGGCAGCCGGCCCGTGACGGGGAGGTCCTCGCTGGTCACCTCCTCCTCCACCGGGGCGAAGTTGCCTTCGAGGAACGAGACCGTGACCGTGCTCATCGGATGTCTCCTTCGGGTCCGACGGTGATGGAGATCGACAGGCCCATGAGGCGGTCGACGGCGTCGTCGCCCTCGATCACCCCGACCAGCCCGCCGTGGATGGCGAGGGTGGCGATGCCGTGGACGTGGGCCCACAGCACGCCGGCCAGGTCCGTCGCCGGGAGGTCGGGCAGCCAGCCGTCCGCCTGGGCGGCCTCGACCAGGTCGCGCAGCTGGGAGAAGGCCCGGAACCCCTGGGTCAGGTACTCGACGTCGCTGACGTCGATGCGCTCGGGGCGGAACGTCACCGAGAACAGCCCGGGGTCGTCCAGCGCGAAGCGCAGGTAGGCCCGGCCGGCCACGGCCAGGCGCTGCCGGGGGGTGCTCACCGATCCGGCCGCGACGGCGCCCGCCTCCGCCGCGGCCAGGTCGGTGTCGATGCTGTCGGCCAGCCAGGTGAAGCCCTCGGCGGCCACGGCGGCGAGCAGCGCCGCCAGCGACGGGAAGTGGCGCAGGGGGGCGCCGTGCGACACGCCCGCCTCGCGGGCGATGGCCCGCAGGGTCAGGCCCTCCAGCCCGTCGCGGGTGAGCACCTGGCGCGCCGCGGCCAGCAGGCGGCCCCGGGGCGTGGTGTCCGGGGCGGGGGCGCCGCCGGCCACCTCGGCGGCATGACCGGCGCCGGGGGCGAAGCCGGTCATGCCGCCAGCAGGCCGATCCCCAGCGTCGCCAGCCCGATCGCCAGCACGACGGCGCCGGCGGGGACGAGGGCGACCAGGCGGTTCGGCTCGGTGGCGCCGGGCCGCGAGACGGACAGGAAGAACCCGCCCGGCAGCAGCAGCGCGGCGATGGGGACGAAGGTGCGGGCCACCCACTCCGCCGGGCCGGTGAGGGTGGTGGCGTCCACCAGCACCTGGGCCACCAGCCCGAGGATCAGGTAGACGCCGGCGTGGGCGTGGCCGGCCCGGAAGAACGACTGCTGGATGGGCGTCGCGGGCTGCCGCCCCTGGACGATGCGGAACATCAGGGCGCCGCCGGTCTCGACGGTGACGAGGCTGAGGCAGAGGATCCCCGCCAGCACCCGGGACGCATCCGACAACTCCATGTAGACACTGTCTACACCCGCATGTAGACAGTGTCAACAGGCAACCGGCCCGTGGTCAGGCCGGACCGGGCAGCTCCCCGCCCCCCATCCTCACCAGCGTCACCAGGGCCTCGACGATCAGCGCCACCAGCTCGTCGCGGTCCAGCGCCTCGCCGGCCATGCGGTCGACCGTGACCTCCTCGGTGAACGCCACCCATCCCCGCACCGCCACCCGCAGCCGGGGCGACGGCCGGTCGGCACCCATGCGGGCCAGCACCCGCTGGGTGAACGCCTCCCGGGTGGCGTCGCCCACGGCCCGGGCCTCGGGGTCGCCCCCGGCGGCGCCCCGGATGAAGGCGGTGTAGGGGTCGCGGTTCTCGGACACGTAGTCGACGAAGGCCTCCACGCTCGCCCGCAGCTGGGACAGGGCGTCGAGTGACGGGTCGGGGTCGGTGCGGCGCAGCAGGTCCTGGGCCGCGGCCCGGGCCACCGCCAGGTGGTAGTCCCGCTTGGTGGGGAAGTAGTGGAACAGCAGGCCCCGGCTGATCCCCGCCTCGGCGGCGATCTCGTCGATGGCCACCGTGTCGAGGGGCCGGGTGCTCAGCATCCGCCGGCCGAGCTCGACGAGCTGGGCGCGGCGGGCGTCGGGGTCGAGGCGGGTGCGAGGGGAAGTCGCCACGGGGGAAGTCCGTTCCTATTGACGGCAGGTCAACAGCGCGTGGCACAATTATTGACCAATACTCAACAGTTGGTCACGGGGTGACGCCATGGCAAGACGGGCGGACTTCGAGCTCGACGGGGCGACCGCCCTCGTCACCGGCGCGGGCAGCGGCATCGGGCGGGCGATCGCCATCGAGCTGGCCCGGCGGGGGTCGCGGGTGATCCCGGTCGACCTGTGCCGCGAGACGGCGGAGAAGACCGCCGTCGCCTGCGGCGAGATCGGGCCCGAGGCGACGCCCCTCGAGTGTGACGTGACCGACGACACCGCCGTGACCGCGCTGGCGGCCCGGGTGGCGGCCGACGTCGGCCCCCTCGACGTGCTGGTGAACAACGCCGGCGTCGGCATGTCGGGCCGGCTGACCGACATGACCATCGACGACTGGCGCTGGATCCGCAGCGTGAACCTCGACGGCGTGCTCCAGTGCTGCCTGGCCTTCGGCCCGGCCATGGTCGACCGGGGCCGGGGCCAGGTCGTCAACGTCTCGTCCGGCCTCGCCTACACGATGCGGGCCACCGAGCCGGCCTACGTCACCACCAAGGCGGCCGTGCTGGCCCTGTCCCGCTGCCTGCGGGCCGACTGGGGCCGGGCCGGGGTGGGCGTCAGCGCCGTCTGCCCGGGCGTCATCAACACCCCGATCATCGACGCCACCCGCTTCCTCGGCGGCCAGGCCGCCACCCGGGAGGAGACCCGCAAGTGCTTCGCCCGGGGCCACCCGCCCGAGCTGGTCGCCCGCGACGTGGTGGTGGCGATCCGCCACGACAAGCCGGTCGTGCCGGTGGGGTGGGAGGCCAAGCTCGGCTGGTGGGCGTCCCGCCTGCTGCCGCTGCGGGCCCAGGGGGTCATCGCCCGGGTCGGCCGATGACGTCGACCGCGCCCGAGGTCCGGCCCGACGCCGACCTGACGCTGCCGGCCGGCGACGAGCTGACCGTGACCACCGACGACGGCGCCGCCCTGGCCGTGACCGTCGCCCCGCCCGCCGGCGATCCCGCGGGCGAGCCCCGGCCCCCGATCGTCCTGTCGCACTGCTGGACCGGCAGCCGGGCCGTGTGGGCGCCGGTCGCCCGCCGGCTGGTGGCCGCCGGCCACCCCGTCGTCCTCTATGACCAGCGGGGCCACGGCGCCTCGGGCACGGGCCGCGACCCGTTCACGGTCGACCGGCTGGGCGACGACCTGGCCGCGGTCACAGCCGCCGCCGGCGTCCGCGACGCCGTGCTGGCCGGCCACTCGATGGGCGGGATGAGCGTCATGGCCTGCGCCTGCCGCCACCCCGACGTGCTGGACGAGCGGGTGCGGGGCCTGGTCCTCGTGGCCACCGCCGCCCACGGCATCGGCGTCCGGCGCATCGAGCGGGCCGGCGAGCGGATGCTCCCCGGCGACCGGGCCAACCGGGTCATGGCCCGGCCCCGCCTCGGCTTCGCCCTGGTGCGGCCCACGTTCGGCAAGGCGGCCGACCCCGCCCACGTCGACGCCACCCGCCGGTTGTTCGTGGCCACGCCGTCCGGGGTCCGCATGGACGCCGGCGCCGCCATGCGGGGCATGGACCTGCGCGCCGCCCTCGGGGCCGTCGGCCGGCCGTGCACGGTGCTGCTGGGCCGGCGCGACCGGCTGATCCGCAACGACCTGACCCGCGAGATCGTCGCCCGCCTGCCCGGGGCCACGCTGGTCGAGCTGGCCGGGGCCGGCCACATGCTGCCGATGGAGCGCCCGGCGGCGGTGGCCACCGCCATCGCCGAGATGGCGGGCTAACCCGTCGGGATCACCCGGAGGATGCGGCCGGGCTGCGCGTCGGTGGCGATGTAGAGGTTGCCCCGCGCGCTCAGCACGGCCGAGCGCAGCCGGCCGTGCCCGGTGACCCGGGCCCACTGCTGCTCGACCGCGGTGCCGTTGGCGTTGAACGCCAGCACCCGCAGCTGCTGGCCCTTGAGCACGGCGATGGCCAGCGCGCCGTTCCAGCCCTTCCAGCGCGAGCCGGTCAGGAACGTGCCGCCCGAGGGAGCGATGGTCGGCGACCCCGAGCTCCACACGGCCCGGCGGGCGTTGGGGAACTTGCCGAGGTCGGTCATCGGGACCGACTCGTTGTAGCCTGGCACCGGATCCCAGCCGTAGTTGCCGCCCCTGACCAGCAGGTTGACCTCGTCGTCCCGGTCGGGGCCGTGCTCGATGTCGTAGGCGCGCCCGCCCGGCCCGAAGGCGATGCCCTGCACGTTGCGGTGCCCGTAGTTGTAGATCTCGGGGCGGAACGGCGGTCCCATGTTCCCGGCCGCCGGGCGGCCGAAGCTGGTGATCCGCAGCACCTTGCCGCCGAGGGACGTGGGGCTCTGGGGGTTGGTGCCGGTGGCGGCGTCCCCGGTGCCGACCCACAGCGCGTGGTCGGGCCCGAACCGGATGCGGCAGCCCGAGTGGCGGCCGGTGGGGTTGGTCGGGATGCCGGTGAGGATGTCGCGGCGCTTGGCCATCCGCGTCTTGGCCGGGTTGAGCTGCCAGCGCACGATGCGGATGTCGAGCGCGCCGCCGGCATTCGAGCGGAAGCAGGTGTAGAGGACCCGGCTGGTGCCGAAGCTCGGGTCGAGGGCGATGCCCATCATCCCGCCCTCGCCGGTGGCCTGGACGTCGGCCGGGACGATGATCGGCGTCCGGTGGCCCTGGCTGAGGCGATTGATCCGGCCGAACCGCTCGGTGAAGTACATGTCGCCGTTGCGGTCGAACGCGAGGTCCCAGGGGTGGGCGAGGTTGGCGAGTGCGGTGGTCACCTGGAGCTTGGGCTCCGGGCGGCAGGCGGCGGCACCCAGCACGATCACGAGGCCGAGGGCCACCAGGCCCGCGCCTCCCCGCCGCGCAGCGTGACGCAAGTCACGGAGAGTCACCGGGGCACCATTCCCAGGGCGCCCACCCTCTAATCTGACGGGATGTCAGATCCCGCAGTCCTCGTCGAGCGCGACGACCATGTCGTCACGATCACGCTCAACCGTCCCGACAAGCGCAACGCCTTCGACGCCGAGATGCTGTGCCGGCTGGCGGATGCCTGGGACACGATCGACGCCGACGACGGGGTGCGGGCGGCTGTGATGACGGGGGCGGGCGGGCACTTCTCGGCCGGCGCCGACCTCGACCGGCTGGTGGGTGCCCTGCTGTCGGGCAAGCCGGCGGCCAACGAGTTCGAGGAGCGCATCCAGGCCGACGTCGGGCTCATCTACAAGGGCTTCCTCAAGGACTTCCGGCCGGCCACGCCGATCGTCGCCGCCGTCGAGGGCTACTGCTACGCCGGCGGCATCGAGATCCTCCAGGCCTTCGACGTCCGGGTGGCGGCCGAGGGCGCCCGGATCGCGGTGAGCGAGGTCCAGCGGGGCCTGTTCCCCATGTCGGGCTCGACGGTGCGGCTGCCGCGCCAGATCCCCTGGACGGTGGCGATGGAGATGCTCATCACCGGCGAGCCCATCTCGGGGCGGCGGGCCTACGAGATCGGCCTGGTCGGCCACGTCGTGCCGGACGGGACCGCGCTGGCCCGGGCCCGGGAGATCGCCGGCCGCATCGCCCGCAACGGCCCGCTGGCCGTGCGCAACATCAAGGCCTCGGTCCTGGCCGCCGACGCCCTGCCCGAGGGCGACGCCTACGGCCGG
>Ga0126377_10002084_pt1 | contig 13589 bp, 9 predicted proteins | sample PanSoiMetPlot_22_FD_92647 | JGI IMG/M metagenome (GOLD analysis project Ga0126377, IMG submission 92647) | Tropical forest soil microbial communities from Panama - MetaG Plot_22 | ecosystem: Environmental > Terrestrial > Soil > Tropical forest > Bulk soil | place: Panama | collected 2016-02-17
CATCGCGTCGACCCACGGGCTGACCGGGCTCGCCGGGCGCTCGGTCTATGGCATCGCCAAGGCCGGCCTGATCCAGATGACCCGCATGCTCGCGATCGAATGGGCCGCGCACAATATTCGCGCCAACGCGATCGCGCCGGCGACCGTGCTCACGCCGTCGCGCGCCGCCCTGCTGAGCGACCCCAAGGCGCGCGACGCGATGCTCGCGCGCATCCCGACCGGGCGCTTCGTGACGCCCGCGGAGGTGGCGGCTGCCGTCGTCTATCTCGCGAGCGACGCGGCGGCTTCGGTGACGGGGCAGGTGCTCGCGATCGATGGCGGGCTGACGGCGCAGTGAGGTTGCTGAGCTCGTCAACGCTTGGCGTCATGGCCCGCGAAAACGGGCCATCCAGCAGGCCATACACCACACGGAGGCAGTGAGTGGTGGATCGCCCGCTTTTGCTTTTGCGGGCGATGACGGCGGCGGAAGGCGTGGATGTTGCTACGCCGCCGCCGATTTCTTTCCGAGCGCCGCGTTGACCCGCGGCATGACCTCCTCGGCCATCAGCTGCATCGAACGCCGGGCGAGCGCGGGGTCGACCCAGTCCATGCCGCCATAGACGAGCTCGCCGAAATCGCCGACCTCTTCGTGCAGCGCCAGGATGCCGTCGACCACCTTGTTGACCGAACCGTGGATCACCAGCCGGTCCAGGATGAAGTCGTGGGTGATCTCCTCGTCCGGCTGTTCCCTGTGCGACTTGAACACGAACAGCCGCTTGCTGCGGATCAGCTTGGCATGCATCTGGCTGTAGTAGAACCGATACGGGCTCGCCGGATCGCTGCGGCCGTAGCGCTCCGCGACCTTGTCGTCGTCGTTGACGAAGACGGTGCGGGCGACGCGCCAGTCGTCGGCGTTGGGCTCGACGCCGACCTCGGCCTTGCCCTTGCAGTAGTTCGCCCAGTGCGACCGGAGGTGCTGCGACAGCAGGAAATTCGCCGACAGCGGATGGAAGTCGCGCCTGCCCATGTGCACGACGCCGGGCGAGAACGGGGCCAGCACGGTGCCGCAGATTTCCGGCCGCGGCTTCTGGTAGGGCTTGCCCATGTAGCCGACGCCGAGATGCAGCGCGCTCGTCTTCGCGGTCGAGACCTTGAAGCGGTTGTTGGGCAGGTCGATGTTGTAGGGCGGCTCGCCCTCCCAGATCGCGAGGATCACGTCGATCGCCTCGGCGAAGATCTGGTTCTTGTCCTGCTCGAGGATGCCGAGCGCCTCGGCGTCGGAGGTGAGCGCGCCCGGGCTCACGCCCAGGATGAAGCGGCCCTCGGCCAGATGATCGAACATGGCAGCCTGGGTCGCGATCAGCACCGGATGCTTCTGCGCCAGATTGGCGGTGCCGGTCGCGAGCTTGATCTGCGTCGTGGCCGGAATCAGGGTGGCGAGAAACGTCATCGAGTTGGTGACGTTCTCGCAGCGATCGGTCAGATGCTCGCCCACGAATGCGCTGGCAAAACCGAGCTTGTCGGCCAGGATGATGGCCTCGCGATCCTGCTTGAGCGTCTCGGTCCAGCTCCGGTGCATGGGATGCACCGGCATCGTGAAATACCCCAATCTCATTCCGTATCCCCGAGTTGGCGCGGCTGCGCGACGTGAGATGACCAGATTGCGTGGGCGAGGTAAAGCGGGCGGCCGGCTGCGCGCCTTGCGGCGCATGGGTGGCCGGCATTGTGCGCCCGCATGCCGGCGCTATGCTTCATTCGAGTGGATGAAAACCGTCGGGGGACCCGCATGCGTTTCGCGCGACTTGCACTCATGATTGCGACATTGGTCGTGGCAGGCATGCCGATCGCCGCCGCGCAGGCGCCCGCCTCGGGCGGTCCGGTCGATCCGGCGCTGATCGACGATCTCGTCGCCGCCAACCGCATCCTGGCCGACCAGGGCGTGCTCGACGCCTACGGCCATGTCAGCATCCGCCATCCCGGCAACCCGAACCGCTACCTGATCTCGCGCGCGATGTCGCCCGCCGACGTGACGGCGGCCGACATCATGGAGTTCGATCTCGACTCCGCGCCGGTCGACCGCGACGGCCGCAGCATGTTTCTCGAGCGCTTCATCCACGGCGAGATCTACAAGGCGCGGCCGGACGTCAACGCGGTGATCCACAGCCATTCGCCGGGCGTGATCCCGTTCGGCATCACCAACGTTCCGCTGCGGCCGGTCTTCCACACCGCGTCGTTTCTGTACGTCGGCGTGCCGGTGTTCGAGATCCGTGAGGTCGGCGGCGCAACCAACATGCTGGTCGGCAACGCCACCCTCGCCAGGGCGCTTGCCGCGACGCTCGCCGACAAGCCGGTCGCGCTGATCCGCGGTCACGGCAACGTGGTGGTCGGCCCCAGCGTCAAGCGCGCGACCATCCGGGCGGTCTATACCGAGATCAATGCGCGGCTGCAGACGATCGCGCTCGGACTGGGCGGCCCGATCAACTACATCTCGTCCGAGGAAGGCGCCTTGCGCGACAAGAATCCCGGCGAGGAAGGCCGTGCCTGGGACGGCTGGAAGCAGAAGGCGCTGCGGAAGTGACGCCACCCCGTCATTGCGAGGCATGCGCAGCACGCCGAAGCAATCTCGTGCGGCAATAACCGAGATTGCTTCGTCGGCCACGCAAGTCGGGCTTGCCCGACTTGCGCACTTTGAAGGCTGATCTCGGGTAAACCCGAGATCAGTGCCTCCTCGCAATGACGAGCGAGTTCAATGCGGCAATCCGGGCGCCGCAAAGCCGTGGCTCGCCAGGATGCGCTGCGCGTCGACCGAGAGGATGTACAGGGCGAATCGCGTCGCCTGCGGCGAGGCGGCGCTCATCACGGTGAGGCCGTAGTCGGCGCCGACCGCGAGGTCGTCCGGCAGCGCGACCAGGCGCTGGCCGGGATTCTCCTTCGTGGCCGCGACCGCGTTGGTGCAATAGGTGAGAAACACGTCGGCGCGTCCCTGGCTCACCAGCATGCCATAGAGATTGCGATCGGTCGGCGGCGGCGTGCTCGCCGGCGCGCCGGTGAGCTGCAGCGCCTTGCGGCTCAGCGTCGCGAACGCGCCGGGCCGGATCTTCTCGGCCCTGGCGAACACCTCCCACGCATAGTCGCCGGACGGGTCGGCCTTCGGCGTCGAGGTGCCGAGCTTGACCCGCGCCTCGAGCATCACGTCGAGCAGGCTCGCGGGCTCGACCGCGAGGCCGGGCCGCGCCAGCGCGCACAGCTGGTTGCGCGCGAACAGCACCACCGGCGCGCTCTTGCCCGCCTGCGCGAGTGCGTGCGGATGCTCCATGTTGGCCGAGGCGAAGACCTCCGCCCGGGCGCCGCCGGCGATCTCCTCGCGCAGCAGGCCGGAGGCGCCGTATTTCGCGATCACGCGGATGCCGGTCGCCTTCTCGTAGCTTGCCGCGACCTCGTTGAGCGCGGCACGCAGGCTCCCGGCGGCATGCAGCAGCACGGTGTCGGCGGCGTGAGCCATGGCGGACGATCCTGACAGTGCGAGCGCGAGGGCGATGGCACGTCCCCGCATGCGTCAGGCTCCCGGCGTGGTGGCGTTGGGGAAGAAGAGCTGCTGGCCGTCGATCTTGTAGCCCGCGATCGCCTGCTGGCCGGCAGGCGAGATCAGCCAGTCGATGAAGGCCTGGCCGAGCTCCTTTTTGACGTTCGGATGCTTCTCCGGATTGACCAGGATGACGCCGTACTGGTTGAACAGCCGCTTGTCGCCCTCGACCGCGATCACGAGATCGCCGCGGTTCTTGAACGAGATCCAGGTGCCGCGGTCGGACAGCAGATAGGCGTTCATCGCCGACGCGGTGTTGAGCGCCGCGCCCATGCCCTGGCCGATGTCGCGATACCACGGCCCTTTTGCGGTCGCGATGTCGATGCCGGCCTCCTTCCACAGCGCGAGCTCGGCCTGATGCGTGCCGGAGCGATCGCCGCGCGAGACGAACGGCGCCGACTTCGCCTGGATCGCCTTGAGCGCGGCGACGATGTCCTTGGTACCCTTGACGCCGGCCGGATCGCTCGCCGGGCCGATCAGCACGAAGTCGTTGTACATGACGGGGTTGCGCTTCACGCCGGCGCCCTCGGCGACGAATTTCTCTTCCGCCGCGCGCGCATGCACGAAGGCGACGTCGGCGTCGCCGCGCCGCGCGGTGTCGAGCGCCTGGCCGGTTCCCTGGGCAATCACCTTCACGGTGATGCCGGTCGCCTGCTTGAAGATCGGCAGCAGGTAGCCGAACAGGCCGGAGTCCTGCGTCGAGGTCGTGGAGGCGACGACGATCGACTTGTCGTCCTGCGCCAAGGCGGGCGCACAGAGGCCGGCCGCGATCGCGGCGGCGAGAAACAATCGGCGGGTCTGCATGGTCGAGCTCCTTGCTGTCAGATGACGATGTCGCCGTGGGCGAAGGCGGCGGCCTCCGCCGTCGCCGGCGCGGTGAAGAAGCGTTCGGCGGGCGTGCATTCGTGCACGCGGCCGCGCAGCATGAATGCGATCTCGCCGGCGAGACGGCGCGCCTGGCCGAGATCGTGGGTCGCCATCACGAGCTTGACGCCCGTTTGCGCGACCTCGCGCAGGATGTCCTCGACCGCCTTGGTGGAAGCGGGATCGAGGCTCGCGGTGGGCTCGTCGAGAAACAGCACCTCGGGATCGTGCGCGAGTGCGCGCGCGAGCGCGACGCGCTGCTGCTCGCCGCCCGACAGCCGCCGCGCCGGCCGGTCGGCGAGATGCGTGAGGCCGACGCGGGCAAGGATGTCGGCGAGGCGCCGCGTGCGCTCGGCCCGCGCGCAACCGGCCGCGTGAAGCGCATAGGCGACGTTGCCGGCGGCCGAGCGGCGCAGCATCACCGGACGCTGAAACACCACAGCGCGGCGCCGTCCGTCGCTCGCGTCGCGGCCGCCCCAGGTGACGCGGCCCGAGGTCGGCGCGATCAGTCCCATGGCGAGGCGGATCAGGGTGCTCTTGCCGCTGCCGTTCGGGCCGATCAGCACGGTCGGGGCGCCGGCCGCGATCCGCAGCGAGAGGTCGCGCACGAGCGCGACGTCGCGCACCGCGACGGTGACGTCCTCCAGCACGAGCGGAAGATCGCTGACCGGCGGCCGCATGGTCATCCGGCGCGGATTTCGCTCGCCCGGCGCACGCCCCAGACGGCGGCGTTGACCAGGACGATCACGGCGATGAGGAAGAGGCCGAGTCCGACCGCGAGCGGCAGGTCGCCCTTCGAGGTCTCGAGCGCGATCGCGGTGGTCATCGTGCGGGTGAAGCCGTCGATATTGCCGCCGACGATCATCACGGTGCCGACCTCGGCGGCGGCGCGGCCGAAGCCGGCGAGCAGCGTGGTGGTGAGGCTGAAACGCGCGTCCCATAGGAGCGTGGCGACGCGGCCGGACGGCGGAACGCGCATGGCGGTGAGCTCGTCGCGGTATTCGGCCCACAGGTCCTCGATGGTCTGCCGCGTCAGCGCCGCGATGATCGGCAGCACGAGGAGGCCCTGGGCGACCACCATGGCGGCGGGCGTGAACAGGATGCCGAGAAAACCGAGCGGCCCGGAGCGCGACAGCAGCAGGTAGACCGCGAGCCCGACCACGACCGGCGGGAGGCCCATGAACGCATTGATGACGACGACGATGGCGGTACGTCCCGGGAAGCGGGTGAGCGCGAGCAACGCGCCGAGCGGCAGGCCGACCACGGCCGCGAGCGCGGTCGCGCTCAGGCTGACCAGGAGCGAAAGGCGGATGATCGCGTAGAGCGCCGGATCGCCGCCCAGAACCAGCGCGAGCGCGGATGAACTCTCCTGCATGGGATGCCTCTCGATCGAACCGTCTACATATCATCGCGGCCAACCCGGCGGGCAACAGGACGTGGACGCGGGACGGCGATTAAAACGCCGCACCAAGCTCCATAGCTTGGGGCTATGAGCGCGGATTCCGCCGATTGCAGCCCCTTTTTGGCGGCAGGCGCATCTGGGCGTGCCTGATTTAGAACAGCGACAGCTGCCGATCGTCGGGCGCGCGGCGCGGAAGCTCGCTCGTCTGCTGGCGCATCAGTTCGCGCTCGATGTCGGCCAGGAACCGCGAGGGGGCCTGCTCGCGCTGCCGTCCGCGCACGAGCCGGCGGTCGGCGCGGCTGAGGATCAGCCGGTCCCTGGCGCGCGTCATGCCGACATAGAACAGGCGCCGCTCCTCCGCGATCGTCGCCGGATCGGGCGCGCCGAACGCGAGCGGCAGCAGGCCGTCCTCGAGGCCGACGATGAACACGACCGGGAACTCGAGCCCCTTGGCGGCGTGCAGCGTGAGCAGGGAGACGCGGTCGGCGCCCGGATCGAAGAAGTCGGCTTCGGCGGTGAGCGCAAGCGCGTCGGCAAAGCGCGCCGGATCGGCGCCACAGCTCTCGGCGAGCGCGGTCAGTCGCTGCAGCGCGAGGCGGAGCACGGCGGCATCGGTCGCCTCGCCGCCCTGCCGCAGACGATCCGTCGCGGCGGCGAGGCGATCGGGCAGAGGGGCGGTGCCGGCGCGGGCCGGATCCAGCGCCGCATCCAGCAGCGCCCGCACGACCGGATCGTCGACAAATCGGCCGGCGCCATGCCTCTTGAACGGCATGCCGGAGCGCGCCAGCGCCTCGGTGAGGGCGGCGGATTGCGCGTCGGTGCGGTAGAGCACGGCGAAATCCGCGAACGCGAGGTCGTCCCCGGCGCCCGCCGCGCGTCCGCTGTCGAGCGAGAAGAAGTTGTGGCCGCCGATCATGCGCTCGATGGTCTGCACCACGAACTCGGCCTCGGCGCGCTCGGTCGGCGCCGCGTGCAGCGTGATGCGCTCGTGCATGTCGCGCACGATGCCGGCGAAGGGCGCCTCGGCGTGCGCCGCGCCGATCACCTGAGTGGAAGCCGCCACGATGGTGCCGGTCGAGCGGTAGTTGCGGCCGAGCCGCACGGTTTTCGCGTCCGCATGGTCGGCGCGGAAGCGCGCGAAGCAGGACGCGTCGGCGCCGCGAAAGCCGTAGATCGCCTGATCGGGGTCGCCGATGACGCAGATATCGGCGCCGGGCGGGGCGATGAGCGCGAGCAGGCGGAGCTGCTGATCGTCCAGATCCTGGAATTCGTCGACCGAGACGTGCGGCCAACGCTGCCGATATTGCGCGGCGAGGCCGGGATCGCCGGCGAGCGCCTCGATCGCGAGCGTGATCAGGTCGTCGAAGTCGACGGCGCCCCGCAGCTGCATCGCCTGCCGATAGGCCGTCATGGCGGCGGCGACCTCGGCGCTCGCCTGTGTGCCGCCGCGCTTGGCGCGGGAGATCGCCCGCAACAGCGTCTCGGCCTTGTGCGGCGAGACGTCGAGCGCTGCCGCCAGCAGCGCGGCGCGCTCCCGCGCGTCCGCCATATGGAAGCCGCGATCGAGCCCGCCCGCGCCCGGATGCTCGCGCAGGATCGCGAGGCCGAGCGAGTGGAAGGTATGGATCGCGATCTCGCCCGCGGCGGCACCGAGCAAGCTGGCGAGCCGCTCGCGCAGCTCGGCCGCGGCGCGGCGCGTGAACGTGATGGCGAGGCAGCGGGCCGCCGCAACGCCGCGCTCGGCGACGAGATGCGCGATGCGATGCGTGAGGGTACGGGTCTTGCCCGAGCCCGGACCCGCGATGATCATCAGCGGGCCGTCGACGATTTCCGCGGCGGCGCGCTGGTCGTCATCGAGCTCGCCGAGCAGGCCCGCGCCGTGACGGGACCGGGCAGGCGTTGCGGGCCGCGGCGGCGCGATGGCGGGTGCGGCGGGCGTGGCCGGCGGCGCCGGCATGATTGCGGCGCTCGTCGTCCTGCGCACGGCCGGCGCATCGAACAGCACGTCGCCGGAGGTGAGACGCCTGAGCTCGCTGTCCTCGAACAGCCGGATCACGCCGTATTCGCCGTCATAGCCGGCCTCGCGAAGGACCTCGCCCTTGCGCAGACGGGTCAATGCCTCGGCGAGCAGCGAGGAGGTGGCGCGCGCCACGTCCTCGATCGGCGCCTGCTGCAGCACGAACAGTTCGGGTCCGAGCGTCGCGATGAGCTTGTCGTAGCTGCGCTCGACCGTCTTCGAGGACGGTCCGCTCGCCATGATCTCGGACAACACTTCCGGCAGCGGCACGAGATTGACGACCGCACCCGCGGTCGCGGGCGGCGCTGCCTCGTTCTCTTGCCGATCGGCCAGCGTCTCGACGCGATGCTCCACCCCGATCGTGAGCGGCTCGCCACAGGCCGGGCAGCGCCCGCCCGCCGCGAGCGTCTCGCGCGGGGTGAGGCGCATGTTGCACTTGCGGTGGCCGTCCAGATGGTACTTGCCCTCCTCGGGGAAGAACTCGACGGTGCCGGCGAAGCCTTCGCCGGTCTCGAGTGCGCGGCGGATGGCGAAATAGTCGAGGTCGCAGTCGAACGCGGTCGCCTCGCGGCCGAGCTTGCCGGGCGAATGGGCGTCCGAGTTCGACACCAGGCGGTAGCGGTCGAGGAACGACACCCGCCAGTTCATCGCCGGATCGGACGAGAGGCCGGTCTCGACCGCGAAGATGTTGTGCGCGAGATCGCCGTAGCATTCGGCGATCGAATCGAAGCCCGACTGCGAGCCGAGCGCCGCGAACCACGGCGTCCAGATATGCGCCGGGATGAAGTAGGCGCCCGGATCGGACTCCAGCGTGATCTCAAGGAGGTCGCGCGAGTCGAGCCCGAGGATAGGGCGGCCGTCGGACGCGATATTGCCGATGCGGGCGAGGCGCGCGTTGATGCGGTCGACGGTGGCGAAATCGGGCGCATAGATCAGGTGGTGGACCTTTCGGGTCTTGTCGCCCTTCTTGTAGATCGTGGAAATCTCCACCTCGAGCATGAAGCGGACCGGATTGCGGCAGACGGCCGGCAGGGTCGCGGCGACGCCGCGCTCGATGTCGTCGCGCAGGCGAAACAGCCCGGGCTCGGCCGGCACGAGCTTGTCCTTGAGCTCCGCGCACCAGGCCGGATGGGTGAAGTCGCCGGTCGCGACCACGCCGATGCCCTTGCGCGCCGCCCAGTGCGCGAGGTGCTCGAGGTCGAGATCGCGGCTGGTGGCGCGCGAGTATTTGGAGTGGACGTGCAGGTCCGCGTGGAAACGCATGGATGGCACGCCTCCCCGCGCGCCCGACGGCGCGCAAGCGAACGAATCAGAATCGGATGACTGATTAGAGACGGGACGCCGCGCCCGGGAAAGCCGGGCTGTGGATGGTGTGGATTATCCGAGCGGTCCCGCGAGGGCGACGCGCAAGCCCTCGAGGATGCGGGTGCGCGGCCAGCTTCCCGGCGGCATCGGATTGAACTGGCGGCCGGCGAACTCGTTGCTGCGCAAGGGCGCCATGGCCTTCAACGCCGCCGCATATTTCGCCGCCTTCGCGTGGTCGCCGATGGCGATGTAGACCGAGGCGAGCCACGCCTGCACCAGCGGCGAGCCCGGCATGAGGGTGCTGGCGCGCTGTACCCAGTCGAGCGCTGCCTGCTCGTGGCCGAGCTCGAGCTCGGCCTCGCTGGCGAACAGGCACCAGAAGCCCATCCCTGGATCATTGGCAGTCGCGAGCCGCATCGTCTCCCGGATCACCTCCAGCCCCTTCTCGGGCTGCCCCATGCGGGTGAGCAGAGCGCCGATCTGGCCGCGCGCGTGCAGGTAGCTCGGGTTCAACTCGAGGGCTCGTTGAAACGACTTGAGGCCGGCGTCGAACTGGCGGCGGTGCTTCTGCAGCAGGCCGAAGGTGTTGTGCGCGAGCGCCCAGTTCGGAAATCGCTCCAGCACCTCGGTGAGCAGGGCCTCGGCGCGGTTGAGGTCGGCCGGCTTGTCGAGATCGATGAAGTTCATCGTCGCGATGATGTTCATCCGCGCGACGCCGAGCTTGGCGGTCGCGTTGTTGGGCGAGCGCCGCAAGACGTCCTCATAGAGCGACAGGGCGGCCACGACATTGTCGCGCGAATGGCCGCGCATCTCGTAAGCGCGGGCGCGCAGCATCAGGTCGGCGATCGGAGGCGGTTGGCCGGGCTCCTGGTGCAGGCGCCTGACGCGGGCGTAAGTCATGTTGACCACAAGCGCATGGGTGAGGCCGAGCGCGACCTCGTCGGCGAGCCGTCCTGCGTCGCCCGCCTCGCGCCGCACGTGATCGGACCACAGGGTCATGCGGGTCGCGGCGTCGACCAGCTGCACGTCGGCCCGCAGCCCGTCATCGGACTGCTGAACGCGGCCGATCACCGCGTAGCCGACGCCAAGCTCGGCCCCCGCCGCCCCGATGTCGCGGTCGCCATAGAGGTCGGCGGTCCGCTCGGAGACGATGCGCAGATCGCCATAGTGGGTGAGATCGGCCGTCAGGTTGTGGGTGAGCATGCGGGCGAATGCGAGGTCGTCCGCGCCACGCGGCGCGTCGACACGGAAGGGCAGGACGACGGCGCTCGCGATCGCGGACCCGGGCGGCGTCTTGGCCGCAAACGGCAGCCTGGCCCAGGGAATCGACACGCCGGCCGCGAAGACCGCGACCGAGCCGATCGATACCGCCGCGATCGTCGCGAGCGCGGCCGCGACCGGCCGGCGCCGCCAATATGGCGTGGCCGGTATCGGTGCAGGTTGCGCGTCACCGGCCGGCACCAAGGCCGACGCGGGCGCGGCGATTGCGATAGGAGGCGTTGCGGCATCGGGCACCGCCAGAGGCTTCTCGACCTGCGCCGGCGCGATCTCGCCGTTGCGGATGGCGTCGATGAGCGCCCGCGTCGCCGCCTCGGGCGCCGCCGCAAGCTCGCTGCGCAGCAGCTCTTTGATCTGCCGTGCGCGATCAAGCGCAGCGTCGCGGCCGCGGTGGCGTGCGACGATCTTCAGCGCAACGCGTTGGCGGTCTTCGCGCGTCGGGTCGAGCGCGACCAGCCGCTCGGCCGCCGCGATCGCCCGCTCGCCGTCGCCTGCCGCATCGGCGTCGGCGGCGAGCGTCTCGAAGACGCGCGCGGCCGCGTCGGACAGCCGCTCCTGCTCGTGGCGGCGCCAGGCGTCGAACTCCTCGATATCGAGCGCGAGATCGGCGAGGAACGGGCCGCGCGCGAGGTCGGCTGCGCGCGCGAGCGCGGCGGGGGTCCGGCAGGCGGCGATCGACAGGAGCTCGCGCGCGTCGACCATCAGGCCTTGCGCGCGCAGCTCGATCGTCTCGCGATCGATATCGAGGAGATCGGGCGCGGCGCGATGGAGATCCTGGCGCAGCGACACCAGGCATTGACGCAGGCTGTGGCGCGCCTGTGCGTCCGGCGTGTCGCCCCACAACAGCGTCGCCAGCTCTTCGCGGCCGGCGCGCCAGTCCGGCTTCATCGCGAGGTAGGCCAGCAGCGCGCGCGCCTTGCGCGATCTGATCGCGGGTGCGGCGGGACGTTCGGCGCTCGCCTCGATGGCGAACGCGCCGAGCAGGCGCAGTTTCAGGGTGCTCGATTCGGGCATCGTTCCAGGGCCCACATGGCGATGACTCGATCAGCTGACGGTTGCACTTTTCCCACGTTTGAGGCCCGGCGCGCAACAGAGTCGGGCGGCGCCTGGCGCCCCGAGGTTTTCGGCTGGCGGGCCTAAGTCTCTCATGTGGCTCCGGAATCGCTTTGACCATGGCGTGACGCCGGGTTGACGGCCCGGATGCCATGCTGGCGGCCCAATGTTACCGGGATCGCGAGTCCGGCCGACACGGGGGAGCACCACAATGCATGCGCTGATCATCGACGCCGCGAGCGCGACGGCGGTGCTGGGGGTTTCGCCGTGGGTCCTTCCGTTGATTGCCGTCGTGGCCAAGCGGAAAGAAGACGAGCTGCGCAGAGCGCGGCGCCGCTGGTTTCTGGGCGTCGGCCTGCGCCGCGGGGGCGGCGCCGAACCGGACGACCGCACGCGCGATTGCGTCGCCATGCGCGAGCGCCTCAGGGCGAAACTGGAAGCCGCCATATGGCGCGACTAGAGCACGTTCCGTTCCTACGGAATCGGAACGTGCTCTAGATTCATTGTTTGGCGCATATTCTTATCGGCGAACCGGTGCCCACCCCGGATCAAGTCCGGGGCAGGCTTTCGCCGGAATATGCGCTAGCACGTGGATCCCTCGGGCCTCAGCGCGGCCGCACCACGGTGTCGACCAGCGCCGGCTGACCGGCCTTCACCTGCGCGATCGCGCGCTCAAGCGCGCCCTTGATGTCCTTCGGGTCGGTGATCGGGCCTTCCGCGTACCAGCCGCAGCCTTTCGCGATGGTCGCGAAATCGGGTTCCGGGCCGGCAATGTCCTGACCGATATGGGCGCGCTCGACCGGCGTGTCGCGCAGATGCGCGACGTGGATCTGGTGCTCCCAGTCGTTGTAATACGCCCGGTTGTTGAACATCACGATGAGCAGCGGGATGTTGTTCTTCGCCGCCGTCCACAGCGCGCCGGCGTCGAACATGAGATCGCCGTCGGGCTGGATGTCGATCACGAGCCGCCCGCTGCCGCGATGCGCGAGCGCGACGCCGAGCGAAATGCCGATCTGGGTGCCGGTGCCGAGGGCGCGCCCGGCATGCCGATAGGGCTTGTCGAAGTCCCACAGCTTGAGCACCCAGTCCTGCAGCGTGCATGCGGTCAGCACCCAGTCCTCGTGCTTGATCACGTCCCACATGTCCTGGGCGAGCCGCGGCAGCGTGATCGGCGAGGCGTCCCAGTCCTCGAGCGACTGGCGCTCCCATTTGCTGAACAACCCGTCGTGGCGGCCTTTGATGTCGGCGGCGCGCCGCGCGATCCTTGGGCCGAGCGCGGAGTTCGCGGCGATGCGATCGGCGCAGAGCCTGGTCAGCTCCGGGATCGCGGTCGCGGTGTCGCCGAGGACGCGCAGGCTGCAGTTCGGCATGCGGGTGTAGTCCATCGACCACTTGCTGAGGCCAATGTCGCCAAAGCCGATCTCGATCATCTCGCAAGTGGGCGGATAGAGCGGCTCGACCGTGCGCTTGGTGCGCTCGATATGGTGCGTGGGCTTCTCCCAGTCGCGGGTGTCGAGGCTCAGGATGAGATCCGCCTCGCGAAACACGTTGCGGTCCATGCTGAGGTTGAGTGGATGGCGGTTGGGAAAATTGAGCCGGCCGTTGGTGTCGTAGACCGCGGCGCCGACCGTCTCGGCGAGCGACACGAGATCGTGGAAGCCGTTCGGCGCGCGGCCGGTGTATTCGGCGAGCAGGATCGGGAAGCGCGCCGCCAGCAGCCGGTCGGCGACCTTTTCGAGCGCTGCGCGCTCCGCCGCCATCGGCACCGGCACGGTGGCGTCGCGGCGGTCGGGCAGGGCGATGTCCGCGGTGAGCGGCTGCTCCTGCAGCCAGGCGTCGTAGCACATGTAGATCGGGCCCTGCGGCTCGGTCATCATCGCCGCGTAGGCGCGCGCGAAGGAGTCCGGCACGCCCTCGATGCTGCCGGGCTGGTAGTCCCATTTGACGTAGTGGCGGAGCTGCTCGCCCTGGACGTTGGCGGTGTGGATCCAGTCGATGAACGGCCGCCGCTTGCTCTCGTCCATCGGGCCGGTGGCGCCGATGACGAAGATCGGCGCGCGGTCGATATAGGCGTAGTAGATGCCCATGGTGGCGTGCAGCATGCCGAC
>Ga0126377_10002085_pt1 | contig 13588 bp, 10 predicted proteins | sample PanSoiMetPlot_22_FD_92647 | JGI IMG/M metagenome (GOLD analysis project Ga0126377, IMG submission 92647) | Tropical forest soil microbial communities from Panama - MetaG Plot_22 | ecosystem: Environmental > Terrestrial > Soil > Tropical forest > Bulk soil | place: Panama | collected 2016-02-17
CGCGATCGGGCGGCCGAGTTCGTCGCCGCCTGCCACGGTGCCGGTAGCCCTTCGGCCGCGTGCTCGCCGACGGTGCGTACCGCGAGCGATGCAGTCGAACGCTCGCCCGCACTGGGTACCGGCTTCGACGTCGCGTCCGATCCGGATAAGTTCGCTCGACCGAGTCGCATGGGCGCCAGCGGATCGCCACGTCGGACCCATCGAATCAGCGGCCAGCCTGTCGACTTGCCGGCGCGGAACCGGTACGCCCGCGCGACGGCAGCGCTCACTGCGGGCACGCCGGCGCTCACTCCGAGCGCATCGTTGAGCCGGTGGGTGTTCCGATCCAGTGCGTCGTCGTCGCTCGGCGGGCCGACCAGCGGACTCAACGACTCCACCGCGCCGTCGACGTCGGCGGCGAGCCGACCGAGCGCCGCGATCCGGCCGGCGACCGTGCGTTCCAGCGTGCTGCGCAGTTCAGCGACATCGAGTCCTTCGGGCGAGCCTTCCATGAGGATGTGCGTGGAGCGACTGATGAGCGACCAGGCGCTGCGCACGATCAGCGCGCACACCACCAGCGAGAGCAGCGGATCGATCGGCGTCCAGCCCGTGTAGATGATCACGAGTGCCGCGATGATGGCCGCTGCAGATCCGAGCAGGTCACTCAGCACGTGCAGCGATGCCGCAGCAATGTTCATGTCGTGGGCATCGCCACGTCGCAGCAGCGCGAATACGACCAGGTTCACCAGCAGCCCCGCTGTGCCGATCCACAGCATCATGGGGCCTGCGACGGGCACCGGCTGCAGGAAGCGCTGCACCGCGACGATCGCGATCCAGGCAGTGATGAACATCAGCGCGCAGCCATTGATGAACGTGGCCAGTACGCGCAGCCGCTGGTAGCCGAATGTGCGCCGCAGGTCGGCCGGTCGCGAGGCGATACGCACCGCAGCCCATGCAAGTCCCAGCGCCGCGGTGTCAGTAAGCATGTGCCCCGCATCGGCCAGCAGGGCCAGCGAGCCCGCGATCAGGCCGCCGGCGAACTCAACCAGCATGAACAGACCAGTGATGACCAGCGCGACAGCAAGCACTGTCCCCGATCCATGATGCGCATGATCGTGATGATGGTCGTGACCGTGGGGGTCATGACCTGCCCCGCGGCGATTGTCCCGAGGTTCGTGGCTATGAACGTGCCCGGGCACAGACGGGTTGGCGTGCATGTGCGGAGGATAAGTCACGATGGTGGCTTTACAAGGCGCCGCGCGGCGAAATGCGACTGATTCATGGAACTGCGGCGTCTAACTATTAATCCGGGCCCCGGATACAACCAATATGGCGCCGGGGGCGCTCACCGGAAGAAACCGTCATCCACGATCCGGGCGTCAGAACCACAACGTGGCAGGTACGGCTCACACTGATCGCCGAGACGCGATGCCCACAATACGACCCTCGGCGGAGCCTCTTGCGGCTCGCACGAGACTGAAATTCATACAACTGATCGCTGTCACAGCCTAGGATCGCGGGCTCGCTCACGAATTTGCCGAAAACCCAATGCGTATCTCAGTCGTCATTCCTGTCTGCAACGAAGAAGAAAACGTGGTGCCGCTGGCACGCGAGATCCAGGCGGCGCTGGTCGAGCACCGGCCTTTCGAGATCATTTTTGTCGACGACGGGAGCACGGACGGTACTGTTGCGGCCCTGCTGACTGCACGTTCACAGGACCTGCCGGAGATCAGGCTCCTGCAGCATTCGAAGCGCAGCGGCCAGAGTGCCGCAGTTCACACGGGCGTACGGGCTGCACGGGCCGAATGGATTGCCACGCTCGATGGCGACGGTCAGAACGACCCGGCTGACATTCCAGCCCTGATCGCGGCGCGCGTGGCGGGCGCAGGCAATCTCAGGCTGGTGATGGGTAACCGCAAGGCGTCGCGCAAGGACACGTGGCTGCGAAAGATTTCTTCCAGCGTCGCCAACGGTGTGCGCGGCTGGTTTCTGAAGGATCACACGCCCGATACCGGCTGCGGCATCAAGCTGCTGCATCGCGCGACCTTTCTCGAATTGCCGCGCTTCGATCACATGCACCGCTTCCTGCCGGCGCTGTTCCTGAATGCCGGCTCCGAAGTAGTTTCAGTGCCGGTGCGGCATCGTGCCCGTACGCGCGGCACTTCCAAATATGGGTTGTTCAACCGGCTCTGGGTAGGCATCGTCGATCTGTTCGGTGTGCGCTGGATTCTGCGGCGCAATCCGGGCCGGCCGGGGGTGACGGAGGAGTGACTGGTGACCAGTGACTGGTGACCAGCAAGACCAGCGATCACGATGCCGATCTTCGGCTCTCGCAGACAACGCACCAAAGAGGAATGACTCTTGCCCGTCACCGAGCCCTCGTCACTTGTCACTGTTCTTCTGCGCCCGGGACAGACAGGCGCGCAGGCAGTGCGCACCGATCTGCTCTGGCTCCTCGGGCTCGCGCTGATCGTGATTGCCACGGGCATCGGCCTGCGCGACCCGTGGCCGGCCGATGAGCCGCGCTTCGCGCTGATCGCGCGCGACATGGTCGCGCATCATCAATGGCTGATCCCGTCTGTGGGCGGCGATGTGTATGCCGACAAGCCGCCCCTGTTCTTCTGGATGATCGCCGCAGGTCTGAAGCTGACAGGATCGCTGCGACTGGCCTTCCTGCTGCCCTCGCTGCTGGCGGGCATCGGCTGTGTCGTGCTGGTGTACGACCTCGCGCGCCGGCTCTGGAACCGCGAGACCGGACTGGCTGCGGGCCTGGCACTGCTCTTCTGCATTCAATTCGCGTGGCAGCCACGACAGGCGCAGATCGATGCGACGCTGTGTTTCTTCACGACCCTGGGGCTGTACGGCCTGCTGCGTCATTGCCTGCTGGGTCCTGACTGGAAGTGGTACCTGATCGGGTGGGCGGCTGCCGGGTTCGGCATCATCACCAAGGGCGTCGGTTTCCTGCCGCTGCTCGTGCTGATTCCGTACGCGTTCAGCGCGCGGGGATCGTGGCAGCCGCGTCCGGCAATCGACGGTAAATGGCGCTGGCTGCTGGGGCCCGTCGCCTTGCTCCTGGCGGTCAGTGTCTGGCTGTTGCCGATGCTGCTGGCCGCGCGGGGTGATCCGGCCCTGCAGGCGTATCGCAACGAGATCCTGTTCGGGCAGACGGTGGGGCGTTACACGGAAGCCTGGCATCATCGCGAGCCCTTCTGGTACTTCCTGGTGAATGTCATTCCGGGCCTGTGGTTGCCGCTGACGGCGCTGTTGCCCTGGCTGATTCCGCACTGGCGCGACAGTTGGCGGCAACGCGACCTGCGCGTGTTGTTGCCGCTGGCCTGGGTCGTACTGGTGGTGCTGTTTTTCAGCTTCAGCACCGGCAAGCGTGGTGTCTATGTGTTGCCCGCACTGCCGGCGTTCGCGCTCGCTGCGGCACCGTGGCTGGCTGCGATCGCACAGCGTCGCAAGGCGCAGTGGACCGTGTTCGGGATCACGGCCGTCATTGCCGTCGTGATGTTCGCTGGAGCGATTTACCTGGTGACCCACGACGCCCGGCGCCAGGAGTTGATGGCGCTGTACGACATCGACGCACCCCTGCCCATGCTGCTGATGGGCGGTGTGGCGGCGCTGGCCTGTGCGGTGGCGCGCCCAGGTTACGGCTTTGTGGCATGGCCCCTGACCTTGGTGCTGGAGCTGCTCGTCGTGAGCTGGGTGATCAACCCGGTCATCAACGACTCCAGGTCCGGTGCGACCCTCATGCGCAAGGTCGAGGCGATGACGGCGGATGTGCGGGAACTCGGGCTTGTCGCCTATAAGGAACAGTATCTGCTCCAGCTGCGTCGTCCCAGCATCAACTTCGGCCACGCGCGCTGGCGGGAAGCAGAGCAGGAAGCCGCCGATGCCGCGGCCTGGCAGGCGCAGCGGCCGGGTCGTGTGTTACTGGTCGATGACCCCACCCACAAGCTGTGTTTCGAGTCGACCGCAGCCCGCCAGGTCGGTGTCGCCAGTCGCGAACAGTGGTTTCTGGTCGAGGGCCCGGCGAATCCCGCGTGTGTTGCGAGAGGGAATGCCGCTGCGGCCATCAGCTATGCGCCGCCAGGGGTGTCCGCACCGTGATCCAGTGTCCCATCTGATGAATGCAAGCCATTGATGGCTATGATCTGTGGCCGGGGCTGTGCCACAATCGGGTGAGCTGCCGTACGACCACCAATTCGATAACTGTCCAGGTCTGCGGCGGGGAGGATGATCAAATGACTGCCGCCAGCCGGTTCGCTCGTTGCCAACGCGAAAACCATTCGAGTCCTGCGTGGGCGGTCGATCGGCAAGCCACCCCTTGCACCGTCGGTAAGCCAACTCCCTGACGCTCGTTCCGGACAGCGGACGCAATGGCGCGGGAGCCGACAAAAGCAGTGGACGCGATACCCCTGCCGTCGCAGGTGGGTGTCTTTGCCACGCAATCCGGCAACGGCAATCGACGCGCGAAGGTCGGTGTCGACGTGCTGCTCACCAAGGCTGCAGTCGATTTCCAGAATCCGCCCGAGGACTCGGACGCCCTGATCGGTCTGAACCTGGAAGCGCTGCGCGAATCGGTCGCGCTCGACAACTTTTTCATCGCCCGCTTCGATGCGCACGGCGAGACCATCGAACGGGTCATTGGCGCGAGCAGCCTGTTCGCCTCGTTCAATCCCACGGTGTTCACCGGCGAGCAGCTCGCTCCGTTGCCGTATCTGCGTGAGCGCCTCGAACACATCCGCATCATCGAGATCCGCGACACCGCGCAACCGCGCCGCGACCTGGCGGCCGAAGCTGCTCGCTTCGCATCGCTGCAGGTGGGTGCCGTGCTGCTCGCGGGGTTTGCGGTGCGCGGCCGGCTCGAAGGTTTCATCGCCATGTGCTCGACCCGCCCGCGCGAAAGCTGGGACGCGAACCTGCACCTGATGCTGAAGCTGCTCGCGTCCAGTTACGCCAGCGGCCTGGAGCGCAAGCAGTTCCGGACTCACTTCGAGAACCTGGAGGAGCGCAGCGAACTGGCCCTGTACGGCGCCAACGACGGACTCTGGGACTTCGACCTCGAGAAGATGACGACGTACTTCTCGCCGCGCTGGATTTCCATGCTGGGTTATTCGAACGAGGAGATCGAGCCGCTGGTCGACTGGCAGCAGCTCGTGCACCCGGAAGATCTGCCGCGCGTGCAGACGGCGCTGCGCGATCATCTCTCCGGCAAGGAAGCGATGTTCGAAAGCGTGCATCGGCTGAAACACCGCGACGGGCTGTGGCTGTGGGTGGTCAGTCGCGCCAAGGCCCGCGTCGATGAGCACGGTCGCACCCGACGTATCGTCGGCGTCGATCTGGATGTCACGGAGCGCAAACTCTACGAAGAAGCGCTGTTCCGCGAGAAGGAGAGCGCGCAGATCACGCTCCAGTCCATCGGCGACGGCGTCATCACGACCGACTCGAACTGCCGGATCGAATACCTGAACCCGGTGGCGGAGCAGCTCACCGGCTGGCGGCTCGAGCACGCACAGGGCCGCGTGGTCGACGAGATCTTCCGCAGCTTCCACGAAGAGACCTGCGAGCCGCTGGAGAATCCGCTGGCCGTCGCGATCCGTCGCACGCGCGCGATCAAGTCCGTGCGGCCGACGCTGCTGATCCGTCGCGACGGCAACGAGTTGTACATCGAAAGCTGTGCCTCGCCGATCCGCGACGGGTCCGGAGTGATCTGCGGCGGCGTGCTGGTGTTCCATGACGTCAGCGAGAGCCGCGAACTGAATCGCAAGCTGTCCTATCACGCGAGCCACGACATCCTGACCGGCCTGGTCAATCGCCGTGAATTCGAGTCGCGCCTGGAACGGGCCCTGAAGAGTGCGCGGGCACGCGAGTCGTCGTATGCGCTGTGCCACATCGACCTGGACCAGTTCAAGATCATCAACGACAACTGCGGTCACAGTGCCGGCGACGCGCTGCTCGGACAGGTCGGCGCGCTGCTGAAGTCGAAGATCCGCTGGCGGGACACCGTGGCGCGCCTGGGTGGCGACGAATTCGGCGTGCTGCTGGAGAGCTGTTCGCTGGAAGAGGCGATCCGCAACGCCGAGGCCCTGCGCGAAGCGATCCGCAACTACAAGTTCGTGTGGGAAGAGCGCACCTTCCGTCTCGGCGCGAGCATCGGCGTGGTGCCGCTGTCACCCGAGAACGAGGACGTCGCGTCGCTCCTGTCGGCAGCAGACAGTGCCTGTGCGGCGGCGAAGGAGAGCGGCCGTAACCGCATCTACAGCTTCCAGGAAAACGATATCGACCTGATGCGCCGGCGCCGCGAGATGCAATGGGCCGCACGCATCAACAATGCGCTCGAAGACAGCCGCTTCGAAATCTACCGCCAGGTGATCCAGCCGCTGCAGACGCCGGACCAGGGTCTGCACTACGAACTGTTGCTGCGAATGCGCGACGAGGCGGGCAAGATCATCGCGCCCGACCAGTTCATTGCCGCGGCCGAACGTTACGGCCTCACGCCGAACATCGATCGCTGGATGATCGAACACGCGCTGCGCTGGCTGGTGTCGGAGGCGGACGAGCGCGAGAAGCTGGCCATGTGTTCCATCAACCTGTCCGGCCAGAGCCTCGGCGACGACAAGTTCCTGCCGTTCGTGATCGATCATTTCCATCGCAGCGGCATCGACGCCTCGAAGATCTGTTTCGAGATCACCGAGACCGCGGCCATCGCGAGCTTCTCGCAGGCGAACCGTTTCATCCACGCGCTCAAGGAACTGGGCTGCCGCTTCGCTCTGGACGACTTCGGCACCGGGTTGTCGTCGTTCGGTTATCTCAAGCACTTCCCGGTGGACTTCCTCAAGATCGACGGCAGCTTCGTCAAGGAAATCCTGCACGACCCGATCGACCGCGAAATGGTGCGCTCGATCAATGAAATCGGGCACCTGACCGGCAAGCAGACCATCGCGGAATTCGCCGAGAACGCGGAGATCATCGAGATGTTGCGCAGTCTCGGCGTCGACTACGCGCAGGGCTTCGGCATCGCTACGCCGCAGCGCGTGCTGCGGGCCGCCGCCAGCTGATTCCTCCTAACCGACTTTTTCCGCCCGCGGCGCAACCGATTCGCTGCGCTTTGCGTGCTGCGGCAGCTTGCGCCACGCGGCAATCACGCGTTCCGCTTCGATACCCATGATGCTTGCCTGACCCTCGGCCTCGCCCTGCAGGACGACTGCGCAGGTATTGCGTCCGCCGGGACGGTAGCGGCTCGGCAGGGCGTCCGCGAACAGTGTCACGACCGGGCAGCCTACGGCGGCCGCCACGTGTGCCGGACCGGTGTCGACGGAGATCATGCTGTCGGTCTGTTCCAGCAGCGGCACGAGGATCGGCACCGGCAGATTGTTGGCGACATTGTGGATATCGCTGACGCCTGCGAGACGGATGATGTCTTCGTTCAACGCGTGTTCGTGCGGCACGCCCATCAGCACGATGGCGCTGTCGGGACGGTCCGCGCGCACTGCACGAATTACCTCAGCCCAGCGTTCTTCCGGCCAGTATTTCTTGTTGGTGCTGCGGCGGCGATTCCACGACCGCATCGTGCGCTTGTTGCCAGCCTGAAAAGCAATGAGGGAGCGGCCGGACAACCCGTGCCGCTGCAGCCACGGCCGCAGCGCAGCACGCATCTCGGCGGTGATTCGCAATGAAGCCGTCCCGGAGCGCGGTTCGTTCAGCGGGGGATACAACGCGTGCAGTGCCGGCGGGGTCTCGTCGGCGAAGCGCGCGAAGTGCTCGGCGTCGTGTTCGCCGGCCAGGCGTGGCAGGCTGCTGAAATCAGCCACCCACTCGTCCTGAATGCCGCCACGTTTCAGCAGGCTTTGCCCCACGTCGTGTGCGTGCGCGAACCAGGTGGGCACGGGCGTGCGTGAGCGCAGCCAGCGGACCAGCCGCTGCTGATCGGGACTCAGCCAGTACGGACGCCGCCGGCTGCCGATGATCGCGATCTCACCGATTCCCGGCTGGCCTTCGAGCAACGGGCGCGTCCAGCTGCCGGAACTCACCAGGTCGATCGGGACACCGAATCGCTGGTGCAGGCGACGAATCATCGCCGTCAGCAGCACCATGTCGCCGAGGGCGCCGAATCGCACGACCAGCACGCGATTGACGGCAGGGACGGGAACCGCGGCCATGGGTTACCTGCAGCGCAGCGCGCAATCGGCAGCACGCGCGCACGGGACGGATCGGCGAATCGCGGTGCGACGGGACATCATTCGAATCTCATCGACAGGTCCACCGCCCGCAGGTGTTTGGTCAGCGCTCCCACGGAAATGAAATCTACTCCCGTCTCCGCGACGTTGCGCAATGTTTCGAGGGTCAGGTTGCCGGACGCTTCCAGCTGAGTGCGTGAGTTGCGGTGTGCGCGCGTGATCGCGACGGCGCGGCGCATCTCGTCGAGAGAGAAGTTGTCGAGCAGGACACGATCGACGCCGGCCTCCAGGGCCTGCTGCAGCTCATCGAAGTTTTCCACCTCGATTTCCAGCAGCACCTTGCTGTCGACCCGGCGTGCTTCGCCGACCGCAGCACCGATCGAACCGGCGGCAGCAATGTGGTTTTCCTTGACCAGGATGGCGTCGAACAGACCGATACGGTGATTGGTGCCGCCGCCGCAGCGCACGGCGTATTTCTGCGCCAGTCGCAGGCCGGGAAGGGTCTTGCGGGTGTCGAGAACGCGGCAACCCGTGCCCGCGACTGCATCGGCGTAACGACGCGTGATCGTTGCAGTGCCCGACAGAGTCTGCAGGAAGTTGAGTGCCGTGCGCTCGCCCGTGAGCAGTCCACGCGAGGGTCCGTGCAGCTCGCACAACAGCTGGTCGGCACGGACCTGCGCGCCATCGGTCATGTGCCAGGTCACCTTCACGCGAGCGTCGACCTGGCGAAAGACCTCGTCGAACCACGCGCTTCCACAGAGCACGGCTGCTTCGCGAGTGATCACCCGTGCATGGCCGAGTGCAGCGGCGGGAACGAGTTGCGCAGTGAGATCGCCGGCGCCCACGTCCTCGGAGAGTGCGGCGCGGACCTCCTCGGCGATGCCGGGAGGCAGGGGAACTGCGGTGCCCGCGTTCATGGTTGCTATCGTGACATATCGCGCAAAAAAGAAACCCGGCTGCGAGCCGGGTTTCCGCTTCCCTGCGCTGCCGACGCTACCGTCAGAACGGCAGGCCGTGGCTCTGTCCGCCCATGCACATCAGCATGGGGACCGAGAGAATGAAGTTGATGCGCGAAGCGTAGAGCGCCACCTTGCGGGCCTTGGCCTTCTCTTCGTCAGTCGCCGGCTTCAGGCCGAGGATCTTTTTCTGATTCGGCCAGATCAGCCCCCAGACGTTGAACAGCATGATAGTGCCGAGCCAGGCACCCACGCCGATCGTGACGAACCCGGGCTGGAACGTGAATGCTTTGTGCAGCGCACCTTCCGGGCCGTAACCGAACAGCAGGTAGTAAGCGCCTGTCGCCCAGGTCACCACAGCGGCCCAGCGGAACCACCACAGCGCGCGCGGCGCGATGTACTTCGAAACTCCAGCGCCGCCCGGGCCGCCTTTGTCGGCCGCAGCATCGGCGAGGCCGGGAACCTGCACGACGTTGAAGTAGTAGAGCAGACCGATCCACATCACGCCCGCGACAATGTGCAGCCAGCGGCCGACCAGCGCGTGATGGAAGCCGATGGCGCTGCCGCCGACCGTTGAGGTAAGGACGATTGCGATGACGACGGCGAGCACGAACGCGGTCGTGATCGCGCCCTTGACCGTGGTGATGGGGTGCATGGTGATTCTCCTGAGAGCGAGCGGATTCTTGTGCCTTGTTATGGTTCAACAGCAGGCGCGCGACGTCGGTCGGCTGCGTAAGCCGCTGAAAATAGCGCCATTCGCGCCGCAAAAAAGCGTTTGAAGAATAGGCGAGCGGTCCCCATAATTCAACGCCCGCACGCGAGTGCGGAAGTACGTATGACGCCGCAGCCGCTCCCCTCGTCCAGTGTTCCTTCGCCGTGCACCCGGGTGTGCACGCTCGATGACAGGGGCGTGTGTATCGGCTGTGGCCGCGAACTGAGCGAGATTGCCAACTGGTCGCGTATGTCGGCCGAGGAGCAGCGCGAAGTTTGCCGCAATGCGCAGGAACGCCGCCGGCTGGCCGCCCTGCGCTGAATCCCAGATTGTCTGTCGAGGTAAATGTCCGTGGACGTCATTGAACGCATCAAGTCACAGCTCTCGAGCAACCCTGTGCTGCTGTACATGAAGGGCACGCCTGATTTCCCGCAATGCGGCTTCTCCGCTGCGGCAGTGCGTGCATTGAACGCGAGCGGCAGCGCCTACGGTCACGTGAACATCTTCGAGGATCCGGAACTGCGAGAGGCGCTCAAGCAGTATTCGAACTGGCCGACCTATCCGCAGCTCTACATCAACGGCGAGCTGATCGGCGGCTCCGACATCATCATCGAGATGTACAACAGCGGCGAGCTGCAGAAGGTCCTGGCTGACGCGAAGTGACTGGTGACCAGTGACCGGCAAGAGGCGCTCTTACCAGTCACCATTCACTAGTCACTGGTCACTACTGATCCCATCCTGTTACACACGCGGCAGAACAGCTCCGCGGTCTGCTGCGCGTCGTAGAGCGCTGAATGCGCTTCGTTTGAATCCCACGCGATGCCGGCGGCCTGCAGCGCCTTGGACAGGACCGTCTGGCCGTAAACGACGCCCGCGAGGGTTGCGGTATCGAAACTCGAGAAAGGATGAAAGGGACTGCGCTTGATGGCGGTGCGCCCGATCGCGGCGTTGACGAAGTTCAGATCGAAGTAGGCGTTGTGACCGACCAGGATGGCGCGCGTGCAGTCGTTGCCTTTCATCGCCTGACGGATATCCCGGAAGAGCCGCGACAGGACTTCTTTCTCGGGTAGCGCCGGACGCAATGGATGCCACGGATCGATGCCGTTGACCGCCAGGGACGCAGCTTCGATTTTCGCGCCCGGAAAGGGTTGCACGTGATAGCGCCAGCCTTCACCCGGGCGCACGGTCCCATCCGCCTGGATCTCGATCAGCACCGCGGCGATTTCCAGCAGCGCGTCGGTGTTGGGATTGAAGCCGCCGCATTCGACGTCGACGACCACTGGCAGGAAGCCGCGAAAGCGGCGCGCCATCGGCAATGGGTCACTCAATGTGCAGGTTCCTTCAATCGCCATGCGACCGGCTCTGCGGCGCGGAATGGTACGAGTTCGTCGGCAGCGAACGGATAGGACGGCGGCGGCGTCCACTCCGAGCGTTCCAGCGTGATGCGTTCGGCGTTACGCGGCAGGCCGTAGAAATCCGGACCCCGCAGCGAAGCAAAAGCTTCCAGCCGGTCGAGTCGACCGGCCAGTTCGAAGGCTTCGGCGTAGAACTCGATCGCCGCGTGGGCCGAGAAAATACCCGCGCAGCCGCACGTGGTTTCCTTGGTGTGACGCGCATGCGGGGCGCTGTCAGTCCCGAGGAAGAAGCGCGGGTCATCGCTGGTCGCGGCCGCCACCAGCGCGCGGCGATCGCGTTCGCGTTTGAGCACTGGCAGGCAGTAGTGATGCGGACGGATGCCGCCCTGGAAGATCGCATTCCGATTCAGCAGCAGATGCTGCGGTGTGACCGTGGCGCCGATACCCGGCCGCGCACTGGTGACGAATTGCACGGCCTCACGCGTCGTGACGTGTTCGAAGACGATCTTCAGGCGCGGGAAGCGTTCGGCCACGCGCGCCAGGACGCGATCGATGAACACCGCCTCGCGGTCGAACACATCGATGTCGGGATCGGTGACTTCGCCGTGCACCTGGAACACCAGCCCGTATTCCTCCATCGCCGCGAGTGCCGGATAGATCTTCTCGATGGCGGTGACGCCGGCATCGGAGTGGGTGGTTGCGCCGGCCGGATAGAGCTTGGCGCCAACGACAGAACCGCTGTCCCGTGCGGCCTTGATTTCCTGTGCTGACGTCGTGTCCGTCAGGTAAAGCGTCATCAGCGGCTCGAACTTCAGCGGTGCGGGCACTGCTTTCAGGATGCGCTCGCGATAAGCCTGCGCTTGCGCCACGGTCGTCACCGGCGGTTTCAGGTTCGGCATGATGACCGCCCGCGCAAACTGCCGCGCAGTGAAGGGCACCACGCTGGCCATGTGCGCGCCATCCCGCACGTGCAGATGCCAGTCGTCGGGGCGAAGCAGGGTGAGGGTGGACATGAAGCTCGAGCGGACCGGAGGTGACGACTGAATCGTCAGCTTACCAGTCACGGATCTGCGCGTCGCGCGGCGGGAATCGGGTGCGCCGAACTCAGGCTCCCTGAGGTGAAAGCTGGCCGGAGCGCCACGCTTTCCTGTTCGGATGCGCGTTCGTGACATCAGCAACGGAAGCGGCGCTGTTCTGACCATCCGCAATCCGCTGTCCGCTGCATCTTTCGTGTTGCGCTCTGCGGGAAGCAATTCCACGACGACCCCGTTCCTTGACGTCAAAAATGCAAACTCCGATGATACGCGGGCTTTTTCCGGGCGATTGAAACCGCCTCAACTCGCCCCCAGGAGCCTTCCGCGGACCCTCGCATCGACGCGGCGAAAGCGGCATTTTTCGCGGCGTTATCGGACGGGCGCCAATACCGCCTGTTTCGACCCCTGCCAGCAAGCCTGGCCAACGAGTAACAGTAGTACACGCATGTCTGAACCCTCCCGGCTGGATGATCTGGATCCTCAGGAAACCAGCGAATGGCTTGAATCGATCGACTCCGTTCTCAAGACCCATGGTGCCGAGCGCGCGCACTTCCTGCTGGAACGTCTGATCGACTACGCGCGCCGCTCCGGCGCGTATCTGCCGTATAAGCCGAATACTGCTTACGTAAATACGATCTCCGGCGCTCAGGAAAAGGATTATCCGGGCGATCGGACGATCGAACGCCGTCTCGAGGCTTATATCCGCTGGAACGCGGCGGCCATGGTGGTACGCGCCAACCGCAAGAGTTCTGAATACGGCGGACACATTGCGACGTACGCTTCTGCCGCGACGCTGTACGAAGTCGGCTTCAATCATTTCTGGCGTGCACCTTCGGATCAGCATCCGGGTGACATGATCTATTTCCAGGGTCACGCCTCGCCGGGTATCTATTCGCGGGCCTTTCTCGAGGGCCGACTGAGCGACGAGCACCTGAATCATTTCCGCCAGGAAATCGCCAGCGACAAGGGCCTGAGCTCGTATCCGCATCCCTGGTTGATGCCGGATTTCTGGCAGTACCCGACCGTGTCCATGGGCCTGGGGCCCATGATGGCCATCTACCAGGCGCGTTTTCAGCGCTATCTCGAGCACCGCGGCGTCGTGCCGGAAACAGATCGCAAGGTCTGGGCGTTTCTCGGCGACGGCGAAATGGACGAGCCCGAATCCATGGGCGCGATCACCATGCCGGTACGCGAGAAGCTCGACAATCTGGTGTTCGTCATCAACTGCAACCTGCAGCGCCTCGATGGCCCGGTGCGCGGCGATGGCAAGATCATCCAGGAGCTCGAGGCTGCATTCCTCGGCGCAGGCTGGAACGTCATCAAGGTCATCTGGGGTTCGCGCTGGGATCCGCTGCTCGCCCGCGACAGC
>Ga0126377_10002086_pt1 | contig 13584 bp, 10 predicted proteins | sample PanSoiMetPlot_22_FD_92647 | JGI IMG/M metagenome (GOLD analysis project Ga0126377, IMG submission 92647) | Tropical forest soil microbial communities from Panama - MetaG Plot_22 | ecosystem: Environmental > Terrestrial > Soil > Tropical forest > Bulk soil | place: Panama | collected 2016-02-17
GGACGTGAAGATTGACATAGAGCAAATGACGCCTATGAACCACCTGCTCTGCAACAACGTCGGCTACAACAAGACCGAGATCGCTATACGGACCGCGTTCAAGACCGTCATGGACGACAAGCAGATGGCCGTACTCGCCCCGACGACTGTGCTCTCCTATCAGCACTACCAGACCTTCCGCTCGCGCTTCGCGGCCTTCCCCGCCCGCGTCGAACTGCTCTCGCGCTTTCGTTCGCCTAAAGAACAGAAGGAGGTCGTCGAAGCGGTCGAAGCGGGCGCGGTGGACATCCTGATCGGCACGCACCGCGTATTGTCGCGCGACGTGGCCTTCAAGGACCTCGGGCTGGTGATCGTCGACGAGGAGCAGCGGTTCGGAGTCGCGCACAAAGAGCGATTGAAGCGTATGAAGAAGCGCGTGGACGTGCTGACGATGAGCGCGACGCCGATCCCGCGCACTCTCAACATGTCGCTGCTCGGAATGCGCGACATGTCGATCATCGAAACGCCGCCGCGCGACCGGCTGGCGATCCAGACCAACGTCGCGCCGTTCGCCGAAAACATCATCCGCAGCGCGATCGAGCAGGAGCTGCAGCGCCAGGGGCAGGTCTTCTTCGTTCACAACCGCGTCGAATCCATCGTCGCGGTGGCCGACCTGATCCGACGCATCGTTCCGCAGGCGCGGATCATCGTCGCTCACGGCCAGATGGGCGAAAAAGAAATGGAGCAGGCCGTGCTCGATTTCGTCGATTACAAGTACGACGTGCTGATCGCCACGACGATCATCGAGAATGGCATCGACATTCCTCGCGCCAACACGATCGTCATCAATCGGGCGGACGCTTACGGACTGTCTCAGCTCTATCAGCTGCGCGGGCGCGTCGGGCGCTCGAACCGCCGCGCCTACGCCTACCTGCTCATCCCCTCCGATCAGGAGCTGTCGCCGATCGCCCGAAAGCGATTGGCCGCGATACGCGAATTCTCCGATCTGGGCGCCGGTTTCCGCATCGCCGCGCTCGACCTGGAGCTGCGCGGCGCGGGTAATCTGCTCGGCGGCCAGCAATCGGGCCACATCGACGCCATCGGCTTCGATCTTTACACGCAGATGCTCGAACGCACCGTCCAGGAGCTGCGCGGCGAGGAGATCGTGGAGGAGACGGGCGCCCAGTTGAACCTGGGCATAGACACGCGCATCCCTGACGATTACATAGCCGACATGAGCCAGCGGTTGCGCACTTATAAACGCATCGCCTCGGCGCGCTCGGACGAAGAGTTGAACCGCATCAGCGAGGAGGTCGCCGACCGCTACGGACGGCTGCCAATGCCGGTGGAGAATCTTTTCAGCTACGCCCGCGTGAGGCGCGAGGCTGAACGTCTGGGAATCATTTCGATCGACCGTCTGGGCGAAAGCCTCGCCATCAAGCTCGGTGAAAAGGCGCGCGTCGAACCTGAGAGTCTGCTCAAGCTCCTGGGCGAGAACAAATCGGCGAGCTTCAGCCCGACCGGCGTCTTGAAAATTAAGCTGGATGGCGCCGGCGACGATTTGTTGGCCGAGAGGGTCTTCACCGCGCTCGGCGAAATTATGAATCGGCTGCAGCGCCGCGAGCAGTAACGCATCGCAACAGCTTGCGGACGAACTGGCCACAGCGTACAATTTGGCGTCAAAATCTGAGTCATCCCCATACGGACAAATAGGATTATGCGAGTCAAAATATCGGCGCTTGCCATCATCCTGATCTGCGCCCCTTTCGGCGCTTGCAACTCGACCGGGTCATCGTATTCGGGATCGCAGGATGACAACTCTCCCGTGCTAGCCGAGATCAATGGGGAGGCCGCGCACAAGGCCGCTTTTGAACGCTTCGTCAAATCGCGCCTGTCGGACTTCACTGATCAGAGCGAGCAGAACCAGGAAGATAGCGATCGGCAGCGCAGCCAACTGCTGGACGAATTCATCCAGCGACAGTTAATCATTCAGGAGGCGCGCAAAAACAACATCAAACCCACTGACGAAGAAATCAGTCGCGCGTTCGAAGAGCAGCACAAGCAGGCAAACGCGCAGGGGGCCGATCAGAACCAGGCGATTCTTGAAAGCGGCGAACGTCGCATCGAGATATTCAACGATCTGCTTATGCTCAAATACCAGACGGAGGCCCTCAAACTCAAAGACATGAGTGTGACTCCGCAAGAGGTCGAGGAGTACTACAAACAGAACGCCGAACGCTATCAGGGGAAGTCCGGTTTCCTGGTGCGCGAGATCCGCGTGTCGCAAGAGGATCAGGCGCAGAAACTCTACCGGCAGGCATTGGCCAAGCCGGGCGATTTCGCAGTGCTGGCGAAAGAGAACTCCGAGTCGCCGACGGCAGTCAACGGCGGGTTGATGGATTATGAAGCGCGGCGCCTTCCTCAAGTGCTCGAGCAGGCGATCACCCCTCTCAAAGTCGGTTCGATCAGCAGGGTGGTGCGGTCGAATTACGGGTTCCATATCTTCAAACTGGAGCGGCGCGCGGAGCCCGTGCCACTCGACAAAGCGCGAAAAGAGATCGAAGATAAGCTGTTGAGCGAGAAGAATCAGGGATTGATAGACAATCTGACCAAGCGTCTACTGGCCGGCGCCAAAATCAGCATTAACCGCGATCGCCTCGGATTTAATTATGTGGGGAGCCTTTGATCCCGGACTGTCACGCAAGTATTTCATTCCCGCCCGTTCCTTAAGGGGCGTCTTTAAACTTTTTCCGAGGAGAAGTTCTCTATGAATATGAAACAGATAAACATAGCCCTGTTGCTGGGAATCGCCTTGCTGGGCGCGAATGTCGCCTACGCTCAGGAGAGCGATATGAAGCCGATCGATGAGGTCATTGCCCGCGTCAACGCGGGCGTGATCATGCGCTCGACTTTCGAGTCCGCGCAGCGCGAGTTGCTCGAAGAACTGAAGAAAAAGGGATTGAGCCCTGAAGAACTGGAGAAGCAATTCAATGAATGGAAGCCGCGCATCCTGGACGATCTGATCAGCAATCAATTGCTTGTGCAGCGGGCCAAAGATCTCTCGATCAACGTCGACGCCCAGGTCAACCAGCAGATGCTGCTGTACATGAAGGAGACCAACTGCGACTCGGACAAGTGCCTCGAACAAAAGATGCGCGAGGCCGGCTTGGAGATGGAAGAGTTCAAGCGCATTCTCGGGGAGAAGTTCTCCAGGGATGCGGTCTTGGGACAGGAGGTTTATGGCAAGATCTACAGGGCTCTCACGGAGAAAGAGAAGCGCGAGTTTTACGAAAAGAACAAACAGTTGTACACCGAACCGGGCGAAGTCACGCTCAGCAACATCTTCGTCGCTTTCGGCAAGGACCCGGACCAGGCGCTTGAGCGCGCAAAAGATATAGTGAAACAGGCGCGCGCGGGCGCGGTTGATTTCAAAACCCTGGCTGAGAAGTATGCTGAAAGCGAGAAAGCAAAGGATCCATCGCTGGGGACGTTCAAAATTCCCGATCTCAAGCCCGAGATCAAGGCCGTCGTGGAGAACGCCAAGGCCGGCGACGTCACAGACCCGCTCAAACTCGATACGGGTTATTCGATCTTCCGCATCGATCAGCGCAAAGAGCCGAATCAGGTGGCCTTCGACGATGAACGCGTACAGAACCTCGTCGGACGCGCCCTGGTCGATCAACACGCGGGCGAAGACGAGGAAAAGTACTTCAGCAAACTGCGCAACGACGCGTTCATAGAGATAGACCCGCGATACCAGTTCGAGAACTCGAAGGTGAAGTCGGCCCAGATTAAGCGCGTCCCCTATTCGGACGACAACAATAAGAAGAAGAAAGAGAAGAAGGAAAAAGAGAAAGAGAAAGATAAGAAAGCAGCGGAAGCGCCAAAGTCCACAGCTAATAACAATAATAAGCCGTAATCTCCAATTTATTTTTCATTGGGATTTTTCTATTGTTTAGGGCGCGTCGCGTGAGATATAAATTCCGCTATGGAAAAAACCTTCATCCGCGATTTCACCCCGAATCAGACGATCAGCACGACCTTCCTCGTCAAATCGAAAGAGCTGCGAAACAAGAAGACCGGCGGGCAGTTCGCGCTCATCACGCTTTCGGATAAGACCGGCGACATCATCGGCCAATGGTGGGACAATTTTGAAGAGATGATAGACACCTTCGACCGCGACGACATAGTCTTCGCGCGCGGCATGGTCACCGTCTACCGTAACCACCTTCAGATTTCGATTCACCGGATGCGGCTCTGCCAGGAGCGCGAATACAACCTGTCCGATTACTTCCCCACCACCAAATACGACGTCGACGAGATGTTCGCCGAGTTGATGGCCATCATCGGCGAATTCAAAAACGAACATCTGCGCCGCCTGCTTCAGAGCATCTTCGCGGACGAAAACACGGCGCGGAAATTCAAAAAGGCGCCGGCGGCGAAGACCATGCATCACCCTTACCTCGGCGGTCTGCTCGAACATTCGCTTTCGCTCGTCAAGCTCTGCCGCAAGGTGGGCGGGCATTACGACGGTATAGACGTCGACCTTTTGCAGACAGGCGCCGTGCTGCACGATTTCGGAAAGATTGACGAGCTGGCATATGACCGCGCGTTCGGCTACACGGACGAGGGTCAGATGATCGGCCATCTGGTGATGGAGACGATCATGGTGGCCGACCACATCAAACAGATTCCCGACTTCCCCGACGAGTTGCGTCGCCATCTGCTGCACATGCTGCTCGCGCATCACGGCAAACTCGAATACGGCTCGCCTAAATTGCCCTCGACGCCCGAAGCTTTGATGCTGGCCTATCTGGACGACCTCGACTCGAAGGTCGAAGCGATGATGCGGCTGATCGCCGAGCCTCAGGTCGAAGGCGATTGGACGCGTATTTCGCCTATGTTCGAGCGCCCGGTCTACCGTCGCCGCACGATCGAAACCACCGCGCTGGCGGAGACAATCGCCGAGGACAATCAGGCGAAGGCCGCCGCCGCCGCATTGTCTCAGCCGGAAAAGGGCGCCGTCGCGCAGCGAAAACAACCGACCAGTCCCGACAGTTTCAACACGCCGTTTGAACAATTGTCCGATTTGTTTAAAGGCAATGAACAGAAGTGACGGCGCGCGGAGTGTTCTATCCCGCCAGTACTTGATTGCCGGCCTTGCTTCGTGCAAGCTATTGCCTTCTATCACAGCGCTCAAATATCTCAAATGCGAATGACTAGGAGGCCGCAACTCTCATCATGATTTCAGGAATTCTTCTGGCCGCGGGCGAATCGAGCCGGATGCAGGGCGCGTTCAAACCGCTGCTGAAATGGGGCAAGCGCACGGTCATCGGTGAATGCGTTCATCAGATGCGCAACTCGCAACTGGCCGAAATTTTCGTAGTGCTGGGACATCGCGAGATGGAGATCCGTCAGACGCTCGCGGGCTCCGGCGTGCAATACGTGATCAACGAGGATTACCGTCGGGGCATGCTCTCTTCGGTCAAAGCCGGTCTGGCTTTACTCAGCCCGAATGAAGACGCCGCGCTCATCGCTCTGGTCGATCAGCCGATGATCACCAAAGAGATCATCGACACACTGATTGACGCTTTCATCGCGGGCGAAAAAGGCATTGCGCTCCCGACATACCAGGGCAAGCGAGGACATCCGGTCATAATCTCCGCGAAATATTTCGAGGAGATCATGCAACTCGACGAGGACTCGCCGGAAGGTTTGCGCCAATTCGTAGACGGACGCCGCGGAGACACGCTCGAAGTCCCGGTTAATACGGCGGCGGTGCTCGAAGACATTGACCTGCCCGAAGATTACGAGCGGCTGAGCAAGCGCGTCAAACCGATTTACGAATATCATAAATGGCATCCATGAGTGAGGAGTGGGGAGTGGGGAATAGGGAGTAGGGAGTGGGGTAAGAGATGCCTTTCAATTCCCTATTCCCCACTCCCCATATCCTACTCCCCGATTCTATGGCTTATTCTGACCTGCGCGAATTCATCAAGGTATTAGAGAAGAACAAGGAGCTCAAACGCGTCTCGGTTCCCGTTTCGAGCGATCAGGAGATCACTGAGATCACCGACCGCGTCTCCAAATCGAAAGAGAACAACAAGGCCCTGCTGTTTGAAAACGTCGACGGCGGAGCGATTCCGGTTTTGATCAACGCGTTGGGGAGCCGCAGGAGGATGGAGATGGCGCTCGAAGTCTCGAGTGTCGAAGATGTCGCTGCGCGTTTGACCGACTGGCTCGACTTCAAATCGCCCGAAGGCTTGCTTGAAAAGGTGAAGATGTTGCCGAAGCTGGCGGAGTTGGGCAAATACTTTCCGCGCGAGGTGAAGTCGGGGCCGTGTCAGGAGGTGATCAAACGCGAAGGCGAGTTTTCGTTGTTCGACTTTCCGATTCTGAAATGTTGGGAAGCCGACGGAGGTCGCTTCATCACGTTCCCGATGGTCTTCACGCGCAATCCGCGCACGGGCAAGCGCAACTGCGGGATGTACCGGATGCAAGTTTATGACGAAAAGACCACTGGGATGCATTGGCAGATTCACAAACATGGCGCGGCGCATCATCGCGACCAGGAGAAGCGCGGCGCAGACCGGATGGAGGTCGCCGTGGCCATCGGCGCCGAGCCAATTACGAATTTCGCCGCGACCCTGCCGCTACCCGACGACCTCGACGAGTTGATCTTCGCCAGCTTCCTTCGCGAAAAGCCGATCGAGATGGTCAAATGCGTTTCGATCGATATGGAAGTTCCGGCGACGGCGGAGATCGTGCTCGAAGGTTATGTGGACCCGTCGGAGCGAATGGTCGAAGGGCCGTTCGGAGATCACACAGGTTTCTACACGCTCGAAGAACCGTATCCGGTCTTCCACGTCACGGCCGTCACCCACCGCAAAAATCCGATCTATCAAACGACGATTGTGGGCCGTCCGCCTATGGAAGATTGCTGGATGGGCTGGACGATCATTCGTGTCACGCTACCGGTTCTCAAGCGCCAGTTCCCCGAAATCGTGGATATGAATCTGCCGTTCGAGGGCGTCTTCCACAACCTGATGCTGGTCTCGATCCGCAAACAATACCCCGGACACGCGCGCAAGATCATGAACGCGATCTGGGGATTGGGTCAGGCGATGTTTACAAAATGCATCGTCGTCGTTGACGAAGACGTGAACGTTCAGGACCCGGCGGAGGTCGTCTGGAAAGTTCTGAACAACATCGATCCCGAACGCGACATTCAGTTCATGCTGGGGCCAATAGACGTGCTCGACCATTCGGCCCGGCAGATCGGCTTCGGATCAAAGATGGGCATTGACGGCACGCGCAAATGGAAGAACGAGGGCTTCGACCGCCGCTGGCCCAAAGAGAACAACACCAGCGCGGAAGTGAAGCGGATTGTGGATGAGAAATGGAAGAAACTGGGATTGTAAAGATTGTTAGCCACAGAGCTGAGGAGACGGGGAGACAGAGTGAGGGGCGCCGGGGCGACCAAAGTGAAGTCCAAAGTTCTGTCTCTCCTTATCTTTCTCCCTCCATCGCCCCGTCGCCACGTCCCCCTGTCTCCTTGTCATCTACTTACTGTACGCCTAACAATTCCACCTCAAAAACCAGGATCGCGTTCGGCGGGATCGGGCCGACGCCTCGCGCGCCATAGCCCAGTTGCGGCGGGATCACGAGCTTGCGCTTTCCGCCGACCTTCATCGTCATCACTCCTTCGTCCCAGCCTTTGATAACCCGTCCCACGCCGATTTTGAATTTTAACGGCTCGCCGCGATCCAGAGAGCTGTCGAATTTGGTTCCGTTTTCGAGCGTGCCAGTGTAATGCACGGTCACTTCCTGGCCGGGTTGCGGGCTGGCGCCGGTTCCGACGACTATTTCCTCATACCTTAATCCCGATTGAGTGGTCACCGCTTTCGCTCCCAAGACAGACGCTTTGATCGGCATTGAGACCCAGGAGACGGCTTGCCAGCGTAGGCGTCCGGCGCCGGCTCGCTTGACCCAGATCTCGATATGACTGCTCTGAACCAAAGGTTTCTGATCGCGAATGTAGGTCGCGCGCCCCGTAATCACCGCCGTATTGCCATATAACCGCAGCTTGAATTCGTCGCTCTTGATTTCGTTGAGCTTGACGAGACCGGCTTGCGACATCTCGATCATTTTGGCCTTATCGATGAAGGTGCCGTCGTCATTGAGCGCGGAGAAGTCATCGGCCAGAATGCGATTGAGCGTTTCGGCGTCGCCTTTCGTGACGGCGTCGAACCATTCGCGTTCCAGCTTCTTCAACTCGGATTCGGCCCCGACAGTTTGAAGACCTGGGCCTTTGCCCTGGCTCGCAACCTTGTTTTTGGTCTGGGTGAAGACCGGCTGCGCGGCCAAGAGGGGCGGCATGGCCAGCAATGCGATTGATAAAATTCGTTTCAAGAAATTCTTCTCCTTTTACCGTAGAATATGCGCGCGCTACCGAGCGCTAGCGGACAGGTTTCGAAAGTTTTCCATCCTGTCCCAACAATAACGTGAATCACCAGGAATTTGCACATGCGCTTCACCAGATATTCCAAATGGACGGGTCAGAGTTGGGACGACGTCAGCCTGGAAGAGTTGATGGAGGCCCTCACCGAACACCTTCTGCGCAGCGGCTTCGAGGACCAGTTCCGGCGGCATTACCGGCGGTGGTCGCACGACGGGGACAACGACGAGTTCGACGATCTCGACCACGACGACGCGCTCGAACGTCTGCGGCAGGCGATCCGCGAGGCGCTGCGCGATTCCGGACTGCTCGACGAAGAGCAATATAACCAGCTCTTCGATGAAGAAGGCAATGCGCGTGACCAGCGGCTGGAGGAGTTGATCGACCGCCTGATTCAGAGGTTGTTGCAGGAAGGATATCTGAACGCCGTCGGCGACCGGGAGGAGCTCGAATCGTTGCTCGGCGAAGACGGACAATCGCGTCGCGCGCGTCATAACAATCGACAGAAGCAGGGCGAGACCGGGGACTACAAAAAGCCCAACATCAAATTTGAGATCACAGAGAAAGGGATTGATTTCCTCGGCTACAAGACGCTCAAAAACCTGATGGCCAGTTTCGGCAAATCGTCGCTCGGACGCCACGACACCAGATACCTGGCGACCGGCGTCGAAGCTTATGAATCGTCGAAGCCATACGAATTCGGCGACACGCTCAACTTGGACGTCACGGCGACGATGCTCAACGCTATAGCGCGCGACGGCCTCAAACTTCCGCTCGATCTCGATTACAAGGATTTGATGGTGTGGCAATCGGAGTATCAATCGTCATGCGCTACGGTGTTGATGCTCGATTGTTCGCATTCGATGATCCTGTACGGCGAAGACCGGTTCACGCCGGCCAAACGCGTCGCGCTGGCGCTGGCGCACCTGATCCGCACGCAATATCCCGGTGACAGTTTGCGGCTCGCGCTCTTTCACGATTCGGCGGAAGAGGTTCCGCTGGCGAAGCTGGCGAGCGTACAGGTAGGGCCGTATCATACTAACACCTGCGAGGGATTGAAGCTGGCGCGGCGAATCCTGATGTCGCAGAAGAAGGACATGCGGCAGATCATTATGATCACCGACGGCAAACCTTCCGCGCTTTTCATCGATGGCGACCGTCATCGTGAGGGCGATGGCGACGGCGGCGGGCGCAGGCTTTATAAAAATTCGATGGGGCTCGACCCTATGATCGTCGACGCGACGCTCAGCGAGGTCGCGCAGTGCCGACGCTCCGGCATCATAGTCAACACCTTCATGTTGACGGATGATTACTATCTCGTGGAATTCGTCAAGCGAATGACGGAGATCGCCCACGGCAAGGCGTATTTCACGACCAGCTTACGCCTCGGCGAATACGTGATGATGGATTTCATCAAGCGCAAAACGAGCAGGGTGAAGTGAAGAATTTTAGCCACGGATGCGCGCGAATATTCACGAATAGGAGCAATAGAATGGCGGCCAAACAGCTTATCGAGATCGGAAATAAGATTCGCGCTCATTCGTGTTCATTCGTGGCTAAAAACATTTTCTTGAAAGCAATATTTTCGATCCGTGATCCTCTTCGTTTCTTCGTCGCGCCGGCGCTCGCGGCGCTGCTCGTTTGCGTCGCGCCGCCACTCATCCGGCATTCGAGATCATCGGCGGAGGCGCAATCGCTTCGGGAACGGCACGCGCGGTTGCGCGCGGCGATGGATCGCAACGACCAGGCGGAGGCCGAATCGCTGTTACGCGGGATGATGGAGAACGACCCTGACGCGTTCGCGCGGAACAATTACGATTATCTGCTCGCGCGGTTATTGCAGAACCGGCAGGCCGGAGACGAAGCCGGTACGTTCTTTCTGCGCGTCCTTAACCGGAATTCGCCGCTCGCGGGTTATGCGCTGTGGCATCTGGCTGAAATCGCGCGAGCCAGAGGAGATTACGCCGAAGAGCAGAAACTGCTCCGGAAATTCGTCTCGGAGCGCGGCGATCATCCGTTGCGCGAACGCGCGGTCGAGCGGCTCTGCGACATTTATTTCAAGACCGGCCAGTACCAGAATGCGATTGACACAATAAGATCGCTGCCCCGGCCCGGGCGCGACGCGCTGGCGATGATCGGCGAGGCGCAACTTGCAATGAAGCGGACGAACGAGGCGAGGCGGACTTTCGAGGCCCTGCTCTCAAACGGCTCGTTGGATGACGCCTCGCTGCGCGCATGCGCCGGGCTTGATCGGATTGACGCGGCTACGGGAAATGCGTTGACTGAAGCCGAAGCGTTGCGCCGCGCCGGCGTTTACCAATTCAACCGCAGCTTCGCCGAAGCGCGGCGACACTACCTGACCCTGATCAACAATTTCCCGCAGCAGCGCCATCGCGCCGAAGCGCTGTTCCAAGTCGGCCGCGGCTATTTTCTCGATAATGATTTCGTCGAGGCGGCCAAGTGGTACGAACGCGCTCACGACGAATTTCCGCAGACCGATGAGGGCGAACAGGGCTTCTATTACGTGGGTCACTGCTACCAGTATCTCGGCGACTGGATGCGCGCAATCGCCCGATACGAGGCTTTTCTGAAGGAATACCCGAAGAGCGATTATGTCGGGTACGCGCATCTGAACGCGATTGACACGCTGCGTTCTGCGGGGCGGTTTGGAGATGCGCTGGCCTGGGCCGCGCGCGCTCAGACCAATGTGAACGACCCTTTCATAATTGTGAGCGCTCTGTTTCAGGAGGCCAAAATCAGGCTGACGCAGGGCGATTACGCCCAGGCTCTCGCCCGCTTCACCGCGCTCAGGTCGCGCAACTTGAATGCGCGCGGTTTGACAGCGACGACCAATGCGCCCGAAGTCGCGTTCATGCGCGCGTACTGCCTGGAAAAACTCGGAAGGTTCGATGAGGCGATCAGCGAGTATCTGGCCTTGCCCGAATTGCGCGAAGGCGCCGCCGGCTATTACGGGCGCCGCGCGAGCGATCGGCTGCGCGACCTCGGCGCAAACCCTCGCGCCGGCGTCTCGATGGCGGCCAACCGCGACTCGTTCATCACTCAGGCCCGCGCGTCCTGGGCTCAGGGCGCGGCCGGGGCCGCGAAATCGGCCGCAAATCAGGCGCTGCGGTTTGCGCTTGGCTCGGCGACTCGCAGCGAAATGCTGAAAATCCTTCGCGGAGCCTATTCGAAATTGCCCGGATACCAGCTTCCGAAAATGACGATCCCGGAGGTCGGGCGAACCGCTCCTATCGAATCCGGCGCGACGTCGCCCGGCGACGACAGCCATCAGACCATCGCCGGAGAGTTGCTCTTCCTCGGACTATATGACGAAGGCGCGCCGGAATTGCTGCAAACTCCGGTCGCGAAGTCCGATTACGCATTCGCTCTTCCCTGCGCGCGCGGCGATTGCGCGAGCCGCACGGTCAAGTTTTCGGAGCCGTTGCTCCGGAGCCTGCCCGAAGATTACCGGCCGGAATTACTGCCGCCTGAGGTGGCCGAGATCTTCTATCCGTTCCCCTATCGGGATTCGCTCGCCCGCTGCGCGACCGCCAGGGGCGTCGACCCGCGATTCGCGCTCTCGATCGCCCGGCAGGAGACGCGTTACAACCCGCGTGAAAAAAGCTCTGCGGCCGCGCGCGGGATGATGCAGTTCATCTCTTCGACCGCCAATCAGATCGCGGCTCAGTTGGGGCTGCGCGACTTCGACCAGGACGATCTTTACGACCCTGACACGGCGATCCTTTTCGGCTCGCAGTATATGAAAAACCTGTTCGAGGAGTTCGGCTCTCCGCAGGCGGTGGCCGCCGCCTACAACGGCAGCGAAGATTCCGTGCGCCGGTGGATCGCGCGGGCTGGAAACGACGACGTCGACAGGCTGGTGATCGAGATAGCGAAAGCTCAGACCAAAGACTACGTCTTCAAGGTGGTCAATTTCTACAACGCTTACCAAGCGATCTATCCGTCTACTTGAATACAGCGACAGCGATTGGGGAGTATGTAAAGTTAATCGCTACACGGCATCCGAAAATCTGATGTATGCTAAGATTGTCTTCGATAGGAATTTCGCAAAGGAGGATTTCGGCTATGTCAGAGATTACATTTGAAGATTTGCTCACCCAGATCGCAAAATTGCGAATCGCCGACAAGGTACGACTGTTTACCGCGCTCGGCGAGCAAATCAGAAGCGCGACCCCGCCAAACCACGAAGGCCGCGTCGTCGAGCCGATCCCGGAGCCTGACCCGGAGCCTAATCGCCGTTGGATGGCCGCGCACAAACACAAATACGCCGGTCAATGGGTAGCTCTCGATGGGGAACGATTGATCGCGCACGGGATGAATGCGAAAGAAGTATTTGCCGCGGCCCGCGCCGACGGCGCTTACCTGCCTCTCGTAACCTTCATTCTGCCGGATGACGCGGCGCCTTTCGTCGGAGTCTGAAAGTGTCTGACCTGCTCAGCTTTGATGTCTCATACCTTTACGAGGAGGGTGATGAAGGAATCGCTCTCCCTATCACTCTCAGCTATGTGAATGTTCAGGTGCGAACTTACGCCAAGGTAGACACCGGCGCTGAATTTTGCATCTTCAGTCTTGAATTGGGTGAAGAGCTTGGCATAGATGTTCCCAGCGGAATCCCGAAGCGTATGGGATCGCTGACCGGAACGCTGGACACCTTCGGCCACGAAATCGTCATTCAATCTTGCGGAATCGCCGTTCAAAGTGTCGCCTACTTCGCTAAATTCCCAAATCTCCCTCGTAACCTTCTCGGTCGAAACGGCTGGACTCGCAAACTCCGGCTGGGGATTGTGGATTATGACAACATGATCTTCCTTTCCCCATATGATTCGTGATGCGTGAATGGGCGTTCTGATGAAGCTGCTCGTATATTTGCCAGAAGCGGCGCTCAAGACGTAGCGACTGCTTCACGAAGCTCCGCAAACAAACGCGCAAGATCCTCAAGCTGGTAGTTCGCGTTCAATCCGCTAGGGTTCGGCAGCGTCCAGATCACTGCGCCGCCAATCCGCTCATCTTGCCGGCCGATTACGGCTTTGGGGCGACCGAACGCGGCCCGGTACGCTCCGACGCCCAGGAAGGCCACACACTTCGGCTTGTAATGGAGGATTTTCTTTTCCAGAATTCGAGCCCCA
>Ga0126377_10002087_pt1 | contig 13583 bp, 14 predicted proteins | sample PanSoiMetPlot_22_FD_92647 | JGI IMG/M metagenome (GOLD analysis project Ga0126377, IMG submission 92647) | Tropical forest soil microbial communities from Panama - MetaG Plot_22 | ecosystem: Environmental > Terrestrial > Soil > Tropical forest > Bulk soil | place: Panama | collected 2016-02-17
CGAGCCGTCCGGTCGAGCTTTTTGGATTGTCGGCAGCCGAAATTTCATTCGGCTGCGCCAGGCGTTCCTGCAAAGGAACGATATAAACGCAGCCTGTCTCGAGGACCGCGCCGTCGCTCAATGAAATTTCATGCAGCTTGAGCTCGTCGATCCGGCGCGCAACGGTCGTGCGGCCCGGCAAGAAGCTCGCGCGCACGCGATAAGCGACCTCGCCGAGCCGAAGGTCGAGGCTGGCCGGCTGAACCTGGTCGGGAACGAACTTGTTCTCCGACAGAATCGCTCCGTTTGCAGCAAGCGCCGCGATCATGCGGTCGGGCAAGATGCCCTTATCCTCGATGCCAAAGGAAAGTGTCACGGCAACCCTGCGTCTAAAGTCGCGTCGATCTAACCCGAGGAGCGCCTTGACGGGAAGCCGTGCCCCCCGCTACAAACCGATTATCCCGTGGTCATTTGAGCCGGCCGGCTTGCAGCCACGTTAAACAACTCGCTAAAAGGCCGGGGACGCGTGAGCCCGGCCGAGATATTTCTCCGGCCGGTTTTTTGTTGGCCACGCGCATGGCCCCGAAAAGTGGATTCCGGTTTTCGGAAAAGACCATGCGCAAGGCTTAAAAGGAGGCCGTAAATGCCCGCGTCGTCCAAGACCTACCGCCCTGAAACCCGCCTGGTTCATGCCGGCACGCTGCGCTCGCAGTTCGGCGAAACCTCGGAAGCGCTGTTTCTCACTCAAGGCTACGTCTACCCGACGGCCGAGGAGTGCGAGGCTCGCTTCTCCGGAAAAATCCCGGGTTACGTCTATTCGCGCTACTCGAACCCGACCATGAGCATGTTCGAGCAACGCATGGCGGCGTTCGAAGGCGCAGAAGCGGCACGCTCGACCGCGACCGGAATGGCAGCGGTGACAACCTCAATCATGGGCCTCGTGCGAGCCGGTGATCATGTGGTCGCGGCCAAAGCATTGTTCGGCTCATGCCGCTGGGTCATCGAGGAATGGCTGCCGCGTTTTGGCGTCACATCGACCCTGGTCAACGGCACCGATCTCGATGCATGGAAAAAGGCCACGCAGAAAAACACCAAGGCGTTTTTTCTGGAATCCCCGACAAACCCCACGCTCGAAGTGATCGACATCGCTGCGGTCGCCGAGATCGCCCACAGCGTCGGCGCGAAGCTGGTCGTCGACAACGTCTTTGCCACTCCGCTGTACCAGAGCCCGCTCAAGCTGGGCGCAGATTGCGTGGTCTATTCGGCGACCAAGCACATTGACGGCCAGGGCCGCGTCCTGGGCGGCATCATCCTTGGCTCAGAGAGGCTGATCCTCGACAATTACCATCAGATCCTGCGTCAGACCGGTCCGTCGCTCTCGCCTTTCAACTCCTGGGTATTGTTGAAGGGCCTCGAGACACTGCCCGTTCGCGTCGAGCGGCAGACCGCGAATGCCGGCGCAGTCGCCAGCGCGCTCGCCGGTCACAAGAAAATTTCCCGGCTGATCTATCCCGGCCGCCCCGACCATCCGCAAGCCGACGTCATTCGCAAGCAGATGCGCGCCGGTTCCACGTTATGCTCGTTCGAGGTCAAGGGCGGAAAGGAAGGCGCGTTCCGCTTTCTCAATGCGCTCAGCCTCATCGGCATCACCAACAATCTCGGTGACGCGAAAAGCCTGGTTACGCATCCGACGACAACGACGCATCAGCGGCTGACACCCGAACAGCGCGCGGAGCTCGGCATTGGCGACGGATTGATCCGGTTTTCGGCCGGCCTCGAGCACGCCGATGACCTGATCGAGGACCTGTTGACGGCGTTGGAAAAGGCGTGAAGGGACGATCGTCTCAGGGGACGGAGTGCGCCGTCGCGGACATCACCGGGCGCTGCGCGGCTTCGGCGATCGCATTGCCGAGCCCTTTCGCCATGCAGGCGTAGCTCCAGTCATTCATATGGAGTCCGTCGGGCGAAACAAACGTCTCGAAAGCGATCTGATCGACTTCGTGCCAATGCCGCATGACCTCGAAACGGCGGAAGAGGTCGACATCCTCGCGCTTCGCCGTCGTCGAAATCAGCGTCACCATGCGCTCCGCCTCGGGCTTTGAGATGACCTTTGGCGCGAACTGCGGGTCGATCAGCACGACATCGGCGCCGATCGTCCGGATCTTTGTGAGACCGGCACGGATCAAAGCATCGTGTCCGCCAATCAGGTGGCCACGGAGCACGGAATTCGTTCCGAGCTGCCAAAGGACGAGATCCGGTTTCTCCGCAAGAACCGCGGAATCGAAACGCTTCAGCATGTCGGCGACTTCCTCGCCGCCAACGCCGCGGTTAAGCACGGTGAACGACAGCTTCGGGAAATGCTGTTTGAGCTCGACTGCAAGGCGGCTCGGATAATTCGCGGCTGACGAGCTCGCGCCCGCACCCGACGTGGACGATGAGCCGATGGCAACGATCGTGATTGGTTCGCCGGAAGCGAGCTTCTTCGCCACGCGCGGAAGCGGATTCGCAAGGCGGATAAGATCGAGCGGCGCAACGCAAGCCGGGGCGGCGGTGTCGGCGCGCGCGGGCGCAACCAGCACCAGCCCCGCAAGCAAAGCGGCGGCGGTCACGTATGTCGTTAGCCTTTGTCCAGGCTGGTCGTTCACCAAATGCGCATCCCTAGTATCAATTTTAACGGCTGCCGTTGGTCGGCGGTTCCGCAGGCTTGGCGGCCGCAATTATTAGATCGGCCAGCAATCGCCCTATGCAATCATGAACTCGCTCGGCAATGTCAAGTTTTTTCGTGGCAGAATATAAATCGAATGTCCCGAGGTCCGACCACTGCCGCATAATGCTGAATCGGTCGAAAAGCGGCACTTCTTGCTGCAGCGCAACCCAGCGCATGTCCTCCGCATAAGTGCTCAAAGCGATCATCGATTCGGTCCGCGGGCTGTATTGGGCGTTTACCAGAACCACGTCCGCGCCGGCGCCACGGGTAACATTTATGCCGGCGTCGAGTGCCTGGCTGAATTGGTCGGGATCAACTGCGCGCATCGCGTCGGTTGTACCCGTCTGCCAAATCATCAATGCGGGCTTTGCGGCGGCGAGACCGGCCGGCAAGGTCTTGACCATTTCGGCAGCGGTGCGGCTCGCCTTGATATCCGTCGTGACCGTGACCGCGACGCCTTTCAGTTGATCGGCGAGCGCTTGCTGCAATCGCCCCGGATATGCGTTCTTCTCTCCGTTCGGTCCGGGCAACTGCGACGAGCCAGCGCCGACGACAAGAATGTTCAATTTCTTGTCCGCGATCGCACGCTTGACCTGCGGGAGTGGGTAACTCGTTTCGGCAAGATGCGCGGCAACACCGCACTCCGCGGGAAGCTCGGCCCATGCCGGCCCCGCCAGCACCAGTAGTGCCAGCAAAAGCACACGCCACCTCATGCGTCGCCCCCCGCTAATCCCGGCCGTGCGGCAGGCGGGCGCGGTCCCCCGCCCTGTCGTTCCGCTTGCTTATACCACGAAAGCATCGCCGCAATCGCTACCATGATCGCGATCCCGGCTACACTGACGCCAATGTGCATGAACAGCCGATTGGAGACCTCGGTAAACATGAAATGGCCCGCGAAAGACAGGAATACCCCGAGACAGAACGTTTCAAGGGAATGCTGGCCGCAGACGATCGCCGGCCAGCAGATCCACGACTTCAAGACGGGCCAGTCGCGTGGCACGAAAGCGACGGTGATCACCGCCAGCGACAGGAAGTGTAAAATACGCAACACGTCGAGATTGGTCTTGTCGATCGGATAGATCGCATCCCCGACAAACTTCGGCACATACACCGCGAGGCGCGGGAAATACCAGGTCATCGCGATGCAGAACGCGAACACGAGATAGGCGATCGCGAGCGCAATCACAAATCGCGAGTTTATCCAGCGTGACAAGTTCTGCGCACCGCCGAGTGCGCACCATGCGCCCAACACAAACAGCAACTGCCAGGCAAACGGATTGAAGACCCACGTTCCGCTCGGCCAGGCAGGAAGATTCCATTCGAAAAACCACATCAGGACATAAAGGACTGCCGAAGAGACCAAAGCCATCGACGGCGCGCGCAGCAACAGCCAAAGCATCGGGGGAAACCAAGCGAGCAGCAGAATGTAGAGAGGCAGCACATCCATGTTCACCGGCTTGAACTTCAGGAGCAGCGCCTGAAAGATCGTGACGTCGGGATTTTTCAGGAAGTCGAGGACGCCCATTTCCTCGGTATAGAGCGGATTGTCGAAGCTGCTGGAGACATAGGCGATCTCGGCGAGGTAGATCGCCAGCAAGAACACATGCGCGATATAGATTTGCCAGGCGCGCTTGAGCACGCGTGCCGAGGCAATGACAAAGCCGTGCTGCCGCATTGCCCGGCCGTAAACAAACGCTGCGGTGTAGCCGGAGATGAAGACAAATATCTCCGTCGCGTCACTGAAGCCATAATTACGGATTGTGACCCAGCTGACCGCGTTGGACGGAATATGGTCGAGGAAGATCAGCCAAAGCGCGAGGCCGCGGAACAAATCGAGCCGGAGATCGCGTTCGGTCGAAACCGGGGCCATATATGCGGCTTTTCTTTCTGGTGCGCTTTCGGCAATAATCGCGGACATCAAGCGAATGACAAGCCCCGACCGAGTAAATTGTACGGCATGGCGATGTATCGCGCCGTAACCCGCAAGATCGAAGTCACGGTCACGCCCCGCTTCGTCTCCGAGCGGTCGTCACCGAGCAACGGATATTTCTTCTGGGCCTACACTATCAACATCACAAATCTTGGCGCGGAAACGGTTCAACTCAAAACCCGGCATTGGCGTATTACGGATGCGCATGGACGGTTGCAGGAAGTCAAGGGTCCCGGCGTGGTTGGCGAGGAACCCGTGCTCAAGCCGACTGAGTCGTTCGAGTACACGAGCGGTGTGCCGCTGCCGACGCCGTCGGGCTTCATGGTTGGGACTTATGGTATGGTGACTCAGGCGGGCGAGCACTTTGACATCGAGATTCCCGCCTTCTCGCTTGATTCGTCTTACGCCGAGCGGACCATCAACTAGATTTTGCCCCGACGTCGGCCGGGGCAAATTCATAGTTGGCGCTGCAAAATTCGCAGGTCACCGAAATCTTCCCGTCCTCGACCATGTGGTCCCGGTCGTCCTGCGGAAAACTCTTCAGCATGGCCTCGACGTTTGCGCGCGAGCACGAGCATTCGGCGCGCAACGGGCTGGCGCGGAATACGCGAACGCCCGGTTCATGGAACAGGCGGTAGACGAGCCGCTCACTCGACAGTGAAGGATCGATCAGCTCGACGTCCTCGACGGTCGAAATCAATGCCTGACCCTCCACCCAGGCGTCATCTTCCTCAACCGCATGTGGCGCGGTGCCCTCGGGCGCGTCGCCGGGATCGAGATCGGCCACACGCGCGCGTTCAGGCGCCTTTGGCAGGAATTGCACCATCATGCCGCCGGCTCGCCAGCGGTGCCGCGCCCCGCCCGCCTCAGCGCGCAGCTCCTCTGCGACGGCGAGGCGCACGCGCGTTGGAATCTGTTCCGAACGCAGGAAATATTCATGAGCGACGTCCTCGAGCGAGCGGCCGTCGAGCGCGACGAGGCCCTGATAGCGGCTCATGTCGGGCCCCTGATCGATCGTCATCGCAAGATGGCCCTTGCCGAGCAAACTCGTCCCGCCGACACCGCCGGATTCGATCGCAGTCGCCACGCGGGCTTTGTCGAAACGCGCACAGGCACGCACCTTATCGGGGGCGATGAAGTCCACAACCAACATGCGCACCGGGCCGTCTCCTTGCGTCTGCAGGATGAACCGGCCGTCGATCTTCAGGGCCGAGCCCAGCATGACCGTCAGCACAATGGCTTCCCCAAGGAGCTTGGCCACCGGCTGCGGATAGGCGTGGCGCGTGAGAATCTCGTCCACGGCCGGCCCGAGCCGGACCACCCGGCCGCGCAGATCGAGCTTGGCAATTTCGAAGGGCATCACGGTGTCATCGGCTGCGGTCGCAGACGGCGCGCGCGATGGAATAGCGATTTGCGGATCGGTCATGAGCCCTATGTAACGTTCAGCGTCAGGAATGCGAGGTCTTGTTGCCTTGGGCGGACCCGCTATGCGCCTCAGGCGTCGGCGTGCAGACACCAGGCCAGAAGGCCCTTCTGGGCATGCAGCCGGTTCTCGGCTTCGTCGAAGACAACCGATTGCGGACCGTCGATGACCTCATCGGTCACCTCTTCACCACGATGCGCCGGCAGGCAATGCATGAACAGCGCATCCGGCCTGGCTTTTGCCATTAACCGCGCATTGACCTGGTATCGCTTGAGAATGTTGTGCCGCAACTTACCCTCCCGATCTCCCATGGAAACCCAGGTGTCGGTGACCACGCAGTCGGCATCTTTGACCGCAGCATCCGGATCGTCACCGATCACAATGGCGGCGCCTGATGACTTGACCCAGTCCATCAGCCATTTTTTCGGTCGCAGCTCCGCCGGCGTGGCCACCCGGAGCTGGAAATCGAAGCGCTCGGCGGCGTGCATCCAGCTTGCCAGCACGTTGTTTGCGTCGCCGCTCCAGGCCACCGTGCGCCCGCGGATCGGCCCGCGCTTTTCCTCGTAGGTCATGACGTCGGCCAACACCTGGCAAGGATGCGATCGCCTCGTCAGCCCGTTGATCACCGGGATCGTCGCGTGCCGGGCAAGCTCATGTACCGCCTCATGGTCGAGGATCCGGATCATGATGGCGTCGACATAGCGCGACAGAACCCGCGCCGTGTCGGCAAGCGTTTCGCCGCGTCCTAACTGCATTTCCTGGGCCGTAAGAAGGATTGCTTCGCCGCCCAGCTGACGCATCGCGACATCAAATGAAACGCGCGTGCGGGTCGATGGCTTGTCGAACACCATGGCCAAGGTCCTGCCGGCGAGCGGCGATGTAACCTGACCTTTCCCGCGCGAAACCTTCATGGCCCGGCTCCTGTCGATGAGCCCCGCCAAAACCGACTTCGGAATGTCGGTGAGATCGAGAAAATGCCGGACGCCGTTGGCCGTCATGATGCCACCTTTGCCGTCCGTGCATGCGTCTGTGCCAGCCGCGCGCAGGCACGATCTATCCTGGCGACCGCCTCCGAAATTTCTTCCTCGCCGATAATCAACGGCGGCAGAAGACGCACGACATTGTCGCCGGCACCGACGGTCAACATCTTTTCCGCACGCAGTTCGTCGACCATTTCGGACGCCTGCGGGATCATGCGCAGGCCAATCAGGAGACCTTCGCCGCGCACTTCCGCGATCACCGACGCGTACCGGTCTTTCAGCTCGGCGAGGCGCTGCTTGAGCAACAAGGCGTTCTTTCGCACGCGTTCGAGAAATTCGGGATCGGTCATGATGTCGAGCACGGCGTTACCAACCGCCATCGCGAGCGGATTGCCGCCGAACGTCGTGCCGTGGGTCCCGACGGTCATCCCCTTCGAGGCTTCCATGGTCGCAAGGCATGCGCCGACCGGGAAGCCCCCGCCGAGCGCCTTCGCAATCGTCATGATGTCCGGCTTAACGCCGCTGCGCTCGTAGGCGAACATCTCGCCCGAGCGGACGAAGCCGGTCTGGATTTCGTCAAATACGAGCAGGAGCCCGTGCTGGTCGCAAAGCTGGCGCAACGCGCGCAGGAACGTCGGCGAGGCGACCCGCACGCCTCCTTCGCCCTGAATCGGCTCAATCAGAATCGCCGCCGTTGCCGGCCCGATCGCGCGTTTGACCGCTTCGAGATCGCCGAACGGCACCTGGTCGAAGCCGTCGACCGGGGGCCCGAAGCCTTCCAGATACTTCTTGTTACCGGTCGCAGCGATCGCAGCCAAAGTGCGCCCGTGAAAGGCACCTTCGAATGTGATGATGCGGTAGCGCTCCGGCTTGCCGGAGGCTGATTGATACTTGCGCACCATCTTGATGGAACACTCGATCGCCTCGGCGCCGGAGTTCTGGAAAAACACGGTGTCGGCAAAGCTGATCGCGCACAGCCTGTCGGCGAGTGTTTCGCCTTCCGGGATGCGGAAAAGATTGGAGACGTGCCAGACCTTGTGGGCCTGCTTGGTGAGTGCGTCGGCCAGATATGGATGCGCGTGGCCCAGCGCATTGACGGCAACGCCGGCGGTGAAGTCCAGGTATCGATCGCCTTCCGCCGTGAACAGCCATGCGCCCTCGCCCCGCTCGAATGCGAGGTCCACGCGCGCATATGTCGGCAATAGATGCGAGCTCACGGCGGTTTCTTTCGTCAAACGTATCGGTTTGCGCGTGGTCTTGTTCAGACCGTACCTGCTTTTCGGGACCACGCGCGCGCCGAAAAGAAATGTGCCGCCTCGCCGGGCGGCACTTTTTTCATTTTATTGCCCGACCCTGCGCTGTCAACACAGCGTCCGGTCCGCTGAATTCCCGACTCAATTGCGCCGCAACCGCGGATTCCAAGGGAAAACTGTTGGTAGCTGCACGAAGAGCATTGTGAGCGCTTGCAGGAGAGTCACTGCCTATTGTAGCGTCTCGGTCAGATAGTACGACATCTCGTGCTACGGGGCTTCTTGTTCATTCCTGACGCGTACGCGTCTGGCGCTCGATGGCGCGCCAGATGACGGGGTTGGATTCCATCCAAAGCCTTGAGGCTTAAGGAGAAAACCCAATGAGCTGGACGGACGAGCGGGTCGAACTCCTCAAAAAGTTATGGGCGGACGGCCTGTCCGCCAGCCAGATCGCGGCTGAACTCGGCGGCATCACCCGCAATGCCGTCATCGGCAAGGTCCATCGGCTTGGTCTTTCTGGCCGGGCCAAAAGCCCATCCTCGGCTGCCCCGCGCCCGCGCAAGCCGCGGACCTCGGGCCATATGTTGCGTGTCCCGCGCGCATCAATGCGCGGCAACACAGCGCTCGCCTATGACTACGAGGCCGAGCCGGAGCCGGAACTGATCGAAATTCCGGTTGAGCAGCGCAAAACCTTGCTCCAGCTGAACGAGAAGACCTGTCGCTGGCCGGTCGGCGACCCTGGCAGCTCGGAATTCTTTTTCTGCGGCGGCGATACCGTGAACGATCTGCCCTACTGCTCGTATCACAGCCGCGTCGCCTATCAGCCGCTGACGGATCGTCGGCGCGACAAGCGGTCGTTCCGGAATTGAACGTCGCGGTTGGGGACTCAGCGCGTCAGTTCATGCGGCCGAAGCGGTCGTCGAGCGCGTAGCCGGCCCCGCGGACCGTGCGGATCGGATCAGCCATCTGACCGCGGTTGATTGCTTTGCGCAGCCGGCCGACATGCACGTCGACGGTACGTTCATCGATGTAGATATCGGACCCCCAGACGCCGTCGAGCAATTGCTCACGCGAGAACACACGACCGGGTCGTTCCATAAGGAACTCCAGCAACCGGTACTCGGTCGGTCCCAGATCGACCGGCCGCCCGTTGCGCGAAACCCGCTTCTTCTCGCGGTCGAGCTCGATGTCGCCGATGCTGAGCACGGTCGCCACGCGATCCGGATTGGCCCGCCGCAACAGCGCACGTACGCGCGCCAGCAACTCCGGGACCGAAAACGGCTTCACGATGTAGTCGTCCGCCCCGGTCGCGAGCCCGCGCACCTTCTCGCTTTCCTCGCCGCGCGCGGTGAGCATGATGATGGGCAGTTGGCGCGTCTCTGGCCGCGCGCGCAACCGGCGGCACAATTCAATGCCGGAAAGTCCCGGCAGCATCCAGTCGAGCACGATCAGATCGGGGGTCAATTCCTTCAACCGCGTGTCGGCCTCGTCGCCACGGGCAGACGTCTCGACCTCGTAACCCTCGGCCTCGAGGTTGTAGCGGAGCAGCATCGTGAGCGGCTCCTCGTCTTCGACGATAAGTATGCGCGCGCTCATTTGCAGTCCTGCTATCTCTCGGCCGCCGTACGCAAGGCGGCAATCGTAGTCGTGTCACCCTTTGGACGCTGATCGGCGATCGGACGACCTTCGATAATGTAGTGCACTGTTTCGGCGATGTTAGTGGCGTGGTCGCCCATGCGCTCGATGTTCTTGGCGCAGAACATCAGGTGGATGCAGAAAGTGATATTGCGCGGATCTTCCATCATATAGGTCAGAAGCTCACGAAAGACGGAGGTGCAGACCGCATCGATTTCCTCGTCGCCCCGCCAGACCGCCATCGCCTTGCTGACATCCCGGTGACCGTATGAATCGAGAACAAGCTTCAATTGCTGGAGCACGAGATCGGTCATGTGCTCGACGCCGCGGATGAGTTTGGGCGGCGGAAATTCCGCATTAAGCGCCATCACGCGCTTGGCAATGTTCTTGGCAAGATCGCCAATGCGCTCGAGATCGTTCGCGAGACGCAGGGCCCCTACGACCTCGCGCAGATCGACTGCCATCGGCTGCCGGCGCGCTATCGTGAGAATTGCCTTTTCCTCGATCTCTCGTTGCAGGTTATCGATGCTGGCATCGGAAGCGGTAACGCGTTGCGCGAGCGTTGTGTCGCGTTTTGCCAAGGCATCCACTGCGTCCGCCACCTGCTTTTCGGCGAGGCCGCCCATTTCGGCGACCATGCGCGCGAGATCCTGCAGGTCGGTGTCGAAGGCCTTCATGGTGTGATCGGTCATGGGGGTCATCTTTCAGTCGGCCACTAGCCGAAGCGGCCTGTAATGTAATCCTGTGTCCGGCGATCGTTCGGGGTCGTGAAGATTCGGGTCGTTTCACCGAACTCAACGAGATCGCCGAGATACATGAACGCGGTGAAATCGGACACGCGCGCGGCCTGCTGCATGTTGTGCGTCACGATCGCGATTGTGTAGTCGTCCTTAAGCTCGTCGATGAGCTCTTCGATCTTTGCGGTGGAAATCGGATCGAGCGCCGAGCATGGCTCGTCGAACAAGATCACCTCTGGCCGTACCGCCACCGTACGTGCAATGCACAGCCGCTGCTGCTGACCGCCGGACAGGGATAGCCCGTTGGCATTGAGCTTGTTTTTGACCTCTTCCCACAGCGCCGCGCGTTCCAGCGCATGCTTTACCCGATCCTCGAGTTCGGATTTCGGCAGCTTTTCATAAAGACGGATGCCAAAGGCGATGTTTTCGAAAATCGTCATCGGGAATGGCGTCGGTTTCTGGAACACCATGCCGACCTTTGCGCGCAGCAGATTGAGATCCTGCGATGGCGACAAGATATCGTCGTTGTCGAGCCTCACCTGGCCGGCAGCACGCTGGTTCGGATAAAGATCGTACATGCGGTTGAGAATGCGCAGCAGCGTGGACTTGCCGCAGCCGGACGGGCCGATGAACGCTGTGACCTTGCCCTGGTAGAGCGGCACGTTGATGCTCTTCAGCGCGCGGTGATCCCCGTAAAAGAAATCAAGATTGCGGATGGAGATCTTCTCGACGAGATCCTCGGCGCTTGAGGGCGCGTGAGTGACCGTAGGGACTGTGATGGCTGCTACGCTCATGACGTTTTTCTCTGTGCCGTGAGGGTCCGTGCGATGATGCTCAGGGCAAGCACCGCGAGTGTGATGATGAGGGCGCCGGTCCAGGCGAGCTTTTGCCAGTCGGAATAGGGGCTGAGTGCAAACTGGAAGATGACGACGGGCAGGCTCGCCACCGGAGCATTCAGATTGAGACTCCAGAACTGGTTGTTGAGCGCCGTAAACAGCAGCGGCGCGGTCTCCCCCGAGATCCGCGCAACGGCGAGCAGCACGCCGGTGACCATGCCGGCACGCGCCGCTCGATAGGCGACTTTGATGATCATGTTCGAACGTGGCAGCCCGATCGAGGCCGCCGCTTCGCGCAATGTATCCGGCACCAGGATGAGCATGTCTTCGGTGGTGCGCACCACGACGGGCACGACGATGACGGCGAGCGCTACCGCTCCCGCCCATCCCGAGAAATGGCCCATTTGTGCGACCATCACCTCGTACACGAATAGGCCGACTACGATAGATGGTGCGCTGAGCAGAATGTCGTTGATGAAACGCACAACCGTTGTCAGCCGGTCGTAGCGACCGTATTCGGCCATATAGGTGCCAGCGAGTATGCCCAGCGGCGTGCCGATCAGCACTGCAATCACCGTCATGATCAGGCTTCCCGCGATCGGGTTCAGCAGCCCGCCCGCTGAACCCGGCGGCGGTGTCATTTCGGTGAACACTGAAAGAGAGAGACCGCTGAAGCCTTCCCACAACAGGACTGCCAGGATGAGCACCAGCCAGGACAGGCCAAACGCGGTTGCCGCATACGCCAGGCCCATCGAAATCCGATTGCGCCGGCGGCGAGAGGTGTAGAGCGACGATTGAAAGGTGGCGGCCATGGTCAACCTCCCACCCGTGCATTCATCCGCATCAGCATCAGGCGCGCCGCAGCCAAAACGATAAATGTGATGACGAACAGAATGAGGCCGAGCGCGATGAGCGCGGACGTATAAAGGTCGCCGACCGCTTCGGTAAATTCATTGGCGATGGTCGCAGAGATGGTCGTGCCGGGCGCGAGCAGCGAGCCTGAAATGCGGTGCGCATTGCCAATGACAAAGGTGACCGCCATGGTTTCGCCGAGAGCGCGCCCGAGGCCCAGCATGACTCCACCGATGACGCCGACCCGGGCATAAGGCAGAACGACATAGCGACAAACTTCCCACGTTGTGCAGCCAAGACCATAGGCTGCCTCCTTGAGCACCGGGGGCACGGCTTCGAACACGTCGCGGGAAATCGAGGTGACGAAAGGCAAAACCATGATCGCGAGGATCAAGCCTGCGGTCAGAATGCCAATCCCGTAGGGCGGACCGGCAAACAGAGTGGACAGCACGGGGATGTCACCGAACAAGGAAATGATGAACGGCTGCACGTGCTGCTGCAGAAACGGTGCAAAGACGAACAAACCCCAGATGCCGTAGATGATGCTGGGAATGCCCGCGAGCAACTCAATGGCAATGCCGACCGGGCGACGCAGCCACATCGGGCAGAGTTCGGTCAGAAACACCGCGATGAACAGGCCGACCGGAACCGCGATCAGCATTGCGATGATCGACGTGACGATGGTGCCGTAGATCGGCGCGATCGCTCCAAATTTTTCGGTGACCGGATTCCACGCCTCCTCGTAGAGGAAGCTTATGCCGAATGTGCGGAGCGCCGGCAGCGAGCCCCAAATCAGCGAGAAAATGATGCCACCGAGAATGACCAGGACCGTGATAGCGGCCGCGCGGGTCAGGTGCCTGTAAGCCGCATCGCCAAGTCGCAGCCGTTGCAGAACTTTCGCCCGATCCACCTGGTCGGCGACTGCTATTCCGGTATCCTGCAACGCCACATCAACCACGGGCGCCCTCCCGGTCGGTTGCATCCGGCTCTCCTTGGGCTTGCCGCCATTGGGGAGGGCCACTCAAGCGGCCCTGAGGCCGCAACACAAGCCGCCTCTTGCCGGCGGTGGACAAGGAAAGGGCGCCGTTGCGGCGCCCTTTCCGCGCCTTCATCGGATCAGTTAGTCATCGCGAACACGGGCTTGCCGTTCGCGTCCTTGATCTCGTTCGTCCAATATTGCTCGACGTCCTTCACAACGTTCGCGGGCATCGGCACATAGTCGAGGCTTTCAGCCATTTTGGCGCCGTTCTTGTA
>Ga0126377_10002088_pt1 | contig 13582 bp, 11 predicted proteins | sample PanSoiMetPlot_22_FD_92647 | JGI IMG/M metagenome (GOLD analysis project Ga0126377, IMG submission 92647) | Tropical forest soil microbial communities from Panama - MetaG Plot_22 | ecosystem: Environmental > Terrestrial > Soil > Tropical forest > Bulk soil | place: Panama | collected 2016-02-17
CAGGAGACCGTGGACTTCAGCCTGCAGATGCCGGGAAACGCCGCGCTGTTCGCGGCCGTCTGTGCCGTGGCGCTGCACACCCCGCCATCGAGTGCCCAGGCCGACGAGAACCTGACCGCCGGGCCGAGCGACGCTCCGAGAAGCCGATCGCTGCGGATCGTCGAGCCGTCGCGCGTGCGGCAGGATTGGTCGAACGCGCTTTAGCATCCATGGACGCGAAGGATTGAAGAAATGCCATTACGAGTCGGCTTCGATATGGACGGAGTCCTCGCGGACTTTGCCGCTGCGTACCAAAAGGTCGAGCGCGAGTTGTTTGGCGAGAGCGACGCCACAACTCCGAACGCCCCCGAGGAAGACCCCTCGTCTTCTGACGAGCGAGACGCGGCTCCGGCGAGCGATCTGCGGGACTCGCATCGGCGCCGTCGCGCGGTCTGGGATCGCATCCGCGCCACCCCGAATTTCTGGACGACGCTGAATGCGACCGAGCCGGGTGCGGTCCGGCACCTGCACGCGATGATGACTCGGCACCAATGGGAGGTCGTGTTCATCACGCAACGGCCCGCGACAGCCGGAGAGACCGTTCAGCGCCAGACCCAGCGCTGGCTGGCTCAGCAGGGCTTCGAGATGCCGAGCGTGCTCGTGATCGCCGGCTCTCGTGGAGCGGCGATTCACTCACTCCGCCTGACGCACCACGTCGACGACAGTCCCCAGAATTGCGTCGACGTCAAGTCGGATTCGAGTGCACTGCCGATCCTGATCGTGAAGGAATCAGGCCATCCGACGGCGCGTCAGGCCCGCAAGCTCGGAATGGGTGTCGCCGCGTCGCTGCAGGAGTGCTTCCAGATCCTCGAAAGTGCGTCGGGCCGCGCGGCCGAATCGAGCGTGCTCCGCCGGCTTTCCGCATTGATCAACTGGACTGACGATCAGCGGGCCATTCGGTAGTTGTGCTGCACGACCCACGTCATCGCGAGGTTGCTGCCGATCATCAGGCCCAGCGCGGCCGCCTTGTTCTTCGTCCGTAGCTTCTCGCTGGCGAAAATCAGGCCGGCGGTGCCTGCCGCTTTCAGTGCGGTCATGGCCGCCGTGTTGTCGACGAACCCCTTCATCGCCGGATTGCTTTCCACCGCTCCACGCTCGATCGCGTAGGCCGTGGAGTGGAGATCCAGCACCTGCAGCACGGCGAACGATGCGTAGAGGGGAATCAGCGCCGCCGGCCGTGGCTCGGGCGCTGCGGTCACCGGCGGAAGATACGTCTGCGCCACTGACGCTCGCGTTGCTGCCGTCGAGATCGTGTCGGTCGTGTCGGGCGCGACGTCCTGCGCCGCCGCCTGGGTCGAATATCCCAGGATCAGTACGAGCGCAGACAGACTGAGCGGCCGGGCGAAACGCACCATGACGAACCTCCGGCCGGGCGCCAAAGCACCCGACATGGATGCGCGTTCGAGGATCTCGAACGCCAGTTCGTCGTCACGCTTCGCAACGGAATCGAAGCAGCGCCTCGGCGCGCTTCGCGGCCGCCATCGCGGCGAACGACTGCCCCTAGAACATCAACGCCAGTGCCACGACCGGCGGCGTTTCAGGATTTCGTCAGAAGACCAGGAGGGAGAAACGGTTACGAGACTGCGATGACGAAAGCGCACGACGGGCGGCGCCGAAGCAGTACCGCAAGGCGCAATTCTTTAGTCACCCAATAGGCGGATTACTGCCTTGAATTTACGGAGCGATTTTCGTAAGTCGGGAAGGCGTGTGAATCTGGCCTGGGCCGTCAGGTGACGACCCAGACCTGGTCGGTTGGCGCCAGAGGGCGCGGACGGCTACTGAATGTTGAACACTCCGGTCGTCAGCTGCGATTCGAAGGCACTCGTCGAACCGATGCTTCGGACGCGTGCCTGAATCGCGTGCTGCCCGACGTCACCGGCGGTCGTGATCCATGAGTAGGTGTTCTGCGAACTGTAATCCTGCACCATGGTCCACGTGCCGCCGTTCTGACGCCAGAACTGATACTCGAGAGGTGCGGTGCCTCCGGTCGCTCCGGCCGTCCACTTGATCGTCGTGCCCGCCGCCGCCGGCAGGACGGTGTTCGTCGTCAGGGACACCATCTGCGCCGGAGCCGAAACGATTCCGAGCATGCCCGTCGACGCGAACGTATCGTACGTGACCGTCGAGCCAACCTGGCGCGCCCAGACCTGCACGCCATAGGTGTCCACCGCAACCGGCGTCCACAGGTATGTTTTCTGCGCGGAGTACGCCTGGACCAGCGTCCACTGCGACGTGGACGAGGAGTAGACGAAGAACTGATACTCCATCGTCACGCTCGGATCGCCGACCCCGGCCGTCCACGTCACGGGTGTGCCGACGGCAGCCGGGAACAGCGTGGACGTCGTGACCTGCACCGTGGCCCTGTCGATGTGGAACATGTTCGTGCCGGCGTACGTTTCGTACGCCGCGGTCGAACCGTTGCTGCGCACCCAGACCTGAAGTGTGTAGTCCCCCGCATCGGTCCAGGTCGGCGTCCATGTGAACGTCTCACTGGGGCTGTACGGCTGCACGTTCGTCCAGGTCGACGTCGCCGCCGAATAGCGCCAGAACGAATACTGGATCGGGCCGGCTGTTCCGCCCTGGACGCGCGCGGTCCATGTGATCGGCGTGCCGGTCGAGGCGGGGAACATCGTCGGCGTCGTGAAGGACGTGATTGTCAACGGACTCGATTTCACGTCCAGCGGCGGCGTGCTGACGATGAGATCGTAGGCAGCCGCGCTGCCAACCTGCCGCTCGAGGCCCTGCACGATGAAGCGGCCGGCGTTGGCCGGAACCCACTGCGCCTGATTGCTCGGCGAGTAGTTGCGCAGGACCGTCGTCGTATTCGTCGCCGTGTCGACGACCTGAAACTTGTATTCGACGGGCGCGGTACCCGGCGCGCCCAGTGTCGCCGTCCACATGATCTGGTTTCCAGCGGGCGTGGGGAAGTCCACGTTCGCCGTCAACGTCAGAGGCGCGGCCACGATGTCGAACGAGAACGTGCCGCTCCAGGCCTCGTACTGAGCGGTCGAACCCACGGCGCGGACCCACACCTGCACGAAGTACGGTGTTCCCACGTCGTTCGCAGTTGGTGTCCACGTGTAGGTATTGGACGCACCGTAGTCCTGGACCATCGTCCACGCGGTCTTCTTGTACACGTAGAAGCGGTATTCGACAGGGCCGAGGTTGTTGCTCGCTGTCGCCGTCCAGGTCACGGACGTTCCTGCCACGAGCGGATAGCTGCTGCTCGACGTCAAGCTGCTGATGGTCGTGACCGACGGCGGAACCCAGACGGCTTCAGCCGACAGGGGACTGGTCAACCCTCCGGTGTTGTAAGCCTGCACGGCGAAATAGGCGCGGTGTGTCCAGTCGATGCCCTGCGGTTGGTAGGTCGTGACTTTGCCGACATCGATCGGCGTCCCGTACACGCCCGACTGCGTGCCTTGCGAGACCTTGTAGCCCGCGATGTTGGTTTCGGGGTTCGGGTTCCAGGTCAGGGAAGGCGTCGTCTGCGCGTGAAGCGTGGACGACATCGAAACGAGGATCCCTGCGAGGAACGCAACAGTGGGTGCGGACGATTTTCGGCGCATCGAGCCCCTTCGGGAGACGCAGGCGAAGGGGCAAAACATGTTCCGCTACGGTTTGCGCGTAAAGCGCCGTGCACGATCAGGAACTTACGACGGAGAAAGCAACGCGGCGACGAGATGCGCGAATGCCGCGGGCCGCAAATCTGTAAGCCGTCCGACATCTTGCGGCGGAAGCGGCGCGGCCAGTTGACGTTCCGGCGCCGCGCGGGTTCGATGCACGGGTGCGTCGAGGCCGGACAATTTCGTCACCGACCGACAAATCTGGTGGCGTGTTTGTGCCTTGTTTGCGCAGGGCCGGGCAGGACGTCGCGCGGCTGCACACATCTGGTCACATCGCGGCACTGGCCTCCGGATTGCTCTTCGACACGCGGCCCCAGCAACACAACGATCACTTGTACTCGACGACGGTCGTGGCAAAGGTGACGACATGCGCAGGATGATGGTTCTCGGATTGGTTGTAGCCCTGATCGTGACGGCGGTGCCGTCGATGGCGCTCGCCGGTGGGCAGGCTGCGGGGTCGGTGACAGGCGTGGCGCGCGGCAGGCAGATGCAGTCGCTGAATGCGGTCAAGGTTCAGATCAGAAGCGCGGGGAGCGGCCAGATCGTCGGCGCAACGACGACGAGCGAGACTGGCGCATTCACGTTCTCCGGCCTGCCGTCGGGCGACTACGTCGCGGAAGTTGTTGACGCGGCCGGCAAGGTGCAGGGCGTCAGTTCGCCGTTCGCCGTCGCCGGTGGTGCAACGGCCTCGACATCCGTGGTCGCGCTCAGCTACAGCTCGGGCGCAGCGGCGTCGAGCGGAGGTTTCAGCCTGTTCGGCATGGGCCCGGTTACGACCATGACCGTTCTCGGCGCTGCCGGCGCGGCTTCGGTGGCCGCGGTGGTCAATACCCGTCCCGATGCCAGTCCTGCACGCTGAACCCAAGAGGAACCCGCGATGACATCTGATAACCATCCACAGCCCGTGCATCAGGCGCTCGCGAAGTTGCAGACGAAGGCCGCCGATCGCTTCGAGCTCGAGCTGGGCGACCTCAGAACGAGCATGATGGCGATGGTCGGGTGCTGCGAGGAGTCGCTTGCCCGGCTTCGTGACGCGCGCTGGCTTCCGTACGATGGTGTCGCGCGCATCGTGACCGAACTGACCGAGGCTGTCGAGGCCGAACGGGTGCGGTCGGCACAACTCGCCCAGGAACTGGAAACCACGAAGCGGTCGATGGAGGAATTCCGCGCGGAGTGCCGGGCAGAGCTCGATTCGGCCCGGACCGCCGCACTCCGATACCGCGACGAAACGGCCGCGTCCTTCGTGCAGGAGCTGAACGCCGCCCGCGAACTCGCCGTGACGGCCATGGACGCCGAGGCGAAGGCCCGCCAGGAGCTCACCGCGCTGCAGGCGCGCAATCAGGAAATCGTCGACGCCCAGATGCTGAGGCTCGTCGAGTTGAAGCGCGACCTCGAGGCCGCTTCCGTGCAGGCCGAACGCTCTCGCGTCGCGTCGGAAAGCGCGAATCGTGAAGCGGTCGCGAAGCTGGCGCAGCGTGTCGCACCAGAGGCGCGGCCGGTCGCACCGGAACCGCGGCACGTCGCATCGGAACCGCGGCCTTACGACCCGAACCGGCACGATACCGCGCCGGAGTTTGCCGCCATCGAGGCCGCGCTGGCAGACAGCCCGCCCGTGCCGGCCTGGGAACGCACCGCCTGAGTCGACCGTCCTCTATTTCAGGTCTGCCGTCGGCTTGAACGTCGGCGGGCGGCGATGTTTCGTCGCCTGCTCGTACGCGTACGCCAGCTTGATGAGCGTGGGTTCGCTCCACGCCCTGCCGAAGAACGAAATTCCTACCGGGAGCCCGCGGACGAAACCTGCTGGCACCGTGATGTGCGGATACCCCGCAACGGCTGCGACCGTCGAGGGACCGGGCGCGCTGCCGGTGCCGCTGTCACCGTTGACCAGATCGATCAGCCACGCGGGTCCGCCAGTCGGCGCGACGAGCGCGTCCAGGCGATGTTGGATCATCACTGCGTCGATGCCCATCGTCCGCGACAGCCGATGATTCTTCGCCAACGCTGCTCGATACTTCGCGTCCGTCAGCGGTCCCTTGGCTTCGGCCATCGTCATGATCTCCTGGCCGAAGTACGGCAGTTCCTCGGCTGCATGCGCGTCGTTGAACGCGATGATGTCCTTCAGCGAGTGGACGGGAGAGAAGCCGCCGAGCCACGTCAGGTATTTGTTCAGGTCCGCCTTGAATTCGAAGAGCAGCACTTCAAACTCGGTGTCGTCGAATTGCCCGAGCGTGGGGATGTTTGCCGGATCGACGACGATCGCGCCCGCCTTCTTCATGTCGTCGATCGCGGCCTGTGCCAGGCGATCGGCTGCGGGACTGGACCCGAACAGGCGGTTCCTGACGACGCCGATGCGGGCGCCTTTGAGGCCGTTCGCGTCAAGAAATCGCGTGTAGTCCGGCGCGCTCTTCGTGGCGCTTGCGCGTGTGGCTGCGTCGTCCGGGTCCACGCCGATCAAGGCGCCGAGAAGCGCCGCCGCGTCGGCGACGGTTCGTGTCATCGGCCCCGCGGTGTCCTGGCTGTGAGCGATCGGAACGATGCCCGCGCGGCTGAGAAGGCCCAGCGTCGGCTTGATGCCGACCAGGCCATTCGTGTTCGACGGAGAAACGATCGAACCGTCGGTTTCCGTGCCGATCGCCGCCGCGGCGAGGTTCGCGGCGATGGCAGCGCCTGATCCGGAGCTCGATCCCGACGTGTTGCGATCGAGCGCGTACGGGTTCTTCGCGAGGCCGCCGCGCCCGCTCCAGCCGCTCGTCGAGTGCGTCGAGCGGAAGTTCGCCCATTCGCTCAGGTTGGTCTTGCCCAGGATGACTGCGCCCGCCTCGCGCAGCCGTGCCGCGATGAACGCATCCTTGGGCGGGTGCGAGCCGGCGAGCGCCAGGGATCCGGCTGTCGTCATCATGCGATCGGACGTGGCGATGTTGTCCTTGATGACGACGGGAATCCCGTGCAGCGGACCGCGGCTGCGGCCGGCCTTGCGCTCGGCGTCGAGGCGGTCGGCTATCGCCAGCGCCTCGGGATTCATCTCGATGATGCTGCGCAGGGTCGGGCCGCTTCGGTCGATCGCCTCGATGCGCGCCGAATATTTCTCGACGAGCGATCGCGCGGTGTCTTGCCCGGTCTCCATCCGACGCTGCAGGTCGGCGATTGACGCTTCCTCGAGATCGAACGGAGCGGATCGGGACTGCGCCGGCGTCCGCACCACAGCGGCGCCGGCGAGAACGATGATCCAGGAAAGAACCAACCAGTGCCGACGCGTCATCGGTTCGACGGCACCGCAGCCTGGTCCACGAGCCGCTCGATGTCTTCGGCGGGCCTGGCGCCGGCGACCCGCGAGACTTCGCGTCCGCCCGCGAAGACCGCCAGCGTCGGGATGGATAGGATCCCGAACCGCTCGCCGAGTTCCGGGACCTCGTCGGTGTTGACCTTGATGACAACCGCTCGGCCGGCGCGCCGCGTCGCGACCTTGGCGACCTCGGGCGCGACCATGCGGCACGGCCCGCACCACGGCGCCCAATAATCCACGACGACCGGCAGGGATGCCTGCGCAATCAACCGGTCGAACTCAGCGGCAGACGAGACGTCCAGCGGTTCGGCCGGCGGCCGAAGTGTTTCGTGACACTTTCCGCAACGGACCGCCTCGCCCAGGCGGTCGTACGCGAGGCGGTTTTTCTGCGCACACGACGGGCACGTGACCACGATGCCCCGGTTGTCGAACTCCGCCGCGCTCATTGGTGTCCTTTCGTGGGAAGGTGTCAGTGCTGACCGTGCGCGTTCGCCTTGGCCGTCCGGTGTTTCGCGGGATCGGCCGCTCCCTGCGCAATTGCATCACCCAGCAGCACGACGCTGATGGCGTAGGAATGCGCGCAGTTGTACTCGAGGAGGGCTTCGTAGTTCTGGTACACGAGGAACTGGCGCTTGGCGCCCGAAACCAGCGATGCCGACATCTCCGATTTCGGCAGCGGCTTCCCTCCAGGCAGGCGCACACCGAACTCGGCCCACTTCGCGATTGGCTGCGCGACGGTCATATCGCGCGTCGCGCGACAGGTGCCTTCACGGAGCGGTACGTCGCTGTGAATGTGGTGCAGCGCCTCTGCTGAAATCGAGACCTCACGCCCCCACTGCTGTCCCGATGTCCAGCCGTGGCCCTTGAGGTAATTAGCAATCGACGCGAACACGTCGCCGGGCGTCGACCAGATGTCGCGACGCCCGTCGCCGTCGTAGTCCTCGGCGAACTTCAGGTAGCTCGACGGCATGAACTGCACCTGACCCATGGCGCCCGCCCAGGATCCCTTCATGGCGGCGAGGTCGATGTCGCCGCGGTTGAGGATCTCGAGTGCGTCGAAGAGCTCGCCCCGGAAGAACGTCGCACGCCGCGGATCCCACGCGAGGGTCGCGAGCGCCGCGACCGTCGGCCGGACGCCGCTGAACGTCCCGAAGTTTGATTCCACGCCCCAGATCGCCGCGATGATGCGCGGCGGCACACCGTACTTCTGACCCACTTCGTTCAGGAGCTCACGTTGACCGGCGTAATGCTCGCGGCCGGTTCGGATTCGCTTCGCGGTCAGGATGCGTTTCAGATAGTTTTCGAGCGGCAGGACGACCTCCGCCTGCGCGCGATCTCGCTCGAGGATGATCGGCAGGGGCTCGTCGATGCCCGAGAGCGCTGAATCGACGATCTCCTGACGGATGCCGCGCGAAAGCGCCTCCTGGCGAACAGCGGTGAGCCAGTCCGAGAACGATGGCCGACTGGCGTCGGTCTGAAGCAGCGTCAGCGTGAGCGCCCATACGAACACGCGCACGCTTTGATTGTACACGCCTGCCGCTCGGCTGAAGCCTCGCGCGTCTTCAGAGAAGTGCGCGTCAGTGCGCGCCGGCCGGCGCCGAGCCTTTGTGCGGCCGCCGCATCAGCAGGACGAGCGGAATCAATATGAGGAACATCACGCCGAGCAGCTGGAAGATTCCCACGAAGGCCACCATCGTGGCCTGCCGCTGCACCATTCCGAACAGCACGGCATACGCGCGGTTCGTCGCCGTGACGACGTCGGCGCCAGCGGCCATCATGGCGGCACGCATCTGCGTGAACAACTGCTGCGACGCCGGATCGTACGGCGTGACGTGCGCCCCGAGCGTGGACGTCGTCGTCTGGCTGTTGCGAGCGAGCATGGTCCCCGTCATTGCGATCCCGACGCTGCCGCCGATGTTTCGCATCAGGTTGAAGAGGCTCGTCGCGTAACCCATGCGCTCCCGCGGGATCGGATCCATGGCCACCGTGGTCAGCGGGACGAACAGCAGCGACATGCCGACACCCTGAATCAGCTGGGGCCAGAAGATGTCCCAGTAACCGGCCTGAAGGTTGAGCCGCGAGAGCCAGAGGAGGGTGAGGCCGCCGACCGTCAATCCAACGGTCAGCAGCTTCCTCGGATCGAAGCGCCCGGTCATGAGGCCGGTCAGCGGCATCATGAAAAACGATCCGATGCCGCGCGGCGCCATTGCAATGCCGGCCTGCAGCGGTGGGTAGCCGAGGAGCGTCTGGAGCATGATCGGCAGGAGCACCATGCTCCCGTACAGGACGAAACCCACCACCGTCATCAGGAACACGCCGACCGCGTAGCTGCGCGCCTTGAACACACGCAGATCCACGACCGGATTGTCGGTCGTCAGTTCGTGGACGACGAGCGCGACGAGGGAGACCGCGCTGATGATGGCGAGCGCCGTCATGAAGCTCGACGCGAACCAGTCCTCCTCCTGCCCCTTGTCCAGGAGGATCTGCAGCGCGCCGATCCCGACCGCGAGCATCCCGATGCCCCAGTAATCGATCGACCGGTTCTCGCGGCGCAGGTACGGCGGATCGAAGATGAACATCTTCGTCATGACGATCGACGCGATGCCCACCGGGATGTTGATGTAGAAGACCCAGCGCCAGCTGTAGCTGTCCGTCAGCCAGCCGCCGAGCACCGGACCGAGAATCGGCGCCACGACGATGCCGAGACCCCAGAAGCCCATCGCCTTGCCGCGGTCCTGCGGTGGGAATGCTTCGAGGAGGACCGCCTGCGACAGAGGCTGCAGCGCGCCGCCGGTTGCACCCTGGAGGATGCGGAAGGCGATCAAGGAGCCGAGCGTCGGCGCCAGGCCGCACAGAAACGAAGATGCCGTGAACCCGACGACGGACAGCATCAGGAGGCGCTTGCGCCCGAACATGCTCGCGAGCCATCCCGTCATGGGCAGGATGATCGCGTTGGCGACGAGGTACGACGTCAGCGCCCAGGTCGCTTCGTCAATCGACACCGACAGGCTGCCCGCGATGTGGGGCAGCGAGACGTTGACGACCGTCGTGTCGAGCACCTCCATGAAGGTGGCGAACATCACGGAGACGGCAATCAGCCAGGGGTTGATGTGGCGGACTTCGGAGGCGGCTGAATCTGATGATCTGGTGATCTGGTGATCGGGTGATTGCTGGTCGGATTGTTGATTGATCGCCTCAGCAGGAGTTGCCATCACCGTTCCCCAGTTCAGTCCTCAGTCAACCTTAACCAACAACCATGACCAACAACTTCAATCACTAGATCACCAGATCATCCAATCACCAGATTCCCTATCTTGTATACACCGTCGGTACGACCGACATTCCCGGCCGTAGCTGCTGATCCGCATTCTGTCCCGCATCGAGCACGATTTTGACCGGCACGCGCTGCACGACCTTGACGAAATTTCCCGTCGCGTTCTCCGGCGGCAGCATGCTGAAGCGCGCGCCCGTCGCGGCGGCAATGCTGTCCACTTTGCCCGTGAACGACTTGCCGCCGTACGCGTCCACCTTTACGGTGGCCCGCTGTCCGGGTTGCATATCCTGCAGCTGCGTTTCCTTGAAATTGGCCGTGACCCAGACATCATGCAGAGGGATGATGGCGAGGAGTGGTTGACCCGCCTGGACGACCTGTCCCACCTCGACCGAGCGGCGGCTGACGATTCCTGAAACCGGCGCCTTCAGCGTCGCGTACTGGAGGTTCAGCTCGGCCTGGTCGAGGTTCGCCTTCGCCTGCTTGACCTGCGCGGCCGCTGCGTCCGCTTTCGCGCTCGTCTGCTTCACCTGTTCCGGGGCGGTCTGCGCCGAACGAAGCGCGGCCTCGGCCTGGCGCTGTCCCGTCTGCGCCTGCGCGAGCTGACTCTCGGAGACCAGCACGCCGGCTTCCGCTTCGACGACCTGCGCCCGCGCGGAGTCGGCAGCCGCCTTCGCGGAATCGGCCGACGCCGACGCCGTGTCGAACTGCTGTTGTGAGATCTCGTCCTTCGCGAGCAGCCCGCGGAAGCGTTCCACGTCGCGCGCGGCCTTGGCGGCGGTGGCTTCCTGCTCGCGGAGCTTCGCGCGCGCGGACGCCACACGCGCGTGGGCAGCCTCGACCTGTTTCTGGGCCGCGGTGATCGCGCTCGCCGATTGGGACACGCTGCCTTGAGCCGTCGTCAGCGTGCTGTGCGCCGACTGCGTGGTAATCGGGACGTTCGTTTGCGCCGCCAGCGCGGCGGCTTCGGCGTCCGCGAGCGCCGCGCGCGCCTTGTCGACCGCCACCTGATAGTCGCGCGGATCGATTTCGACGAGCACGGCGCCCGCCTCGACGGGACGGTTGTCTTCGACGTGAACTTTCAGCACGTTGCCGCCGACACGCGCGGCGATTTGCGTCACGTGCGCATCGACCTGCGCATCGTCGGTCGTCTCGCGGCCGCGGGTGAGCCACAGCCACGCCACGAGTCCGATGACAGCAGCGGCCGCAATGCCGAGCGCGATTCGTGTACGAGGGTTGTCCAGGAACGCCATCAGCGGCCGCCTCCGATTAATTGACGCAACGTGTCCTCCGAGGATCCCACGCCGCGGATGAGGGCGCCGTTGGCGAGGGCGAAGCCGTACTGTGCCGAGATGAGCTGCTCGACCGCGAGGGCCACGGCTTCCTGGGCCTGAATGACCTCCACGTTGCTGGCCACGCCGGCCGTGAAGCGATCGCGCACCTGCTGGAGCTGCTGGTCGGCGAGCTCGCGCGCGGAGGTTGCCACCGCGAGCTGCTGTGACGTCGCGTCGAGATCGAGAAACGCCGTGCGTACCTCGTAGTAGATGCTCGCCTTGAGATCCTCGGCCTCCGCCTGACGCACCTTGATGTCCGCGTCCGCCTGGGCCAGGCGTCCGTGCGTCCGGTTGCCGTTGAAGATCGGGACGTTCACCGCCCCGACGAGCGAATAAGTGTATTTCGCGTCGCCCACCGTCAGGCCGATCCCGCCCAGGTCGGCGTTGACGTGAACCGACGGCAGCGCGGATCCCACGATCGCGGCGCGGCTTGCTTCGGCCGCCCGCACCTTGGCCAGGGCCGCCTGATAGTCAGGACGCGTGCGATACGCGCGTTCGACGACGTCGTCGAGCGAGGTGCCTGGTGAGGGCAGCTGCGGGAGCGTGCCGTCAAGCGAGAACCCCTGGCCGAGCGGCAGCCCGATGATGCGGGCCAGCGTCAGCTTCATCTTTTCGAAGTCGTTGGCGGCGGCCGTCGCGCGCTGCTGCTGCGAATTGAACTGCACCTGCGCGCGAAGGACGTCGACGCCCGGAATGATGCCGCTTTCCTTGAGCGAGAGAGCCTGCTTGTACAGCGCCTCGGCGGTGTCGCGCTGTGCGCGGCTGGCGTCCGCACGAGCCGAGGCGGCAAGGGCCTGGATGTAGACGTTGCCCGCGACGTGGATCACGAAGTCGCGCGCGCTCTGCCGCGAGAACCGGGCGGCGTCGAGCGCGTGGCCTTCCGACTTCGCGTCATTGATCGCCTCGAGGTCGAATATCGATTGCGAGATGAAGACCCGTGCGTCGAAGACGTTGAAGGGCCCGACGAGTTCGGGAAACCCCGTGAGGCCGGCCGGGCCGGTGCCCGACCCGAAGCCGAACGCCGCGAGGTTGATGATCTGCCGTGCCTCCGACACGCGGCCGTTGACGTTCGGCAGGAGCTGGCTGAGCGCGATCCAGCGCGCGCCGTGGGCGCGGCCGAGCGCCTCTTCCGCATTCAGCACGCCGAGGTTGTGATCGAGCGCGCGCAGGATCGCATCGATGACGGTCAGCTTCAGCGGTTCGGCCGTGGGAGTGCCCGTCGGCACGCCGCCCAGAAACGGATTCGCCGTCCCCTGTGTCGTGGTGGGTTGTGTCTGCATCGGACGCGGCGGTGGCGCCGCGCCAATCGACGGAATCTGGGCTCGGACAGGAAGCGCTGACAGGACCGCGAGCGCCGCGGCGATCGCCGCGAATGAAGCGGACTTCACGAAAATCCCTTTCCCGTCCCCCGGGGACTCGACGGAAACGACGCTGCGATGGAGCGGACCGGGTCGAGGCGGGCCGGACGTGGCGTTCGAAGCGCACATCGTACTACGCGCGCCGCATCGGACCAACTGCCGAACACCGTCGAGCCGGCTGCCGCGGACGTTCCGCGGCGTGCGGGAACGACGGCTCCAACGGGCCCTCGCGAAGACAATTCGTTGACATTTGAATTGCACACTCTGTATAAGTCTACGTGTATGACGACGACCGATTACCGCGCGGCGCTGGACGCTGCGATCAAGGAGTACGAAGCGCTCGGCGAGCAGCGCCGGACGATCGACGACCGGCTCGCCCAGCTGGCGCAGACGGTTGGAACGCTCTCGAAGCTCCTGGGCCTGACGCCAACCGTTCCCCTGGGTCTGACCGACGCGTGTCGCCTGGCCCTCCGCGGTGCTGGGTTGCCGTTGACGCCGCTGGAGGTGCGCGACCGGCTCGTGTCAATGGGCGTCGACCTGAGCGGCTACTCCAACGACCTCTCAGCGATTCACACCGTGCTCAAGCGGCTGAACGAGGCGGGCGAGATCAAGTTCATTACCAAGGGAACCGGAAGCGGGAAGCCGGCCTACATCTGGAACCATCCGTTGCG
>Ga0126377_10002089_pt1 | contig 13581 bp, 8 predicted proteins | sample PanSoiMetPlot_22_FD_92647 | JGI IMG/M metagenome (GOLD analysis project Ga0126377, IMG submission 92647) | Tropical forest soil microbial communities from Panama - MetaG Plot_22 | ecosystem: Environmental > Terrestrial > Soil > Tropical forest > Bulk soil | place: Panama | collected 2016-02-17
CAGCGCGTTCCGTCGGACGACATGCTGGCGCTGCTGGCCGGAATCTTCGGCAAGCCGCCGGGCTGGTTCCTGGACCAGAACACCGAGCTCGCCGCCGAGGCCAAGCCGGCCGCGCGCGGCGGACTGGCGGCGATGCCGCTGGAGCCCGGCTTCCTGTTTTCCCACGACCTGCTGCGCATCGCCTTGCCGGAGCTGCTGAGCCAGACCGCGACCACCGGCCGGCAATTCGCCCAATTGCTGATCCGCGTCTGGCAGGAGACCCGCCACAACGATTTCCCGGACATCGAGCGCGCCGCCGAGCAGGTCGGCGATCGCCGCATGCCGCTGTCGGTGCAGGACCTGTTGGGCATCTGCAAGAAGCTGGGGCTGCAGATCCGCTGGTTCGAAGACCAGGACAAGGCGTCGCGCGCCATGGTCCGCTCGCGCTTCGAGGCGCCGAACATCGTGTGGATCAACAAGCGCCTCAAGGCGCAGGAGCCGCGGCTCAAGTACGAGCTGGCGTTCTTCGCCGGCCATCGCATCATGCACAACGGCGATGGCCTGGTGTCTCCTCACGAGGCGACCTGGAACGAGGTCGCCGAAGCGGCTGAGGGCGGCACCAGCATGGGCCCGCAGGACGTGCTCTACGCCTGGCGCGATTTCGAATGCAGCTCCTTCGCGGCCGCGCTCATGTGCCCACGTGCGCCGTTCCGGCGCTTCCTGATTCGCGAGGCGCACTCGGTCGAGGCGGGCAGCCTGCTCGGCGTGACCTCGGCCGTGATGATGCGACGCATGACGTCCGTGTCGCCCTATCGTCACTGGCACTTCTTCGACGCCTATCCACCGGGCTTCCTGCGCGCGGTGTACCGGGCCAACGGCATTCCGCTGCCCTGGGGCAACATGAGCGTGGTTCCCGACCCGTGCCCGCGCTGGGCCGTGTTCCGGATGCTCCGGAATCCCGGCAGCGCCTCCGCCAGGACCGCAAAACCAAAAACGCAGATCTCCATCATGCCGGATGCCGAGCAGCCGCGGCTGTACTGCTGCCATTCGATGCTGACCCGCGATGCCGCGGCCGTGTCGCACGTCATCTCGGTCGGTGTCGACCTGTCGCCGGCGCTTTCGGCGCAGGGCTACGACGAATCACGCCTGGTCCACGCGGTGGCGGAAGCCTGCCGCAAGGGCGGCGGCGACGCGCCCATCCCGGCCGAAACCCGCGAAGCGCTGCAGACTGTTTCGAAGGTTCTCAACATCGGCTGGATCGGCGACGCGCTCTCGCACGAAGCCACCACCATCTGCTCGCGCAGCAATCGCTGCCCGCGGCCCGCGCATTCCTGCCACTGATACATGCAAGCTTCAAGGTGAACGATGTCTAACTACGTGGATCGCGGCGGACTGCGCGTGGCCGCCGGGCTGGCGCAGCTCATCGAGCAGGAACTGGCGCCGGCCGTCGGGCTGGATACCGCAGGCTTCTGGGCCGGGTTCGAAGCGCTGCTCGACAGGCTGGTCCCCGCAAACCGGGCGCTGCTCGCGCGGCGTGACCAGCTGCAGCGCGACCTCGACGCGTGGCACGGCGCGCGGCGCGGACAGCCATGCGACGTCGCGGCGCACGAAGCCCAGCTGCGCAGCTCCGGCTACCTGGTGCCGGAAGGCCCGGGTTTCCGTATCGGTACGCAGAACGTCGACGCCGAGATCGCGCGCCTCGCGGGCCCCCAGCTGGTGGTGCCGCTCGACAACGCACGTTATGCACTCAATGCCGCCAATGCACGCTGGGGCAGTCTGTACGACGCGCTGTACGGCACCGATGCCATCGACGAAAGCGGAGAGCTGGCGCGCGGGGCCGGCTACAACGCGGTTCGCGGCCGCCGGGTCATCGAGTACGCCCGCCGGGTGCTGGACCAGGCGGTGACGTTGTCGGGCGGCAGCCACGTCGACGCCACCGGCTATTCGATTTCGAACGGTGCGTTGCGGATCGCGTTGAAAAATGGCTCGCAGGTCGCGCTGGCAAACCCGCCGCAGTTCAAGGGCTATTCCGGGTCTTCAGACTCGCCGGACGCGCTGCTCTTCGAGCATCGCGGACTGCACATCGAGGTACGCATCGATCGCACGCATCCCATCGGGCGCGACGACCCGGCCGGCATCGCGGACGTGCAGCTCGAGTCGGCGTTGACCACGATCATGGATCTCGAGGACTCCATCGCGGCGGTAGATAGTGCCGACAAGGTGGCGGTGTACCGCAACTGGCTCGGGCTGATGCGCGGCGATCTCACGGCGCGGTTCGCCAAGGGCGCCGGGCACGTCGATCGCCGGCTGAATGCCGATCGTAACTACCAGTCGCCGGCGGGCGGCAGCTTCCAGGTTCCGGGTCGCAGCCTGATGCTGGTGCGCAACGTGGGCCACCTGATGACCACCGACCTGGTGCTGCACCAGGATCGCGAGGCGCCGGAAGGCATCGTCGATGCCGTCGTCACCGTGTCGATCGCGCTCCTCGATCTCCAGGGCCGTGGGCAATTCAAGAACAGCCGCACGGGTTCGGTGTACATCGTCAAGCCGAAGATGCACGGGCCCGAAGAAGTGGCATTCGCCAATACGCTGTTCGATGGCGTCGAAGACCTGCTCGGGCTAGCGCGCCACACGGTGAAAATAGGCGTGATGGACGAGGAGCGGCGGACCACCGTCAACCTCAAGGAATGCATTCGCGCGGTCAGGGATCGCATCATTTTCATCAATACCGGGTTTCTCGATCGGACCGGCGATGAAATCCACACCGCGATGCAGGCGGGCCCGGTCATTCGCAAGGGCGAAATCCGCAACGCCACCTGGCTCAAGGCCTATGAAGATCACAATGTCGACGTGGGCCTGGCCTGCGGTTTCAGCGGCCGAGCGCAGATCGGCAAGGGGATGTGGGCCATGCCCGATCGCATGGCGGACATGTTGAACAGCAAGGTTGCGCATCCGCAATCGGGTGCCAACACGGCCTGGGTTCCGAGCCCCGTCGCCGCGACGCTGCACGCCTTGCACTATCACCAGGTCGATGTGGCCGCGCGCCAGCGCGAGCTGGCGACGCGCCCACCGGCGGCGCTGCGCAGCATCCTCACTCCGCCGCTCGCGCCGCATGCGAACTGGAGTGACGCGGAAAAACGTGAGGAACTCGAGAACAATGCGCAGGGCATTCTCGGCTACGTGGTGCGCTGGATCGACCAGGGGATCGGTTGCTCGAAGGTGCCGGACATCCATGACGTGGGGCTGATGGAGGACCGCGCGACGCTGCGCATTTCCAGCCAGCACATCGCCAACTGGCTGCTGCACGGGATCGTGACGCGCGATGACGTGATGGCCGCGCTGAAGCGCATGGCCGCGGTCGTAGACGGCCAGAACCAGTCAGATCCTGACTACCAGGCCATGTCACCGGATTTCGAGCGCTCGCTGGCCTTCCAGGCCGCCTGCGACCTGGTGTTCAAGGGCGTCGAACAGCCGAACGGCTACACGGAGCCGCAGCTGCATGCGCGGCGTCGGGAGCGCAAGCAGCAGTCAGGGAAGTAGCGGCGGCATCTGGCGCCCGTTCATTTCCAGGTCCGCAGCGGCGCGGTCCGCTCGTGTTCATGCGCGCGCAGCTGCGCCCGGATCTTGAGCAGGTCCTTGCGCGACACGATGCCGGCGAGCTGCCCGTCGGGCGCAATGACCGGCACCCGCCCCACATCGAACTGACCCATGCGGTCGGCGAGGCTGCCCACGAGTTCATCCGGCGCGGCCACCAGCATGTCGTCCGCGCGCGTCACCTCGGAGAGCCGGGCAACCGCGTCCTCGCCGTTCATGGTCCAGCGAAGCACGTCCGCGCGCGAGATCATGCCGGCGAATCGGCCGTGGGCGTCGGTCACCGGATAACTCTTGTGCCGCGGCGCATCGGCCGTGAAGAACTCGACCGCCGCGCTCACGCTCATCGAAGCGGGCAGGGCGTCGACGGCACGAATCATCACGTCCTTGACGCGCACCTGTTCGAATGGATCGACGCTGTATTCGCGCGAAAGATGCAGCCCGCGGCGCGCGATGCGTTCGGTGAGGATGGAGCGCTTCAGCATCAGCACGGTGAACCCATGGGCCGCGGCGCAGGCGCCGATGAGCGGGAGCAGCGCATGAACGTTGCCGGTGAGCTCCATGCCGAAGACTGCCGCGGTGAGCGGCGAGCGCATGGTGCCGCCCATCATCGCGGCCATGCCGAGCAGCGCGTAGAGTGCCTGGTGATCGGGCGCCACGAAATGCCCGAACAGCGCGCCCATGGCACCGCCGATGATGAGCAGCGGCGCGAGAACTCCGCCCGATGTACCGGAGCCCAGCGCGGTCGACCAGATCACGGCTTTCACGACGAGCAGCAGCCCCAGCGCACCGATCGTGAGTTCATCGTCGAGCATGGCCTGCAGGTTGTCGTAACCCACGCCGAGCGCCGCGGGGTCGAGCATGCCGCCGAGTCCTACGACGAGCCCGCCGAGCGCGGGCCACCACATCCAGTGGATGCGCAACCTCGGAAACAGGTCCTCGCAGCCATACACCATCGCCGTCAGCGCGGCCGAGCCGGCGCCGGCCAGCAGTCCGATCGCCAGCCAGGAACCGGCCGCCGCCAGCGACACCTCGGCATCACCGTTGAACGGGAAGAGCGGCCCGGAGGGAAACAGCAGTGGCCGGCAGCTCGCCGCCGTCAGCACGGCCATGGCCACGGGGAGGAAGCTGCGTGGCCGCCATTCGAACAGCAGTAGTTCGACCGCCAGCAGGATGGCTGCGACTGGTGTGCCGAAGATGCCGGTCATGCCGGCCGCGGCGCCGGCGACCAGCAGGGTCTTGCGTTCATTCGAGGTGAGGTGAAAGAGCTGCGCAAACAAGGAGCCGAGCGCGCCTCCGGTCATGATGATGGGTCCCTCGGCGCCGAACGGGCCGCCGCTGCCGATCGAAATGGCAGAGGACAGCGGCTTCAGGATGGCGACCCGCGGCTGGATCCGGCTCTTGCCGATGAGGATGGCCTCGATGGCCTCCGGAATACCATGGCCGCGGATCTTTTCCGATCCATAGCGCGCCATGAGACCCACGATCAGTCCACCGATGACGGGAATCACGATACGGACCGGTCCGAGAGGCGTGGCCGAGATCGGGTGCGCGACGGTACTCCAGTGCCCGAACCAGGCGATGTTGCTGGCGAGGATGATCAGCTTGCCGAGCAGCCATGCGGCGGTGACGCCGGCCACGCCGACCACCACCGACATGGCAATGACGACCAGAACGCGCGGCCCGACGCGAAAATCGCCCAGCGCCGAATGCAATGCCTGCGTGCGTGCGCCGGGCGCGCCGGCGCGCATGCCGGGTTCTTCGTCCTGGGTCATCGGAGTCCTGCCACGAAACGGGGCCGGGAATATATCGCATCACGATATGATTCACCCATGAGGAAATCGACCATGACGGATCTGGACTACCAGCGCCTGGCGGGTTTCCGCTTCATGTTGCGGCAGTTCCTGGAGTTCAGTGCCCAGGCGGCGCGGGCGTGCGGGCTCACGCCGCCGCAGCACCAGGCCTTGCTCGTCATCCGGGCGCTCACGGTTTCCGGCAAGGCTACCATTGCCGAGGTCGCCCGCTGGCTGATGAGCCGCCATCACAGCATGGTGGAGCTGGCCGATCGCCTGGCTGAGTTGGGGTTGATCCGTCGCCGTATCGATGCCGATGATCGCCGCCGCGTGACCTTGGTGCTTACGCCGAAAGCGGTGAGAATCCTGGACCGGCTGTCCGCGGCGCATCTCGATGAGCTGCGTCGGGTCGCCGGTGCGATGCAGAAGATCCTGAAGATGTTGAAAACCTGAGCGAGGGAGTGGAATGCATCCTTATTCGAACCGACACGTCGTGGTGACCGGCGGCACCGGCGCACTCGGCACCGCCGTCGTCGAAGCATTGCTTCGGGCGGGCGCCGCCTGCCATGTGCCGGTCCGCAGCGAGGCCGCGGTCTCGAAGTCGACCTTTGATCGCAAGCGAGTGTCGTTCGTCACGATTGGTGACCTCGCGGACGAATCCGGCGTCACGCGCTTCTACGGCAGTCTGCCGGAGCTCTGGGCGTCCATCCACGTTGCGGGCGGCTACGGTTCCGCGCCCATCGAAAAGACCGACAAGGCCGTGCTCGAATCCCAGCTGGACACGAACCTGGTGTCGGCATTTGTCTGCAGTCGTGCGGCAGTCGCGCGGATTCGCAAGACCGGTGGCGGCGGCCGCATCGTGAACGTGGCCTCACGTCAGGCGCTCGAGCCGCGACTCGGGGCCGGTAGCGTCGCCTACACGGTTTCGAAAGCAGCAGTCGCAGCGCTGACGGCCGCACTCGGGCAGGAGGTCGCGAAGGACGGCATCCTGGTCAACGCCGTCGCGCCCTCGATCCTGGACACGGCGGCGAACCGCGCGGCGATGCCCGGCAGCGACTTTGCGGCTTGGCCGAAGGTCGAGGACGTGGCAGACACCATTCTCTTCCTCGCATCTCCAGCCAACACCGTGACACGCGGTGCCGTGGTGCCGGTGTATGGCAAGTCGTAGATCCGGCCGCAGGAAAATCCTCGTCATGGGCGTCGGCGCGCTCGCCGTCGCAATGCGAGTCACGGGCAAAACAAGCCGCAAGACCTGGAGCGCCAGCGACTACGGTGCGCGCGGCGACGGATCCACCCTCAACACGCGGGCCATCCAGTCCGCGATCGACGCGGCCGAGGCCGCGGGCGGCGGCACGGTGACGCTCGCGCCCGGCGTCTATCGCACAGGATCCCTGTTCGTGAAATCGCGCGTCACGCTGGTGATCGATCGCGATGTCACGCTGCTCGGCAGCCAGCAGCTGTCTGACTACCCGATCTTGCAGACGCGCGTGGCCGGCATCGAAATGCAGTGGCCCGCCGGTCTGCTCAATCTCTACCGCGTGCGCGATGCCCACATCACCGGCGAGGGGACCATCGACGGCGACGGCAAGACATTCTGGGACAGCTACTGGAACCTGCGTCGCGACTACGACACCCGTGGCCTGCGCTGGGCCGCGGACTACGATTGCCGGCGCCCACGGCTCATCCACGTGTACGACTCGCAGAACGCGGGCGTCTCCGGCCTGCACCTGGCGCGCTCCGGATTCTGGACGGTGCACGTCTGCTACTCGCGCGACGTGCGCGTGTCCGACCTCGTCATTCGCAACAACATCGGCGGGCGCGGGCCATCGACCGACGGCGTGGACGTGGATTCCTCCGAGCGCGTCACCGTCGAGCGCTGCGACATCGAAGTGAACGACGACGCACTGTGCATCAAGGCGGGCCGGGATGCCGATGGCTTGCGCGTGGCGCGTCCCACCCGCTCGGTGCGCATCCGCGATTGCGTGGTGCGCGACGCGCACGCGGGCATCACCTTCGGCAGCGAAACCTCGGGTGGCTTCGAAGACATCGACGTGTCGGGGCTCGAGTTCCATGCCGCCGTGCCGCAGGGAATCTTCTTCAAGTCGAGCCACACCCGTGGCGGCACGATCCGCAGAATCCGCGTGCGCGACATCCGCATGCAGGGCGTGAAGACGGTAGTCGGGATCAACCTGAACTGGAACCCTGAATACAGCTACGCGAAGATTCCACCAGGCATCACCGACATGCCATCGTACTGGCGCACGCTCGCGACGCCCGTGCCGGCAGAACAGGGTATTCCGCACATCAGCGACGTGCGCATCTCCGACGTGATTGCGCGGGACAGCAAGGTGCTGTTCGACGCCAGGGCCTACCCGGAAGCGCCGCTGCGTGATTTCGTGTTCTCGCGCCTGGATCTCGAGGCATCGGGCGGGGGTGTGATCGCCAATGCGGAGCACTGGCGATTCGAGCGATGCCAGCTGCGGACGGCCGATGGCGCACCCCCGGGGCTCGAGCATTCGAGCGACGTCCAGGGACTTCGCGTCAGCTAGGATATTTTTTCCGGGGCATGTCCGTTTCGGGCGCGCGGCGTCGTTTCCATCGACATGGACGGCGCAATCAAGAACGCTGGTCGAGACGACACTCCACGATTGATTCGATGGTTGTGGCGCGGCGGCGCCGCAGTGATGGCCGCATTGATGGCCAGTTGCGGCGGCGATGGCGGCGCAAACAAGGCAGCCACCCCGGCCATTCCCATTCCTGTCGCGGCGCTTGCCGTGACTCCGAGCTCACTGGTCTTCCCGGACACCGCCGTCGGAAGCAGCTACCCGATGGTGCTCAGGTTCACGAACACCAGCGCCGCCACGGTGGTCTTGTCGACTGGGTACTTCAACGGCGTGCTGTCGGAGGACTTCCACCTGACGGGCGACAGCGATTGCGTCAAGAACAATATCGAGCCGGGGAACAGCTGCGCCCTCGAGGTGACCTTCAAGCCATCCACCCTGGGTTCGTACGCGGCAACGTTGAGCCTCGTCACCGAAGGTGCATCCATTCAGCCCATCTCACTGTCTGGCAACGGCACGGTGCCGCTTCCGAAGCTGGAGGTGAGCGCAGAGTCGATCGAGTTTCCGGACACGCCCGTGGGAGCGTTGGGCGAGCGTCGCACTCTGACCATCACGAGTACCGGTAACGCACCCCTCAATCTGGGCAGTTTCAACCTGATCAGCGGCAGGCCCGAGGACTTCAAGTTCGGCGGCGGCGATTGCCCCGCCGTTCTGCTCGAACGGGGGGATTCGTGCCACTTCTACTTCTACCCCGCGCCGCGGGCGCCGGGCGATCTGTTCTGGATCATCACGATCGACAGCAATGCCACCGGCCTGCCACGCAGCGTGACGCTGACGGGCAAGGGTGTGACGGCCACGCAAAGGTTGACTGTTTCGCCACTGACATTTCCCGATACGTTGCTGGGTGAGACGGCAACCGGGGCGCTCACGCTCACCAACACGGGCGGGCTGCTCATCGATGACTTCCATCTCGGCGATATTCTCCCCGGCGCTTCGTCGGCGGATTTCACTGTTGCCGGAACCACGTGCGGCGCGAGCCTTCAGTACCCGAGCAGCTGCACCTACACCCTGCATTTCACGCCGTCAGCGCTCGGGCCACGTTCTGCCACCCTGTTCGTCTTCAGTCCCGGCCCTTCGTTGACCACGGTGTCCGGAAATGGCGTCGCGGTGGCCACGCGCCATCTCGTCGCTTCGCCCACTTCCGTGACTTTCCCCGATACGATGCTGGGCACGCAAAGCGCGTCCCAGGATGTCACGATCACGAACACGGGATCGGCGACCGCCACCATCGCACACATCGTGTTTGCCGGCGGTCCGGTCGACTCGTTCGTCGAGACCACCGGCGATTGCGATTTCTCCATCGTCGAGGCGCGGCTCGCACCAGGGCAGAGCTGCACGCTGCATCTCGCCTTCAAGCCGGTGGCGCTGGGGCAGGTCGAGTCGAGCGTGTCTCTGTCTACCTACGATGCCGCGGACGGCACGCTGGTCGTGCCGCTGAAAGGCCGGAGCGCCGCCCCGATGCAGGCCATCGTGATTTCACCCACGGCACTGCAATTCGAGGATACGCAGCCCGGTCTCAGCAGCAAAGAAGAGTCGCTCACCGTCACGAACGTCGGTACTGCTCCCATCGTATTCGAGTACCCGCTATTGAACGTCGATCCCGGCACGCCGTCCGGAGACTTCGTCATCACCCACAACGATTGCGTGCTGTCGCTCGATGTCGGCGCACAGTGCCACATGACGTTGCAGTTTCGTCCATCGGCGCCGACCTATCGTGGGGCATCCCTGGTGGTGCGGCCCTGGCATTTCTCGTCGCAATTCGTGCCGCTCCTGGGCAAAGGCATCCCCTTTTCGAATGCCGATACGCAGCCGCGCGCGATCGACTTCGGAATGGTTCCTCTGGGTGGTGCTCCCGATGCGGAGCACGTGATCACGATCACGGTCGTCGGCCCCGGCGATGCGGACATCACTGCGGTCGACCTGGGCGGCGCGAACCCCGGCGATTTTGCGATCGACAGGAAGTGTTCCGGGATGCATGTGCCAGCGGGGAGTGCGTGCGCTTTCGTTGCGAGTTTCGTGCCGACGGCGCTCGGCTCACGCTCCGCGACGGTCAGCGTGTCGGTGAAAGGTCAGGGGCCGGGCGTCGTCACCCTCACCGGTACCGGGGCCACGGCCTCGCGTAGTTTGACGCTGTCGCCGGATCCGCTGGCATTCCCGGGCGTGATGATCGGCGCTCTCACCCTGCCCAAGCCCGTAACAGTGACGAATGCCGGATCGCTGGCGGTGACCATCAGCGCCGTCGGTTTCACGGGAGCGAATGCGGACGCGTTTTCCATCTACGACACGGACTGCATCGGCCAGATCGCGCGCGGCGCGAGCTGCAAGGTGTGGGTGGCATTCCGCCCGACGGAAATCGGGCCGCTCGGCGCGAGCCTCGTCGTCACGAGCGACGCCGACGCCGGCCCGCAATCCATTGCGCTGACCGGGCTCGGCATCCCGGCCACTCCGTCTACCTACAGCATTGGCGGCACCCTCAGTGGTCTCACGCGTGCGGGCCTGGTGCTTGCCAACGGAGCCGACACGACCAGCCCCGCCGCGAACGCCACGAGTTTCGTCTTCGGCACGAAGCTGGCGAGCGGCGCGACTTACGACGTCACCATTGCGACACAACCGACCGCGGAGACCTGCACGCTGTCCAATGCCAGCGGTACGGTCGCGACGGCGGACGTGTCGAGCGTGCAGGTTTCGTGCACGCCGAGTTCCGCAGGAACCTGGATCTGGGAGAGCGGGCCCAATACCGCGCCGGCGCTGCCGGTGTTTGGTACGCCCGGCACACCGGCACCTGGCAACGTTCCGGGTGGCCGTGATCGCTCCGTCGCGTGGCGCGACACCTCCGGCAATCTCTATCTATTCGGCGGTGAAGCCACGGACGAGCTCGGCCAGGTGGGCGCCTTCAACGATTTCTGGAAGTTCGAGCCGGTGACGCATCGCTGGACCTGGCTGGGAGGATCGAAGCAGGGCAACGCCCTCGGCATCTACGGCACGCAAGAAACGCCCGCGCTCGCCAATTTCCCCGGTGCTCGCGAGGACGCCACTGCGTGGACCGACGCGAGCGGAAACTTCTGGGTGTTTGGCGGCGCCGGCTACGACAGCATCGGCGGAAGCCGCCTCAACGATCTGTGGAAATACGACATCGCCTCACATCTGTGGACCTGGATGAGTGGCGTCTCGCTCGGCACTCCTGCGGCGAGTTACGGAGTTCCCGGCGTCGCAGATCCCGCCAATGTTCCCGGTGGGCGCAATCGCGCGATGTCGTGGACCGATAGCGACGGCAACCTGTGGTTGTTTGGTGGTGAAGGCTATGCGGGCGCCAGCAGCAACGCGCCTACCAGTTTCGGTTTCCTCAACGACCTCTGGCGTTACAGTCCGTCGACAGGCCTGTGGACCTGGATCGGCGGCTCCAGCATCGGATCGAACGACACGATCGCGCCGGGACGCTACGGAACGAGGGGCACGGCATCGGACGAGAACGTGCCGGGCCAGCGGGAAGAAGCAACCACCTGGACTGATGCCAACGGCAATCTCTGGTTGTTCGGGGGTGCGGGCTACGATGCGCTCGGCCACTCTGGCCTGCTGAACGATCTCTGGAAATACATGCCGTCTACCAAACAGTGGACCTGGGTATCGGGGTCGAACGCCGTCAATGCTCCTGCGGTGGGCGTGCCAGGAACCACGGATTCGGCAAACACTCCCGAAGCCCGCCATCGCGCGATCTCGTGGGTCGATCAGGACGGCATGCTGTGGCTGCTGGGCGGCGATGCCGTCGCCGGAACGCGGAACGACCTCTGGAAATTCGACACTGCCACGAGCCAATGGACGTGGGTTTCCGGTTCGCCAGGCGTGCTGGCGCCCAGTGTGTACGGCACGTTACAGACTCCGTCGCCCAGCAACGTTCCCGGGGCACGTGCCGGCGGAGTCACCTGGGTAGATGGTTCCGGCAATCTGTGGTTGCTCGGTGGCTCAGGCATCGATTCGACCGGCGCCATGTCCGAGCTCGGCGACCTGTGGCGCTACGCGCGGTAGGTAGTCTGTTAGTATCCCGCGCGGCTCCCAAGGCGCGCGGGGATGACATGGGAGATCTGACCACGTTGATCCGGCGAGCCCACCAGGGCGACGCCGAAGCGCGAGAAGAAGTCTACCGGCAGCTCTACGGCGATCTCTGCAGGCTGGCGCGCTCGCGGCTCGCACGCAGCGGCCGCAACACCTTGCTGGACACCTCGGCGCTGGTCAACGAAGCCTACATCCGCCTGGCGGGCGCGAGCAGCCTGGTCGCGGAAGACCGCCACCGTTACCTGGCTTACGCCAGTCGCGCGATGCGCTCGGTGGTCGTCGATCTCATCCGTTCGCGCGCCACGGCACGCCGCGGTTCGCTGGCCCGGCACGTGTCACTGGATACCTCGCTGCGGGACAACCTCGCTGCGGGCGAGGACGAGATCCTGCGCGTGCAGGAAGCGCTGGAGGAGTTGATCACCATCGACGAGCGCGCCGTCCGCGTGGTCGAGATGCGCTACTTCGCCGGTCTCGCCGAGAAGGAGATCGCCGAGATACTCGGAGTGACCGAGCGCACCGTGCGCCGCGACTGGGAGAAGGCACGCCTGTTGCTCGCGGCGGCGCTGAAGTGAGTGCGTTGCACCCCATGTCCGTTTCCGAACACGAATAACGTCTGAACGCCCAAAGCCACAACAAGAAGCGAGGGCGCATGAATCTCCCCGGCAGGATCCTTGGATGGTGTGCGGTGCTCGGCCTGGGAACCTCCCAGGCCCTGGCCGGGCCGATCGCGATCGACGACGACGATGCGTACCCGGTGCGCAGCGACCTGACGATCAGCTACTTCCCTTCGACGGTCCCTCCCGATCCGATCTTCCAGGGCTCGCAGCTCAGCGGCACCGCGCGGTTCTACGAGTACGCGCTGACGGGCGAGAATCGGAGTTTCATTCCGCTCGTGCCGCCAGACCCGATCGATATCGGGCATCTCGCGGCAGGTGACGCATTCAGCCTCACCTTCATACCCGGGGATCCGTGCTTCATGGCCAGGACCTGCGGGCTCGCGTTCTCTTTCGAGGGACTCGCGGGCAACTTCGCCGCCGACGCATTCGCTCCGGGCAACCAGCTGTCATCCATCATTCCCGTCGGCAGTCTTCCTTCATCCCTTTCCGGAATGATCTTCGCCACCGATGCGAATTTCGGAATGAGCGCGGTGGGCACCTGGGACGTGACGCTTCGCGAAACGGCAGTTCCGGAACCGGGCACGCTCGCACTCTTCGCAGGCGGCGCTGGTCTGATGCTCCTCCTGCCCACACGCCGTAAGAGGTCCCGCGCCGTGCAATGACTCTCGACTCGCCAGACCTGAAACGACTGTGGGGACTGCTCGACGAGTCCCTCGAGCTGCCGCCGACGCAGCGCAATGCGTGGCTGGCCGAGCTCGAGGGGCGGGACGCGAAGTCGGCGGAAATCCTGCGCGGCCTCTATGGCGTGCCCGGCCAGGAGCGCAAGCTCGGCGCCATGGAAGATCCGCACTTCCTCGAGCACCTCTCGACCCTGCTGATCGAATCTCCCGGCGTCTCGCCGATCGGCAAACGCTTTGGTCCCTACCTGGC
>Ga0126377_10002090_pt1 | contig 13580 bp, 11 predicted proteins | sample PanSoiMetPlot_22_FD_92647 | JGI IMG/M metagenome (GOLD analysis project Ga0126377, IMG submission 92647) | Tropical forest soil microbial communities from Panama - MetaG Plot_22 | ecosystem: Environmental > Terrestrial > Soil > Tropical forest > Bulk soil | place: Panama | collected 2016-02-17
AATGTCGGGCCGGCTATCAAGTTTTTATTGCATGGGAAGTCGATATCCGTTAGTTCTGGAAGTTAACATTCGCATCTTTCCCTGGATCACCATTGACTTCCGACAACCAGACACTTCAAACAAATCGTTCCAATGTGGAAAAAAATCCCGCCTTCGCGGCTTTACATCATCGTGATTTTCGCTTCTTCTTCATCACCACCATGCTCGCCATGATGGCGGACAATATCGAGCACGTCATCAGCTATTGGCTACTGTTCCAGAAATTTCATTCTCCCGTTTTGGCGGGATTCGCCGACATCAGCCACTGGACTCCGTTTCTGCTGTTGTCCGTCTATTTCGGGGGCATTGCCGACCGCTACGACTGCCGCAAGGTCATTCAAGTGGCGCAAGTCATGTATATGGGAGTGTCGGTAGCGTGGGCCATACTGTTCTACACCGATACGATTCAAGTCTGGCACGCGTCGATCTTGCTGATTATCCACGGTATCGCCGGCGTTTTGTGGACTCCGGCCGAACAGCTCTTCATCCACGACATCGTCGGCACCGAACAAATTCAGAGCGCGGTGCGGCTCAACGCCACTAGCCGCCAATTGGGTATTCTCTTTGGCCCTGCGGTGGGAGCCGGATTGATGTTTTTACTGGGCCCGTCGTTGGGACTGCTCGCCAACGCTGCCATTTATTTGCCATTGACGGTTTGGCTGCTTTTTGTGCCGTACACGGGACATCTCCGAGAGGGTGCACCGCCAAAGCGTGCGCTGGCTTGGAACGACGCCTTCAGCGTGATCCAGGAGGTCGCTCACAACCGGCCGATCATTACGATGGTGATTTTGGGCGGCAGCGCGTCACTATTCATCGGCAACGCCGTTCACACCCAGATGCCAGAATTCGCCCATGACCTCGGAGCTAACCCAGATTTCGCCTATAGCTCACTACTCACTGCCAGCGCTGCAGGCGCCGTCTTCGGCGGCTTCCTGCTTGAAGGAAAAGGCTGGCTCAAGGCGAATGTCAGAACCGCAATCATCTGCGCCATGCTTTGGTGCGCTGCGCTGGGAGCATTCGCTTTCTCATCCAACTACCTGTTGTCTTTGGCGCTATTGTTTTTCGCCGGGATTTTGAATCTTTCGTTTTACTCGGCCGCCCAGGCAATCGTGCAGCTTCTTTCGCCGAGCCATCTGCGCGGGCGGCTGATCGGTTTGTTTTCCATGTCTGCCTTTGGCCTTCGCGCTTTCAGCGGCGTGACCATTGGCGTCGTGGGCGGATTGATTGGAATACACTGGTCATTGGCGATCAGCGCCATGGCGCTCCTCGCGGTTACCGTGTCGCTGCTCGCCTTCGCGACTCCACGAACATAAAACCAGCGGCTGGGCAATCGGTTTTTTCACTGTCTTTCACATTGACAACGTGCGCCCAAAGCCGTTATATCCTCGCTCGTTGAACCTTCCCACGGATCGCCTTCAGAAGCATCAAGCCGAATCGGGCCAGATGAAACTTTGGAGGGAAAACAATGAATCCAAATTGTTCAAATAAGCACGGCAGGTTCTTCAGTGGGTTATTGACGGGACTGGCTGTACTGGCTGTGTTATGGGCGCTGATGAAACCTGGAATAGTCAGCGCCAATCCTTACCTCGCCAAACCCGGTGAAGCGGTGGCGATGGTGCAGGTTGCGACATGCGCGGTGTCCGGCGGGTTTATTCACCTTTACACAGCCATGGATAATGGCCTATTCGACAGATACGCGATCAAGATCGATCACAGATTCATAAGCGGTAGCGCTATGAACCTCGCCGCTTTGTCAGCGGATGAAGTGCAATTTCTCTATTGCGCCGCCGACGGCACTATTCCCGGATTGGCCAGCGGCGTCGATGGGAAGCTAGTGGCATCGCCGCTGATCGGCTTGCCCTACGTGCTTTTGGCTCACAAAGACATCAAGCGCCTCGAAGACCTACGGGGAAAAAGCATCGGGGTCTCGAAAGCTGGAGATTTGGATGACCGGCTGATGAAGACTCTGCTGAAGAAGATGAACCTGAGCACTTCGGATGTCGCCATCCGACCCATCGGTGGCAGCCAATCCGAAAGATACAACGCGATGATGGCAGGTATTATTCAGGCCGCACCAGTCACCCCTCCACTGGACGCTCGGGGAAAAAAGGACGGCCTCAATCTTATCTACAATCTCAAGGATCTCAATCTGCCGTTTATTTACAGCTCACTGCACACAAACGCTAAAACCTTGAAGGAACGACCTCAGTTGGTGCAGCGCTTTGTCGCCGCTATGGCGGAATCCGTTCACTACGTGGAAAAAAATCCCGATAAGGCCAAAGCCTCGCTCAGCAAAGTACTCAAAATCTCCGAATCGGAGATTCTTCAATCGGCCTACGACGCTTATGCGGTAGCTTTGATCAACCGCTCGATGCTCGTGCCAGCCAACGCGCTTGTCGAAGCCGTGGAACTAGCGCGCGACACGGGCACCGTTGTGCGCAAAAAGCCAGCCGAGCTGTTCGACAATGGATTTGCCGAACAGCTGTCTAAAAGCGGCTTTCTCAAAGAACTGTGGGGTGCTGAGCTGCGCTAGCAGGTCTCTCGCAAAAAGGTCCTTCATGCTTCGAGAGCCAGCATGAACCGAATTTTCTCAATCACTTCAAGCTTCTTCCGTTCGTTGGTCAGGACAAGCCGTGAGACTCGTCGAAGGACTCCGGGAGAGTCTTTTCGGAACCGGCTCGCCGATTGGGTCACCGCCCACTACCAAACTCACACCAGTGAATAATGCGTTTGCGTTCCGATCGCTAGACCTCCCAGCCCTCTTCGGAAAGGGCGATGTAAGTGCCGTCGGGATCTAGAAGATGAAAAGATTTATACGGACCGTCTGAGCCGTTCTGCTTTAACGCCAGCGGTGGCTCGTTCTTGTAAGTCAAGGCGAACGGCTTCTTCAACCGCTCTTCAATTTCTTTGACACTGGGGACTTGAAATCCCAAGACCTGAAGTCCAGGACCGGCTACTGGAGAATTCTTCACCAGCCCCAAATTAATCGTGCCGTCCGATAAGTAAATCGCCTCAGTTCCCATCCCTGTTTTTTTCTTTCCCACTTCTTTCATACCGAAAATGAACTTGTAAAAATCCGCCAAACGCCCGGGATCTTGCGTTGCGATGCCGACGTGCCTCACCCCGGGAATTTTTTTCTCGTCGCCGGTTCCCCAACCCTTTTCCGCCAAATCCACTCCGTTGCCGTCCGGATCTTTGATCCTGACTTCGGTGTAACGGCCGTCGCTCGGTCTTTGCGCCAGCCGAATGGGCGGATTCAGCTCTGCCAGTTTTTTTTCAATTTCTTCCAGGCTACCGATCTGAAAGCCGAAATGGTTTATCCCCACGTTTCTTTTCGTTTCAGCCATCGTCTGGTGAATCTGCAGACAGTTGAGATTGAAGTAGCCATCGGTCACATAAAACGCGTATGGACTGTTTTGCTCTTCATTCCAAACCTCTTCCATGCCGAAGATCAGCCGGTAAAATCTGGCGAGGCGGCGATTGTTGTTCGTGCAAGTCGCCATATGTCTGATTGCTTCCATAACATGCTCTCCTTCTCCTCCGTTTTTATATATTCTAACCACACAAGCACGCAAGCATATGGTGCGCTCGAATGTTACAGTCTGGGAAGAACGGTAACATATATCGAGGCCCACAAACCTGACGCCAAGTGGTATTTCCTTGACTCCCCTCTTTCACTTGCCTATTTTACGAGGCTAGGCTCTTAAACAGCTGACGTAACTTCGGGCACAGGGTCACGTAACCAACACGCGTTCACTAAGCGCGAATTCTACCAGGGAGATTTCCTATGAGCGAGAAAACCTCGGCGACGGTTCTGGCAAGCTCTGCGTTGGCGGAGTCAATGACGAGCGCGAAAGAACCATGTATATGGCTCGATATGGACCAGAAGGAGCTCGATGACGCCTACGATCAGAGCGTCTGGGCGCCGAACCAACGCCACGTGAGCAAACGGCGCGATGCCTGGAGTGAAGCGGCGCACGCGCGGCTGCGGCCAGAGCGTGTTCCGTACGGGCCTACGGACATCGAAACGCTTGATATCTACAAGACGAAGCAACCCAACGCGCCGATTCGCGTTTTCATTCACGGCGGCGCCTGGCGCAACGGGACCGCGAAGCGGTCTGCCTATCCGGCAGAAATGTTCGTCAGGGCCGGCGCGCACTACATCGCGCTCGATTTTGTCTCGGTGGACAATGCGGGTGGGAATCTCATGACGATGGCCGATCAGGTGCGCCGCGCCGTGGCTTGGGTTTACAAAAACGCCGCCAGCTTTGGCGGCGACTCAAATCGACTCTTTCTTTCCGGCCACTCCTCGGGCGCCCATCTCGCCGGCGTCGTTCTGGTGACCGATTGGCAGAAAGATTTCGGCCTGCCTCGCGATATAGTGAAGGGGGCAGTCCTGATGAGCGGGATGTATGACCTCAAACCCGTCAGACTTTCCAAGCGCAGCGAATATGTGAAATTTACCGATGAGATGGAGCAGGCGCTAAGCACCCAGCGTCATTTGGATCGTCTCAACACGCCCATCATCGTGTCTTACGGAACCCTCGAGTCGCCGGAATTCCAGCGTCAATCGCGCGATTTCGTTGCGGCGGTCAAAGCCGCGGGCAACCCCGTGCAGCTCATCGTCGGCGAGGGATACAACCATTTCGAGTTCCCGGAAACTTTCGGCAATCCCTACGGTCTCCTGGGCCGTGCCGCCCTTGAGCAGATGGGGCTGACCGAGTAGGCATCGGCTTGTTCTAATCCCGAAGTGCGGCGTTGAGCGCTGCTTCCAATATGACGCCGTGTAAATCGACGGCAGTCAGGGCGCAATATTCCAAACTGTAGCCTGGCCTTACGTGTGCCATCCCGTCCTGGAGTAAACGTTGCAAAACGAGCCGTCTGAAGCTTCCATGGCCTATGACGCCCTCGTGCTCTTTTAGGTCCGCTTCTTCGTGGGTAGAAAAATAAACGGCCTGTTCCCGCGTCAGTCCGTAGTGCGTCGTCAGCGCCTCGAAAAACTCCGCCGACCAATAGCCGGTTTGCTCCTCCGTCGCCCCTGCCGCGTAGAATTCCGCCACGGTTCCTTCCCAGAGCACCGACCGTTTGAAATCGAGCTTGGCGCGAAATTCCGCCAGCATCGGAGAAAGAAAAATATCGTCCTCTGAAATGTCTAAAGCCCGAGCGGTTTCAAGCACCACGTGCACATGGCCAGGCGGCTTCGGGTGAATGAGTTCATCCGCGAGCTTTTGTGCCATCGGTCCCATGAGGTCGCGATGCTTGCGAAAAAAAGCTATGTGCTTGTGATAGGAAGCGGCTTCGACGGTATTTATTTCAATGGTATAAGCGCCCCAGTTTTTGAAAAAAAGGCGCAGGGCGTTTTTGGATAAAGTGCCGGCTGTGAGCGCCCGCATAAAAGAACCGTCGGTTACCCGTTCTTTCCATCTTTGCTTAACTGCCGCATAGAGCTTGTCCACATAAGCCTTAGCTGCCTGCTCACTCATACCTTCATTCATCGATCTCGTACCTCCAGAAAGACACGCTTTCACGATACAATGCTGCAAACTACGAGTTGCAGAAAGGCCAATACCCGCCCTTGCGCCTGCGATCGCCGTCGACGGCTGCAACATGCGCTACTCCGTTGCCGATCGGAACCCTGTTCGCGAGCGCTAAGATTTACCTCAGGCAGCGCGTTAACTATGCTTTCGGCAAAATGCTCTAGCGCTGTTCGTTGCCCGTTCTACGATCGTGCGTAAATGCGCAGCAATCAGGCGTATTTCTTGACCGCGTTCTCGATGGCACCGCCAGCCCTGGCTAGATCGTCTGGTATCATGACCGGATGAATCTCAATACTTGCGTTGAACGCAAGAAACCACGGTTCAGCAATCGCCGGGATTTGAGAAGCATCTTGCATCTCTAGAAAAATAAATCCTGCCCGCTGACCGTCGTTGTCCGTAAAATAGACAGCCTCAGGTTTCAAGTCCGCCAGTATCGATTGGATAGTTGCGCCGAGCTTTCCGGCTTTCGCAGCCGCATTCCCGGACTCTACGGGGATGTTTACCTTCAGTAGGAACCGCATAGTTCACCTCCTAAATGACTCGGGCCTGTTAGCGAGAGTCTATGACTTTCGAGTGGTCTACGCAAAGTCGCACGGATTTGACCGCCAAATCTGCCGCTGACGTTCCAGAACTGTATGAAGATTTAGCCGTCGTCTCTTGGAGATGACCCTGTGCTCTGCGCGCAGGGTCAATTTGGCAGGCGGTCTTCGATTTCGAATCCGAGATCGGCGATCATCTGGTGTGTCTCGGTCGCCGCCTGGCCGGGGGTCGTAAGATAGCCATTGACGAAAAGAGAGTTTGCCGGGTAGAGACTTAGCGGTTGTAGCGAGCGCATGTTGAGCTCTCTGCCGCCGCCCACGCGAAGTTCCTTGTCGGGATTGACGAAGCGAAAGAGACAAAGAATTTTTAGGCAGCGCTGCGGTGTCAAAGTATGAATTCCGGCAAAAGGCGTTCCATCAATAGGATGAAGGAAATTGAGCGGGATAGAATCGACGTCTAGCTTTCTTAGGGATAGCGCCAAGTCGATGATGTCCTCATCGGTTTCGCCCATCCCCAAGATACCGCCACAGCAAGACGAAAGGCCCACGGACTTGACGTTGTTCACCGTTCCGACGCGGTCTTGGTAGGTGTGCGTCGTGCAAATGTTGGGATGATGGCGCTCGCTCGTGTTCAGATTGTGGTTGATGCGCTCCACGCCGGCGTCCTTCAAGACCCGTATCTTGCTTTCTTCCATCAGGCCAAGCGAGCAGCAAATATTGATCTCGACTTCGTTCTTGATCTCGCGAACCACTTCGGCGATCTGCTCGATCTCCTTTTGCGTCGGCCCGCGACCGCTGTTAACGATGCAAAAACGCACGGCGCCCGCGGCCTTGGCTTGCTTGGCGCTTTCAAGCAATTTTTCTTTCGCCATAAAGGGATAGCGGTCGATGGGAGCTTCGGAAACCGACGACTGCGAACAGTAGTGACAATCTTCTGGACAAAGGCCGCTCTTGGCATTTTGCAGGACGTGGATCTGTACGCGCTTGCCGAAGTAATGATGGCGCACTTTAAAAGCCGCGCTCAGCAGCTCCGGCAACTGTTCATCCGGCGCGTTCAACACCGCTTTCATCTCATCCCGCTCCGGAATTTCTCCTTGCAGCGATTTCTCAGCGAGTCTTTGAAAATTCATTTCCATCAATCGACAACCTCCACGGTGAGCATGCTTCTATCACGGGAAAATTGCTCTTACAATCTGCCTAGCCCAGTATGGCGATTCCGCTTTGCGGAATTCGGCGTCGGCGTGGTTTCAAGCAAGTTATTTCGCTGAATCTGCCCGGCAGCGGCCTAGCTTGCCTTGGCGGTTTTCAAGGCCAACGCTTTCATTTTCTTCAAATCCACTTTACCCGAGCCCAAAACCGGAATCGATTCGATCAAGAAGAAATTTTCCCGCTTCGGAATCCAGAGTTTTGGCAGGTCGGACTGATTGAGCTTGTCCCACAGCTCATCCTTCGATATGCCGTTCTGGGTGTAGAAAGCCATGAGTTTTTCACCTTTATGCTCATCGGGGACTGAAATAACCACGGAGGCGGCGCTGCCGAGAATCTTATTGATCGTTTCTTCGATCTGCATGTGAGGTACCATTTCGCCGCCGATTTTGCTGAATCGGGAGAGCCGATCCGTGATCCGTATGAATCCGTCTTCATCCACCGATGCGATATCCCCGGTGACGTACCAGCCGTCGCGCATCGCTTCCTCAGTCAGCTCTGGTTGGCCCAAATAGCCGAGCATGCGGTTCGGTCCCTTGACTAGAAGCATTCCTTCTTGCCCGCTAGGCAGAGGGCGACCCGTGTCTGGGTCTACGATTTTAACAACCACCGCGGGTATCGGATGACCCACGGTGCCCGGCTTGTTCCCCACTTGGTGTTCTTTGCCGTCGATGACGTCAGGAAGATTTACGGAAACCACGGGGGAAAGCTCGGTGCAACCGTAGCCTTCCAATAGGTCCAAGCCGTACTTGTCCTTGAATGCTTTTGCAATTTGCGGACGCAGCTTCTCCGCCCCGGAGATCGCATAACGTAGCGACGTGAATTCCTCCGCCGAGCAGCGCCTGATGTAACTGGAATAGAAAGTCGGCGTACTAATAAGGAGGGTCGCTCGCTGCTTGCTCACGGTCTCGCCGATGGTTTTTGCATCGATCGGGTTCGGATGGTAGACAGCGCCGAGTCCCTCAATGAGCGGCAACCACAGTGTTACGGTAAAGCCAAAAGAGTGGAACAGCGGGAGCACACCCATGATCCGGTCGCTGAAATCAAACTGGATCACCTGGCAGGTACTCTCGATGTTGGAAACAATATTGCGGTGCGAGAGCATGACCCCCTTTGGAGCGCCGGTGCTGCCACTGGAAAAGATCACGGTCGCTAGGTCTTCAGGTTTTTGCTTGCGCTTATAGCGCCGTTCCGATAGCCACGCTGGCAACACCAGGGCGTCAAGCGCCGTGAGAAGTTTTCTGGTCGAGCTAAAAGTTTTGTTAATGTCTTCCAAGAATACCATTCCTAGGGCGTGGTCGATGTTGACCTTGGACAAAAACACCCGTGAGGTGAGGATCGTCGCGATGCCGCATTGCTGGATGGCTGAGCTCATTGCCTCCCGCCCTGCTGTGAAGTTCAGGTTCACAGGAATCTTTCCGGCTAGCAGCACAGCAACGTTCGCCAGAGCGCCGCCTACGGAGGCGGGAATTAAGATCCCGACCATCGACTCCTTGGCACAATGCTTCTGAATCCAGCGCGCAAGAAGCAAACTCCCGATGAAAACCTTCCCAAACGACAACTGCATGCCGGTAGTATCGGCGAGACAGAAGGAAAACCAGTGGCGTTTGGCGGTGCGAATAAACTTGGTGTGGAGGAGATCCTCGGCGCTGGGCCGATACAATGCGGCGTCGCTCTCCAACTCGAGGACCGCCTGTCGCATGGTCTGGGCATCGGTGGACGCCGGCAGTGGCGCTCCGAATGAGACTGTGACCGGATAGGGAATACGCTTCGGCCATTTCCAAAAAAACCGGCCGTCTTTGAAACTGAATATGCTGCCCCAAAGCTGATCGAGATGCACGGGAATAATGGGGACATCGACCTTCTCAACAATTTTCTCGAAGCCTCTTTTGAAAGGCAGCAAGTGCCCCGTCCGGCTAATGGAACCTTCGGCAAAGATGCAGACGACGTGTCCGGCTTCCAACTCCGAGCGAGCGCGCCGGATCGATTCCACGATATCGCGCCGGTTGGTCGCTGAAACCGGAATTGCCTTCATGAGGCGGAAGAAACCGTTAAGCCACCGAATGGCGTAATAGTCGCGGTGCAGCATGAACCGGATAAACCGCTGCAGCGAAGCGCCAATGAGGAACGCGTCGACAAAGGAAACATGATTCGACACTAACAATGCCGGCCCGCGCTCGGGAATATTCTCCTGACCGACGATACGAATGCGAAAGAGTGAGTGCGTTACAACCCACAGAACAAAGCGAACGAAAACGTCCGGCAATACGTAGATAATGTACGCTGTGGCCGCAAGGGTAAACAGAGCAACGATCATCATGATGTGATCCGAGCGGATGCCCAGAAGATCACTCATCACCCCGAGCATCGCGGCGGCCAGCAGCATGCCGACTGTGTTGAGAAAATTGTTCGTCGCGATCAATTGTCCTTTTTCTTCCCGCCCGCTCCTCTGCTGTAAGAGCGCGTTCAACGGGACGATAAACAGGCCTGCGGAAAATCCCAACAGTATCAACCCGGTGGCGACCAGCGCATATGAAGGCATGGACACAAAGATCAGAACGGCAGAGATGGCGATGGCTACGGAACCTAGCGGAACCAGCCCAAGTTCGATTTTGTCGCCGGATAACCGGCCCGCCGCGAGGCTGCCGACGCCGATTCCCACCGCCAGAAATGTTCCCAGCAATCCAATGCGTGCTTCGTCGAGCCGGAGAATCTCTTTGCCAAACAACAAAAGATCCGTTTGCACGAGCACTCCCAAAAACCAGAAGAACGAGATGCCGACAACGGTGAGCCATAGCAACCGTTCACCATGAAGTCGCTTGAGACCATCCCAGATTTCCGTCCAAGGATCGATCCTGAACGACTTGGTCGCGCCTGACGGAGGCACCTTTGTAATGCCCAGGCTGGTAAGAGTTCCCGCTATGGCAATGAGAAGCAGAGCAAAACCGATCAACTCCAAGCGCCCTTTCCAAATGGTGTAAATGCCGCCGCCGAGGGAAGTTCCCAAGATGATGGCGAGAAACGTGCTCATCTCCAGAAGGCCGTTGCTGCGCGATAAATCTCTGTCCGGAAGCATTTCCGGTAGAATCCCGTACTTCGCGGGACTAAAGAATGTTGCGTGAAGGCCCATGAGGAAGACAATCGCCAACATAGGCTCGATCCGTTCCAAAAAAAACGCGCCTAACCCAAGGCTCATCACCAGCACTTCAAATATTTTCACAGCCACAAGAACATTGCGCTTGCTATAACGATCAGCGATCTGGCCGGCGTAGGCGGAAAAGAGCGCGGAAGGAAGAACAAAAAGAAAAGCGATCAGAGAAAGATACAGGCTCCGGCTGCCCGAGTCGGCGACTCTGTCGATAGCGACGAAAGAGACGATGATTTTGTAGAGATTGTCGTTGAAGGCGCCTAGAAACTGGGTGCAGAAAAAACAGAAAAATCCTCGGTCCTTCAGAATATCGATGTATTTGCCTGTAGGCATAGTTGGCTACTCGGTCAGCTTATTTTCCGGCGAAATGGGGGCGTAATGCAAGAACGGCGACCCCAAACAGATTTTCAATGGTTTCCAATGCCATGGGTTTTAAAGGGCGAGTGTTACAAACATTTTAATTTGAATCTGAATGACTATCGCGCGGCGGTGGCTGGCAGTAGCAGTTCGTAGAGGAGCCAGGCCTCGAGCCAGCGTTCAAGCGAGCTTGCATCACAACTCAGATATCACAATAATATGCCTATATGGAATTAGCTTGGCTCAAAGTTCCCCGCTGGGAAAAATACCATGGCTTGTTGCACGGATTCATCGGGCGGCGCGGCGGAAAAAGCGTTGGTCCGTACGCCACTTTAAACACCTCGTATCGTGTCGGCGACGATAACAAGGTCGTGAGTCAAAATGTCTGCGACATGAAGCTGGCGGTGGGGATTCACGACGGTCGGATCATCACCATGAAGCAAGTGCATGGCGATCACATCGTCGAGGTCGAGGAGACAAATATAAAAGAAGCAGGTGAGGCGGACGGCATGGTGACGAAAAAACCCGAAGCTTTCCTGAGCGTGCTCACAGCCGACTGTGTGCCGATTCTCTTCGTGGCTCCGAAATCCAAAATTGTGGCGGCGGTACACGCCGGGTGGCGCGGAACCCTGGCGGGAATTGCGCCGAAGATGGTGCGCCGGTTCAAAGAACAACTCGGCGTGGCTGCCGACGAAATCGAAGCGGCATTGGGACCATCCATCGGGTCTTGCTGCTACGAAGTGAAGAATGACGTTACCGAGCCCCTGCGCCAAAAATGGGGACCGTTAGCCGAGGCAAGTATCGAACTTAGGGACGGAAAGTTTTTTGTCGATCTCAGACGCTTGAATCGTGCGATCCTCGAAGACACGGGCATACCGTCGAATCAAATTCATCAATTGGGATCCTGCACGAGCTGCGCGAAGGACGAGTTTTTTTCCTACCGGCGAGACGGCATTCCAACGGGCCGCCAGATTAGCTTCATCGGGTGGCAATCATAAAAAGCAGGCGGCATGGAGGGGCAAGCTCCCGTGCTGACCCTCTGGAGGCCGGGGCAGTTGAACCAAAGAATTTGTATCTTCACAGGATCTAGAACCGGTGCGCGCTCTGAGTACGTCGAGGCCGCACGGGAGATCGGCCGCGAGCTAGCAGAGCGCGGCTACGGCCTTGTCTACGGCGGGGGGAACGTCGGGCTCATGAACGTAGTGGCGAACACGGCGCTGGCGTTCCGGGGGCATGTGACCGGAGTCATTCCAGACTCGTTGGTGGGCAAGGAAGTCGCGCACCGAGGACTTTCGGATTTGCGCGTCGTACAGTCCATGCACGAGCGCAAAGCGTTGATGGCCGAGTTGTCGGACGGTTTCATCGCAATGCCCGGCGGCATCGGAACGATGGAAGAGTTTTTCGAAGTCCTCAGTTGGGCGCAACTTGGAATCCATAACAAACCTTGCGGCTTGCTAAACGTCGGCGGATATTTTCAGCATCTCATCCAATTTCTCGATTACGCAGTGGAGCAGGATTTTCTCAAGCCAAAGCACCGATCCTTGCTTATTGTGGAAAAAGAACCGCGAAGACTGCTTGACCGTTTTGACGAACTACTCGCAAACCACGTGGCCCGGCGCTTTGAACGGAGTAGGACTTAAAGAATCGGGGCTTCGTTGAGGACCTGAACCACTTTTTCTCGATCCGCCCTATATCCCGGCGTCACCGCGCCCTGCTCGATGTGCTGGCGGGCCCGCGTGCGTAGCGTCTTCACGTCAGTCAGAAAAGGGGTTGTCTGCCATAAGCTTCCTTTTTATTCGGTTGAATGTTTGTGCCGGCGGAGCGATTATCAGCGCGGTGCCGTCGCGGCTGCGAAGCGCAACAAAATACTGGTTAGTCCGAGTGTCATTTTAGCAAATCACTAGTTCGAATTCGGCGCTTTTGTCGGAGTGAAAGATGCAGTGAACTCTACTTTAGTTGCCAGCGCGCCATAAAACGCAGCCGATAGGAACTCTCTGCACTCTTTGCTCCATGCTCCGCGCACCTTGCTCGTTGATTCCTACCATTGCCTATTTACACGGGACCCGAATTTTGAAATAAGATCCGTGGTCGTTCTTATGATCCTTGGGATAGTTGGCGCCGCCGAAATCCGTCACACTGCAATCTTAGCGGAGTCATGTCATCTGACGTTACTTTCGCGGCAAATTTCGGAGGAGTGATGGCGATCAGATTCGCAACGGGCAGCTTAAAGTTTCTCGCACTGACGATAACGAGCTGCATATTACTGCTCGGCCAAGCCTACTACGTCATCGCTGAAAACGGGCCTTTCTTTCAGGGCAAGACGATTCGCATCATCGTCGGCTTCACTTCAGGGGGATTGTACGACCAGTACGCAAGAATTTTGGCGCGGCAAATGCCCCAATACATTCCGGGAAATCCTACCATCATCGTTCAGAATATGCCTGGCGCCGGTTCCCTCACTGCCACCAATTATATCTACAGTGTCGCCAAGCCCGACGGCCTGACGCTTGGAATGCCGGGAAGCGGCATTTACGTCGATCAGATGTTGGAACGCAAGGAAGCGACCTTCGACGTTCGCAAGCTCACCTGGCTCGGCAGCGTCGATCAACGAGACCTGCTGCTTTATATGAGAGCGGATGCCACGTGGAAGTCGTTGGATGACATTCTATCCAGCAACGAGTTGCCTAGATGTGGAGCAACGGGACCTTCGGATCTTACTACGATTGTTGCCAATGTTTTGGAAGAAACCCTCGG
>Ga0126377_10002093_pt1 | contig 13574 bp, 13 predicted proteins | sample PanSoiMetPlot_22_FD_92647 | JGI IMG/M metagenome (GOLD analysis project Ga0126377, IMG submission 92647) | Tropical forest soil microbial communities from Panama - MetaG Plot_22 | ecosystem: Environmental > Terrestrial > Soil > Tropical forest > Bulk soil | place: Panama | collected 2016-02-17
CGACGAGTCCCTGAAGGAGGGCATGATCGCCGGGATCGCAGGCCTGATCCTGCTCGCACTCTACCTGCTCTTCTACTACCGGATCCTGGCGGGGGTGGCCTGGGTCGGGATGTTGATCTGGGCGATCCTCGCGTTCGGCCTGATCGCGCTGGCTGGCCGGACGATCGGCTACAACCTGACGCTCGCCGGCGTCGCGGGCCTGGTGATCTCGCTCGGCGTGACCGCCGACTCCTACATCGTGTTCTTCGAACGGCTGAAGGACGAGGTCCATGCGGGGCGCTCGCCGCGGTCGGCCGTGATGCCCGCATTCAAGCGGTCATTCCGAACCGTGGTGGCGGCCGACTTCGTGACCGCGATCGCCGCCGCGGTCCTGTATGTCACCGCGATCTCGTCGGTGCGCGGCTTCGCGCTCACGCTGGGCGTGTCGACACTGCTGGACCTGTTCGTCGTCTACTTCTTCAAGCGGCCTGCGGTCGCCCTCCTGACCCGCAGCGACCGCATCGTGAACTGGCCGATCATGGGTGTGAGGGCGGGCCTGGCCGCGGACCGTGAGGCGACCTCCGCGCCCGAACTCGCGCCGGCGATTGCAGGAGGCTCCGAATGAACCTCCGGCGCGCCTTCGATACGTTCCGGGGATACCGGCACCCGGAGTTCCGCATCGTCCAGCGCCGCCGGCGTTGGTTCATCCTGTCCGGCACCGTGATCGCGATCTCGCTCATCGCGCTCGTCTTCAGGGGGCTGAACTACTCGATCGACTTCACCGGCGGCACGCTGATCGAGTACCGGCCGGCGACCGCGGTGACCGTCGACCAGGTGCGCGGGCTTCTCGCGCAGGACCCGTACAACCGCGGCGATGCCGAGGTGCAGCTCGTCGGCGGCAACCAGGTCTCGATCCGGACGACCGCCCTCACCGATCTGAGCGCGAGCGAACGCACCCAGCTGTTCGACCAGCTCGCGAAGCAGGCGGGTATCAGCCCCAACGACATCAGCGCACAGGTCGTCGGCCCCACGTGGGGCAAGCAGATCTCGCGTCAGGCGCTGATCGGCTTGGTGATCGTGCTGCTCGCGATCACGCTGTACATCACATTCCGGTTCGAGTGGAAGATGGCGGTCGGTGCGATGGCCGCCATGGTCCACGACGTCCTGATCACGGCGGGGGTGTACGCGCTCACCGGTCGCGAGGTCTCGCCGCCGACGGTCATCGCGATCCTGACGATCCTCGGGTTCTCGCTGTACGACACGGTCGTCATCTTCGACAAGGTCAAGGAGAACACCGAGTCGTCCGCGCTGCTGGGCAAGGACACGTACGAGGGCGTGGCGAACTACTCGATGAACCAGGTGTTGATGCGCTCGATCAACACCTCGCTCGTGGTGATCCTCCCGATCCTGTCGCTGCTGCTGTTCGGCGGCGCGACCCTGAAAGACTTCGCGTTCGCGATGCTGATCGGCGTGGTGACGGGCGCCTACTCCTCGATCTTCATCGCGACGCCGATCCTGGTCATCCTCAAGGAGCGTGAGCCGCGCTACCAGCAGCTGCGTGCGCGGCTGGAGGGGCGACGAGGCGAGCGTCGGCTGCGCCCGGTCCAGACGCCGGTCGAGGACGTCGCCGAGGAGGAGCGGGAGGCCGCTCCCGCCGCGGTGGCCGCCGGCGCGGGTTCGAGGACCGGGACTCGAGGCGGACAGGCATCGTCTTCCCGGCCCCGTCCGAAGAGCAAGCGCCGCCCGCCCGCCAAGCGCCGGCGGAGGTGACCCGGGTGGATCTCGATCAGCTCAAGGCCCTCGTCCGAGACGTTCCCGACTTCCCGCAGGAGGGCGTCCTGTTCAAGGACATCACGCCCCTGCTCGCGGACGAGCTTGCGTTCTCTACGGTGATCGATCTCATCGTGGTGCAGTTCGGCCGGGGCAACGTCGACAAGGTGGTGGGGATCGAGGCCCGTGGGTTCATCCTGGCCTCGGCGGTCGCGTACCACTTCGGGGCCGGGTTCGTCCCTGTGCGCAAGGCCGACAAGCTGCCGTGGGAGACCGAGGCCGCCCAGTACTCGCTCGAGTACGGCACCGCGACCCTCGAGATCCATCGTGACGCGGTCGCACCCGGGGAGCGGGTCCTGATCGTGGACGACGTGCTCGCGACGGGCGGGACCGCCAGGGCCACGGCCGAGCTCGTGGAGCGGATCGGCGGAAAGGTCGTCGGGATCTCCTGCCTGATCGAGCTCGACTTCCTGAACGGCCGCGACCGCCTGCAGGGTTACGACCTGTACACGCTGCTCCGCTACTGAAGCGCGCCTCGAGTCACCTGGCCGAACTACGATCTGCGCGTACGCGCAGCGTAGACTGGATGTTCGGGGCGCGAGGAGTTGGCGTGGACACGGGCGAGGAGGTCAGAACCGAACGGAGAGGCGGCCTCCTCTCACGCCTGCGATCGGCAGAACCCGAGACGCGCGAAGGGATCGAGGGCCTGCTCCGGACCGTCAAGGGCTACAACGCCAAGGCGGACCTGAAAGAGATCGAGCGCGCCTACCGGTTCGCCGCCGAACACCACGAAGGCCAGAAGCGCTTGTCGGGCGAGGACTTCGTCGAACACCCGCTGGCCGTCGCCCAGATCCTGGCCGACCTCGGCCTTGACACCACCACGTTGCAGGCGGCCCTCCTGCACGACACCGTCGAGGACACCGAGGTGAGCGTCGAGGAGCTCGATGTCGAGTTCGGCCCGGAGGTATCTCGCATCGTGGACGGCCTGACCAAGCTCGACGCGCTGTCGTTCCGCAGCCGCGAGCACGAGCAGGCCGAGAACGTCCGCAAGATGATCGTCGCGATGGCGGGCGACATCCGCGTCCTGCTGATCAAACTCGCCGACAGGCTGCACAACATGCGCACGCTCTCGGCGCTCCCGCCGGACAAGCAGAGGCGCATCGCGACGGCCACCCTGGAGATCTACGCGCCGCTCGCGCACCGCCTCGGCGTGCAGCAGGTCAAGTGGGAGCTCGAGGACCTCTCGTTCAAGGCCCTGCATCCCGGCCCCTACCGCGAGATCGCGAGCCTGGTCGAGAAGCGCCGCGGCGAGCGTCAGCAGTACGTCGAGGGCGTCCTGCAGTCGGCCAGGACGCGTCTTCGCGAGGGCGGCGTCAAAGCCGAGGTCGACGGGCGGCCGAAGCACCTGTATTCGATCTACGAGAAGATGGTGATCGGCGGCAAGGAGTTCAACGAGATCTTCGACCTCGCCGGCATCCGCGTGCGGGTCGAATCGGTGCGCGACGTCTACGCGGCTCTCGGAGCGATCCATTCGTTGTGGAAGCCCGTGCCCGGGCGTTTCAAGGACTACGTCGCGATGCCCAAGTCGAACATGTACCAGTCGCTGCACACGACCGTCGTCGGGCCGCAGGGCAAGCCGATCGAGGTTCAGATCCGCACCAAGGACATGCACCGGACGGCCGAGTTCGGGATCGCCGCGCACTGGCGGTACAAGGAGGGCCGTGACGGCAAGAAGGCCAAGGAGGCCGCCGACCTCGCGTGGCTGGGGCAGATGCTCGACTGGCTCAAGGACATGGCCGACCCGCGCGAGTTCATGGAGGGCCTGAGGATCGACCTGTACGGCGGCCAGGTCTTCTGCTTCACCCCGAAGGGCGACGTGATGAACCTGCCGAGCGGCGCGACGCCGGTCGACTTCGCCTACGCGATCCACACCGAGGTGGGGCACCGCACGATCGGCGCGAAGGTCAACGGCAAACTCGTGCCGCTCGACTACGAGCTTCGGACCGGCGACACCGTGGACATCCTGACCTCGAAGGCGCAGGGCGAGGGGCCGTCGCAGGACTGGCTGCGATGGGTCAAGACGCCGCGCGCGCGCAACAAGATCCGCCAGTGGTTCAGCCGCGAGCGCCGCGAGGACGCACTCGAGGAAGGCCGCGAGCAGCTGCAGCGGCTGATGCGCAAGCAGAACGTGCCGTTCAAGCGGCTGGCCACCGAGGACGCGCTGGTGCAGCTGTCGGAGGAGATGAAGTTCCCGAGCCTCGAGTCGCTCTACGTCGCGATCGGGGAGGGGCAGGTCTCGCCGCAGTCGATCGTGGCTCGCCTGGCGCGGACCATGCAGGGCACCGAGGAGGACCTCACCCAGGTCCCGCTCGCCAGGCCGGTGCACCTTGGGCAGCAGAGTTCGACCGACGTGACCTCCGGCGTGGTCGTGCCCGGCTCCGAGGACGTGTGGGTCCGCCTCGCCCGCTGCTGCACCCCGGTGCCGGGCGACGAGATCCTCGGCTTCGTGACGCGGGGGCAGGGCGTCTCGGTCCACCGCACCGACTGCCCGAACGCCAAGTCGCTCCTGGCGCAGCCCGAACGGCTGATCGACGTCTCGTGGCGAGCGGGCAAGCCCACGTCGTTCGTCGTTGCGATCCAGGTCGAGGCGCTGGACCGCACGAGGCTGCTCTCCGACGTGGCGACCGTGCTCTCGGACCACCACGTGAACATCCTGTCCGCCACCTCGGCGGTCGGCCGGGACCGGACGACGATCCTGCGGTTCACGTTCGAGCTGGCCGACATCACCCACCTCGCCGAGATCCTGGGCGCGGTCAAGAAGATCGAGAACGTGTACGACGCCTTCCGCGTCGTGCCTCGGTGAGGGTCCTCCTCCAGCGCGTCTCCCGGGCCTCCGTCACGATCGGCGCCGACCTCGTGTCCGAGATCGGACCGGGGTTCCTCCTGCTCGTCGGGGTGGGCAAGGACGATGCGTTCGGCGCGTACGACCGGCTCGCCGAGAAGATCTTCAACCTGCGGGTGTTCGAGGACGAGGCCGGCAAGATGAACCGCTCGCTCTCGGAGGCGGGCGGCGAGATCCTAGTCGTCCCGCAGTTCACGCTGTACGGCGACGTCCGGAAGGGCCGAAGACCCTCGTGGGACGGGGCCGCGCCGCCCGAGGTCGCGGCGGATCGGGTCGAGGCGTTCGCGAAGGCGCTCGAGTCGCGAGGGGCGACCGTTCGCCGCGGCGCCTTCCGCGAGCACATGCGGGTCGAGCTGGTGAACGACGGCCCGGTCACGCTGTGGATCGACTCGGGGGAACCCTGATCGACGGCTAGAGCAGACGGCCCTGGTTCTTGGCCGGACGCCTGCCACGGCTGACTGCGGGGGCCGCGGGGTGCTCGACGAGGGCGACCACGCGGTCGGCCATGAAGCGACCGCTCCGGACCGGCGACCCGCTGCGGGTCACCTCGGTCACGTCGATCACGCCGCGCGAGGTGCTGACCTCGATCCGTCGACCGGCCCTGGTGGCCTCGATCTCGTAGGTGAGCACGCCCGCGCCCGAGTCCACCACGACCTCCACCCTGTCGCCCTTCACGGCTCGAGCCTACCCCCCGCGGCCGACACGAGCGCGGGCCGAACTGAGCCTCTCGCGCCTGCCGATAGACTGCCCCGCATGTACCTCGACGTCTTCTCCGACAACTCGTTCGAGACCAACTGCTGGCTGCTCGGCGCCGATGGAACCGAGGACGCGGTCGTGGTGGACCCCGGCTTCTCGCCCGAGCGTGTTCGGGCCCTGCTCGAGGCCGAGCGCCGCCGGCCGGTCGCGGTGTTCGCCACCCACGGCCACTACGACCACATCGGGGCGGCGGCGGAGTTCTGCGGGGACGATCTGCCGTTCTACATCCACGATGCCGACGTCACGGCGCTGACCGATCCCGAGGGTTGGGGCTCCGGACCCCGCACCCCCAAGGTGCCGGTCAAGGACGTGCGCCCGATAGCGGACGGCGACGTCCTCACGTTCGCGGACTTCCGGCTCGAGGTCGTGCACACGCCCGGCCACACGCCGGGCAGCGTGTGTTTCCTCACGGATGCGATCGTCCTGTCGGGCGACCTGGTCTTCGCCGGGTCGGTGGGCCGCAGCGACTTCTCGAACTCGAGCCCGGCCGAGATGGATCGGTCCCTCACGCGCTTCCTCGAGCTGCCGGACGCGAGCGACGTCTTGCCCGGTCACGGGCCCAGGACCACGGTGGGTCGCGAACGCGAGCACAACCCCTTCCTGCGGGACCGCTGATTGGAGCTCCAGCCGCCGAGGGGGACCGCGGACCTCCTGCCGCCCGCCTCGGACGCGATGCTCGGTCTGTACGAGGCTGCGCATCGTTCCGCGAGGTTGTTCGGCTTCCGCTACGTCGAGACGCCGACGTTCGAGCACACCGAGCTGTTCGCACGCACGTCGGGCGAGACCTCGGACGTTGTGACCAAGGAGATGTACACGTTCGAGGACAAGGGCGGGCGTTCGCTGACGCTCCGGCCCGAGCAGACCGCGAGCATCGTCCGTGCGTACCTCGAGAACGCCCACGACCTGCCGAACCCGTTCAAGGCATACCATGTCTCGCAGCAGTTCCGGCACGGCCGGCCGCAGGCGGGACGCCTGCGCGAGTTCCGGCAGTTCGGGGTCGAGACGATCGGCGTGGCAGCGCCCGGCGCAGACGTGGAGGTGATCGCGCTCGGCGACCGATTCCTCCGCGGTCGCGGGCTGGATGATCTCGAGCTGCAGGTCAACTCGATCGGCGACGCCGAATGCAGACCGGCGTACCGCGAGAAGCTGATCGCCTACCTGGAGCCGCACGCGGCCGAGCTCGACGAGGACTGCCGGACCCGTCTCCGCACGAACCCGTTGCGCGTGTTCGATTGCAAGGTCGATGGGAAGACGCCGCTCGTCCTGGGCGCGCCGATGATCTCGGACAACCTGTGTCAGGCCTGCGCCGAGCACTTCGCGGCCGTCCGCAACGGACTCGACGCGGATGGCGTCGCGTTCGAACACGATCCGCGCCTCGTTCGCGGGCTCGACTACTACACGCGTACCACGTTCGAGTTCGCGTCCGGCGCGCTGTCGCAGGCGCAGTCCGCGCTCGGCGGCGGCGGCCGGTACGACGGGCTCGCCGAGGTGCTGGGCGGCCCCGCGACGCCGGGGGTCGGGTTCGCGCTCGGCCTCGATCGGATCTTGCTCGCGATGCCCGCCACCGGAGCCCGGACGCCCGGAGGGGCCGGCGTCGCGTGCTTCGTGGTCGCCCTGGGCGCCGAGGCGACGACGGTCGGGACGCGTCTGTTGAAGGACCTTCGTGAGGCGGGGATCCCCGCTGCATCGGCGTTCGAGGACCGGCCGCTCAAGGCGCAGCTCCGGATGGCGGACCGCGCGGGCGCCGCATACGTGGCGATCGTCGGCGAGCGCGAGGTCGAGGCGGGGACCGCGCAGCTCCGACGACTCGCCTCGGGGGAGCGCGAAGGCGAGCAGGAGCAGGAGGAGGTTCCGCTCGACGACGTGGTGAACTGGTTCTCCCGGACGGATTGGGCGGCCGAGCGATGAGCGAACGCTCCGGGGCCGCGATGCGCACCGCGCTGCGCACGCACGTGTGCGGCGAGCTGCGCGCGGCCGACGCGGGCGACACCGTGACGCTGTGCGGCTGGGTGTGGCGCCGGCGGGACCACGGCGGTGTCACGTTCGTCGACCTGCGCGACCGAGAGGGGCTTGTGCAACTGGTCTTCCACCCCGCGGACGCCCCGAACGCGCACGCCGCGGCCCAGCATCTGGGTTCGGAGACGGTGGTGCGTGTCACGGGGGAGGTCCGGGCGCGGCCGGAGGGGACGGTCAACCCCGAGCTCCCGACCGGGGAGGTCGAGGTCGCGGTCGCCGAGCTGCAGGTGCTGTCGGAGGCCGACACGCCCCCCTTCGTGATCGAGGATCGGATCGAGGCCTCGGAGGAGCTGCGGCTCCGCTACCGGTACCTCGACCTGCGCCGTCCCGAGATGACCAGGGTCCTGGCGCTCCGGCATGTCATCAACCGGATCATCCGCGAGGAGATGGAGGCGCGCGGCTTCCTCGAGGTCGAGACCCCGCTGCTCGGCCGCAGCACCCCCGAGGGCGCGCGCGACTTCCTCGTGCCGTCGCGCCTGTGGCCCGGGACCTTCTACGCGCTCCCGCAGTCGCCGCAGCAGCTCAAACAGCTTCTGATGGTTGCCGGGCAGGACCGCTACTACCAGATCGTTCGATGCCTGCGAGACGAGCAGCCGCGCGCCGACCGGATGTACGAGTTCACGCAGCTCGACGTCGAGATGTCGTTCGTGGACGAGGAGGACGTGTTCGCCGTGATCGAGCCGTTGTACGCGCGGATCGTGCGCGAGCTCCAGGGCGTGGACGTTCCGACCCCGTTCCCGCGCATGACCTATCGCGAGATGCTGTCGCGGTTCGGCTCGGACAAGGCCGACCTGCGATACGGGATGGAGCTGTCGGACCTTGGCGACGTGTTCCGGGGCACCGGCTTCCGGGCGTTCGGCTCCGTCCTGGACGGCGGCGGGCTGATCAAGGGGTTCGCGGCGACCGGCGGCGGCGAGCTCTCGCGCAGGGAGCTCGACGACCTGGTCCAGGTGGCGAAGTCCCGGGGGGCCGCGGGCGTGGTGTGGATCGTGGTCGAGGCCGACGGGATCCGCTCGCCGGTCGACAAGCACCTGTCGCCCGCGGAGATCGAGGGTGTGAAGGCCGCGACCGGAGCCGGGCCCGGCGACCTGGTCCTGATCGTGGCCGACAAGCCGGACCGGGTGAACGTGGCCCTGGATGGCCTTCGCCGGCACATGGCCGAGCGCCTGAGTCTGATCCCCGTGGGGGAGTGGCGGTTCTGCTGGCTGGTCGAGCCCCCACTGTTCGAGTGGAGCGAGGAGGACGGCAAGTGGGTCTCGACCCACCACCCCTTCACCGCGCCGGCGACCGACGACCTGAACCCGGAGACGGCCAGTTCTCGTGGCTACGACCTCGTGCTGAACGGGCACGAGGCGGGCGGCGGGAGCATCAGGATCCACCGGCCCGACGTGCAACACCGGGTGTTCGAGGTCCTCGGCCTGTCCGAGGAGGAGATCCAGGAGCAGTTCGGCCACCTGCTGCAGGCGTTCCGGTTCGGCGTTCCCCCCCACGGCGGGATCGCGATGGGGATCGACCGCCTGGCGGCGCTGATGGCGGGGAAGGACACGCTCCGGGCCGTGACCGCGTTCCCCAAGGCGCAGTCCGGCGCCGACCCGCTGACCGGGGCGCCGGCACCCGCCTCGGACGACCAGCTCCGCGAGCTCGGGATCGCGGTGACCGTGAAGCCGGAGGAGAAGCCCAAAGAGGAGAAGAGGGATGGCTGAGCAGCTCACCGACTCGGACTTGGAGTTCCTGACCGGGACGAACTATGCGACGTTCGTCACGATGAACCCCGACGGCACGCCGCAGGCCACGATCACCTGGGTGGACGCGGCCGAGGGCCACGTCCTGATCAACACGGCGAAGGGCCGGATCAAACACCGCAACTGTGAGGCGAACCCCCGCGTCGCTGTCTCGGTCATGAAGGGCGGCGACGCGTACGACTGGATCTCGATCACGGGCACGGTGGTGCGCTTCGAGACCGGCGAGCACGCCGAGAAGCACATCGACGAGCTGTCGTACCGCTACGACGGGCACGGGTACGGCTACACACCGGGGCAGGAGCGCGAGATCTTGTGGATCCGCCCCAAGAGCATCATCCGGTACAAGGACTGACGACGGGATGGCCGACGTCCCTCTCGCGGCGCGGATGCGGCCCTCGACGTTCGACGAGTTCGTCGGCCAGGCGCATCTGATCGGGCCCGGCAAGGCGCTGACCCAGCTTCTGGGGGGCGGGCATCTTCCCTCGATCCTGTTGTGGGGCCCCGCGGGCACGGGCAAGACCACGCTCGCGTACCTGCTCGCGGACGCCGTGGGCGGGCAGCTCGTGCAGCTCTCGGCCGTGTCCTCGGGCGTCGGTGACGCGCGCAAGGTGATCGCGCAGGCCAAGGACGGGCTGTTCCGAACGGTGCTGTTCGTGGACGAGGTCCACCGCTGGTCGAAGGCGCAGCAGGACGTGCTGCTGCCGGCCGTCGAGGACGGAACGGTGACGCTGATCGGGGCGACGACCGAGAACCCGTACTTCTCGCTCGTCACGCCGCTGCTGTCGCGATGCATCCTGCTCCAGCTCCAACCGCTGACGCCCGAAGAGGTCCGCACCGTCCTCGAGCGCGCCCTGGCCGACGAGGACCGGGGGCTCGGCAAGCAAGGGGTCGAGGTGTCCGATGACGCCCTGGACCATCTCGTCGAGGTGGCGGGCGGCGATGCGCGGATCGCGCTGACGGGGCTGGACGCGGCGGTGCTGGCCGCGCGCTCGGCAGGCGAGGGTTCGGTCTCGCGCGATCGGGCCGCCGACGCGGTCCAGAAGAAGGCGATCGTGTACGACCGACAGGGCGACGCGCACTTCGACGTGATCTCGGCGTTCATCAAGAGCATCCGCGGTTCGGACCCCGACGCGGCGCTGTTCTGGCTGGCCCGGATGATCGAGGCCGGCGAGGACCCGCGCTACATCGCCCGACGGATGGTCGTGCACGCGAGCGAGGACATCGGCCTGGCCGACCCTCGGGCGCTGCTCGTGGCGGTGGCCGCGGCCCAAGCGGTCGAGTACGTCGGGCTGCCCGAGGCCCAGCTCAACCTGGCCGAGGCGGCGATCTACCTCGCTCGCGCGCCGAAGTCCAACAGCGTGATCGCCGCGCTCGGACGTGCACGGAAGGACGCGTCGTCCGCCGAGCCCGTCCCGCTCCACTTGAAGGAGCCCTCGGGCCACCCGGGGCTGAGGAAGCTCGACTACGGAAAGGGCTACAAGTATCCGCACGACTACCCGGGACATCGGGTCGAACAGGAGTACCTGCCTGCCCGGTTCTCGGGAGCCCACTACTACGAGCCTTCCGGCGAGGGCGAGGAGACGGGCATCGAGAAGCCGGACCCCGCGGACCCGGACGCCGGAACGTCGGGGCAGGCCCCCTCGGTATGATGCGCGGACCCGGACCCGTGGCGCCCCCCGCCGCGGCTGAGAGGAGGCCGGCAGGATGATCGGTGCGCTCGACGGAGGAGACGTCGCCCTTATCGTGCTCTCCTCGTTCTGGGGCCTCCTGGTCCTGTTCCTGTGCATCGTGCTGATCAACACCTTCCGCGTGCTCGAGAGCACGAAGATCCTGATCGACTCGATGCGCGAGGAAACCGTCCCGCTGCTCCGGGAGGTCAAGGGCTCGGTCGAGCGCACCAATCGTGAGCTCGACCGCGTGGACGTCGTGCTGGTGGCAACCGGCGAGATCGTCGGGCGGGTACAGCGGATCTCGGGTCTGGTCGAGGAGGCGGTGGCGAGCCCCCTGGTCAAGATCATCTCGCTGGGGGCGGGCCTTCGCCGGGCTGCCTCCCGGTTCGGGGGCAAGAAGGGCACGGCGTGAGGCGGCTGTTCTGGGTGGCCCTGGGCCTGGGCGCCGGGGCCGCGAGCGCCATCATCGCCTCTCGCTTCGTCCGAAAGCAGACGGCCAAGGTCGCTCCCGCCAACATCGCGCGCGAGGCGCGCGGGAGCATGCTGGATCTGGCCAGACTTGTCTCGGAGTCGATCAACGAGGGCAAGGTCGCCATGCAGGAGCGGGAGCTGGAGTTGCGCTCGGAGCTCGAGGACGCCGAGGAGCACGCCGGGGCAGGCGTCGAATAGCTCGAAAGCCCCCGGCGCTCCCGAACGCGTATCCCCGGTCGAGATGAAAGGCCGGCTCCGCGTGCTCGCCGCGATCCCGCTCACGATGGCGCTCGCCGCCTGCGCCTCGTCTTCCGTGGTTGGCATGGAGTCGATGATGCGTCCGACCCCTGGTCCGACGACCGGCGGCGGCTCGAGCACCTCGGCAGCTCCCAACGGCGTCGACCTGACCGGCCGCTTCGTCAAGCTCACCGGGTTCCCCTGCCACCGCAGCGACCCGTACGTCGGCAACGAGACCGTGGTGTTCATCGGAAGCGACGGCAGCCGGACCACGATCGTCACGGACAGCGCCAACTGGATCGGGCTGGGCGCGACCAGGCGAGCGCCGCTCGGCCAGTGCCGGCAGGTGGCCCCGTTCGCGGCCCGGCTGCCCGTTGCCGACCGCTACGTCGTCCTGATCAACGATCGCCGGCTCCCCCCCGTGACCCTCGCGACCCTTCGGGCCCAGGCACTGCGCCACACGTTCCGGCTCCCCTCCTGATCCTCGACCCCGATCGTCGAGCCGCCGCGGTTCGTCGCAGGACCGTCGATAGACTGTGCCGCCATGGATGGCGACCGGATCCGAGAGTCGTTCCTTCGCTTCTTCGAGGAGCGCGAGCACAAGCGCGTTCCGTCGTCCTCGCTGATCCCGCCGCCCGAGTCGGGGCTTCTGCTCACCAATGCCGGGATGAACCAGTTCATCCCGTACTTCCTCGGACGGGCGCAGGCGCCGTTCCGGCGGGCCGTGACCTGCCAGAAGGTGTTCCGGGCGGTCGACATCGACAACGTCGGGCACACGGCCCGGCATCTGACGTTCTTCGAGATGCTCGGCAACTTCTCCTTCGGCGACTACTTCAAACAGGAGTCGTGCAGCTGGGGATACGAGCTCGTGACCGACGTGTGGGGGATCGAGCCCGAACGCCTGTGGGCCACGGTGTTCGAGACCGATGACGAGAGCGTGGAGATCTGGCGGGGGATCGGCCTGCCCGACGAACGCATCGTCCGGCGCGGCACCGAGGACAACTACTGGTGGACGCATGCGGCGGGTCCCGCCGGCCCGTGCTCGGAGATCTACGTCGACCGCGGAGTGAAGTACGGGCGCCCGGGGGGTCCGGCGGTCGACGAGGAGCGGTACATCGAGATCTGGAACCACGTGTTCATGCAGGACGAGGTCGACCTCGATCAGCGGATCCTGCGCGAGCTGCCGAACAAGAACATCGACACCGGCTCGAGCCTCGAGCGCGTGGCAACGGTCCTGCAGCGCGTCGACAACGTCTTCGAGACCGATCTCATGGCGCCGATCCTCGAGGTGGCCGAGTCGCTCGCCGGCCGAAAGCACGGCGGGGACGCGGACAGCGACGTCTCGCTGAAGATCCTGGCCGAGCACGCCCGCGCGACCACCTTCCTGATCGCGGACGGGGTCCAGCCCTCGAACGAGGGCCGCGGCTACATCCTTCGACGCATGCTCCGTCGCGTGGTGAGCCACGCGAGGCGACTGCACATCCGGGGGGACGTGACGCCCCCCCTGATCAAGCGCGTGATCGAGCGGTTCGGCGCGGCCTATCCCGAGCTCGTCGAGAACCGCTCCTACATCGAGCAGGTCGCGACATCGGAGGAGGAGCGCTTCGCGGGCACCCTTCGGCAGGGGATGACCCTGTTCGAGACCGAGGTCGGGAAGGCGGGGACCGCGAAGCGGCTCCCCGGCGACGTGGTGTTCAAACTGCACGACACGTTCGGATTTCCCAAGGAGCTGACGGCCGAGCTCGCCGCGGATGCCGGTCTCGAGATCGACGAGGCGCGGTTCGACGAGCTGATGGACGAGCAACGCAGGCGCGCGAAGAGCGCGGCGAAGAAGGGACTCGCGGAGGAGGAGCTCGCGGGGATCGCCGGGCAGGCCGGCAAGACCGAGTTCATCGGATACGGGACCCTGGCGTCGGACGGGACGATGCTCGCCCTGCTCGGTCCGAGTGGGGGCGTCGAGGTCGCGGGCGAGGGCGAGGAGATCCGGTTCGTGCTGGACCGGACGCCCTTCTACGCCGAGTCGGGCGGCCA
>Ga0126377_10002094_pt1 | contig 13573 bp, 12 predicted proteins | sample PanSoiMetPlot_22_FD_92647 | JGI IMG/M metagenome (GOLD analysis project Ga0126377, IMG submission 92647) | Tropical forest soil microbial communities from Panama - MetaG Plot_22 | ecosystem: Environmental > Terrestrial > Soil > Tropical forest > Bulk soil | place: Panama | collected 2016-02-17
CACGATGGCCCGCAAGGACGAGGACGAGCTCGAGCTCGCGGTCGCACAGGGTCGATTCGACGCCGCCACCGCGGCCGCGATCGAAGCAGACACAGCCGAGGCCGAAGCCGTCGTGACCGACTGGGGTCCACCGTTCTGCGACGGATGGGAGCAGTTTCGGCCCGACCCGGACTGGCCGATCCCCGGACTGCCGGACGCCGTGACCTGACGAGGTCGCTACGACGCTTCGATCCGCCGGCCGGTGACGCGCCGGGGCCGGATCCGGAGGACGAGGTTTCGCACGCCGCCCGCCCATGGCTCGAGGTCGCCCGTGCCGACCAGAGCGGCGACCTCGTCATGGTCCTCGATCCGCTCCATCCGGCCGACCAGCAGGACGCTCCAGCCCTCACGCATTGCGTCGTCGAGCCGGTCGACCTCGAAGGCGAGCTCGGAGGCGGCGCCGATCCGTCCGATCACGCCGTACGCACTGGTCCGGATCACGATGGTTCCGTCGTCGACGACGAAGTTGACGGGCAGGATGACCGGGCCGTCGTCGGTCGTGGTGGCGATCCGACCGACGCCGCCGGCCGCGATGAGATCCCAGCACTCCTGGGGGCCGAGCTCGAGCAGCTTGGGTCGCCCGCTCACGCCGCCTCGCCCGGGTGGTCGGTCCTGGCCGCCGCCGAGCAGTCGAGTGCTGGTGGTCTGCAGTGCGTACGCGAGGCGGCTGAGCGGCGCGTCACCCAACTCGGACGGCTGGGACTCGATGTAGGCGACGAACTCGGGCGCCATGTCCGCGAGGTCGGCGACCTCGGCCTGGGTCAGGCCAAGCTCCTGCCGGCGACGCGCGACGCGTCTGCTCAGGTCGCCGGGGTTGATTCTCGCCATGTCGATCTCCTCCATCTTCCATCGTGCGGGCAAGCCGAGCGGCGGCGGCACTGCTACCGCCACCGCTCGAGGTGATCGACCGAATCAGCCCAGGATCGCCTGCCAGCGGCGGACGATCGGGAGCTTGGCCCACTGGCGGCCGAAGCCCCAGGTGTAGCCGGCGTGGGTGAGCGCCAGGACGACCAGCGTGATGGCGCCGAGCAGGTGCTCGTCCAGGATCGGGTTGTTGAGCGGCGGCAGTACGACGCTCCACATCATCAGGTAGAGCAGTCCGCCGGCGACGGCTGCGATCCGCATGCCGATGCCGAAGGTCAGCGCCAGGCCGACGCCAAGCAGCCCGGCCATGAACAGCGGCGCGACCCACCAGTCGCCCGCGATGCCGTGGTAGAAGCCTTCGAGCCAGCCGTCGGGCGCGCCCATCAGGTAGCCCTTGGTCGGGTCGGTGCCGTCGATCCAGGCTTGGCCGTTCGGCGTGGCGTACCCAAGGCCGAACAGCTTGTCGAAGAACGCCCACAGGAAGGTGAAGCCGTAGGCGATCCGCAGGACCGCAAGGGCGTATCGAGCGGCGTGGCTCTCATGCGCGTACGCGTCCTCGCGACCCGAGTCGGGCTCGATCTGTACGGGGATGTGGTCGGAATAGTGCTCGGTGGTCGACATGACGAGCCTCCTGTTCGGTATCGGGTTCGCGACCTCTTTCACTTCAAGCATCAGCCAGAGGCGAGCCGTACAGCAGAGGCGATCGCATGGAGTACGAGGGCAGGCCGGCTGTGCCTGACGACTCCGCGGGCCATGACCTTCGCCTGCCCGAGGTGACCAAGGTCCCGCTGCTCAAGCGGCCGGTCGCCGAGCACGTCGCGGCGGCCAGCTGTTCGGGCGCTATCGAGCGATCACGACGGTGCAGCGGGCCCGATGGAGCACGCCCTGGCTCACCGAGCCGAGCATGAGTCCGGTGAAGGCGTCGCGACCACGCGATCCGACGACGACCATCGCGGCGTGATCGGACGCATCGGTGAGCAGCCGTTCCGGATGCAGCGGAACCGCCGACAGCTCGACGTCGACATCGGGGTACTTGGCGCGCCACTCGGCCATGGCGTTTCGCAGCGCCACGTCTTCGGACTCGGCGTGGTCGACGATGTCCGGGGTCAGCGTCATGAACATGCCGACACTGCCCGGTGGGTTGATCTGCCAGCCGTGCATGACGGTCATGGGCGCCTTGGTGTCCTGGGCCATTTCGAACGCGAACTCCAACGCCCGCTGGCTGCCTGCCGAGTCGTCGAACCCGACCACGATCCGCCGGGCGTCTCGGTCATGCGCCTCGCGCGCGACCACGACCGGGCATTCGGCGTGGCGCGCCAGGTGCTGGCTCACCGAGCCGGCCAGGGCACCGTCCAGGATGCCGTGCCCGTGCGCGCCCAGCACGATCAGCTGCGCGTCCGACGCCAGCCGCAGAAGTGCGTGCGTCGCGGGCTCCGATCGTGGTTTCATAACCGTCACCGGCAGCTCGGGATCGGCACCCGAGCGGAGTGCCTCCAGCGCGTGCTGGCGGGCCGCCTCGACGCGATCGGGAAGCCAGTCCGGATCGATGTCGTCCTCGAGCACCGCGACGAGCCGGATCGGGCAGTGGCGTAGCTGCGCCGCCTTGACCGCCCAGTCCACTGCGCGGTCGCTGTCTGCTGAGCCGTTGTATCCGACGACGATGGGATGTACGAGCTCTCTCATGGCCCGAGCATCGGCGGACTCCTTCGGCGAGAGCAGAGGCGTGCGCACTCACTCGCGGGCCGATCGACCAGATCGTACGACTCGACGAACGCAGGCCGGAGACTCCCGACGACGGGACCTTGGACTCCAACTGGCAGCGCAGCCGATTGCCACACTGAAGCCATGGAGCCGCTCGAGGGTGTGATCGCCGTCGGTATCGACGGATCCGAAGGGTCCCGTCGGGCCCTGCGCTGCGCGCTCGACGAGGCCCGTCTCCGGCGCTGTGCGATCGAGGCCGTGACCGCCTGGCCGGCTCGCGGGACCGAGAGCGGAGCGACCGAGGAGCAAGCCCGGCAGCAGGCCGACGAGACAGCTCGCCATGTGGTCGACGGCGTCCTGCGGGAGACCCAAGATCCGCCGCCGGTGTCGTACGAACTGGTCCACGGCGACGCCGTGGAGGTGCTCGTGCAGGTTTCTGGACGAGCGCAGCTGCTCGTCGTCGGCACGCACGGTGTCGGCAGCATCCGCCATGCGGCGCTGGGCTCGGTGAGCGAGGCGTGTGCGATGCAGGCCGCCTGTCCCGTGGTCGTGGTGCCAGGGCTGTCGGCGGCCGAGCCTGCGGGCGACCAGGTAGTGCGCCGCTGACCACCACCGACCAGCGACTCGGCGGATGGAGTCCAACGCCTGTACCGGCGAGTCGCATGGCGAGGTGCACTGGAGTCGACAGCCACTGAGTCGCGAAGCATGGAGGTCGCGGACCGATGAAAGCCATGACGTTCGAGGGGCCCGGCCGCAAGCGTTGGTCGACCGTCGCCGACCCGAAGATTCAAGACCCACAGGACGCGATCGTCCGCATCGACGCGGTCACGATCTGCGGAACCGACCTGCACATCCTCAAGGGCGACGTGCCCGAGGTGACGCCCGGTCGGATTCTCGGCCACGAGGCGGTAGGCACGGTCGTCGAGATCGGTCCGTCGATGTCCGAGGTAGCCGTCGGCGACCGGGTGCTCGTGTCGTGCATCTCCGGCTGCGGACGCTGCGCGTACTGCCGCCGCGGAATGTACGGCCAGTGCCAGCGCGGCGGCGGCTGGGTGCTCGGTCACCTGATCGACGGCGTACAGGCGGAGCTCGCCCGGATCCCGTTCGCGGACCACGGGCTGCACAAGCTGCCGTCGTCGGTGCCCGACGAGCAGGCGCTGCTCCTGGCCGACATCCTGCCGACGTCGTACGAAGTAGGTGTCCGTAACGGCCGGGTCGAGCCGGGCGACGTGGTCGCGATCGTGGGAGCCGGACCGATCGGTCTGGCCGCCGCGATGACAGCACGGCTCTACAGCCCTCGGACGGTCGTGGTCATCGACCCGGCCGAGTCCCGGCTCAAGCGGGCGCGTGCGGACTTCGCCGCCGACGTCACGATCGACCCGACCACCGACGACGTGCGGCGCGTGATCGACGACCTCACCGACGGTCTGGGCGCCGACGTGGCGATCGAGGCGGTCGGTATCCCCGAGACGTTCGAGCAGTGCGTCGACCTGGTGCGGCCCGGTGGACATGTCGCCAACGTCGGCGTCCACGGCAAGCCGGCGACGCTGCATCTGGAGACGATCTGGATCAAGAACCTCACCATCACCACCGGCCTGGTCGACACGTACTCCACGCCGACCCTGCTGCGGCTGCTGGCCGAGGGCCGGCTCGACACCAGTGGGTTCGTCACGCACCGCTTCCAGCTCGACGACTTCGCCGAGGCGTACGACGTGTTCGCCGACGCCGCGGGCAACGACGCCGTCAAGGTGGCACTTCATCGGGAGCAGCCCGCGTAGCCGAGACCGGAGGAGGTCGCCATGCCTGCACCCATCGTCGTCGGAGTGGACGGCTCCGAGCACAGCCTGAGCGCGCTGCGCTGGGCCGCCGATCGCGGGAACGAGCGCGGCTGGCCGGTACGCATCCTGTACGCGCTGGCTGATGCCGTGCGTCAGACGTCGTACTTCAGCCCCGAGGTCGTCGAGGATGCCGCCAAGCGGGTCCTCGACGACGCGCGCGCCATCGTGGCCGGCCGGGCGGAGGGGATCGCGATCGAGACCATCGTCGCCGCCGGCAAGCCGTCCGACGTCCTGCTGCGATCGGCTCAGGACGCGCAGCTGATCGTGCTCGGTCGTCGCGGCAGCGGTGCGTTCGGCACGCTATTGCTCGGCTCGACCGCGTTCGCCGTCGCGAGTCGTACGCCGGTCCCGCTCGTCGTGGTGCCTGAGACCGTCGACGCCGATGCTGACGGGCCGGTCGTCGTCGGCGTCGACGGCTCGCCGCGGTGCCTGGCGGCGCTCGAGTTCGGCTTCGACTTCGCCGACCGGTCAGGTCGCTCGTTGCAGGCAGTCCACGCCTGGGACATCCCCGAGGTGTACGGCTGGGACGACGACCCTGGCCGGCACCTGCGTCTGAGTCGGCTCGAGAAGGATGCCGCGCTGACGATCTCCGAGACCGTCGCCGGCTGGCGCGAGAAGTATCCAAGCGTCGACCTGCAGGAGCGGCCGCTGCGCGGTCACCCGGTCGCCGCCCTCGCCGCCAGCACGCACGACGCCGGCCTGCTCGTCGTTGGAGGACATGGCCACGGCGGCGAGCCGGACGGTCTCAGCCTGGGATCGGTCGCCCGCGGCGTGCTTCAGTACGCCCGCTGCCCGGTCGCCGTCGTGCACCGCCGGTAGCTACCAGGCCTTCTTGACCACGGCGACCGGGCACTCGGCGTGGTCGAGCAACCCCTGGCTCACCGAGCCGAGCAGGCGACCGACGATCCGGCCCAGGCCACGGGATCCCACGACGACCAGGTCGGCCTCAGCCGAGCGCCTCGCGAGCTGGTCGACCGGACTCCCCTCCAGGACGCGCTCGACGACCGGGACGTCGGGATACTGCGTCCGGTACGGTGCCACGCTGTCCCGCAACTGCTGCTGGAAGTTCTCCTCTGCCCGCTCGATCCACCGCCGATAGCGGGTCTCGGACGCCATCGGCCGCCAGCCGTGGACCACCTCGATCGATGCCCCGCGACGGACTGCCTCGTCGAAGGCGAAGGCCAGTGCATGGTCGGACTCCGCCGAGCCGTCCGATCCGACGACGAGATGGCGGCGCGTGGCGGGCAGCCGCGCGGGTACGACGACGACCGGGCAGCCGGCATGGGCAGCGACCGCATGGGCGACCGACTGCCGAAGCGCCCGCTGATCCGAACCCACCACCACGAGCTCGGCGGCCGCTGCGGCGCGACCCAGAGCGCGGACCGGTGAGTCGGAGGACAGCTCGGTCGTGATCCGATAGCCGGTGAGACGAGCGGCGGCGACCTGTTCGGCTCGCTCCAATGCGACGTCCGCGCCGTCGGACGGCACCGGCGTCGCGAGCCCGCGGCCGACGCCGGCCCGCCCGACGGGTACGGCAAGCGCCGCGACCACGCGGAGCGGCCGGTCGCGCAGGGCAGCCTCGTTGACGGCCCAGAGCAGGGCGCCATCAGTGTCCGACGTGGCGTCCACGCCGACGACAATCGGCCGGCTCCCTCTTCTCGGGTCCACACGACAACCCTCCGCCGCCGTCACCGGCCGCATTAGGGCCGAACCGGCTGACCTGGGTGACCTTGGGCACCAAGCGGGCGAGCCGGATCGGGCTGGCGCATGACCGCCCATAGAGCCGAAGGACCCAACGGCAGGGGCCGAGGTCTCTGCGGTCGGCGCTGGCGATGGGCGAGGATTGAGACGTGGACAGTGAGACGACCAAGGTCCGGGTCTACCTCCTGGACGATCACGAAGTAGTACGCGAAGGGATCCGCGCGCTCCTGGAAGCCAAGCCGGACTTCGAGGTGGTGGGCGAGTCCGACTCGGCCGAGCAGGCCCGCCGACGGATTCCTGCGCTGCGGCCGGATGTGGCGGTGCTCGACGCCCGGCTGCCCGACGGCAGCGGAATCGACGTCTGCCGCGAGGTACGGTCGGTCGACCCGTCGATCAAGGCGCTCATCCTCACGTCGTACAACGACGACGAGGCCCTGTTCACCGCGATCATGGCGGGTGCGGCGGGCTACATCCTCAAGGAGGTCGGGGGAGGTGCTCTGGTCGACGCGATCCGCCGGGTCGCCGACGGCCAGTCGCTGCTGGACCCCGCGGTGACCGGCCGGGTCCTCGAGCGGCTGCGCAAGGGCGACGACCAGCCGCCGGAGTTGCGCAACCTGTCCGAGCAGGAGCTCAACGTGCTCAAACTGATCGCCAAGGGGATGACCAACCGGCAGATCGGCGAGGAGCTGCACCTGACCGAGAAGACGGTCAAGAACTACGTGTCGAGCCTGCTGGGCAAGCTGGGACTCGAGCGCCGTACGCAGGCCGCTGTGCTCGCCACCAAGCTGCTGGCCAAGTGAGTCGAGGCGGCTAGTCGTCGGTCAGCGGAACAACCCATCGCAGCAGGGTGCCGTGCGGCTCGTTCGGCTGCACCTCCAGCGTCCCACCGTGGGCCTCGGCCCGGTCTCGCAGGTTGCGAAGCCCGCTGCGCCGCGTCGTCTCTCCGATCCCGATGCCGTCGTCCGCGATCGTGATGCGCAGGATCCCGTCGCGTACGTCCACCTCGATCAGGACCTCGGTCGCGTGGGCATGGCGCGCGGCGTTGGAGAGGGCTTCCCGTTCGACGGCGAGCACCTCGGGCCGAAGCTCGGTCGGCACCGCACTGTCGACCGGTCCCAGAAGGTCGACGATGGGGGCGAAGCCGAAGGTCGGCGTGTACTCCTTGGCCAGGCCGCGGATGTCCGCGCGCAGATCGCTGCGGTCGGACCGATGCTGCAGCTCGAAGATGGTGGCGCGGATGTCCCGGATCGTCGAGTCGAGGTCGTCGGTCACCTTGCTGAGCGTCTGGCGTACGTCCGGCTGCCCGATCAGATCCAGCGCCCCCTGCACCTGGAGCCCGGACGCGAACAGCCGCTGGATCACCAGGTCGTGCAGGTCACGCGCGATCCGGTCGCGATCCTCGAGCACGGCCACCAGTGCCCGGTCCTGCTGGGCGCGCACCCGCTCGAGGGCCAGTGCGGTCTGATTGGCGAAGGTGCTGATCAGCTCGACGTCGAACCCGGCGACGAGCTGCGTTGTGTCCTGTCGCTGGGCGGCGAGGAGTACGCCGCGGCCGGTCGGTGAGTTGAGCGGAACCAGCACGGCGTATGCCAGATCGGCGCCGAGCTCGGCCGGTAGATGCGTGCGGCCGCTTCGAACCTCCGCCGCCAGGTCGTCGACGATCACCGGTGCGTCGTTGGCGAGCGCCTCGGCCATGATGCCTTCGCCGAGCGGGATCCGCCGGCCCTCGACCGGGCCGGCGTCGGTCCCCTCCGCGACCTCCAGGATCAGACTCGGCGCCGCGTCGTTGTTCCCGTCGGACAGCAGCAGGGCAGCCACGTCGCAGCCGGACACGTCGCGGGCCTTGCGGGCGATCAGACGCAGTGCCTCGGTTCGATCGACCTCGCCGAGCAGGACCTGGGTGATCTCCGCCGTGGCCTGCAACCACTCGCGGCGGCGGTCGGTGAGCTCGTACAGCCGGGCGTTGTCGATCGCCACGCCGGCGGCCGCTGCGAGGGCGACCATGATCTGCTCGTCGAGCTCAGTGAACTCCTCGGCGCCGACCTTCTCGGTCAGGTAGAGGTTGCCGTAGACATGGTCGTGGACCCGGACCGGTACGCCGAGGAACGACTCCATCGGCGGGTGGTTGGCCGGAAAGCCGTACGACTGGGGGTGGTCGCCGATGTGCGGCAGCCGGATCGGTTGTGGCTCCTTGATCAGCACGCCGAGCACGCCGTGACCGCTGGGCGGCGGTCCGATCCGGGCGCGTTCCTCGTCGGACACGCCGTGCGTGATGAACTCGGCGAGCACTTCGCCGTCCGGGCCGAGCACGCCCAGGGCGCCGTAGCGGGCGTTGGCCAGGGAGCAGGCTGCGTCGGTGATTCGCTGGAGCACGCGCGGCAGGTCGAGATCGGTCCCGAGGTCGACCACCGCGTCAAGCAACGACCGCAGCCGGTCCTGACTGGCGAGTACGTCGCCGACCCGGCCGTGTAGTTCCTCCAGCAGCGTGTCGAGGCGGACCCGGGCCAGTGACGTGAACCCGAGCGCCTCGTCCAGCTCGTGCCGCTCCGGCGGGCCGTCCTCTGCCACGCGACGATAGTAAGTCGGCAACTGATCCGATGTCCGGCCCGACCTGCGCCTCGCGGCGGCGGGATCCGGTTAGCGTTTGGCCATGTCCCGACCGGACCTGGACCGGCTGGCGCCCAGTCTCGCGCGACTGCGCCGCTATCAGCGGTCGTGGTTGCGCGGCGATGTGCTGGCGGGCGTCACCGTCGCGGCGTACCTGGTGCCACAGGTCATGGCGTACGCCGAGGTGGCCGGTCTGCCCGCGGTCGTCGGACTTTGGGCCATCGTCGGGCCGCTCCTCGTGTACGCCGTGGTGGGATCGTCGCGGCAGCTGTCGGTTGGTCCCGAGTCGACGACGGCCCTGATGACGGCGGTCGCGGTGGGATCGATCGCGGGCGACGACCCGAAGCAGCATGCCGCGCTGGCCGCAGCGCTGGCGATCATCGTGGGCGCGTTCTGCATCGTCGGCTGGATCGGTCGGCTCGGCTTCCTGGCCGACCTGCTGTCCAAGCCGGTGCTGGTCGGCTACATGGCCGGCATCGCCGTGATCATGGTCATCACCCAGCTGGACAAGCTGGTCGGCATCTCCAGCAGTGACGCCGACACCGTCCTCGGCGAGGCGTGGGACGTGCTGACCCGGCTGGACGAGGTCCACGGGCCGACCCTGGCCCTCGGCCTGACCGTCCTCGTGGTGCTGCTGGTCGGCAGCCGGCGATTCCCACGGGCGCCGGTGCCGCTGATCGGCATGCTGCTGGCCGCCGCCGCGGTGGCCGTGTTCGACCTGCAGGACCATGGGATCCAGGTCGTCGGGGAGGTCCCGTCCGGACTGCCGTCTCCGGCGATTCCCGATGTCTCGGGTGGCGACGTCGTTTCGATGCTGCTCCCTGCAGTGGGCGTCGCCGTCGTCGGCTACTCCGACAACGTCCTGACCGGGCGGGCCTTCGCCGTCCGCAACGGCTACCGCGTCGACCCCAATCAGGAGCTCTTCGCCCTTGGAGCTGCCAACGTCGCCTCCGGGCTGACCCAGGGGTTCCCGGTCAGCAGCAGCGGCAGCCGTACCGTGATCGGCGACGCACTCGGCAGCCGAAGCCAGCTCTACTCGCTCGTCGCGTTGGTCTTCGTCGTGGCGACGCTGTTGTTCCTCGGACCACTGCTGTCCTCGTTCCCGGACGCGGCGCTCGGCGCCATCGTCGTCTATGCGGCGACTCGTCTGGTCGACGTCGGTGAGTTCCGGCGGATGGCGCGGTTCCGCTACAGCGAGTTCGCGCTGGCGGCCGCGACGACCGCCGGGGTTCTGGTCCTGGACGTTCTCTACGGCGTGCTCTTCGCCATCGCGTTGTCACTGCTGGACCTGCTGCGCCGGGTGGCCCGGCCGCACGACGGCATCCTCGGATACGCGCCCGGCGTGGCCGGCATGCATGACATGGACGACTACCCGGACGCCAAGCCGGTGCCGGGACTCGTGGTCTACCGCTACGACTCGCCGCTGTTCTTCGCCAACGTCGAGGACTTCAAACGCCGTGCCCTGGAATCGGTCGACGCGGGCCCGGAGCCGGTCGAGTGGTTCCTGCTCAACGCCGAAGCCAATGTCCAAGTCGACATCACGGCGGTCGACGCGCTCGTCGAACTGCTCGAGGAGCTGGATCGGCGCGGCGTGGTGTTCGCGATGGCGCGGGTCAAGCAGGAGCTGCGCGACGACCTCGAGGCGGCTGGCTTCGTGGAGCGAGTAGGGGAGGACCGCGTCTTCTTCACCCTGCCGACGGCGGTCCAGGCCTATGCGGAGTGGTATCGCGACCAGCACGGCGAACTGCCGCCAGGCCTGCCATCCCCAGACCCGCCCGGGCTTACATAGCGGGTCGTCCGGCATGACCACCGACTGATCCAGCATGACCTTCGTCTCTGCTGTCCGACTGCCGTACCGGGTGGACTGGAGGTGCAGGAACGCTTGCACAGGAGGCGCATCATGCGAGCACTCATCGTGTACGAATCCATGTTCGGCAACACTCGCAATGTCGCCGAGGCCATCGCCGAAGGCCTGGCCGACCACGTCGCGACGGACATCGTCGAGGTCGGCGTGGCACCGGCTCAGCCGCCAGCCGATGTCGACCTGCTGGTCCTCGGAGGACCGACCCACGCGATGGGACTGACCCGGCCCAAGACCCGCGCCGACGCGGCCACCAAGACGAGCGAGCCGCTCGTCTCCCGTGGTGACGGCGTGCGAGAGTGGCTGGCCGCATTGCCGCAAGCCGATCAGGACCGCGCAGCGGCCGCCTTCGACACCCGGATCGATGCCCGTTGGATGCCGGGCTCTGCTGCGCACGGCATCGCGAAGCGGTTGCGGCGGCACGGCTACCGGCTGGTGGCGCCGGCCCAGAGCTACTACGTCGACGACATGACCGGACCGCTCAAGGCCGACGAGCTCGAGCGGGCCCGCAGATGGGGCAGCCGGCTGGGCCACGACATGGCGGCGACCGCGCCGAGCGGGTCGTAGCTGGCGGTGATCGGCCATGACCATGATTCGTCCGGAACCCAGTCAGCTCCTGGTCGCCGAGCGGGTGTCCAAGATCTATCGCACCGGCGACGTTCAGGTGCCGGCGTTGATCGACCTGGATCTCGAGGTCCGCGCCGGTGAGCTGGTCGCTGTCATGGGACCGTCGGGATCGGGCAAGACCACCCTGCTGAACTGCCTGTCCGGTCTCGACGACATCGACGGCGGCCGGGTCCTCGTCGAGGGGCGGGACCTGTTCGCGATGAGCGACGCCGAGCGGACCGAGCATCGCGCCCGGTCGATGGGGTTCGTGTTCCAGTCGTTCAACCTGATCCCGGTCTTCACGGCGGTGGAGAACGTCGAGCTGCCGCTGCTGCTGGTCGGCTCACCGCCCAAGCCCGCCCGTGCTGCGGCCATCGAGATGCTGGGCCGGGTCGGCCTGAGCCACCGCGAGGACCATCTCCCGAACCAGATGTCCGGCGGCGAGCAGCAGCGCGTCACGATCGCGCGGGCGCTGGTCGCTCGGCCCGCGATCGTCTGGGCCGACGAGCCGACCGGCAACCTGGACAGCTCGATGGCCGCCGAGGTGATGGACCTGCTGCTGGAGCTGAATCGCGAGCACGGCCAGACGATCGTGCTCGTGACCCACGATCCGGCGATCGGCCGAGCCGCCGGTCGCATGATCCTGATGCGAGACGGCCGACTCGTCGGCGACGACCGCCCGTCGCCGGCCGCGTCCGTAGTCGGCGAGCGCCAACGGAGGTGAACGATGTATCCCGCGGCCATGATTCCGTTGGCCGTCGCCACCGGGATCGCGCTCCTCTTCGTCGGATTCCTCTTGGTCCGGCGGCCGATCCTGCGACGGCTGGCACTTCGCCAGATCCGGCGTCGGCCGACCGAGGCGATGCTCGTCGTCCTCGGATCCCTGCTCGGCACTGCACTCATCGTGGCGAGCATGACCGTCGGCGACTCGCTCGACCGATCGGTCCGGCAGACCGCGTACGACGTGCTCGGTCCGATCGACGAGACGGTGAGCTCGGCATCGGTTCCGGTCGGCGATGCCGCGTCGAACCGGCTGGCGCCAATGGCCGACGACTCCCGGGTCGACGGGATCCTGACCGTACGCGGTGACCAGTCCGCCGTTGTCCACGAGCAGCCGAGCGGCCTCGAGACCGAGCCCCGGGCACTCGTCTGGGAGCTCGACTTCGGCGCTGCCGCCAGGTTCGGCGCACCCGACGCCTCCGGGCTCGACGTCGCAGCGCCCGGACCGGACGAGGTGGTCATCAACGAGAACCTGGCCGACTCGCTGAACGCGACGACCGGTGACCAGGTCACCTTCCAGTTCTACGGTCAGCCGCAGCAGTTCACGGTCGCCGACGTCGTACCCGCCGAGGGACTGGCCGGGATGGGTGTCGGGGCCGCGACCAACCGCGACGCGTTCTTCCAGCCAGGGACGTTGACCTCCGCTGCGTCCGCGGTCGGCCGCGAACCGGTGACGACGACGCTGGTCTCCAATCGCGGCGGCGTCGAGGACGGTGAGCAGCTCACCGACCAGGTCGAGGCGGCGATCCGCGACGACCTCGGCTCGCTCGCCGATCGCGGTGCGGTCGTCAGCACGCCGAAGCAGGAGGTGCTCGACGCGGCCGACCAGACCGGCGACAGCCTCGGCTCGCTGTTCCTGTTCATCGCGAGCTTCAGCATCATCGCCGGCGTGCTGTTGCTGGTGAACATCTTCGTGATGCTCACCGAGGAGCGAAAAAGCCAGCTCGGCATCCTGCGCGCGATCGGTATGCGCCGCCGTCGGGTCACCGCCGAGTTCGCCATCGAGGGCTCGGTGTACGCCGCGATCGCAGCGGTGCTCGGCGCCGCGCTCGGACTCCTGGTCGGCCGGGTCGTGGTGGTCCTCGCGGTCAGCATCCTGAACGGCTGGAACCAGGACAACAATCAGCTCGCGATGGTCTACGACGTCCGGCAGGCGAGCCTGGTCAACGGGGTGTGCGCCGGATTCCTGATCGCGTTCGCCGCGGTCACGCTCACCAGCGTCCGGATCTCGCGGATGAACATCATCGCGGCGATCCGCGACCTCGAGCCGCCGCACCGCCGTCGCGGTGCGCGCCACCTGCTCACGATGGTGTCGGCGATCCTCACCGCCCTGTTTGTCGCGGCATCGTTGCCGGTGGTGCTCGATGCGTCGAGTCAGGGCGCCGGAACCTATCTGTTCCCCGCCCTGGCAGCCATCTCGGCGATCCCGCTGCTCCGCCTGGTCATGCCGCCGCCGGTCGTGACGACTGCCGTCGCCGTCGCCGTGCTGATCTGGGGCCTGGTCGCCCACATGGTGTGCCCGCACATCTATGACCAGGCATCGACGTCGACCTACATCGTGCTCGGGACGATGCTG